>JACDJA010001145.1_pt1 | contig 23522 bp, 25 predicted proteins | sample 7449241 | NCBI WGS metagenome assembly JACDJA01 (sample SAMN14253289, study PRJNA609438) | sludge metagenome | isolation source: initial anaerobic sludge | collected 2018-12-20 | reverse complement strand
TCCGACCTGTGGATGCCTGTCGGTCCCGGCACCGACGCCGCGGCCTTCCTCGCCATGGGTCACGTCGTGCTGAAGGAATTCTTCATCGACAACCAGGACCCCTACTTCACCGAATACGCGCGCAAGTACACCGACCTGCCGGTGCAGGTCATGCTGCGCAAGCACGGCGAGGGCTACGTCTCCGACCGCTGCCTGCGCGCCTCCGACTTCGCCAACAATCTCGGCGAAACCAACAATGCCGAGTGGAAGACCATTGTCTACGACGCGAAGAGCAAGTCCTTCGTCGCGCCGAACGGTTCCATCGGCTTCCGCTGGGGCGAGGAAGGCAAATGGAACCTGTTGCCGAAGAACGCCGCCACCCAGCAGGAGATCGAGGCGGAACTGTCGTGTATCGGCAGCAAGGATGAAGTCGTGTCGGTCGGCTTCCCGCACTTCGTCGAAGGCGAAGGCGAACTGCTGTACCGCAACGTGCCGGTGCGCCGCCTGAAACTCGCCAGCGGCGAGGAAGTGCTGGTCACCTCGGTGTTCGACATGCAGGTCGCGCAGTACGGCGTCGACCGCGGCCTGGGCGGCGGCAACGTGGCGAAGAGCTACGCCGACGCCAACGTCGCGTACACCCCGGCCTGGGGCTCGAAGGTCACCGGCGTCAAGGCCGCCGACATCGAGCGCACCGCGCGCGAGTTCGCCTACAACGCCTCGAAGACCCAGGGCAAGTCCATGGTCATCATGGGTGCGGCGATCAACCACTGGTACCACAACGACCTGGCCTACCGCAGCGTGATGAACCTGCTGCACCTGTGCGGCTGCGTCGGCCAGTCGGGCGGTGGCTGGGCACACTACGTGGGCCAGGAAAAACTGCGTCCGCAGGCCGGCTGGGCGCCAATCGCCTTCGGTCTGGACTGGCAGCGTCCGCCGCGCCACATGAATTCGACCTCCTACTGGTATTTCCACACCGACCAGTGGCGCTACGAGACCCTCAAGGGCGACGATCTCATGTCCCCGGCCGGCAAGGGCAAGAACAAGGGTTATTCGCTCGCCGACTACAACGTCGCTGCGGTGCGCATGGGCTGGCTGCCGTCCGCCCCGCACTGGAACGCCAACCCGCTCGACCTGGTGAGCGAGGCCGAAAAAGCCGGCGCGACCGACGAGGCCGGCGTCGCGAAGCACATCATCGGCAAGCTGAAGGACGGTTCGCTCGACGTCGCTTTCGCCGACCCGGACAACCCCGTGAACTGGCCGCGCAACCTGTTCGTGTGGCGCGCCAACCTGATCGGCACCTCGGCCAAGGGCCACGAGTACTTCCTCAAGCACCTGCTCGGGGCACAGAACGGCGTGCTGAAGGAGTCCGGCGACGGCCGTGACAACAAGCTCATCAAGTGGGTCGAGGAGGCACCCGTCGGCAAGCTGGATCTGATGGTGGACATCAACTTCCGTCTCAACTCGACCGGCGCGTATTCCGACATCATCCTGCCGACCGCGACCTGGTACGAGAAGAACGACCTCAACACCACGGACATGCACCCCTTCATCCACCCGCTGTCCGAGGCGGTGAGCCCCGGCTGGGAGTCGAAGTCCGACTGGCAGATCTTCAAGAACATCGCACAGGCCTTCTCCACGCTCGCCGCGAAGCACCTCGGCACGCGCAAGGATCTGGTGGCCCTGCCGATGCAGCACGACTCGCCGTTCGAACTGGCGCAACCCTTCGGCGAGGTCAAGGACTGGAAGAAGGGCGAATGCGACCCGATCCCCGGCAAGACCATGCCGCTCCTGAAGGTGGTCGAGCGCAACTACGCCGACATCTACAAGAAGTACATCGCCATCGGCCCGTTGATGGTCAAGCTCGGTAACAACGTCAAGGGGCTCGACTGGAACACCGAGGACGAGTACGAGCAGTTGAAGGTGATGAACGGCACCGTCAAGGAGCCGGGTGTGTCGCAGGGCATGCCCTCGCTGGAGGAAGACATCTTCGTGTGCGACTCGGTGATGCGCATGGCGCCGGAAACCTGCGGCGAAGTCGCGCACAAGTCGTGGACTGCGCTGTCCAAGAAGACCGGCATCGACCACCACCACCTGTATGCCGCGCGCCACGAGGACAAGATCACCTTCCGCGACATCCAGGTGCAGCCGCGCAAGATCATCACCGCGCCGACCTGGTCCGGCATCGAGTCGGAAACGGTTTCGTACACCTCGTGCTACACCAACATCCACGAGCACATTCCGTTCCGCACCCTGACCGGCCGCGCACACTTCTACCAGGACCACGAGTGGTTCCTCGACTTCGGCGAAGGTTTCTGCGTGCACAAGCCGCCCCAGGACATGAAGTCGTTCAGCAAGCTCGCTGTGAAAGCCACGGAAGGCAAGCACGTCAAGCTACAATGGATCACGCCGCACTCCAAGTGGGGCATCCACTCCAGCTACCAGGACAACCTGCGCATGCTGACCCTGTTCCGCGGCGGCCCCTACGTCTGGATCTCCGAGATCGACGCCAAGGCGGCCGGCATCGAGGACAACGACTGGGTGGAAGCGATCAACGCCAACGGTGCGACGGTGGCGCGCGCGGTGGTGTCGCAGCGCGTCTCCAAGGGCATGGCGCTGATGTATCACGCGCAGGAAAAGATCGTGAACGTGCCCGGTTCGAACACCACCGGCAAGCGCGGCGGCATCCTCAACTCGGTGACCCGCGTGGTGGTCAAGCCGACCAACATGGTGGGCGGCTACGTGCAACTGGCCTACAGCTTCAACTACTACGGCACCGTGGGCAGCAACCGCGACACCGAGGTCATCGTGCGCAAGGTCGCCGACAAGGACATCGACTGGCTGGAACGTCCGCTCACCGCAGAACGCGAAGCGCAGCTCAACCCGCCCGGAATCGGCAAGCGCTGATCGGCACGCAGATAGCTTAGATTAGGAGAAACCAATGAAAGTACGTGCACAGTTCGCATTTGTCTTCAACATGGACAAATGCATCGGATGCCACACCTGCTCGGTGACGTGCAAGAACACCTGGACCAACCGCAAGGGCGTCGAGTACGTGTGGTTCAACAACGTCGAATCCAAGCCCGGCATCGGTTACCCCAAGAACTGGGAAGACCAGGAAAGGTGGAAGGGTGGCTGGGAGCTGCGCGACGGCAAGCTGGAACTGAAATCCGGCGGCCGCGCCTCGAAGCTGCTCAACATTTTTGCCAACCCGGACCTGCCGCAGATCGACGACTACTACGAGCCGTTCACCTACAACTACGCGCGCCTGCAGAACGCGCCGCTGTCGGAAGCCGCGCCGACCGCGCGTCCGCTGTCGATGATCACCGGCGACCCGATGGAGAAGATCACCTGGGGCCCGAACTGGGAAGACGACCTCGCCGGCGAGTTCGCCAAGCGCAGCGTCGACAAGAACCTGGACAACATCCAGAAGGACATGCTCGGCCAGTTCGAGAACACGTTCAACCTGTACCTGCCGCGTATCTGCAACCACTGCATGAACCCGGCCTGCGTCGCCGCCTGCCCCTCGGGCTCGCTGTACAAGCGCGAGGAAGACGGCATCGTGCTGGTCGACCAGGATAAGTGCCGCGGCTGGCGTTTCTGCCAGAGCGCCTGCCCGTACAAGAAGGTGTTCTACAACTGGGAATCGGGCAAGGCGGAGAAGTGCATCGCCTGCTATCCGCGCGTCGAGTCCGGCATGCCGACGGTATGCTCGGAATCCTGCGTCGGCCGCATCCGCTACAACGGCATCATGCTGTACGACGCCGACCGCATCGAGGAACTGGCCAGCACGCAGAATGAACAGGATCTGTACGAAGCGCACTGCAGGATCTTCCTCGATCCGAACGATCCGGCGGTGATTGCTGCGGCGCGTGCCGAGGGCATCAACGAGGACTGGATCATCGCCGCGCAGAAGTCGCCAATCTGGAAGATGGCCATCGAGTGGAAGATCGCCTTCCCGCTGCATCCGGAGTTCCGCACCCTGCCGATGGTGTGGTACGTGCCACCGCTCTCGCCGGTGCAGTCGCAGATCGACCAGGGCAGCCTGCCGGTCGGTCCCGATGGCGCGATTCCGCTCGCCAGCGCCATGCGCACCCCGACCAAGTATCTGGCCAACCTGATGACCGCGGGCAAGGAAGAGCCGATCCGCAATGCGCTCAACCGCATGATCGCGATGCGCAGCTACTACCGTTCGCTCAACGTCGAAGGCAAGGCCGACACGCGCGCGCTGGAGACCGTGGGCCTCACCGAGGACCAGGTCAAGGAGATGTACCGTTACCTGGCGCTGGCCGCGTACGAGGACCGCTTCGTCATCCCGACCAGCCATCAGGAAGAGCGCATGGACGACGCCTATGGCTTCCAGGGTCAGAACGGCTTCACCTTCGGCAACGATTCGTCGCTCGGCATCAGCAAGATCACCCTGTTCCCGCGCCGCCGCAAGGAAACGCCGGAGCCGGCCGAACTCGCCCCGTCCGCGGACAAGTAAGGAAAGGAACCCTCATGGCCCTCTACAAAATCCTCTCGGCGCTGCTCGATTACCCCGGCCAGGAGCTGGTCGACGCGATCCCGGAAATCCGCGCCGAGATCGGCAAGACCCCGGCGATCGATGGCTCGGAAAAGGCAGCCCTGAACGCCTTCCTTGACCACCTGGCCGGCACGGCGCTGACAGAGTTGCAGGCAAGTTACGTCAAGACTTTCGACCTGACGCCGGAACACAGCCTGCATCTGACGCACCATTTCTTTGGTGACGACAATGACAGGAACCGTGGCCCGGCACTGATCGACCTGGGCGAACTGTACAAGGACTACGGCGTCGAGACGACGACCAACGAGCTGCCGGACTATCTGCCGCTGATCCTCGAGTTCGCGGCCATGCTCGAAGACACCGAAGCGACCACCTTCCTGGCCGACGCCAACAAGGTGCTGACCGTCCTCGCCGACAACCTGGCCAAGGCAGAAAGCCCTTACGCCCCGTTGCTTTCCATCATCAAGAGCCGCGCCACGCTCACCCGCCTGGCCGCCTAAGGAGCAAGAAATGAACGAAGACATCTTTAGCTGGAATTATTTCCTGTTTGGACTCTATCCCTACATCGCCCTGACGGTGTTCGTCGTCGGCAGCTGGATCCGTTTCGATCGCGAGCAGTACGGCTGGACCAGCGCGTCGAGCCAGATCCTCTCCACCGCGAACATGCGCCTGGCGAGCAACCTGTTCCACATCGGCGTGATCGGCATCTTTTTCGGCCACCTGGTCGGCCTGTTGGCGCCCTATGCCATCTGGGGAGCGATCGGCCTTTCCTCGCTGGGCAAGCAGAGCATCGCCATGTATGGCGGCGGTTTCCTCGGCGTGCTGGCGATGATCGGTGGTCTCATGCTGCTGGCGCGGCGCCTGACCAACCGGCGCGTACGCGCGACCAGCCGCACCTCGGACATCTTCATCCTGGTGTGGGTACTGGTGACGCTGTTCTTCGGTCTCGCCACCACCTTCACCACCTTCCACCACGCCGCGGAAGGCAGCGCCGATACCATGATGTCGCTGGCGCAGTGGGCCAAGAGCATCGTTCTGTTCGACGCCAAACCGGAACTGGTGGCCAAGGTCGAACCGGTGTTCCAGATTCACCTCGCGCTTGGCCTCACGCTGTTCCTGCTGTTCCCGTTCACCCGTCTGGTCCATATCTGGAGCTTCCCGATCGGCTATCTGACCCGCTCGTACCAGATCGTGCGCACCAAGCGCAACCTCCCCGTCGCGCGTTGAGCGTCTGCCACACCGGGTTCGCGGCCAACGTGTCAGGCCGCGGATTCGGGGTACAGATACAGACGATTTTCACTGCTCACGACAGAAGAGGAAATGGATATGGATGCGAATACCAGCGTTGTCGGCCGGCTTGCGCAAGACAGTTTCGATCAGCGCCAGCCCGCGCTGGACATGGCCAATGCGGCGGCCACAAAAAACGGATTGACCCTCGAGGCAATGGGGAACGCCTGCAATCTCCTGCCGGTTCGGATCGGGGCAATCCTCTCGGGTCAGGCACCTCTGGAAAAGCCCACGCAGGATTGCCTTGAGAAACTCCTCGACCTGAAGCCCGGTTCTCTCGACTCACTGGCCCCTTGCCCGGTACGTTGGCAAAGCGGCGCGATCTATCGCTTGCACGAAGCAATCGAGGTGTATGGGCCGTCGCTCCAGCGCTGGTTCAACGAGCGATTCGGCGACATCATCATGTCGGCGATCGACTTCACGATCACCACCGAAGAAACCGCGGGCTCCCATGGCGAGCGCCGCATCCGCATCATTTTCGACGGCAAGGCGCTGCCCTATTCGAAAGACGAAGACTGGAGGCCGCCAGCCCGCTGATCATCCGGTCAGGCACACGTGGCTACGAGTCTGCCCTGAATCACGAAGAGAACCCGCGTGCTACGTAAATACTGGTGGATCCTGCTCATTGTCGCCGTCGCACTGGGCGTGCACTTCACGGCGCAGAACATTATCCGCCATGGCAATCCCGAGAATCTGAAAGGCCCGGACCTCGCCAAGATCGCGCGCATCGAAGCGGAGGATCCGGTACGTGGTGCCCGGGTGCGCGCCGGCATGGACAAGTACGAGGCGATCTGCCGCCTATGCCACCACCGCACCGGTCATGGCGGTAAATTCACCCCCGCCATCGGCGGCCGGCCGGCCAGCTACACCGAACACATGCTGAAACTGTACCGCAGCGGCGCCAAGGTCGGGCCCATGACCAACCTCATGGCACCCTGGGCGAGGGAATTATCGGATGAGGATATCCTCAACCTGGGCGCTTATGTGGAAACGCTGGCGGGGACGAAACCGTGAAGGAGACGTGGTAATCCCAGCTTGCAAGCGTGCCAGGCGATTCGTTGACGGGGTTGGATGCAGGCCGGGTTGAACCCGGCCCGTAATCGCGACACATTTCCATTCGCTCAGCAAATGTCATTAATGATCCATGGTTTATGAATGATCTGTTCGACCCACGGCACGCAGCGACTGAACCGGGCAACGCCTTCCGAAGCCGTCGAGGGCGCGGGGTGGACACAATTCTGTCAAGACGTGATAGACTTTTTACATGGATATTCGTATTTGCGTATATTCATACATAGGAACATGTCGCCCGGCGGGTCGAGCGCACACGCCGCACCGCCGGGGCCTTCCAGAAACCGTGTCGAGAGGAGCACGATATGCACCACATGCCGAAGATCAACTACCGTGAAGATGCACTCAACACCGCCAATCCGTACGCCATCTACACGCGCAAGCTGCTGGTGGACGGCAAGGAAATCCTGACCGACCCGGAAGGCTACATCCTCAACATGGATGACTGGAGTGAGGGCTTCGCCGTCGCGCTCGCCGAACAGGAGAAGCTCGAACTGACCAGTGAGCACTGGGAGGTGATCACCTTCATCCGCAAGCATTACGAGGAACACCAGGTGCAGCCGCAGGTGCGCGACATGATCAAGCACTTCCGCACGACGTGGGGACCCGAACGCGGCACCAACCACCACCTGCACGACCTGTTTCCGATGGGCGGCCCGCAGAAACAGGGCAACCGCCTGGCGGGGATTCGCAAGACCAAGGGCGAGCACTGATTGTTGGTGAGCGGTGAACGGGAAGCAGCGAACGGAGGGCGCGTCGATCCGGCGCACCGTCGGGCGCGTCTAGCTGCGGTTTCCAGGAAGACGCTGATTTAACCTGGGGGTGCAGGTTCCACCGCCCGAAAATCGCGGCGAGGGCGCCGCTCCTACAGGAGGGCGCGCGGTTGTAGGAGGGCCGCCCCCGGCCCGATGCCGTGATATTCCCATCACCCGAAAATCGCGGCGAGGGCGCCGCTCCTACAGGGGATGCGCGGTTGTGGGAGGGCCGCCCCCGGCCCGATGCCGTGAAGGTTCCACCGCCCTATCGCGGCGAGTACACGGAGGTCCTTCCCCAACGCCTCCCCACTCCCGACATCAAACCGGCATATTCATAATATCCTGGTATGCCTGTACCAGCTTGTTGCGGACCTGCACGGTCTGCTGGAAGGCGATGCTGGATTTCTGCAGGGCGATCATGGCGTCGGACAGGCTGACGCTGGTATCGCCCGTCTCAAAACGCTGGGCGAGGCTCTGCGCGTCGAGCTGCATGCCGTTGACCTGATCGAGCGAGGCCTTGAGGGCCCCCTGAAAATTTCCGGCCTGGGTGGCCTGCGGCGCCTGCGCGGCGCTGGATGCGGGATTCGTCTGGGCGGCTGCGGCCCGCAACTGGGCAACCATGGCCTCGATGCGGCTGGTGTCGATTGCGCCGATGCTCATTGCTGACTCCTTCTTCGCCGCTGGCCGGCGGATTTCCACGCACTCACCTTAAGCGCCTGTCTGTCATCCCATAAAGACGATAAAGAAGGTAAAGCCGCGCTTATTCCGCTGAATGAAAGCGGCGCCGCTGCCGATAATTCGATCACATGGCGAAATCCCGGGGCCGTAGCGCCTGCCGGGTTCCGGATCGAAGGAGCAGCAGATGGCAGGTGAAATGGTGGTGCCGGCAAACGTGATGGACCTGACCCGCTCGCCGGGCGGGCGCAGAATCATGCTCCTGCTCGGTGCAGCGGCGACGGTGGCGGTGATGGCCGCGGTGTGGATGTGGGGCAGCCAGCCCGAGTACCGTGTGCTGTTTTCAAATTTCAGCGATCGCGACGGCGGCGCCATCGTGGCCGAACTGGAAAAGATGGGAGTACCCTACAAGTATGCCGAAGGGGGCGGCGCGGTGCTGGTGCCCGCGGACAAGGTACACGATGCGCGCCTGAAGCTCGCTTCCCAGGGGCTGCCGAAGGGCGGCAATGTCGGTTTCGAGCTGATGGAAAACCAGAAACTCGGTGCCTCGCAGTTCGTCGAGCAGATCAATTTCCAGCGCGCCATGGAAGGCGAGCTCGCCCGCTCGATCGAGTCGGTGTCGGCGGTGCAGGCGGCACGCGTGCATCTGGCGATTCCCAAATCGTCGATCTTCGTGTCGGAACAGAAGACGCCGACGGCGTCCGTCCTGCTGAACCTGCATCCCGGGCGCACGCTCGATCCGCAGCAGGTCAGCGCCATCGTCCATCTGGTGGCGAGCAGCGTGCCGGAGCTGTCCACGAAGAGCGTGACGGTGGTCGACCAGAACGGCAACCTGCTGTCCGACACGGGCCGTCCGCCCTCCCCCGCGGGGCTGGATGCCACCCAGATCAAATACGTCCAGGAACTGCAGCAAAGCGTCGCGCGGCGCATCGAATCCATCATCAGCCCGATCGTCGGTTCGGGCAACGTGCGTGCCGAGGCGACGGCGGATATCGACTTCTCGCGCAGCGAGCAGGCGGTGGAGTCCTACAAGCCCAACCAGACGCCGGACGCAATGGCGATTCGCAGTCAGCAGACCAGCGAGGCCGTGAACGGCGCCGCCACGGCCGGCGGCGTGCCCGGTGCGCTGTCGAACCAGCCGCCGGCGCCGGCGACCGCTCCGCTCAATCCGCAGCCGCAGGCAAGCGCACCGGCTGCCCCCGGCACGCCGCCCAGCAATACGCGCAAGGACGCCACGGTGAATTACGAGGTCGACAAGACCATCCAGTACGTGCAGCAGGGCATGGGTGGCCTGAAGCGGCTGACCGTCGCAGTGGTGGTCAACCACCGCAGGAACGTCGACAAGGACGGCAAGGTGACGATGCAGCCACTCGGCGAGGCCGAGATGACGCAGATCACGAACCTGGTGAAGGAGGCGATGGGATTCAACACCGAGCGCGGTGACTCGCTCAACGTGGTGAATACCCCCTTCGCCGCGCCGGAGGTCGAGAAGATTCCCGAAACACCGCTGTGGAAGCAGCCGACGACCCTGCAGATGGGCAAGGACGCGGGGCGCTATCTGCTGATCGGCCTGGCGCTGCTGTTCATCTACCTGCGCGTGCTGAAGCCGATGATGAAGAAAATCTCGGAACTGCCGGCACTCGCACCCGCGCCGGCGGCGCAGGCTGCGCTGCCCGGCGCGGACATGATGGCGCTGCCGCCGGGCCAGCGCAACTATCAGGACAACCTTTCACGCGCGCAGAAACTGGCCAATGAGGATCCGCGCGTCGTCGCCAACATCGTGAAGACTTGGGTGGACAAGAATGACTGACGGGGTGACCAAGGGCGCCATCCTGATGCTGGCGCTGGGCGAGGAAGGCGCGGCGGAGGTGATGAAATTCCTCGGGCCGCGCGACGTACAGAAACTCGGCGAGGCGATGACCGCCATGAAGGCCGTGCCGCAGCAGACCGTGGAAGCGGTGCTCAACGATTTCAGCGAGATCGTCGAAAGGAATTCGACACTGGGGCTGGATTCCGACGAATACATCCGCACTGTACTGAAAAAGGCGCTGGGCGACGACAAGGCGAACTCCCTGCTCACCCGCATCCTCGGCGGCGGCGGCGACGCCAGCGGCATCGAAAGCCTGAAATGGATGGACTCCGATTCGGTGGCCGATCTCGTCCGCAACGAACATCCACAAACGATCGCCACCATCCTGGTACACCTGGAGCGCGATCAGGCGTGCGAGGTGTTGCACTGCTTCACCGAACGGTTGCGCAACGACGTTCTGCTGCGCATCGCCACCTTGTCGGGGGTGCAGCCGGCGGCCCTGCGTGAACTCAACGACGTGCTGTCCAAACTGCTGTCCGGCAGCGACGTGATGAAAAAACAGGTGATGGGCGGCACGCGTGTCGCCGCCGACATCCTCAACTTCATGACCGGCGAGCAGGAAACATCCGCCATGGAGTACCTGAAGAATTACGACCCGGACATGGCACAGAAGATCATGGACGAGATGTTCGTGTTCGAGAACATCCTCGACATCGAGGACCGCAGCGTACAGTTGCTGCTGCGCGAAGTGCAGTCCGAATCGCTCATCATCGCCCTCAAGGGCGCCTCGCAGGATATGCGCGAGAAGATCTTCAAGAACATGTCGCAGCGCGCGGCCGAGACGATGCGCGAAGACCTCGATTCGAAGGGGCCGGTGCGGCTGTCCGAAGTGGAAGCGCAACAGAAGGAAATCCTGATGATCGTCCGCCGCCTCGCCGACGAGGGCCAGATCATGCTGGGCCCGAAGGGAGAGGAGGCGTATGTCTAACTGCGTCATTTCTGCAACCGACGAGATATCGTGTCAGCCCTGGGAGCCGGCCAGTTTCGATCCGGCTGGCCGTGTCCAGGCCAGGAACGCGCCCGGTGGGGTGGCGCTGCCGACCGTCGAGCAGATTGCAGACATCGAGGAGCAGGCTCGTCAGGAGGGCTTTGCGGCAGGCCACGCTGAAGGTCGCGCCGCGGGCCTGCGCGAAGCCGCCGCCGAAGCCGACCGCCTGCGCACCCTGACTGATGCCTTCAGTGCCGCGCTCAGCCAGGCGGACGAAGGCATCTCCCATCAGATCCTCGATCTTGCGCTCGATCTCGCGCGCGCGATGCTGAAATCCGCCCTGGTGGTGCGCGCCGAACTGGTGGTGCCGCTGGTGCGCGAAGCGGTGCGCTATCTGCCCGCCATGCAGCAGCCCGCCCTGGTCTGCCTGCATCCGGACGACGCGGTGCTGGTGCAGCAACACATGGGCGACGAGCTTGCCCGTACTGGCTGGCAACTGACCAGCGATCCGCTGCTGGAACGCGGCGGCTGTCGCATCGAGACGCCCGGCAGCCAGATCGACGCCACCCTGCCGACCCGCTGGCAGCGCCTCGCTACGGCGCTGGGCGAAACATCCGACTGGCTGGCCTGAGGTCGACATGGTATGACTGCCCTCGCCCACACCGAACGCTGGCAGGCTTTCCTCAGCGACTGCAGCGAGCTCGTGGCGATTGCCGAGCCGATGCAGGCGACCGGACGCATCACGCGTGTCGCGGGGCTGGTGATGGAAGCGGTCGGCCTCAACCTGCCGGTCGGCAGCGCCTGCCACGTGCCGCTGCCCAACGGCAGCCAGATCGACGCTGAAGTGGTGGGTTTCGACGGTACCCGCCTGTTCCTCATGCCGCAAAGCGAGGTCGAGGGCATCGTGCCGGGCGCGCGCGTGTTCCCGGCCGAAATCATCCCCACCCTGCCCGGCCCGGGCCGGGTCGATCACCCACGCCGCCGGCCGAGCGACCGCACGCGCCACCTGCCGGTCGGCGACGCCCTGCTGGGACGTGTGGTCGACAGCAACGGCCGCCCGCTGGACGGCCACGGGCCGCTCGCCACCTGCGCCACCGCGCCGCTCAGCCGGCGCAGCACCAACCCGCTGGCACGCGCACCGATTCGCGACATCCTCGACGTGGGCGTGCGTGCGATCAACAGCATGCTGACGGTGGGACGCGGCCAGCGCATGGGCCTGTTCGCCGGCTCGGGCGTGGGCAAGAGCGTGCTGCTCGGCATGATGGCGCGCTACACCAGCGCCGACGTGATCGTGGTCGGCCTGATCGGCGAGCGCGGCCGCGAAGTGAAGGAATTCATCGAACAGATTCTCGGCGAGGAGGGACTGGCGCGCGCCGCCGTCGTTGCGGCACCGGCCGACACACCCCCGCTGATGCGCATGCAGGGCGCCGCGTACGCGACCGCGATCGCCGAACATTTCCGCGATCAGGGCAAGGACGTGCTGCTGATCATGGATTCGCTCACCCGCTACGCGATGGCGCAGCGCGAGATCGCGCTTGCCATCGGCGAGCCGCCCGCGACCAAGGGGTATCCGCCGTCGGTGTTCGCCAAGCTGCCAGCGCTGGTGGAGCGCGCCGGCAACGGCAAGCCGGGCGGCGGCTCGATCACCGCCTTCTATACCGTCCTCACCGAAGGCGACGACCAGCAGGATCCGATCGCCGATGCCGCGCGGGCGATTCTCGACGGCCACGTGGTGCTTTCGCGCACGCTGGCGGAAAGCGGTCACTACCCCGCCATCGACATCGAACAGTCGATCAGCCGCGCCATGCACACGCTCACCGCGCCGGCGCACCAGGAACTCGCGCGGCGCGTGAAGAAACTCTATTCGCGCTACGCGCGCAGCCGCGACCTGATCAACGTCGGCGCCTACGCCGCCGGCAGCGATCCGGTGCTCGACGAAGCGATCCGCCTGAATGCCGCCATCGAGGCCTTCCTGCAGCAGGACATCGCGGAACGCGCCGGCGTGCAGGACAGCCTCGATGCGCTGGCCACGCTCTTCCAATGACACCCCTCGACACAGGAAATTGCTGAATGGCTGCCCCCTCCGCACTCGACACGCTGATCGACCTGGCTCACCGCGAAACCGACGACGCCGCAATACGTCTGGGCGACGCGCTGCGTGCGGGCGAGGAGGCCCGACAGAAGCTCGACCTCCTGCAACAGTATCGCGACGATTACACCAGCCGCTGCCAGGCCAGTCTGAGCCAGGGCATCAGCGCGACGCATTTCATGAACTTTCAGGCTTTCATGCAGAAGCTCGACTACGCCGTCGCCGGCCAGCAGAAAGTCGTCGACGATACCCAGCACCGCATCACCCAGGCCCGTGCCGCATGGCAGCGCTGCGAGCAGAAGAAGATGTCCTTCGTCACCCTCGCCGAACGGGCCGAGCAAACTACGGCACGCCGGGAACTGCGGCGCGAACAGAAGCAGAACGATGAATTTGCCGCACGCCGGACCCTGCATAAACACACCCCCTCCTGACAGGAAGCACCTCATGAACGCCACCCCCATGACCCCGCCTACCGCCGCGTTGCAGGGCACACCGTCCGCGCGCAAAGGCGACCCCGCGGCCGCCGACACGCCGTTCAGCCAGATCCTGTCCGGTGAAATCGCCTTGCAGACCGCCGCCGGGACGTGCGAGCCGCACTGCGGGAAAACGCTCGTCGACAGGCTGGCCGAGCTGCTGGACAATCCGGCCGACCCGGGCGCGGTCACAGACCCCTCGCTGGCCCTCCAGGCATCCGCCGGCACGATCGCGCCACCGCCGACCGCCGAAACGCTGGCCGCACTGGGGCTGTCCCTCGCCCCGCCCACAGGACAGGCCGCCACGCCCCCGAACGATGCGCAGGCCGATGAGGCGTTGACCTCCGACGCCCCCGTGCCGCGCACCTTAGCCACCAGCACTGCGCGGCCCGCCAGCACCAGTCTGTCTGCCGGCACCATGCCGCCCGCAGGCACGTTCCCGCGCACCGCAGCCGAACCGGCCGCAATAGCGGCATCAGGCTTGGATACGCCCACCAGCGCGAACGCACCTGCACGAGACAGCGAGGTATTCAGCGGGCTCGTCGCGGCCCGTCTTGCCGCCGAGGGCGCACGGGCGGAAGCGTCCCCCGAACTGATCGGCGCCGCCGCGCTGCGCCCGGCCGCGGTCCCTGGCGCGGCCGACACCGGGCCCGCCCCCACCCTGGCGGCTGCGCCGCGCCTTGCTCCCGAAGTGGGCAATGCCGCATGGGGCCAGGCGCTGGGCGAGAAAATCGTATGGATGGCGTCCGGCAAGCAGCAAAGCGCCTCGCTCACCCTCAATCCACCGAACCTGGGGCCGCTGCACATCGTGCTGAACGTCTCCAGCGACCAGGCCACCGCGAACTTCTTTGCAGCGCAGCCCGAGGTGCGCCAGGCCATCGAAGCCGCGCTCCCCAGGCTGCGCGAGATGATGGGCGAGTCGGGTATCCAGCTTGGCCAGGCGAACGTCAGCGCGGATACACCGAGCCAGAATCCGGCGTCCGGCGAGCAGGCCCCGCGTACCTCCCCCCACGTGAGCGGCGGCGCCGAAGCGGACGAACCGGCGGTTGTCATACCCGCGCCACGGATGGGGCGCGGCCTGGTCGACACCTTTGCCTGAAATGGCTTTGCGCGAGATAACGGCCTTTTTCCCCCTTGTTTCGCGCTTAGGCGGCGGCAAACCGTTCCGATAATCCAATACAAGCGAACCCGATATTCACTCTCCGCCAGGAACCGGACTCATGACCGAACAGAACGAAGCCACCGAAGCCACGCCCCCATCCGGATCGAAGAAGAAGCTCTTCATCATCCTCGGCGTGCTGCTGGCTCTTCTTTCCGCCGGGGGCGCCGCCGCGTGGTTCTTCATGGGGCGCAGCAGCGAGGCGACAGAACACGCCGAAAAAACGCCTGCCAAGCCGCCGGTCTATCTGGCTCTCGAAACCTTTACGGTCAACCTGCACGACAGCGAGCAGTTCATGCAGGTCGATCTCACCCTGCAGGTCACCGAGCAGGCCGACGTCGACGCCATCAAGCTGCATATGCCGCGCGTGCGCAGCCGCCTGCTGACACTGCTGGCGAGCAAGGATGCCGAGGAACTGCTCGCTCCGGAAGGCAAGGACAAGCTGGCTAAGGATATCCTTGCCGAGATCAACAAGCCGTTCGAGCCCAAGGGCAGCCCGCAGAAAGTCGTCGACGTGCTGTTCACCTCCTTCGTGATCCAGTGACGCCATGGCCGACGCCTTTCTTTCCCAGGACGAGGTCGACGCGCTGCTCAAGGGCGTCACCGGAGAAACCGACGAAAGCCCGGCGGAGGTCGTCGATCCGACCGGGGTGCGTCCCTACAATCTGGCGACGCAGGAACGCATCGTGCGCGGCCGCATGCCGACGCTCGAAATCATCAACGAACGCCTCGCGCGGCAGTTGCGCATCGGTCTGTACAATTTCCTGCGCCGCCAGGTCGAGATTTCGGTCGGCCCGGTCCGCGTCTCCAAGTACAGCGAGTTCGTGCGCAATCTGGTGGTGCCGACCAACCTCAACCTGGTGCATTTCAAGCCGCTGCGCGGCACCGGCCTGATCATCTTCAATCCGGACCTGGTGTTCCTCATCGTCGACAATCTGTTCGGCGGCGATGGGCGTTTCCACACGCGCGTCGAAGGCCGCGATTTCACCCAGACCGAGCAGCGCATCATCCAGCGCGTGCTCAACATCGTGTTCGAGTGTTACGCAAAGTCGTGGGAGCCGGTGTACCCCATCGAATTCGAGTACGTGCGCTCGGAAATGAACACCCAGTTCGCCAACATCGCCACCCCCAACGAGGTCGTGGTGGCGTTCACCTTCGCCATCGAGCTCGGCCAGGTCAGTGGCGAGATGCACGTGTGCATGCCGTATTCGATGATCGAGCCGCTCCGCGACCTGCTGACCAGCAGCCTGCAGGCGGAGAACCTCGAGGTCGACAAGCGCTGGATCCGCATGATGCGCCAGCAGGTGCAACTGGCCGAAGTCGAACTCGTCGCCGACCTCGGCACGGCAACGCTGAGCCTGCGCGATCTGGTCAATCTGAAGGTCGGCGACATCGTGCCCATCGACATCCCGGAAACGGTCGAGGCCAAAGTCGATGGCGTGCCGGTCATGGAATGCGCCTACGGCAAGTTCAACGGCCAGTACACGCTGCGCGTCGAGCGCATGATTTCGCTGAGTCCGGTCGAGTCGAAAAAAGGAGAAAAGCATGTCTGAAGATCTCACCCAAACCATCGCGGAAGACGACTGGGCAGCCGCCATGGCCGAGCAGTCGTCAGTCGCCAGTGCGCCCGGCGTGACCGCGCAGAGCGCCGACATTTTCAAGGACCTCACGGCGCCGCCCGTGAACAGCGGGACCGCCAACGACATTGATTTCATCCTGGACATCCCGGTGCTGCTTACCGTGGAGCTGGGCCGCACCAAGATCGCCATCAAGAACCTGCTGCAGCTCGCTCAGGGCTCGGTGGTCGAACTCGACGGACTGGCCGGCGAGCCCATGGACGTGCTGGTCAACGGCTGCCTGATCGCACAGGGCGAGGTGGTCGTGGTGAACGACAAGTTCGGCGTGCGACTCACCGACATCATCACCCCCGCCGAGCGCATCCGGAAGCTCAACAAATGAGCGTTGCCGGTCGCGGTGTCATCGGCCTGCTGGCCGCCGCGCCTGGCCCGGTGGTGGCGCAGGTTGTCGAAGGCCCTTCCACAGCCGGCAGCTTGTTGCAGGTTTTCGTCGGCCTCGTCGCCGTTCTGGTCCTGATCGTCGCGACGGCGTGGATCGCCAAACGCTTCGGCGTCATGCGCGGGGGAAGTTCCGGGGTGCTCCAGGTGGTGAGCAGCACCGCGGTCGGCACCCGCGAGCGCGTGGTCGTGGTCGAGGTCGGCGAATCCTGGCTGGTGATCGGCGTCGCACCCGGTAGCGTCAACGCCCTGACGACCCTGCCGCGCGGCACCGCTCCGGCAACCCCCACCGCCATCGCCCCCGGCAGCTTCGCCGCCCGCCTGCAGCAGTTGATCGAGAAGCGCCGTGAAAACTAGATATCCCGCGTTCTTCGCGCTCGCGGCACTCGCATTGCCTTCGCTCGCCCTGGCACAGAGCGCCGGCCTGCCCGCCTTCAGCAGCACCCCGGCGGCCGGCGGCGGGCAGACCTATACGCTCAGCCTGCAGACGCTGCTGCTGCTCACCTCGCTGTCTTTCCTGCCGGCGATGCTGCTGATGATGACGAGCTTCACCCGCATCATCATCGTGCTGTCGCTGCTGCGCATGGCGCTTGGCACCCAGTCCACCCCGCCCAACCAGGTCCTGATCGGGCTGGCGCTGTTTCTCACCTTCTTCGTGATGAGCCCGACGCTCGACAAGATCTATACGGAGGCCTACCAGCCGCTGTCGGAAAACCGCATGCAGTTGCAGGAAGCCCTCGGCAAGGGGGCCGTGCCGTTGCGGGCCTTCATGCTGAAGCAGACCCGTGAAACGGATCTCGCCCTGTTCGCGCGCATGTCGGGCACGAATGGCCTGAAATCGCCCGACGACGTGCCGATGCGCATCCTCATCCCCGCCTTCATCACCAGCGAGCTGAAGACCGCGTTCCAGATCGGTTTCGCCGTCTTCATCCCCTTCATCATCATCGACATGGTGGTTGCAAGCGTGCTGATGGCAATGGGCATGATGATGGTCTCGCCGATGCTTGTCTCACTGCCGTTCAAGATCATCCTGTTCGTACTCGTCGACGGCTGGAACCTGCTGCTCGGTTCGCTGGCGCAGAGTTTCCATTGACCCCGGGAGACCCGTCATGACCCCTGAAAGTGTAATGTCCATGGGGCGCACCGCGCTGGAAATGACCTTTCTGGTGGCCTCGCCCGTGCTGCTGGTGACCCTGGTCGTCGGCCTCGTCATCAGTGTGTTCCAGGCCGCCACTCAGATCAACGACGCCAGCCTGTCCTTCATCCCCAAGGTGCTCGCCGTGCTGGCGACCTTCGCCATCGCCGGTCCGTGGATGCTCACGCTGATGACCGATTACATGCGCCGCGTGCTCATGGGCTTGCCCGGCCTCATCGGATAGCCGTGCTCAGTTTCACCGACGCACAGATCAACACCTGGCTGACCACGTTCCTCTGGCCCCTGGTCCGCATTCTCGGTGTGTTGATGGCGGCGCCGGTGTTCGGCCACCGTGCCACGCCGGCGCGGGTCAAGATCGGTCTGGGTGTTTTCGTCGCCCTCGTTCTCGTGCCTACCCTCCCCGCACCGCCCGATATCGCCCTGGGCTCCTGGCAGGGACTGCTGGTCCTCGTTCGGCAAATCCTGATCGGCATCGCGATCGGCTTCGTGATCCGCATCGCGTTCGCCGCAGTCGACGCCGCCGGTGAAATCATCGGGTTGCAGATGGGTCTCGGCTTTGCCACTTTTTTCGACCCGCAGAGTGCCGGGCAGTCGCTGGTTCTCGCGCGTTTCTTCAACATGCTGGCCGTGCTGCTGTTCCTCGCCGTCGACGGACATCTCCTGCTGCTCGACGTCCTTGCCAGGAGTTTCCAGGCGCTTCCGGTTGGCACGGCACCCCTCGGCGCGGCAGGTTTCCGCAGCGTCACCGCATTCGGCAGCATCATATTCGCCATCGGCCTGCAGCTCGCCCTGCCGTTGATCGCGATCATGCTCATGACCAACCTCGCCCTGGGCATCCTCACGCGCGCGGCGCCGCAGCTCAACATCTTCGCGATCGGCTTTCCCATCACGCTGAGCGTCGGGCTGATCGCTCTCAACCTGAGCCTGCCCTACTTCACCCTCCAGTTCGGGCGCATCATCCAGAATAGCCTCGAAGCCGCGACGACGGTCGTGAAGAATCTCGGGCTGTAGGGAAAACCCCATAGGGCGGCCAGAGCCCGCTTCGATTGGAGGTCACGGTCTGGTTCGGTGTGTCGGGCTGAAGCCCGACCTACGGTTCGTGAGACAAGGCGGGGAACTCGTCATGCGGGCTTTGGACAGCGCTTTTTGAATCCGCCGATGCGGGCGGATTCGCGCAGCCGGTGTTCAGAATCCCAGGCTGTCCAGCAGATCGTCGACCTGGCTCTGGTTCGCGACCACATCCGGTGCCGCGCCCGGATTGATCTGCGGTCCGTTGAGGAGAGAATTCCCGGTATCGCGCTTCACCTCCTCGGGGGCATAGTCGATCAGCAATTGGACCAGTTGCTGCTCCAGGCCATGCGCAAGATCGGTGACCTTGCGAATGACCTGGCCGGTGAGATCCTGGAAGTCCTGCGCCATCATGATTTCCAGCAACTGCTGCTTGGTGGCGTCGGTGTCGTTGCGCATGTCGGCCAGACACTGCATGGTCAGCGTGGCCATGTCGCGATAGTTCGATTCGGAAAACGGCGCCTTCAGCATCGCCTGCCAGCCATTGAATATTTCATCCGCGCTGGCCGAGACCCGCTCCTGCATGGGGATGGCGGTATCGGTGGCATTCAGCACGCGTTGCGCCGCCTGTTCGGTCATGCGCACGACGTAACTCAGGCGTTCCCGCACATCCGGGATTTCGTGCGTCACCCGCTCGAGTGCCTTGTCGAGGCCCAGCTCGCGCAGGCTGTCGTGCAGGCTGCGGGTGATCTGGCCGACTCGCGCGAGCATCTCGTCGTGATCGGGCGTACGCGGGTCGACCGCGGACAGCGTCGCCGCTGCATTGGCAAAATGGGCATCCATGTCAGCCCCCCGCTTTTTCCATTTTTTCGAAGATCTTGCCGAGCTTCTCGTCCAGGGTGGCAGCGGTGAAAGGCTTGACGACGTAGCCGCTGGCGCCCGCCTGCGCCGCGGCGATGATGTTCTCCTTCTTCGCTTCGGCGGTGACCATCAGCACGGGAATCTTGGACAGCGCGGCGTCGGCGCGAATGGTTTGCAGCATGGTGAGTCCATCCATGTTCGGCATGTTCCAGTCCGACACGACGAAATCAAACTTGCCCGCGCGCAGCTTGGCCAGTCCATCGACGCCGTCTTCAGCCTCCTCGACGTTGGCATAGCCAAGTTCCTTGAGCAGGTTGCGCACGATGCGTCGCATCGTGGAAAAGTCATCGACCACGAGAAATTTCATGTTCGGATCAGGCATGCGTCACTCCAAGGCAGCGGTTTGTCATTACCCATAATCATCGGCACGCGGCAAACAAACTTGACCCCTGCACCTCACACCCGCATGGCAGGACTGCCCTGCGCGGCAAAATGGGCCATGACCCGTGCCGGCAGTTCGTGCAGCGGCGCGACTTCGTGGGTCGCGCCCACTGCGATGGCTTCCTTGGGCATGCCGAACACGACGCAACTGGCCTCGTCCTGGGCGAGGTTGTAGGCGCCCGCCTGCTTCATCGCCAGCATGCCGGCGGCGCCGTCCTTGCCCATGCCGGTGAGGATGACACCGACGGCGTTCTTGCCCGCCGCCGCGGCGGCCGAATTGAACAGGACATCGACCGAAGGCCGGTGCCGGTTGACCGGTGGCCCCTGATCCAGGCGCGTCACGTAGTTCGCACCACTGCGCGTCAGCAGCAGATGCGAGTGCCCGGGGGCAAGAAACGCATGGCCGGGCAGCACGCGTTCGCCGCCTTCAGCTTCCTTGACGGCGATACGGCACAGTTTGTCGAGGCGGTTGGCGAACGAGCGGGTGAAGCCCTCGGGCATGTGCTGGGTGATGAGCACGCCGGGACTGTCCGGCGGCAACTGCACGAGAAAATCCTTGATCGCCTCGGTGCCACCGGTGGAGGCACCGATGATGATGAGTTTTTCACTGCTGACGAGCGGGCTGCGCAGCGCCGCAAGTTGCGCCGGCCGGCTGGCGACGCGGGTCTGGATGCGCGCCCGCGCGGCGGTGCGGATCTTGTCCGCGATGAGCTCGGCATAGTCGTGCATGCCGCTCTGGATGGAGACCTTCGGTTTGGTGACGAAATCCACCGCCCCCAGTTCCAGGGCGCGCATGGTGATCTCCGAGCCGCGCTCGGTCAGCGACGACACCATGACCACAGGCATCGGACGCAGGCGCATCAGGCGTTCGAGAAAATCCAGGCCGTCCATCTTCGGCATCTCGACGTCCAGTGTCAGGACGTCGGGGTGGGTCTGCTTGATCAGATCGCGCGCCGCGAGGGGATCGGGGGCCGCGCCGACGGTTTCCATGTCCGGCTGGCTGTTGATGATTTCCTTCATGATGCCGCGGATCAACGCCGAGTCGTCCACGATCAGAACCTTGATCTTGCTCATGATGGCCTCAGAACAGGTCGACCGCGCCGGACACGGAATTGGTGCGCAGGCGGTGGGCATAGTCCTGTTCGCGTTTCACCAGGGTGTAGTTGTTGAGTTGGCGCAGTTTCTTCACCAGCACCTTGCCGGTCGCCGGAAAGAAATAGACCTTGCGCGGATGGATGTCGTTCAGATCCTGGGCGACGATGCGGATTTTCTCGGCGTCGAGGAAATCCAGCACAAAGCGCGCGTTGCGCTCGCCCACGTTCATCGCGGTGAATCCGCGCAACACGTTGCCGCCGCCGAACACCTTGGCTTCGAGATTCTCCCGGCGCGCGCCGGCCTTCAGCAACTGGTTGATCAGCACTTCCATCGCATACGCGCCATAACGCATGGATGCGGACGCCGGGCTGGCGCCATCGCCGCTGCCGTCGGGCAGCATGAAATGATTCATGCCACCGATGCCTGAAGTGCGGTCACGGATGCACGCGGCCACGCACGATCCCAGCACGGTGACGATGAGCATGGGTTTGCGGGTGAAGTAGTATTCCCCCGGGAGAATCTTCGCCGCCTCGCAGTCGAAGTTACGGTCGTAATAGAGGTTGGTGGCGAGCTGTTCTTCGATGGCCGTGTTCATGCGTGGTTCCTGCTACCGCTCATGCGGTGACGCGCATCCAGTTCGTACACGGTCTTGCCGCGCAGTCTGAGTGCACTGGAAGCATACATGAAATTTTCCGAGTGGCCCGCGAACAGCAGCCCGTCGGGCTTCATCAGGGGCACGAAACGCGACAGGATGCGGCCCTGCGTCGGCTTGTCGAAATAGATCATCACGTTGCGACAGAAAATCGCATCGAACGGACCACTGACCGGCCAGCTGGGTGCCAGCAGATTGAGTGGTTTGAAGCTGATCATCTGCTGCAATTCGGGCCGCACCCGCACCAGGCCGGCCCGGTCGCCCTTGCCACGCAGAAAAAAGCGCCTGAGGCGTTCGCCCGACATTTTCTCGACACGCTCGAGCGGGTAGACCCCCTCCTGTGCGGTGCGGAGCACGTTCGTGTCGATATCCGTGGCGACGATGCTGACGGGCGGCGCAAGCGTGTCAAACGCCTCACACAGCGTCATCGCGATCGAATAGGGTTCCTCGCCCGTCGAGCTCGCCGAGCACCATACCGCAAGCGCGCCCTTCGCCTGCAGCATGTGGTCGGCAAGCAGGGGGAAATGATGCGCCTCGCGAAAGAACGCGGTGAGATTGGTGGTCAGCGCATTGGTGAAGGCTTCCCACTCGGCATCGTCGGCGCCGCTTTCCAGGGTGTCGAGATACGCGGCGAAGCTGGCCAGCCCCTTGGCGCGCAGGCGCCGCGCCAGGCGGCTGTAGACCATTTCCCGCTTCGCCTCGCTGAGCGAGATGCCGGCTCGCCGGTAGATCAGCTCACGTACCCGCGCGAAATCGTGCGGTGTGAACTCGAAGCACTTGGCGTTGGGGGGAAGAATAGGCTGGGGGTTCATGTCACGCGCGGAGAGCGCCGACGCAGGCCGCGCCGTGGGGCCCGCGTGGACGCGATCAGAAAGTCTCCCAGTCCTCGCCGCCCGCTGCCCGTTTCGGTGCCGCCAGGGATGTCCTGCGCGCAGCCGCATGGCCGTGTGCCGCCACGGGCATCGGGCGATCGGGCTTGCTGGGCGCAGTGCTGCGCGGAGGTGTGCCTTCGATCAGCTTGAAGTTGTCGACCACGGTGGCGAGCGTGGCCGCCTGCGTCTGCATGCTCTCGGACGCGGCTGCCGCCTGCTCCACCAGCGCGGCATTCTGCTGGGTGATCTCGTCCATCTGCCCCACCGCCTGGTTGACCTGCTCGATGCCGGCGCTCTGCTCGCGGCTGGCTTCGGAAATGCCGCTGACGATCTCAGCCACCAGTTGCACCGAGGTGACAATGTCGTCCATCGCCTCGCCAGTCTCGTCCACCAGCTTGCCACCGACCTCGATCTGGCCAACGGAGTCCTCGATCAGCGCCTTGATTTCCTTCGCCGCGGTGGCGCTGCGCTGCGCAAGATGGCGCACTTCGGAAGCGACGACGGCAAAGCCGCGCCCCTGCTCCCCCGCACGCGCCGCTTCGACGGCGGCGTTGAGGGCAAGGATGTTGGTCTGGAAGGCAATGCCGTCGATGACGCCAATGATGTCGGCAATC
>JACDJA010001144.1_pt1 | contig 23526 bp, 23 predicted proteins | sample 7449241 | NCBI WGS metagenome assembly JACDJA01 (sample SAMN14253289, study PRJNA609438) | sludge metagenome | isolation source: initial anaerobic sludge | collected 2018-12-20 | reverse complement strand
TGTTGGCCATTCAAAAAAAGAGTCAATAGCCGATTTTATAGGAGCCAAAGAGTCGTTTGTAGAGCTTGGTGATTTTAAACATATCGATGAGACAAACGTTCAAGACTTCATAGGTAAGAGTAGAGCATTTATCAAGATACAAGAGGGGTGTGATTTTGAGTGTTCTTACTGCATCATCCCAAAAGTAAGAGGCGCATCAAGATCGCATAAAGAAGAGACGATATTGCGCCAGATTGACATACTCGCACACAATGGATTTGGCGAGTTTATCTTAACCGGTACCAATGTCGGGAGTTACGGCAAAGGCACAGATACATCTTTGGCACAACTTCTTAAGAAGATTTCTCTTATCAGGGGGGTTAGAAGAGTCCGCATAGGCTCGATGGAGCCTTCACAAATTGATAGTGAGTTTTTGGAGCTTTTGGATGAGCCGTGGATGGCGAAACATCTGCATATCGCTTTGCAACATACGAATGATACAATGTTAGAGATTATGCATAGAAAAAATAGATTTGTCGGTGACCAAAAACTTTTTGAAATCATCGCCACAAAAGGATATGCTTTGGGAACGGATTTTATAGTGGCGCATCCGGGCGAGAGTGATACTATATGGCAAGAGGCATTGCGCAGAGTAGAAGCGTTACCCCTTACACATATCCATGCTTTTACTTACTCAAAAAGAGACGGTACGGAGTCTGCGTCTATGCGTGGGAGTATACATGGTGATACCGCTAGATCAAGACATAAAGAGCTTACAGCTTTGATAAAGGAAAAAAACTATAATTTTAGAAAAGAGCATAGTGGAAACCTTGAGGTTTTGATAGAGCAAAGTGATAAGGAGTTTTATAGAGTGTATGATCAGTATTATAATATCGTAGAGGTGCTCACCAAGCGAGATATAGCCAATAGTTGGGTGAGCTTAGAAGATGTGGAGGTCAAAGATGAAAAAAACTTTTCAAAAATTTAGATTTACGCAACTAAAGATAGTCTCAATCCTATTTTTTGTTTTGCTTGCACTCATTCTTTTTGCTTTTTTGAGAGACAACACAGAGGTCATAACGCATGAGCAGGCAAATATGCTCTATAGTGAAGATAAGATCACTAAGATAGTTGTAGAGGGCAAATACCTACTACTGCATACACAAGACAATGTCTATAAGGTATATAAATATGCTATCAATTATAAAAAATATTTTGAGAAATTTCCTGTTGAGCTTAAAGAGGAGTCGCATTATCTCGGTTGGTTCTTTTTTGCTTTGACTACCTTGATGCTTTTCGCACTTTTTTACCGCTATAAAGATTACTTCAAAAAAGGTGCAGGTGTCGAATCATTGCGTGCAGGCTTTGTAAATCAAGGCAATGAAGCCATAGAGGCGATAAGCTCAAGCGTGAAATTTTCAGATGTAGCAGGCATAAAAGATGTCAAAGAGGAGCTTGAAGAGATCATTGATTTTTTGAAAAATCCAAAGAAATACAAATCACTTGATATCAAACTCCCAAAAGGCGTACTGCTCATCGGACCTCCGGGTGTTGGAAAGACCATGATATCAAAAGCAGTAGCAGGTGAAGCCGGTGTTCCATTTTTTTATCAAAGTGGCGCCTCTTTTGCCCAAATATATGTAGGTATGGGGGCAAAGAGGGTGAGAAATCTTTTTGCAAAAGCAAAACAGATGGCACCAAGTATCGTATTTATCGACGAGATTGATGCAGTCGGTAAGAGCAGGGGCAATCTAAGAAATGATGAGCGAGAAGCAACACTCAATCAATTGCTTACAGAGATGGATGGTTTTGAGGAAAACAGCGGTGTTATCGTCATCGCAGCGACAAATAAGGTTGAAGTGTTAGATGAAGCACTCTTAAGAGCGGGTAGGTTTGATAGAAGGATATATCTCTCTTTGCCCGATATCGAAGAGCGCACAAAGACATTGGAGCTTTATCTCAAAAACAAAAATCATAGTGTTGATATCAATCAGCTTGCTAAAATGACAGCAGGTTTTAATTTTGCGGCTATTGATACACTCGTCAATGAAGCAGCGCTCCATGCGCTTAGGAAAGAGAAAAAAATAATCGAGATTGAAGACTTTGAAGCAGTTAAAGATAAGGTTATATTGGGCAAAAAGAGACTTCTTGTGCTCAACGAAAAAGAGATGGAAGTGCAAGCCGTCTATCAGGCGGCAAAGGCGCTTGTGGCTACTTGGCTCGATATAGAGTTTGATAGGATAGGGATATTTTACAATAGATTTTTAGCGTCCAATGATGATATGGCAAGTAAAAATCAACTGCTTAATCGCATCAAGGTTTATCTCGCCGGAACTGCGGCGACAAAGAAATATTATGGGGAGAATTTTGTAAATTCCAGTAGCGATGTTAAAGAGGCAAAAGCCCTTGCACAACGCTTGACTTTTGATCTTTCCATGGGAGATAAATTCTTTTCAGATGCAAAAGAGAGTGAAGATATACTGCAAGCATCACTCAATGATGCTGCTTCTATCATAGAGAAGCTTACTTCTGTTCATAAAAACATCACGGAATATCTGCTAGAAAATGAGTCTATAACACAAGAAGAGACGAGAGAGATGCTGCGTGAGATTTTTTAGCGGTTTTTTGTTTGCAAATGAGCAAAAGCTCTTTAGCAAATACCTTAGAGATGATGATTTTACAGTAGCGGGATTTAGTCATGGGGCGCAAAAAGCTCTAGAGTTTGCACTCGCAAGCGAAACAAGGATTGATCGGCTTATCTTGCTTTCTCCCGCTTTTTTTCAAGAGAGAGATGAAGCTTTCAAAAGAGCACAAAAGTTATATTTTGTAACCAATAAAGAGCGCTATGTTAAAAATTTTCTTCAAAGTGTAGCTTATCCCGCAAAAGAGAGATATATGAGCGGTTATTTGCAAGAGGGGAGCCAAGAAGAACTTGATGCACTTTTAGAGTATGAGTGGGATCAAGATAAGTTAGTCAAGTTAAAGAGTAGAGGAGTGGAAGTTGAGGTTTTTTTGGGCGGATGTGATAGCATCATAGATGCGAAGAAAGTCGCAGATTTTTTTGCTCAAAATGCAACAGTTTATCTCGTAAAAGAGGCAGGACATTTACTTGATATTGTATAATATAAATAAAGTGCTATAAGATGAAAAAAGTAGTAGTTATCACGGGTTGCTCGAGTGGAATAGGGCTAGAGACATCGCTATACCTTCAGAAGATGGGTTATCAAATCTGTCCAACAACAAGAAAAAAAGAAGATGTTGCAAAGCTTCAAAAGCTAGGTTTTGAGGATGCGATGCAGCTTGATGTCAGAGATCACGATATGATTACAAAGGTGATTAGGGAAGTCAAAAAAAGATATAAAAAGATCGATGTTTGGTTCAATAACGCAGGCTACGGACAACCGGGAGCGCTTGAAGATGTGCCGACAAATGCACTTAAAGAGCAGTTTGAGACCAATGTTTTTGGATTTCATGAGTGCACAAAACAGATAATACCCGTCATGTTAGAGCAGGGCTTTGGCAAAATCATCCAACATGGCTCAGTTCTTGGCATCATAGCACTGAGTGGAAGAGGGGCATATAATGCAAGCAAATATGCGATCGAAGGACTCTGCGATACACTCAGGCTTGAGCTCAAAGATACACCTGTTAGGATAATCACGCTTAACACGGGACCGATTACGAGTGATTTTAGAAAAAATGCAATCATAAAACTCAAAGAAAATATCGATATAGAGCACTCAAGATTTAAAGAAAAATATGAAAGTTCACTCGCGGGAACGGCAAGGGGTGTTCCTTTTAATGAAGAGGCGATAGCAGTCGCTAGGATTGTACATAAGATTATTGAAGCAAAAAATCCAAAACCTAGATACTATATAACAAAAGCAACTTATCTATTGGGTGCGCTCAAGAGAGTGCTCCCTACAGGTCTATTGGATAAAATACTTTTAAAGATATAAGGAGTGAGTGTGGATTTGATTAGGATAGGGGTGGTAACAACAAGTGATAGAGCATCGCAAGGAATTTACGAAGACATCTCAGGAAAAGCGATTATGGAGGTGATGGGCGAGTATCTTCTCAATGAGTGTGTTTATGAGTATCGATGTATCCCCGATGAGCAGCCTATCATTGAAGCTACTCTGCTTGAGTTGGCAAAGAGCGGGTGTGACCTTATCGTCACGACAGGGGGAACAGGACCTGCGCCTAGAGATGTGACCCCCGAAGCGACCGAAGCCGTTTGCCAAAAAATGCTTCCGGGGTTTGGGGAGCTTATGCGCTCAGTAAGTCTTCGTTATGTTCCAACCGCCATACTTTCTCGCCAAAGCGCAGGCGTGTGTGAAAAATCCCTCATTGTCAATCTTCCGGGTAAACCAAAATCGATTCGCGAGTGCTTGGAGGCAGTTTTTCCTGCTATTCCATATTGCTGTGATCTCATCGGCGCATCCTACATGGAAGCCGATAGTAACAATATCACGATATTTAGACCAAAACAGTAGTTTTGTAGATAAAATTTTATATATCTACTATATTAAGATAAACAAAAATTCTTATCTATAATCTTTTCTTTATCTTCTTATTAGCCGTTTTTGCCTAAAATTGTGACCAATAAAACCTAAAGGTATCTATCTTATGCGATCTATCTTACTTCTAACGCTCTTAAGTCTTTTTATCCACGCAGATACAAATAACAATCCTTATAAAAGTGAGGCTATCAAAGCTGTCAAAACATTAGGCAAGGCACTCAAGGGGGATCTTCAAAAATATATGAAACAAGATCCCTCCGGTCTCGCTGCTGTTGGTTTTTGTACAGGAAAAGCACAAGAGATTACCGATAATGTCAACAAAAAATTACCGGACAATGTAAGTGTAAGAAGAACAGCAAACAGGGTAAGAAATACAGAAAACAAAAAAGATACTCTCGATAAATGGGTGATGATTAGTCAGTATGGGTCAGGAAAAGCAAATCATAAAAATCTTTTTATCGTTGAAGGCGATGGTTTTACAAGAGCTTATAAACCGCTTTTTGCCGATAAAGTATGTCTCAAATGTCATGGAGAAAATATCGCTGATCCCCTTAAGTCAGCCATAGACACAGCATACCCTGGAGATAAGGCGATAGGCTATAAAGAGGGTGAGCTAAGAGGTTTTATCATCTCGGAAGTCAAACACTAATGTAACTATTTTTTTGCCATGAGCACAAAGACATCAAAGTTGCCATTTGGCTTCTCGATGCTATGCGCTTTTTCTACAGAAATCTCTTTAAAACCGACAGTTTTGGCTATCTCTTTTAAACTTTCAAAATCAAAACCAAAATGATAGACACCGTCATTATCATCATGAAAAGTTCCATCTTCACTTCCTAGATCAGCAATCGCTATAAAGCCTTTTTTTTGCAACATTCCATAGAGTTTGTGAAATAGGGCACTTATATCTTCGATGTGATGCATAGTCATAGAGGAGATGATGCCGTCAAAACACTCTTGACATCTATACTCTTCTAAAGAGCTTTTAACTATGGAAACAGGGCAGTCAAATTGACTGACTTTGGATTCGAGTTCTGCAAGCATAGAAGAGGAGCTATCAAGTGCTGTGATCTCCTTTGCTTTTGTAGATATAAAATAGCCAAGCAATCCCGTGCCCGCACCTACATCTAAAATCTTAGAAGTCGGTCTAATATCTATATTATTTAGTATTACATCCGCAATACCTTTTGCATTTTGAACTCTTCGACTGTTCATATTCCAATTTTTTGATTTATGCTCAAATCTATCTTCCATCTATTTCCTTTTGATATTAATTAATCTAAAAAAGAGTATCTTTTTTCTCTAACTTGATGCTATCCCAAAAGAAATCAACATGCTTCTCAAAAAGAGAGACTATAGCAGAGGTTGATTTTTTGTCTACTTTTAAAAGCGATACCTGCATCTGGTAAAAGAATAGGGGTGCAAAGAACTCATGGGCAAGCATAAGCGGGTCAGATGAACGGATCATATCCTCTTGCATCATCATAAAGAGTAGCCCGGAGAGTTTTTTGACATTCTCTTGAAAGAGTGACTCATTGTATATGTCTCGTATCTTCCCATTACTAAATAGCTCTTGCATCATAAGGCGAAAGAGGGAGTCATTTTGGTTATCAAAGCTGATAAGCTTAAATTTGTTCGATATAGAGTGCAATAGGCTCTTACCTTGCTTGTAGGCGTCAGGATCAGTATTAATCTCTTGAAAGATATTGGCTATGAGTAAGGAGGCGAGATCGTTTATAATGGTCTCTAGTATCTCATCTTTGTTTTTAAAGTGGTTATAGAGCGCACTTTGCTCCATACCGATAGCTTTTGCTATCTCTCTTACTGTTGTAGCCTTGTAGCCGTTGCTTGCAAATAGCTTCAAAGAGGTATCAAGTATCTTTTGCTTCGTGCTTTTATCGCCCATATCATCCGTCCTGTAGGGGGTTTAAAGGTATTATAGTGAACATCTGTTCTTTTGTCAAGTAGATAAGGAAGAAAAGAAGTGAACGCTTGTTCTTTTCTCTCATTCCCAATAGAGTATAAAATGAACAGTTGTTCTTAAAGCAATAAACATAGATTAGGGTATTATGAACACTTGTTCTTACCTATCTTATCAAGCCCCCTGCTGTAGGGCATTAGAGAACTATCATCTTATTATTGCATATCAAGAATAGGTTAGTTCTATATTTATTAGTATTAGATATTAAATAATATACTGTAAGGTATTGCAGGAGATATGATTATAGGCTAGTTTTGATATTAATTAACATATAAAATTGATACTTACTTGCTAAAAAGAGTGAATCATAAACTGAAAAATCGCAAAAAATTTTCGTCTGCTAACGCAGATATATACATATTGAGATTTTACAAAATCTTTATCATTACGGTATCAAACTTATTTGTAAAAGCAAAATCGCGAAAAATCGCGAAAAAAAATTCTACTAAAGTAGAATTTGAAAGTAGTAAGCGTCTAATGTGTGTAATTTTAATAGAATTTATATTATGTTAATCAATGAGTATTTTAAGGTTCGATGAGAGCGCAAATAGCACTTTTGATATGATTTATCCTTTTTCTATATAGATGCTATAATGATAGTAACTATTTTTATAGGAGTGGTTTTATGCCAACATCACACAAATGGTTTTATGGTCTCTATATTGTTATTTGGATAGCTTTAGCTATAGATCCAAAATTCCCGGACGATTGGCTACTTGAGAATATACTTGTGTTCATGTTTTTTCCTATCGTTGTTTGGCTGGATATCAAATATAAATTTTCGATCACTGCTCTATGCTTCTTGTTGATATTTGGTATCTTGCATGCACTAGGAGCTCATTTTACATATGCCGAGATGTCATACTTTGATAGCATTACTCATTTTTTTGGGTTTGAGCGCAATCACTTTGATAGAATGGTGCATTTCCTTTTTGGAGCTTTGGTCTTTAAGCCTCTCTTTGAGATCATCATTCATTACATCAAACAAGTCAAACTCACCCTGCTTTTTGTTTTTACTCTCATCGCAACGATATCAACTTTATATGAATTGCTTGAATGGGCCGCTGCTATGCTACTGTATCCTGAACTCGGTATGGCGTATTTGGGAACGCAAGGTGATATCTGGGATGCACACAAAGACACACTCGCTGCTATTACCGGAGCATTATGTAATATCGTCTTTTTTTATTGGCATTATAGAAAGTATTCGATTGAGAAATAAAAAACATGGTCGGAGTGACAGGACTTGAACCTGCGACCTCTACCACCCCAAGGTAGCGCGCTAGCCAGACTGCGCTACACCCCGACTTTTGAAGAATGAGATTATAGCACAGCTTTGCTAATGCTACAGATATATACCGACTTGTTTCTCGAGAGAAAATCATAATGCTTTTTGTTACATAAATTATTACAAATATTATCCTATTGTTATAACCTATTCCTATAATCTCTCTAGAAGAATATTTTATAGGAGGTTTTCATGACACAAGCTCGAATCGTAAGCGGACAAGAAGAGGTATCGTACAGAGATTTTTTTGTAAATTCAAATAAAAGTTATTTTCAATCAGTCATCAGCTCAAGAGCAAAATATGAAGAGTATAGATACGATCGCGGTATAAGTATAAGCTCAACAGATCTTAGGGGCATCATAGTTTATGTCAATAGAAGTTTTTGTAAAGTAAGCGGATATGAAAAGCACGAATTGCTCGGCAAGAGTCACAACATAGCAAGACATCCCGAGATGCCGAGAGAAATCTTCAAGGAGATGTGGAATACTATCGGTTCCGGAAAAGATTGGGTTGGCATCATAAAAAATCTAAGAAAAGACGGCAAGTACTATTGGGCACATAGTCATGTCATTCCGATCATGGAAAATGGCAATGTTATTGGGTATAGCTCTTTGAGAAAACCGGTGTTGAGAAATGAACTTGATGATGTAATCGTGCGGTACAATAAACTGCTTTTAGCCGAAGATCTTCGCTAAATCGCCCTATTTTATCGCGTTCTCATTGAGAAGTACACCTTATACCCACCCTACTCGTCACTGTGCATTTGATGAACAATCTTGCCTGTAGCGTGGTGTGTTGGCAAACCCACCCTACGCATTGATATGTTTATGTTTTTTTCCGAGGGGTGGGTTTGCTAACCCACCATTAACCATGGCTATCCCCCCACTTTTATTTCTTTTCTTCTAATTTTACTCATTTTAAGTGAAATCAAAGATATCCACTATTATTATTTGATAATGCTTTTCATTATTAAAAAGGAGTTAGTGTGAAAAAAATGGGGTTTATAGTGGGGAATATCATGTTATTGAGTGTTAGCGGTTATGGCGAGCAAATAGAGTTAAAAGATTTGAATGTAACTGTAAAATTAGATAATAATATAACAATAAATAAAACATCACCTATCGAAGATAAATACCTTGGTGGGAACAAAATAAAAAGAGAATATATAAATAAAGTACCAAAAGGTGACGGTACTTTAACCGGATTACTAAAAACAAATCCAAATGTACAATTTAATACAGGTTCAAGAAGTTCAAGCAATGCAGGAGAAATTGAACCTGAAGATATCAGTATAAACGGTGCGCCTTTTTGGCAAAATAATTATATGGTTGACGGGATTAGTATCAATAATGATATAAATCCTGCCGGTAGCCATTCCCAGGATAAGCTAGATACTGTATTTCCGGACATCGGTTCAACATCTCAAGGGATGAACCTAGACACCGATCTTTTTGAAAGTGTTGAAGTTCTTGATAGTTCAGTTTCAGCAAAATATGGTGATTTTGAAGGGGGTGTGGTTAATGTCAAAATACGAGATCCCAAAAAAGGTTTTCATGGAAAAATAGTTGTTTCACATACTGATGACTCCATGACAAAATTTCATATAAACGAAGAAGATTTGGAAGATTTTGAAAACTCAACAGATTCCGACTATCAAGCTCAATTTTCAAAATGGAAAACCGGAGTTACTATGGAAGGCTTTTTGACAAATGATTTTGGGCTTTTGTTCAACTACAGCAAAACATATTCTAAGATTCCCCTGAATGGCTATACGGATTATGTGGATGATACGCTTTATCCATCATCAAAAAATCAGACACGATTAAGTGAAAATTATTATCTAAAAGGACTTTGGTATGTGAATGACAGACTTACCGTAAGACCTTTTATATCATATGCTCCAACCGAAAATACATACTATAGGGAAAATGCAGTAAATAGTGATTATTCCTATGAATCGGGTGGCTTTAATACCGGAGCGGAGATTGATTATGAATTTGATTGGGCAACATTGAAACAAAATATAGGATTTAACAGCTTTAGTGCATCAAGAGATGCCGACGGGTCACCTATGAGGTCTTGGAAATATTCCGAAGATGATAAGAATTGGGGGACGGGAAAATTAAGCTATGAGGGAAGCGGTGGTGATATCTACCAAGCGCAAGATACATTTACTTATAATGCCGATCTTACAATCGATCCTTTTGAGGTAGGATTTACAAAGCATACCATTTCAACCGGTGCTGAATATACATACAAAAGAGGAACATTTGAGATAAAAGAAGCATGGATGCAAGGCTCAACCATATCCTCATTGGGAGAAGATGAGGAGTGTCCGGAGGGAGATGAGTGGTGCTCGGAAGCTGCAGTGAGCAGACAAACCGGAAGTAGTGCGAGTATGAATGGATATGGTCAATATTTTTCTAGAATGAACTATTACAACAAGGGAAAGGTAGAAGCAGCCATCAATAAAGGTGCGCTATGGTTGCAAGATGAGATAGAAATCGGTAGATTTAGTTTGCGACCGGGTATAAGAGTTGAGCGTGATGATTATCTTGACAATACGAATTTTTCCTATAGATTTGCCGGTAAATGGGATATTTTCGGAAATGATAAAACAAATATCACAGCAGGTGCCAATAGGTATTACGGTAGAAACATTTTTGCATATAAACTCCGTGTCGGTAAATTATCCCTTATGGATCAACTCAAAAGAGATAGCGTAGACGATGAATGGTACCTCTATAAAGATGGGAAAAGCAGTTATATAGTCAATGAAAATTTGGAAACACCTTATACTGATGAACTTGCAGGCGGGATATCTCAAAAGATCGGGAATTTTATTGCAAATGCAAAATATGTTCACAGGGAAGGTAAAAAACAAATCGTTGCCGCAAAGGCTTCCGATGTAGGTATAGACTACGATACCGATTTATATCAATCTCCCACCACATATGTTAATGACGGCGAAAGTACAAGTGACATCTATTCGCTTGTCGTTAGAAATCTAAATACATTAAAGTTGTTTGGAGTAGAAAATAATTTTGAGCTTTCTTTTAATCATACGGAAGTTAAAAGAAATTTTAATGATTATGATGACAAATTGGACTCAGATATCCTCAGTGGAGAAATAGGAATAATACTTGACGGAAAAATTATAAATTACAAAGATTTACCCGCAAGCGATTATGATCTGCCTTGGACGATAAACGCAAGTATATTCACAAAAATTCCAACTTCGTTTGCTGTTATGCAATGGACAAATACGCTTACTTATACCGATGGCTATCGATATATCGATGAAGTAGCCGAGACGGATGATTATTATATATATGAGACAAAAAAATCAAAAAGAAGAATGACCTGGGATTCAAGGCTTGGTTTTGGCTGGAAGGTGCAAAAAAATAAACAGCTTTTTGTGAATGTGGATGTTTTTAATGTGCTCAATAAAAAGATTGTTGCTTATGATGACGGCAGTGATATTTATTATGAGACGGGAAGACAATTTTGGGTTACGGCAGGATATCAATGGTAAAAAATATAACCATAAAAGAGAACCCAAATTTTTTAGCTTCATTTATTGCATCATTGGCGCTACATTTAGCTATCGGAGGGTATATAATTTATGATTTTAAAGACAATCTTAGTATTGCAAAAAATCTTCAAACAGATACATCACTTGATATCTCTTTTTTACAAATCTCAGATCAGAATACACAAGAAGAGGCGGTGTCAATGGAGAGTAAGTTGTCTGCTATTTGTCAAAATGAACCGAGTTTTGTTGAAGAAGATGAGCAACAGCTTGTTGATGATATTACAAAAAAACACTCTATAGAAAAAAGTAAAAACAAAATAGAGAAAAAAGAAATTAAAAAGAAAAAGATTGCAATAAGAAAAATAGAAGCAAAAAAAACTTCTCAAAATAATAATGGGTTCACTTCAAATATAGATGCGCACAATGATTTTAGCAATACAGGCGGTAATCAGTCAAGCGGTGAAAATAATGATAAGAATGCAAAAAGCGGGACAAATCTGATAGGACTGATTTATGCAGCTCTTAAGAAAAATACAACATATCCCGAGAATGCCATGGAAAGAGAGATAGAAGGAAAGGTAATTGTTCAATTTAGATTAAAAGATCTATCTCACTTTGAATTTATAAAGATCGTTAAAAGTAGTGATTCTCTTATTCTTGATAGACATGCAATCAAGATAGTGAAGTCTGCTAAAAGATATTTTCCACCCACATCGGTAGGCGTGACCGTCATTGCACCGATAGTTTTTAATTTAGATAATAATTAGTATTTAAGGATGATAATGAATGCAATAGAGTGCAGAAATCTCTCTCACAGTTTTGGAAAAAATAGAATCTACGAAAAGTTAAATTTTAATGTTCCGCGCGGGAAAGTTGTCGGTTTGCTTGGGAAAAACGGCGTGGGTAAATCAACAACTATAAATATACTTATGGGTAATCTCGAACCGACAAGCGGAGAGTGTTTGATATTTGGGGAAGATAGCAATAATCTAAGTGCAAATACAAAATCACGCATAGGTCTTTTGTATGAGGGGTATGTGACATACGATTATCTAAAAATTAAAGACCTCTATAAGCTTTATGAAAAAGAGTATGCTGCAAGATTTAAAAAAGAGCTCTTTTTTGATCTTTTTAAAAAACTCACCGTTAGTGAAAATCAAAAGATATCAACACTTTCTTGCGGTCAAAGATCACAAGTTATTCTTGGGCTTATCTTTGCAAGCGATCCGGATCTTTTAATTCTTGATGATTATTCACTCGGACTGGATACAGGATATAGGCGACTTTTTATTGATTATCTAAAAAAATTTATAGAAAATAAAGATAAAAGCGTTTTGATGACAACTCATATAGTTAATGATCTTGATGAGCTTTTGGATGAGATTATCATAATGAGAAAAGGTAAAGAACCGCTCAATATAGGATATAAAAAATTTAGAGATACATTTCGAGGTTTTTCATTGCCTAGAAATACAAATTTGGAAAACATCGATGGCATTGAAAGTAGTTTTAAGCTCGGAGATGAAATGCAAATTTTTGGATTTTTTAAAAAGAAACCGATAAATGCAAAAGAGTTAAAGCTGAACCTTGAAGATGCATTTTTGGGTTATACGGGGAGATATTGATGTTTAAAAAAGAGTTTTATAAATTTAAAGATGTTTATCTGCTCCTTGTAGTGCTCATAACATCTTTTTTGGCTTATTTGGCATTTAGTCTCAAAAATATGGTTCAAAATTTCGGAGCCTTAGATACAAATCTTTCTTTTCTTTTTAAAAAGAAATTCACTTTTTTTCATCTAGATGATATGAATCTTGTATTTGCTTTTGTCATTGCTGTTTTTGTTTTTTTTCATGAAAGAATAAACGGAAGGCTAAGACTATCACTTCATTTTCCTCATAGTAGCGCTAGAAATATCGGTTTTATCATCATGTGTGGATTACTATTTGTTTTTTTTGTTTATTTTGTCGAAATAATACTTCTAAACATTATCCTTGGTGCCGTGTATGCAAAAGAGATTATGTATGTTTTAAACTATTCATTGGCTTTTAATTATGTTTTTGGTTTTCTACTTTACATATTTTGTTGTGGATTTATCATTGAACCGGTAAAGAAAAGAGCGATTGTCAATTTTATTGTTATGCTCGGATCCATTTATCTTTATTATGAGATAAACCCTGATATATATGCTTTTGATAGTTTTTATGCAAATGATTTCGGTTTTTATTATATGGGTATTGTGGCACTTTATGCGCTCTCGGCAGCTTTTATAGCATTTGATAATTACAAGCGAGGATATATAAAATGAAGATATTAAAGATTGTATATTTTGGGGTGTTCATCTTGTTTCTCGCTCTATTTTTACCAAGAATTATTGATACGGCTCTTAGCGAGGCTAAAAAAAATCCTAAAGTATATTTTTCTGAAAATTTAAATCAGTTTTTGATACAAGGTTATGATCGAGAGGCAAAGAAATCTTATTTTTTGACCGAAAGCGGCGATGAATTGAGCACTGAGGGTTTTATGCAAAATCTCCCTTTCAAATTTTACAGCTATTTGCTTGCAAAAGGAATTTTTCCCGATCAATATACCGATTGGGCAAATGCAGATAAAATAAGAGCAAACTCTCAGATATTAGCAATAAAGCCTAGTTTTTATAATCAAAAATCAATACCGCTTTTTACACTTTTGGAGTCTAAACCAAAATTTCTAAAATTACAATTTAATAATTATGGCATTAGAGGAAAAAAAGATAGGATTGAGTTTGTAAATCTCGAGACATTAAAAGTAGATGATGCATTGTCGCAAACTTATACTGATGCGCTCAAGCAATCAGGCTTTATCTTTCCCTTAAAGTGCCATTATTCAAATCCGACCACAAGAAAAGTTTTTGATGAGGGCGCATTTCTACAAGATAAACAAAATACAATCTTTCATTTGAAAATGATAAATGGCAAACCTTTAGTAAAAAATACAAAAATTAAAAATGCTACTATAAAAAAAATTATAATGAATGAAAATCAACGAAAAGAGTTTTATGGTGCACTTATAGACGATTCAGGAGTGAAGCTCATTAGTTATGATAACTATAGGCTTATACCTCTTCCAAGCAGAATGTACAAACCGGAAAGCATGGTTTATTCTCTTTTTATAACACCACTTAGTAGGACGGTTATTATAAATATGGATGATAAAGTTGAAGCATATAAGCTAGATAACAACTATCAAATATTGAGGAATTTTTCTTTTCCGATTGAAAACAACAATCAATGGATAACAAATATAAAAAAATATCTTTTGCCTTTTACATTGAAGAAAAAAGATGGATATAGGCATGAGTATACTTTAAGTGATTTTAGTTTTTTAGTGCTTTTGGCAAATGCATTATTTGCATTACTCTATTTGGTCGTAACTTTTAAAAGAAAAGTACCGATTTTGCATTTTATAATCATCGGAATATTTGGAATATATGGGTTTATAGCACTTTGTTTATATTGATTCATTGGTATGCCTTCCCGTAGCGTGGTGTGTTGGCAAACACACCCTACACACATTGGTATTCTTATGCTTATTTTCCGTAGGGTGGGTTTGCTAGCCCACCCCATTAACCATGGCTATCTCATCACTTATTTATTATTATAACTTAAAAAATAGAGTGATGTTCGCAAATTACAACATCGAGGATTTTGCGTAGCTAAAAGAGTTGGCTTACCACCCTCACCTAGAGAGATAAAGATTGTTTTATTTTACGGCGAGCTTTCTCTTCCTTCTTCTAAAATAGATTACGATAAACACCAACACTACCATGCTTAAAATAGTTGAAAGGATGGCAAGCTCTCCACCGTTATATTCCTTACCGATAACAAAAAAGACAAATACATTGCAAAATCCTGCAAGTAAGATCATGATGATAGCACCGGCAAGTCTAAGCTTATCAAAAAAACCAAAGATAAAACTCATTACCGTTCCGCCACCGACACCGATAAGAATGAAAAGCGGATGGACATTTAAAAATACCTTCTCCCCTGCACTGATATCATCAAGCGAAAAAGTGATTGTCCTTAAAAACAAAATAAACATTTCAAATACCAATAGGTAGAAAGATGCTATAACCTGCAAAGCAACAAAGCCGAAAGCGAGATAGTAAAAGAGTTTCTCGTTTGTATCCCTATCGATGCTTTCAAATGTTTCTTCTATCGTCTCTCCTAGCATTCTAAAGTATTTCTCTTATGACAATCGCGTAATGCAATATCCAAAGATTGAGCAATAAGATAAGCAGTGAAGAGGCCCTCGAGACTATATATTGGAGTTTTGTGCGTTCTTTCCCGTTCGTTTGTATCGCTATCACAAAATGAACAATCGTCAATACCACGACAATAGTAACTAGTATTAATTTTTTTTGCAAGACATCGACTATCTCCATATTGCTTCCGTCAAAGAGAGGTCCAAACAGAGAAAAGCCTTGCGCTAAGATCACTCCACTAGCTATGAGAATCATAAGTGAAACGAGTTGATAGTAACCGAATATCGGGCCGATTTTCGGATAGACGACATTTTGTGCATCTTTGTCTCTAAGAAAAAGACCAATCATCGCCATAAAGATAGAGCCGCCTATCCATGCAATGGCAGCAAAAAGATGAAAGTGAAGCGAGAAATTTTCTATCATGAATCTATCTTAAGTATTGCCATAAATGCCTCTTGAGGCACCTCGACTTTGCCGATCGCTTTCATCCGTTTTTTCCCTGCTTTTTGTTTTTCAAGCAGTTTTCTTTTTCGCGTGATATCTCCACCGTAACATTTTGCCGTAACATTTTTGCCCATTGATTTGACATTGGTTCTTGCTATGATATTGTTGCCTATACTCGCTTGGATAGCCACTTCAAAGAGTTGTCTAGGGATAAGCTCTTTGAGTTTTTCGACAAATGCGAGTCCCCTATTGCGCGCTTTTTCTTGCGGAACGATGATAGAGAGTGAATCAACTACCTCGCCGGCAACTCGGATGTCGAGTCGAACCAGATCTCCCTCTCTAAAACCAATCGGTTCATAATCAAAGCTCGCATACCCCTTGGTAGTACTTTTGAGCTTGTCGTAAAAGTCCATAACAATCTCATTCATAGGTATGTCATACTCGAGTAATACCCTACTCTCATTGAGATAGTCCATCTTGATCTGTAAGCCTCTTCTCTCATTGAGCAATTTAATAAGTGAGCCTATATATTCGCTTGGTGTTAAAAAAGTTGCTTTGACATAGGGCTCAAATATCTTCTCTATCTTTTGCGGTTCAGGCAGTTCACTTGGATTTTGTATCTCTATCTTTTTACCGTCGGTTTGCAATATCTCATATACAACAGTCGGTGCGGTTGCTATGAGTTCAAGATCAAACTCTCGCTCTAAACGCTCAATGACCACCTCCATATGGAGCATACCTAAAAATCCCGTTCTAAATCCGCTTCCAAGTGCCATGGAGCTCTCAGGCTCGAAGCTAAGGGAGCTGTCATTGAGCTTGAGTTTATTGAGTGCATCTCTAAGGTCTTCAAATTTATCGGTCTCTATAGGGTAGATACCGGCAAAGACAAATGGTTTTGCAGGCTCAAATCCACCGATAGGTTTCGCAGTCGGATGCTTTGCATCGGTGATGGTATCACCCACTTGGATCGTCTCTAAATTTTTAAGTCCCATGACGACGATGCCGACCTCTCCCGTGTGAATCTCTTTTGTTTTAACCGGAGCTATGGGATTTGGGTACATAAGATCGAGTATCTGATGTTCTTTTTTTGCACCCATTACTTTTACTATCTGTCCTTTTTTAATACTCCCCTCAAAAACTCGTACAAGTGCGAGTGCTCCTAGATAGTTATCAAACCAACTATCATATATCAAAGCTTTTGTAGGCGCATCTTCTTTGCCACTTGGAGCCGGAATCTTTTCGATAATTGTATCGATAAGCTCTTTTACGCCCTGCCCCGTTTTTGCCGAGATGAGATTGTGCTCTGTTGCGTCAAGTCCTATCGCCTCTTCAAGTTCACCAAGGACTCTTATGGGGTCAGCAGCAGGCAGATCAATCTTATTGACAACAGGTAAAAGCTCTAGGTTATTTTCCATAGCTATATAGACATTGGCAATAGTTTGTGCCTCAACACCTTGCGCTGCATCGATGATAAGAAGTGCGCCTTCACTTGATTTGAGTGAGCGACTTACCTCATAAGAGAAATCGACATGACCCGGAGTGTCTATGAGGTTGAGTACATAGTGTTTGCCGTCTTTAACATAATCCAGTCGCACACTTTGCGCTTTAATAGTGATGCCACGCTCTTTTTCAATATCCATCGTATCCATGACTTGCGCCGACATTTTTCTCTCTGCAACCGCTCCACACTCTTGGATGATACGATCAGCAAGTGTTGATTTACCGTGATCAATATGTGCTATGATAGAGAAATTTCTTATCTGTGATTGTGGAACCTTTGGCATAATTATGCACCTTTATAAATGTTAATATTATCTGATATCAAAAAGAGAATTTACACTCTCGTTACTATGAACTCTTCTAATTACTTCGCCTAACAGAGGTGCTGTAGAGAGCATTTTTATCTTTGCGCAAGATTGTTTCATAGGAATAGTGTTAGTCACGATAAGCTCATCAAGCGCACCGTTTTCTATACGCTCATATGCAGGGCCGGAAAGTACGGGGTGCGTACAGCATGCCATCACGCTTGTCGCTCCCTTTGCCTTGAGTGCTTCGGCAGCTTTGACCATCGTGCCGGCTGTGTCGATCATATCATCTATAAGTATCACATCTTTGCCGTCAACATCACCGATGATATTCATCACCTCTGCAACATTTGCCCGCTCTCTTCTTTTGTCGACGATAATCATATCAAGACCGAGTCTAGAGGCAAAATATCTTGCTCTGGCAACACCGCCGATATCCGGAGATGCGATGACGGGATTTTTAAATTTTTTTGATTTTATATAATCGACAAAAAGAATCGCCCCATAGAGGTTATCAACAGGAATATCGAAAAAACCTTGGATTTGAGAAGCATGAAGATCAACAGTAACCATTCTAGTGATTCCTGCGGTTTCAAAAAGATTTGCAACAAGTTTTGCAGAGATAGGAACTCTAGGAGCCGCTTTTCTATCTTGTCTTGCATAGCCGTAGTATGGCGTTATAGCGGTAATTGATTTTGCTGAAGAGCGTTTAAGTGCATCGGTCATCACAAGAAGTTCCATGAGATTATCATTTGCCGGGGCGCAGGTCGGCTGGATGATAAAAACATCTTTTCCTCTTACACTTTCAGCTATCTGGACATTGATCTCACCGTCAGAAAATCTATTGATTGTCGCCTTGCAAAGAGGCACATCAAGATATTTTACTATCTCATTTGATAACTCTGGGTTTGCGGTTCCCGAAAAGATCATATAGCCACCCATGTAAATTGCCCCTCTTGTCGTTATTTATATGCCATTGTACTAAAAAGATAATAAAAGGTGGTTTTAAAATGGAAGTGATTAAACTTATAAACAAAAAACCAAATGAGAGATTAATGATAAGAAGGCTATTGAAAAATAAATCTATCAAAAATAGATTTAATGATTTTCTTGATAAATATAAAATACCGAGAGAGTATCTCTCTGTTAATCGAAAATCAGTCTCAAGAGCATTGGCTTTGGGCGCATTTATACTTTTTATACCTATGCCTTTTCAGATGCTAGCGGTCTTGGCAGCATCTCCGTTTTTTATCTTTAATATTCCCGTTGCCCTTCTTATGGTTTGGATCAGCAATCCGGCGACTATGCCTGCTATGTATTATCTAGAGTATCTTTTAGGTAATCTCATCTTAGGATATGAGGGGGAAGAAAGCGTTGAGATATCGATGCACTGGTTTACAACACACTGGAATGATATATTTATCTCCATGTATGTAGGCGCATTTACACTCTCTATTTTTTTTGCTGTTTTACTCTATTTTTTATCAAATTGGCTTTGGAGAGATTCGGTAAAAAGAGAGAAAAATGAAAAAGATGACATAAGAAGACGGATCAATAAAGAGTCCTGATCAAGAGATGACGCCACCACCAAGGAGTCTCTCACCATCATAAAAAGCAGCTATTTGTCCCTTGGCTACGCCAAACACACCCTCTTTGAGATATGCAGTGATGCTCTCTTTTTCTATCTTAAGTTCACACTCTACGGGTTGACTTTGGTATCTTACTTTGATTTTGCAAACAAATGTATCCTCAGGCGGGTCGATAAGCCAATTGAGCTCTTTTACCGTGACGGTATCAACTTTAAGCTCATCATAGGTGCCGACCGTTATGATATTATCCTTAGCGTTGATGTCTAAAACATAATGAGGATCATGTGCTCCATGGACATTGAATCCTCTTCTTTTTCCTATGGTGTAATGCATATAACCGCTATGATCGCCTACCACATCGCCCTTGGTGTTGATCACTTTCCCTGTTTTATCGATATCCATATGTTCTTTGAGGATATCCGTATAGTTCTCTTCAACAAAACATATCTCAAGGCTCTCTTTTTGCTCAGCAATATCTTTGAGAATCGCTATCTCTTTAGCAGCCTCCTTGATATCCTCTTTGAATTTTTCACCCAAAGGAAAGAGGATTCTTGCAAGCTTATCTTTTTGTATCTTTGCTAAAAAGTAACTCTGATCTTTGCTTTTATCACCCCCCTCATAGATTGCCCCATCTATCATACGGACATAGTGTCCGGTTGCCAAATAATCAGCGCCAAGTGCATCGGCTATCTCAAAGAGTTTATCAAATTTTATCTCTCTATTGCATATCACGCAAGGATTTGGCGTAAGTCCCTTTTTGTAGCTTTTGACAAAATAGTCATAAACTTTCACCTTAAAATCACTGCTCAAATCACAAAAATGTGTCTTTATCCCTAAATACTCCCCTACTTTTTTGACACTGTTATAATTTTTTTCATGATAGGCATCATTATTGTGTAACTTCATATAGACACCCTTGACCTCATAGCCTAAATCTTTGAGTATAAGTGCACTCATGGTGGAGTCAACACCTCCACTCATGCCAAGTAAAACTTTTTTACTCATAAACTCTCTTTAAATTTTTCTATGATGTATTCGCTTGTTGCAACATCAAGGTCATCAGGAACTTCTTGACCACTTGCAATGTAGCTCACCGGTGTCGGGCAAGTTATCAAAAACTCAACCAAGGCGCCGATATGATAGGTCTCATCAAATTTAGTTAGCACTAAACCCTCGAGGTCTAAAAAAGAGAAGTGGTTATACATATTTTGTAAATCTTGCAATTTAAAAGTAGCGGGTAAAACGAGTGTTGTTGCTATCTTTGTCTCTTTATCTTGAGTGATAAATGATACCGTTTGTGAGAGTCTTTGGAGATCAAATGGTGAGATACCCGCAGTATCAACAAGTATGACATCAATGCCTTTGAGGGATTCGATCTCCTGGGCAAACTCTTGTGTATTGTAAACATTTCTATAACTGAGCCCCATCATCTCGGCATATTTTTCCATCTGAGTACCGGCACCCACCCTGTAGTGATCGAGATTGATCATAGCAACACTGTAGGATTTTGTAAACATATAACCAAATCTTGCTGCAATTTTTGCCAAAGTCGTTGTCTTGCCCACGCCTGTTGGTCCGGCAAAAAGGATAATCTTGGGAACCTCAATAGACTCTTCTTTGCATATGATGTGAGAATCTATCTCTTCAAGGATATAATCTTTAAGGCTTCCAAAATCCTTTTTTATCTTTTCATCCGCAATGAGCTCTATCGTCTCTTGAAGCCACTCTCTTGATATACCGTTTTTCATAAAAAGCTCTATGACTTCATCGACAACGCTACTGTTTTTCTCTCCTATAGGGATAATCTCTTTTTTGAAGAATTCCATCTCTTGTTTGAGTTTTGATATCTCCTCTTTTAGAAGTCTGTTTTCATCATCTTGATTATTTTCGTTATTAAATATTGTCATAAAATCGTCTTGCGCCTTTTGATCGCTAGACTCTTCGGTAAAAACTTCGTGGGTATCTTGTGTGTCTTGATCACTAGAATTTTTGATGAGAATCTCATGAATATCTTGAGAAAAATATCTCTCTTCTATTTTTTCTTCAACAGAAACAGTAATCTCAAAACGCATCTCCCCGTTTTTATATCTAACTTGTTTGGCGTTTACAAGCTTAAAATTTTGCCCATGTTTTTTATGTATTTGATCATAGGCATCTTGGGCATTTTTGCCAATAAAGATTTCATCTGTCATCGTGTGCCTCTCTTCATCCAATAAATTGGTATAACAACACTCTCTCTATTCATCGCTTTTTCATAAGGGATAGTTAACAAATGAGTGTTAATAATTCTATTATTATATCCTAACATATCTATATCAATCTTTCTAGGAGCATTTTGAAATGTTCTTTTGCGTCCGAGTCTCTTTTCGATTGCAAGAAGATAGCGCATCAATTTTTTGGGCTCAAGTTTAGAGTAAATAATAATAATAGCATTATAAAAATAGGGTTGATCAAGGTATCCAAACGGAGGATTTTTCAAGATTGGCGATGTTTGTACAACTGAGACTAGAGAGCTTCTTTGCAATATAATAATGAGTCTATCAAAGCGTCTAAGGACATCACCTATATTGCCGCCGATTGAGAGTGTTGCCAAGCCCTCTTTCTTCTCTGTTTGTAAGATACTCAGTGGAAAAAATGGTTTTCTAATCTTAGTAAAATTACTCTTTTTAATCTTTTTTTTTAGCACCATTAAAGTATCACTGCTTTGGAGTTTCTCATCACAACCATATCTTCTATGCGGATTCCAAACTCATTTTCTAGATAGATGCCGGGCTCAATAGTAAAGACCATACCATCTTCTATGATGATATCTGATTTACTCGAGATGAAAGGCATTTCATGGATATCAAGTCCGACTCCATGTCCTGTTGAGTGGACAAAATATTTTCCATAGCCACTCTTTTTGATCACATCTCTAGCAAGTGCATCTATCTGACTTGCTTTCATACCGCTTCTAGCTTTTTCTATAGCTTTATCATGTGCTTTTCTGACAATATCATAAACTTTTTGTATCTTCTTATCTTTTATCTTTTGCTTTAGATTAAAATCTATGGCATCATCGATATAGGCTACTCTTGTTCTATCTGAGCAATATCTTTCATATTTTAATCCCGCATCAAAAAGCAGTATATCTTTTTTTTTCAGCCTATCTTTTGAGGGTTTTGCATGTGGGTTTGCTGCATTTTTTCCAATCGCTACTATGGGATCAAAACTAAGCTCAAAACACCCCTTTTTACTCATCGTTCTTTTTGCTATATCAGTAAGAAATCGCTCATCTTTACCGATGTTTTTTTCTAGCTTTTTAGCAAATCTATCAAAAGCTTTTGAGCCTAGAGAGACTGCCTTTGCAAGGAGAGCCTGCTCTTCATCACTCTTAATAATCCTTCTTTTCTGCGAAAGGTTTTTCTCGGGTACCAATGTAGTATCTGAATTTCGAGAGAGGATTTGATAAGCATGGAAGCTCCACTCTTGCGGGTCAAAGTATATTTTTTTGAGATGACTATTTTTGAGTAGTTCCGATGCAGCTTTTAGGATGTCATTTGAGATGATAATTTGTGCATTTTTTACGCTTGTTTTTGCTTCGAGCGCATATCTGCCGTCGGTGATAAAAAAACTTTCACTTCCGGCTTTGATGAGAATCGCATTATCTGAGCTGTATCCGCATTCATAGTAAAGCGCACTCTCGTCCTTAAAAATATAATTCATTGGCAGTTATTATTTTTTTGCCTCTTTGAGCGCTTTTTTTTGTGTCTCTTTTATTGCTTCAATCTCTTTTAATATCTGTACCATAGCCATAAGCGCAAGATGATATCCAAAAGGTCCCATGCCAATAATTTGACCTGAAACTACAGGGGCGATGAGCGATTTATGTCTAAACTCTTCTCTTTGGTGGATATTTGTTAGATGTACTTCAATAGTAGGTATCTTCACAGCACTGAGTGCGTCCCTGATTGCTATCGATGTGTGTGTATAAGCAGCAGAGTTGATAACGATACCGTCTGCAACACCGAGGCATTCTTGAATCCTATCAACAAGCTCACCCTCTAGATTACTTTGAAAAAAATCGATCTCAACATTGTTTTGTTTTGCTGTTGCTGCCATTTGTGCATGAATGTCATCAAGTTTCATATGACCATAAATG
>JACDJA010001143.1_pt1 | contig 23546 bp, 21 predicted proteins | sample 7449241 | NCBI WGS metagenome assembly JACDJA01 (sample SAMN14253289, study PRJNA609438) | sludge metagenome | isolation source: initial anaerobic sludge | collected 2018-12-20 | reverse complement strand
AGCAGTTTCATATCATCGCTCACCTTACTTTCAATTACCCTGGCATAAATCTGTGTGGTTCTTATGCTGGTATGTCCCAGAAGTTTCGAGACTGTTTCTATAGGCACTCCATTGGTTAAAGTTACCGTTGTGGCAAAAGTATGGCGGGCCATGTGAAAAGTAAGATGTTTCTCAATCCCACATATTTTGGCAATCTCCTTGAGATACGCATTGGTCTTTTGATTCGTTAACACGGGAAATAGTTTCCCACTGTTGATCGCGGTGGGATGGTTTTTGTACTTATCGATCATTGCCAAAGCCTGTGGAAGTAAGGGCACCTTTACTGGCTGATCTGTCTTTTTCCGGTAGGTAGTCAACCAATACTCACCGTCAATCCCAATATTGATATTATCCGGTGTGAGATTGTAAACATCACCGTAAGCCAGTCCGATATAACAGCTGAATAGAAATAAATCCCTTACAGGTTGAAGACGACTGGATGCAATCTTTTTAGTTTCGAGCGTTTTTAAGTTCGTCGTCCGATAGATGATCAATCTCTTTGCGAATAAAGGTCATCTTAAAATTTAAGAAGGGATCCCTTTCCATCCATTCGTTCCTGATAGCAAGGTTTATCACCTTCTTGAGCCGCTCGATGTCCTTCATGATCGTATTGTGATTACAAGGATTATTCGGATCTAATGGTTCGCTTTCTCTCATGAATTTTTCAAATCCGGTTAAGAACTTATATCTCAATTCCGATAAATAAATATCAGAAGTATGGAGCACTTTATTCAGGTATCGCTTGAAATACGTGGCTGTGGTAAAGTAATTTTTCAGAGTCCCCCATTCCAAAACATTTTTCATTTCACGGTTGTGATATTCAAAAAGACTCATTACCGAGTATTCCTTCTCCTCAATACCCAGATATTTATTTTTAACAGCTTCAGCAGCGATGAGTTCACGCTTGAACCTGAAGTTGCTGATAACACTCCACCATGTGACTGCGAATCTGTTCCAGGTAGGTATTTAATTGCTTTATTTCACTGCTGTTGCCTTTAGCCATGCCTTTGGCAGGACTCCAGTTGTCTACTGCAATCGTTTTTTTAAGAGAAACATTGGTTCTTTTTCCATCTACGGTTATCCGGGCATAAACAGGCGCCCTGCCGTTTTTTTCTTTTTGTCTTCTCAGATAGAAGACAATTCCGAAGGTGTTCATCTTAGTCATAACAATTACCATTTGGTGGTTAAACATCCATTTTGGTAAGTCAGGTAACCGAATAGGTACCGGAAAACGCACCGATATTAACAAGGCTCAACTGTTTAAGTTGCATAATAACAGCACTTTAGACCTGTAATTTTGGGTACACAAAAAGGTCCCAAAACTCATGCTCCAAAAACAATCAAATCAGACCAAATAATATTGCGCAACGTTCACGCATATAAATATTTAGACCACTTATATAGCTCAAATATACTACACTTTTTGGGTATCCGAATAGGTACCAAAAGTTTTGATTTCGGATGGTTTACCTTTGTATGATAAAAACAGAAAAAGCCTGTAAATCAAACGATCTACAGGCTTTTGAATTGAAATGATTCCCAAAAAGTCGGGGTGAGAAGATTCGAACTTCCGACCCCTCGCCCCCCAGACGAGTACTCTAAACCGGACTGAGCTACACCCCGAAATTGGTTTCAATGCCTTTTTGTTTCAAAGACGGTGCAAAGATAACTAAAATGGCTCTTTTTGCAATCTAACCGGGTAAAAAAATGAGTTACTCTTTCGAAAAATCTACTTTCGATTCAATTCTTGTTGATAGTTAGAGAATTACTCCTGTGCAAGAGTGGAATCACATTGAGTGCCGGTGGCTTAATTTGTGTTTTATAATTACTTTTGTGCGAAGGTTCTTAGTTTTGGCCTTTAAAGCAGCTTTGGCCTCAGCCTGTTTATAGAGTATCTGATTGAAATGAAAAGTTTGTGAGTCATTCAAATAACAAAGAACGTCAAAGGAGCACCCAGGCGGCTTCGTTGCCCGAAGCCGACCTGTTAAGAGGACTGGAACGCGGGGATGAGGTTGCCTTCCGGTCGCTCTTCGACTTGTACTATCAGCGATTGGTTACTTTTGCCTTCCGCTTTACCGGCGACCTGGATAGTGCCCGAAGCATTGTTCAGGATATATTTGTGGTGCTTTTCGAGAAACGCGCTGAAATCCGCATTCACACCTCTCTCAAGTCTCATCTGTTTCAGTCGGTTCGTAACCGCGCATTAAATTTGGTGAAGCACGAAAAAATGAAACGGGAGCATCACGCCCTTATGGCACTGAATAGCAGCGAAGGCGAAGCACCCTATGACGAGCTGGAAATGAATGATCTGCAGGCGCAAATCGCCGGGGTTGTCAACCAGCTGCCGGCACAGTGCCAAAAGATTTTCAGAATGAGCAGGGAGGATGGCAGCTCTAATCAGGAGATTGCCGATAAACTCTCCATCTCTAAAAGAACTGTGGAAACACAAATAAGCAAAGCACTCAAGCGGTTGCGTGAAGATTTGAAGCGCCAGGGGATGCTTCAATGGTGGACCGTTCTGGCATTTTCTGGCTTGGCAGCAGCTATTTTAGCATGGGGCTAATGAATCCGGACTTTTTATGATTTTTATACGTGTATTGCGGTTATGGATTGTCTCATTTAAAGAAATGGGTCTTAAAATCAATCATCATGGAATTTTTACTACAACTTTTGGCCGAGCTTTTTTCTTCACCATCACCCGAGGCTTTAAAAACCGATATTAAACCGGTTTCAAAACTCATTGAACCCGAAATGGAATCCACACCTCTTAATCCGCAGATGGCGGAAGCTGAGGCAGCGGGTCTTTTTGGATTAATTCAGTTTCATTGAACTCTCGGAAATAAGTATTGAATTCTATCCTTATGAAAGAGTTAGAATATGTGAATGCTAAGCTTTTGGCACGCTATTTCAGTGGCGAAGCCACTCACCTTGAAATGGAGGCTGTCGAGAAATGGCGGGATGCATCGGTACCCAACACCACCCTTTTCAACGACTACAAGTTCGTCCACGATCAGGAATATCAAAAAACAGTTCTCACTTCCAATCAATTAAGCTATGATTGGAGCATTCTGCGCAGGCGCATGGGCTTTGCCCGAAAACCGGCTTATGTCACCTCTTCCTGGGCGGCATTTGTGCGCGTTGCAGCGGTTATTGCTGTTATATTTGTGGTGAGTGCTGCCCTCTGGAGCTACTGGAATGTGCCCGGATATGGCCGCTGGACCTCCTTTAAAACAACAGACTTTGTTGACTCACTCCAGTTGCCCGACAACAGCCTGGTTTTTCTAAATCAACATTCGTCGCTTACCTATCGCAGCGATTTTGGGGATAATCATCGTGACCTGCTGCTTAAAGGAGAGGGTTATTTTGAGGTGACACCCGATAAGCAACATCCCTTTAGAGTAGAAGCTGGTAATAATCTGGTAGTTGAAGTAGTGGGAACTGCCTTTCATATTAATGCCTCCCGCGAAGTGCAGAATTTTCAGCTCAATGTCATCCGGGGCATTGTCTCATTTAGTCGAGGCAATAGTTCCCGTAGCGTTGAAGCCGGCAATTCAGCAAGGGTTACCGATAAGGGCATCGAAGTATCGCCTTTTGTCAGCACCAATTTTATAGCCTGGAAAACCGGTCAGATTGTTTTTAAAAACAGTTCATTGACCGAAATTATTCAGGTTTTAAAGGATAATTACCACGAAATCAAGAAGGTGCAGCTTAATACTTCCAGTGACATACGCATCAATACCAGGTTTGAAGATCAACCTCTTGCGGAGGTATTAAAAGAGTTACAGATACATTTTGATAAAAAATTTCAGTTTAATGAGGGAGTTTTGACAATCTCTGACTAATTTCGGAAAATCTAAAGTTACCAGGATTTTTTGGAGTTGATTAAAGTCTGTCTTATAAATATAAGAGCTTTAGGGGTCATTCTTATTCTGGGAATGGCCTCTTTTGTTTCCCTCGCGCAAACCCAGGTGCCCGGCACCCTCTTTGAAATAGGCGTGCAACAGGGAAGCACTGCTCAGCTTATCAATTTGCTTGAGCAAAAGAGCGGCTACGTCATCAGCTACAGCTCACGCCTCTGCCTGAGTGAAAATGTACGACTCACCAACAGCCGCAATACTCTCCTGGGGTTTTTGAACGAAATATTCCGCAATTGTCCCTTCGACTATGTTTTAAACCGGAATAAAATTATTTTATTACCCCGGCCATTGTCGCGTCAATCGTTTACCATCAGTGGCTATGTAAGCGATGCGCAAAGCGGTGAGCGCCTTTTGGGCACCAACATCTACGATGATTCCCGTTTGCAGGGAACCACCACCAACAATTATGGCTTCTACAGTCTAACCCTCTCCGGGGGCGGGATAATGCTAAATGCCTCTTTTGTAGGCTATAAAGCTGTTCAGAAGAGGATTTACCTCACTGCCGATACGGTGATTCATTTTCAATTGCAACCCTCCATTCAACTGGCCGAGGTGTCGGTGATTGGCACGCGCGTTCCCGATATGGTAAGTTTTGAAAGAACGGGAACAGCTCAAATATCCATGGAGCAAATTCATCAGGCACCGGCTCTTTTTGGTGAAGTGGACCTGATGCGGGGCATTCAGATGCTGCCAGGCGTTCAAAGTGGCTCCGAAGGCTTTTCGGGCATCTATGTAAGAGGGGGCGGCCCCGACCAAAACCTGGTATTGCTCGACGATGTACCCGTTTACAATGTAGGGCATCTGCTGGGATTCTTCTCTATCTTCAACTCCGAAGCCGTAAAGCAGGTATCAATCACCAAGGGAGGCTTTCCGGCGCGATACGGCGGCAGGCTCTCCTCAGTGCTGGATGTCCGCACCAAAGATGGCAGCCAGGAGGAGTTGGGCGGCAACCTCACACTGGGGGTTCTCTCTTCCGGGATATCGCTGGACGGACCGGTTGTTAAAAAGCGCTCTACGTTTCTGTTGTCTTTCAGGCGCACTTATGTAGATGCATTGGCGGCAATTTATCAAATTGGGAACGATGAACGCACCAACTACTACTTTTTCGATTTAAATGGTAAGATCAACTATCAGTTTTCTGATAAAAGCAAACTCTATCTGAGCACCTATTGGGGGCGCGATAAGTTTTATACGCTCTATAATTTTCAAAACAGGGTAGGTGAAGTGCTGCCGGGCACTCAGGGGCGTGAAACAGCCAAACTTAACGACGAGAGCAATGCCGGGTGGGGAAACTTTGTGGCAGCGCTGCGGTGGAATTATCTGTTTAATGCCAGGTTATTCTCCAACTTTACTTTCACATTCTCTAATTATCGTTTTTTTATCGGCTTAAAACGCAACGATAAAATTGAAAACACCTGGAACCTTTACGACCAGCAATATTTTAGTGGTATTCACGATTTTAATCTGAAAGCCGACCTGGAGTATTATCTTTCGCCCTATCATTCCCTCCGGTTTGGTGGGAGTGGCATAATGCATCGTTTTAATCCGGGGGTGGATGTAATTCATTCGGGGTCGGGGACCTCGGAAGTACAACAGGACACTATTCTGGGCGATTTTAATGTTTACGGGCAGGAGTACCACACCTATGTAGAGGATGAATTTGTGCTGGGTAAGCGCTGGAGAGGAAATGCAGGCATTCATTTCTCTCTTTTCACTGGCAAATGGAGTCCCTACTGGTCGGTAGAACCCAGATTATCGTTGCGATATGCACTGAGTTCCCGTCTGTCGTTGAAAGGCACCTTGGCTAAAATGTCCCAATTTATTCATCTGGTGGGCACTTCGGGTTTTACATTGCCTACCGATTTGTGGCTGCCTGTGAGCGATAATATTAAACCTATGCATTCCACCCAGTTTTCATTGGGTGGAGATATTAAGTTTGGACAAAACAAGAGGGTGATACTGTCGGTGGAGGGCTATTATAAAAAATTTGACAACCTGCTGGCATATAAGGAGAGTACAGGCTTTTTCGACTACAGCACCTCGTGGGAGGATAAACTTACTGCGGGTAATGGAGAATCGAAGGGAGCAGAGTTTTTACTGCAGAAGATAGGAGGGGATCTTACCGGGTGGATTGGTTATACCTATGCTAAAACCACCAATCAATTCGATGAGTTGAACGATGGGAAAACGTTTGCTGCCCGTTTTGACCGGCGACACGATGCCAGCGTCTTTTTCAACTACCGGTTTAACTCCCGCCTTTCCGGAAGCCTGACCTGGCTTTTGGGATCGGGAAATCCTGTTACACTGCCCGAGGAGAAAAACTATGCCCCGGAACTGCCCTTCAGCAGCCACTCCTCTTATGGTTATTCCGAGAATGCCCTGGCCATCAATAACTATCGAATGCCTTTGTTTCACCGGATGGATGCAGGCCTTAATTTTACTAAGATGCGCAAGCGGGGTGAGAGGGTGTGGAGTATTGGTGTCATTAACTTGTATGGCCGGCAAAATCCTTTTTTGCTCTATTTTAAAGACAACGAAAGTAGTACAGATGGCAGCACCCTGAGGAGCCTGAAACAGTTGAGCCTTTTCCCTTTTCCAATACCGTATGTGAGATACTCTTATAAGTTTTAATCCTTTATTAATCCCTAATCCCTAATCCCTAATCCTTAATCCCTAATCTATAATCCTTAATCTATAATCCTTAATCTATAATCCTTAATCTATAATCCTTAATCTATAATCCTTAATCTATAATCCTTAATCTTTAATCTATAATCTTTAATCCTTAATCTTTAATCTTTAATCCTTAATCTTTAATCTTTAATCTATAATCTTTAATCCTTTATCAATCTTTTCTCACAACTAACAAAACCATGAAACACCTTTTTTCCAAAGTAGTCACTTTTCTGGCAGCCGCTCTGTTTTTGCTTACCGCCTGTGAAAAAGACCTGGAGCTTGAAATCAGTGAACGGGGCGGACAACTGGTGCTCTTTTCATTCCCCACCGCCGACTCAGTGTTTAAGGTGCATGTGAGCAAGAGCGTGAGTCATCTCTCCATAAACGATTTTGAGAGAGTGTACAACAGTACGGTAAAGGTTTTTCAAAATGGTGCTTTGGTGGACTCGTTTCTGTTTCCCTACGATAAGCATTGGGCTACCCGCGACAGGATTGTTGTGAATGAACTGGATAGTTTCAGAATTGAAGTGAACGACGGCGCAAATTTGTCCGCCACAGGCCGTACTATAATTCCCAAGGCAGTGCCTGTTGCTAGACTGGATACGGTCACTAAACTGGCGGGTATATCCGATGGTACCTCGCAGAAGATGTTGATTTGTACCATTACCATCCCCGATCCGGCAGGGGAAGACAATTACTATCAATTGTACCTGATGGAGAGCACCTGTACCATTAGCGGGAGCGATACCATTTGTGTGCATCAAAAAATTGATTTTCCCAAAGACGACCCTGTATTTTACTTTCGCGACCAGGAGGGGAGCTTATTGGGAGGGATAGATTTTGAGGGTACTTTTTCTGATTTTCTCTTCGATGGCACCCATTATAAACTGCAAATTAAGCTGCCCTTAAACTTTTCTTCAAATCCCCCCCCGGGCACCCGGCGAACACTTTACTTTATGTTGGTTTCACAAACCGCCGACTACTTTAACTATTTCAGAAGCAGAGTGGTGGCCGAGTATAGCTACGATTTACCAATTATTGATCCCATCCGCATTTATTACAATGTGGATGGCGGATTGGGACTGGTGGGTGGATTATCGGTAGCTGTGGACTCGCTGGTTTTTTTACCTTTGCACGATTAAGTTTCATCTTTGTCTGAAAAGTTGACAGGGAACTTGTCGGTTTTGGCAGCTCTTCACACGCCAGAGGTTAAATAATCATCCGTTTTCATTAGCTTTTTCGAAAATAAATTGAAGAAGGTGACATTTTAAAGTTTGGCGCTCTTTTTGAATACAAGGGGACTTATATAATCTATTTGAAAGATACATTTAAAAGGATTACGATAAAATCCATGGGATTCCAAAAGCATCTTTTCCTGTTTTACCCCTTGTTCCTAAAGGGGATTCAGGATAAATGAACTTTTTGTAAGTCCTCCTCAGGGGATTCCTGTCTGCTGCCGGCAGGCAGGACAGGCAGGTAGAGGTAAAATGTGGTGGTTAGGTCTTTACTTTAATTAAAAATTTTAAAACTATTAATACTATGGCTCTTTTTGGAAAAATGGACAGCATAAACAAGGATCAAAATGACGACTCTGACAACATTATTACAGAAATTGAGAAAGTGAGAGTGCTGATTATAGGCTCTGGTCCGGCCGGATATACGGCAGCTATTTATGCTTCGCGTGCCAATTTAAAACCAGTGGTTTACGAAGGGCTTCAGCCCGGCGGCCAACTCACTACTACCACCGAAGTGGAGAATTACCCGGGCTATCCCGAGGGCATTACCGGGCCCGAAATGATGGAGGATTTTAAAAAGCAGGCCTCCCGGTTTGGTGCCGATGTACGCTTTGGAATGGCTACCAAAGCAGATCTCTCCCAGCGGCCTTTCAAAATTACCATTGATGATAAAAAAATAGTTGAAGCAGACTCGCTCATCATTGCCACCGGAGCAACAGCCAAATATTTGGGGATTGAAGATGAAACCAAATATTCAGGCTCTGGCGTTTCGGCGTGTGCTACCTGCGATGGCTTCTTTTATCGCGGAAAAGATGTGGCTGTGGTGGGTGGCGGCGACACAGCTGCCGAAGAGGCGCTCTATCTCTCGGGCTTGTGCAATAAAGTGTACATGATTGTTCGCAGAGATGAGTTGCGGGCCTCTAAGGTGATGCAGGAGCGCGTGTTTAAAACCCCTAACATCGAAATATTATGGGAACATCAAACCAAAGGACTATTTGGCGATAGGGTGGTAGAAGGGGCTGTCTTGGTCAGGAAAAAAGGAACTCCTGAGGAGACTGAGGTGCAGATTAAGATCGATGGTTTCTTCCTGGCCATTGGGCATACGCCCAACTCTCACATCTTTAAGAACTATTTGGATACCAATAAGGTGGGTTATATTAAAACCATTCCGGGTACCACTAAAACCAATATTCCAGGCGTGTATGCCTGTGGTGATGTACAGGATTCCGTTTACAGACAGGCTGTTACGGCCGCAGGAACCGGCTGTATGGCCGCCATTGACTCGGAGCGCTGGCTGGCCGAAAATGGACATTAATATCAGGTGTGATATATTACTTTCGGAGATAATCTTTTAATCAGATTAACATCCTATTTGTTAATGCTTTAATGGCGGTACGATGGGTTTTCATCAGTGCAGGAGAATAATATTTTGAAAGAGTTGCCTCCAAAATGGTATTAATTGGTTATTTTTGCTTCTAATTGTGAGCCACTCTGAACCCTTTACCAATGGATGAAATTTTTAGTAAGATAGGAACAACCCAAACCCTCAGTCAAAAGATTGAGCGAAAAATAGAAGAAGCCATCCGGCAAAGAAAGCTGCTGCCGGGAAATAAGCTACCCTCTGAAAAAGAGTTGTGCGGACTTTTTGCCGTGAGTCGCACTGCCCTTCGCGAAGCTTTGCGAAGGCTTAGCGCCCGCGGACTGGTTGAAATACGCAAAGGAAGTGGCATGTATGTGATGGAGCTCAAGATTGAGGATGCGGTGAAATCTCTCAATCTTTACTACGATTTGAGTTTCGATTCCAACCTGATTTCACAGATCATAGAAGTGCGGCGGATTTTTGAGCCCGAAATAGCCCGGTTGGCAGCCCGTAACCGCAGCGACGAAGATATGAAGGTGCTGAGCCGGAATGTGTCCGACCTGGAGAAGTGCGACCCGGATAATACTCAGGAGGAGGTCGATACCATCAACCGTTTTCACATGAATCTGGCCAAATCTACCGGTAATCCCATTATAATTATCAGTCTGGAGCCCATATATACCCTGTTGCCACGTATGCGCAACTTTATTTATGCCAATGTGGAAGGGGAGAAGGAATTCACGCTTGAAGCTCAGAAAAACATACTGCTTGCACTGAAACAGAACGATGAGCAAAGCGCCTACGATGAAACGGTGAAGATCGTTAATCGTAATCAGGAGATATACGAAAAGTACCTGAAAGAGGTGTTAAAGTAAAAGAGGTGTTGAAATAAAGGCCTATTTTTTCCTTTTATAATTATCAATCGCCTTTTTTACCGATCCATATTTAAGCAGTAGTTCCTGTGCCTTATCATAGTCCAGCTGCAACTCTTCCATCACCATGCGTGAGCCTCGCAGTATCAATTTTTTATTGGTGAGCTGCATGTTCACCATTTTATTGCCTTTTACCCTGCCCAATTTTATCATAATGGTGGTGGTAATCATGTTCAGTATCATTTTCTGCGCCGTGCCTGCCTTGAGGCGGGTGCTTCCAGTTACGAATTCAGGCCCCACAATGGCTTCAATGGGAAATTCAGCGGCTTGTGCGATCTCAGAGCCCGGGTTGCAGGTGATGCTTCCGGTGAGTATGCCTTTAGCACGCGCTTTTTTTACACCCCCTATTACATAAGGTGTAGTGCCCGAAGCAGCAATACCAATCACCGTATCCATAATGTTTATTTTGTACGCTTTAAGTTCTTCCCAGGCCTGGTTTGGATCGTCCTCGGCATCTTCCACCGCTTTACGCAGGGCCACATCTCCACCGGCAATTAACCCAATAACCATTGTTTCGGGCACCCCAAAGGTAGGAGGCAGCTCTGAGGCATCCAACACTCCCAGACGACCACTGGTTCCCGCTCCAAGATAAAATATGCGGCCTCCCTTTTTCATACGCTCGATGATGCGAATAACCAATTGTTCTATCTGAGGCAGAACATCCCTCACGGCAAGGTGTACTTTTGCATCCTCCTTGTTTATATTTGCTATAAGTTCCGAAACTTCCATCTTTTCCAGATTCTTAAGTTCCGACGAGCTTTCGGTGATGCTCAATGTGAATTTGTTTGTATCGGTCGCTGCCATAGCCATGATTGCTTGCGTTACTGTTTTTGGTTGAGATGATATTGGATGAGTCCCGGCATAGGGTCTTGGGAAATTTGCCCGACGGTTACATTAAATGTTTCTGCCACGCGCCTGAGCTGCTTCTCAAAGTGCCAGGCAATGCCCCCTGTAAAATGAACCGGCAGAGTGCTTGCAAGGTCATATTGCATAATGTTTCGTCTGAAAAAGTCATCAAACGCATCGGTCACTATCTTTTCAAGAGAAGGTTCTTCAATATTTTCGAAGATAAAATGGGCAAATTGAGCTGCAAACCGGTTTGGGAAGGGTTTTTTATAAATATGGTCGAGTATGTCGGGAGCATTTAACTCATATTTATCGAAGAAAGCTTTGATTACACTCTCCGGCAGTTGATTTTTGAGCACGTCGGATAATAGTTTTTTGCCTATAATAGCGCCACTCCCCTCGTCACCCAAAATAAACCCCAGGGGAGAAACATTTTTAATAATTTCACGGCCATCGTAATGACATGAGTTGGAGCCAGTGCCTAAAATACAGGCTATCCCTTCGGTATGTCCGCATAAAGCACGAGCGGCAGCCATTAAATCGCCAGCCACTTCTGTATGATGAGAGGTAAAGAAATGAGCAAGTGCATTTTTTACAATGCCGATTACCGATGGATTGGCGCATCCCGCACCATAAAAGAAGAGAGACTCAAAGTTTCTTTCCGGTGAGTCAAACTCCCGCTCCAGCGTTTCAACAATGGCTTTTTCGTCCTGGTAAAATGGATTAATGCCAGCTGTATTAACAAAACTGCTGTCACCCGAGGTGATGTTTAATAAGCACCAGGTGGTTTTGGTGGAGCCGCTGTCTGCAATTAATATCATAACTTGTGCGTGAACTTATTTTTACTGCAAAGGTATTAAAAATAGCTTAATTTCAAGTATTATATAAGATGTATTACAAATATTTGTTTTTCCATAAATTGTTTTTACTTTTGAAGCTAAGAGATTTTGATGAGCTATTTCCAAATCAGATTTGTCAAGGTCGTCTTTATTTTGCAGATAATTAGCATTGTGATAGAAATTTCATGAATTAATCGGGTTAAATTTGGGTGTAAAAATAATAACAAAGTGACTGTATGAAATTATCAGGTTTGTTGTTTCGTTATTTTTTTGTCTGGTTGATTTTTTCCCTCATCTTTTCATTTCCTCTTATGGCTCAAAAGGAGTCCCGCAGAGAGTTGCGAAGGGAGGCCCGCGTAAATCGTCAACTCCAGGAGTTGCCCGATTTATTCAAGGGCTGGCATCATGTGGGGCAACTGGGCATCGATAGTCTTAAGCTGAATGAAAAGGAGCGGCACATCACTCTTTTTCTCTCACCTGCGGTTGCCGGCCTTCCTATCCGATATGGCTGGATAGAGGGTTTGCACAACATTATAACAGAGCACCTGAATGCACGATACCGCAATTTTAAAATTGAGATGTTGGTTTTGGGCCAGCCTCTGGAAACCTTTGTACCACCCTGGTACCGGCGCGGCCTTATGCCGGATGACCCATTGAGGATGACCGGACTTCCCCCATACAGGGAACCACTGGTGCAACAGGCTGATAAATCGCGCTTTACAAAGGGACTGCAAGGGCATCATATAGCCCTGTGGCCAAGTCATGGCTACTATTATGAAGCCAGTCTCGACCGCTGGGAATGGCAGCGGGCACGGCTTTTTACCACGGTTGAGGATATATATCCCTACTCATTTGTCCATACATTTTTGTTGCCCATGCTTCAAAATGCGGGAGCCAATGTATTGATGCCCCGTGAGCGCGACATACAAAGACATGAGGTGGTGGTGGACAACGACGGTTCCACAACCGGTTCGGAGATATTGGTGAATGGCGCTTTACAAATCGATACTCTGAATGGAGGTTTTGCCAAAACCGATACTCTTTTCACCGGAGACAACCCCTTTTCTCAGGGTACCTTTTTAAAAATGCAGTCGATACAGAATACCCCGGTCCGATTCACCTATCTGCCTCAAATACCCGAATCGGGTGAATATGCTGTATCCGTTTCATGGGGCCGTTTGACCGACGCATCTGACCGCGTCGAATATGTGGTGAATCATTCGGGTGGCACTACCCGGTTTTTTGTGAATCAAACCATGGGATTTGGAACCTGGAACTATTTGGGCATCTTTCATTTTGTCGAAGGAAAGGATGTTAATAGAGGTTCGGTGACGCTTCTTGTTCCTGATGGTTCAAAAGGGGGGATAACAGCCGATGCCGTGCGTTTTGGTGGTGGAATGGGAAGTGTAGCCCGAAAGCCGGCCGGACAATACATTTCAAGTAAAAAGTCCCTGAACGAAGATGGGGCCCAGGTGGCAGAATCCACAAATACCGTAGGCGGAAATTACCACTATAAATTGAGTGGAAAACCCAGATGGATGGAGGCTGCACGCTATTGGTTACAATATGCCGGCATGCCCGACACGTTGGTTTACAGTCTTAATGAAAATAAAAATGACTACAACGATGATTATCAATCCCGGGGTGAGTGGGTCAACTATTTAGTAGGGGCTCCCACTGGCTTCGTTAAAGCACCCGAAAGGCAAGGACTTAACATCCCCATCGATTTGGCTTTTGCTTTTCACACCGACGCCGGAGTTACCTTTAACGATTCGGTGATTGGAACGCTGGGTATTTACAGCAGTGTACGCAACGAAGGGCTCTTTCCCAATGGTAAGTCGAAGCTTGCCAGCCGCGATTTAACCGATCAGATACAATCTCAAATCGTGACCGACATTCGTCTCACATTCAACGACAGGTGGACACGCCGTGCCATGTGGGACAAAGAGTATTCGGAGGCATGGAGACCCAACGTGCCTGTTATGTTGCTGGAGTTGATGTCGCATCAAAACCAGGCCGACATGGAATATGGGCTCGACCCCCGCTTTAAGTTTACCGTGGCGCGTTCTATTTATAAAGGGATGGTTCGCTTCCAGGCGGCACGCGAAGGTCGTGAGGCTGTTATCCAGCCACTTGCACCCAATTATATGGCGATAGAACATTTGAATGGTCGCCGCGTGAAAGTAAGCTGGCAGCCCGTATCCGATCCACTGGAACCTTCGGCCACCACGGCAAGGTACAGAGTGTTTCAACGTGAGGAGAATGCCGGTTTTGACAATGGTGCCCTGACAACCGACACATTTCTGATAGTGGATTTGCCCAATTTTAAAACGATTTACAGTTTCAGAGTGGCGGCAGAGAATGAGGGCGGAGAAAGTATGCCCGGCGAAACATTGTCGGTAGCGCTTCAGGAGGACAGCCGGAATTTGGTGCTGGTGGTGAACGGCTTCGACCGCATTGCACCGCCAGCCTTTGTGGACGGACCCGTGGCCGGCATTGCTCCCTGGAACGACGAGGGAGTGCCCTACATCAGAGAAGTTGGTTTTACAGGCAATCAGTACGATTACGACCGCTCTTCGCCCTGGTTGGACGATGACAGTCCTGGGCATGGCGCCAGTCATGCCGACCGGGAAGGGCAGGTGATTCCCGGAAACACTTTCGACTTTGTAATAGTGCATGGAGAAGCTTTAAGATCAGCCGGCTACTCCTTTGTGTCGGTGAGTGATGAGGTATTCGGAGATCCAGGTTTCGATGCATCCGGATACACCGCTGTGGATATTATTTTTGGAGAGGAGCGTGGCACCAGGAGTCTCTATTTTACTGGTGAAAACGACTTCAGGATATTGACCCCTGAAATGAGGAATGCCCTGGGCCGGTACCTTGAATCGGGTGGCAACCTGCTTATGTCGGGAGCTTATGTGGGCACCGATATGGTTGAAAACAACGATACTACAGCCATTGCATTTGCCGAAAAGTATCTCCATTTTGTCTGGCGTACCAATCATGCCGATAATGTGGGAAAAGTCCGGGTGACAGATAGTGCAGCACCTTTATTTATCGATTCGCTTGAATACAACGCTTCATACCATCCTTATATTTACAGAGTAGAAGCGCCCGACGGCATCGAACCTGTAGGCGAGGGCGCTAAAAGTATATTCCGATATGCAGCTAATAACGTGAGCGCAGCCACTGCTTTTTCAGGAAGCCACCGCAGCATTGTACTTGGCTTCCCTTTTGAGACCATTGTGAGCAAAGAAAAAAGAGATAAACTGATGAAACAAATTATGTATTATTTTGAAACAACCAGGGAAGAGGAAAAACAACTTGAGCTATGAGCATTGAGCAAAAGGCGGTAAGCGGTGAACGGCTGCCTGCCGCCTGCCTGCCGCCTGCCTGCAGGGTAGGCAGGGTAGGCAGGGTAGGCGGTAAAGACGCAATGCATTGCGTCTCTAGCTCTTAACTCTTAACCCCGAACCCCGAACCCCGAACTCTGAACTCTGAACCCCGAACTCTTTTAATTAAAACCACCTACATGAAAAAATCAATTACCTGTTTTTTACCTGCTGCCGAAGCAGCCGATTTGAACCAAACCATCAATGAACTGAAGAAGGAGGAGCTTATTACCAACATTTGTGTAATAACTTCCGATAATGAAATGGCGCTTCCTTCGGGCGTACAGTCATTCAAAACCTCCGGTTTTACTGCCACTCAAACCATAAAAGAGATGGCTCGGCGAAGTGTGGGGGATGATTATGTATTGGTTTACACTAAAACGCTGCCCTTAAAACCCGGCTGGTTTGGGGTTTACCGTATGCGTCAGGCGGCTGAATATACCGGTGCAGGCATGGTCTATTCCGACTATTTTGAGCTTAAAGAGGGACATCTCCATCCTCATCCGGTTATCGACTATCAGGATGGGAGCCTGAGAGATGATTTTAATTTTGGTTCGTTGCTTCTCTTCCGTGCATCAGCGTTGCATGAAGCTGCCCACAAGATGGATGTGGACTATCAATTTGCAGCTCTTTACGATTTGCGCCTCAAGGTGTCGCAGAACCATCGTCTGCTGCGCCTGCCTGAGTTTCTCTACACCGAAATGGAAACCGATACCCGACGTTCGGGAGAGAAGATATTCGACTATGTGGACCCTAAAAACCGGACGGTACAAATAGAGATGGAACAGGCCTGTACCCAACATCTGAAAGAGGTGGGTGGCTGGCTGAAGCCTGAATTCAGTGAGGTTGCATTCAATGAGGGAGATTTTCCTGTGGAGGCATCGGTGGTGATTCCGGTTCGCAACCGGGTGAAGACTATCGAGGATGCTGTGCAGTCGGTGTTTAGCCAAAAAACTGCCTTCGACTTTAATTTAATAGTGGTAGATAACCACTCTACCGACGGAACATCCGAAATTCTGGCGAAACTGGCAAAACAGGACAAGCGGTTGATCCACGTGATACCACAGCGCAACGATCTGGGCATTGGCGGATGCTGGAACAAGGCCGTGATGCATCCCCAATGTGGTAAATTTGCCATTCAGCTCGACAGCGATGATCTTTATGTGGATAATGCGGTTGTTCAGACTATTGTAGATGCTTTTTATGAACAAAACTGTGCCATGGTGGTGGGCGCCTATCAAATGGTCAATTTTAAGCTGGAGGAGATTCCGCCGGGATTGATCGATCACCGCGAGTGGACACCCGATAATGGACGAAACAATGCTTTGCGTATTAACGGGCTGGGTGCCCCGCGTGCTTTTTATACCCCGGTGTTGAGAGAGATCCTGGTGCCCAATGTGAGCTATGGAGAGGATTATGCTTTGGGATTAAGCATCTCGAGGCATTACCAGATCGGACGCATCTACAAGCCGCTCTATCTCTGTCGCCGTTGGGAAGACAATACAGATGCATCGCTGGATGTTGTTAAGATGAACGCTCATAACCTTTATAAAGACCGTATCCGCACCATGGAGTTATGGGCACGCATGGCGATGAAGAAGGCTTGAGTAAAAGGCGGTAAACGAAAACACATGACCCACAATACCAACGACAGCGTAAATGCACTGATTAAAGATCAGCTGCAGAATTGGGATTTAGCTGCAAAAAATTACAAAGGTTTAAAGCAGGTAGAAACCCGTAAGTTGATTTTTGATTCCGGCACCGAAATTCGTATTCAATTTAATCCCGGACGCATTCGCTCATCGGCTGCGAAAGTTGATGCCGCTTCCATTGAGGCACGTCCCTGCTTTCTGTGCCAGAAGAACCTGCCATCAGCACAGCGGGGGGTTGCCTTTGAGGAGGACTATCTGGTGCTGGTCAATCCTTTTCCCATCTTTCCGCGCCATCTTACCATTCCGCATAAATCGCACATTCCCCAGCGGATTCAGGGACATCTGGGCGATATGATGAGACTGGCCCGGGCGCTGTCTGATTTTGTAGTTTTTTACAATGGACCCAAATGTGGCGCCAGTGCCCCCGACCATTTGCATTTCCAGGCCGGTAATAAGGGCTTTTTACCCATAGAGCGGGAGTTTGGCAGCCAGCATCAGCCTCTTCCGGTTAACGAGGCGGGGTTGCACATCAGCGTTTTGAATCATTATCTGCGTAAAACATTGGTTTTGGAGGGGGATGATGCGGATGAAATTGAAAAATGGTTCAACCATATCTACAGCTTTTTGGAGAAGGTTCAGCCTGGAGAGGATGAGCCCATGCTAAATATTTTGTGCTCATGGGAGGCAGATAGGTGGAGATTGTTTATCTTTCCTCGAAAGGAACACCGCCCCCGGCAGTTTTATGCCCCAGGGGATGCCCAAATATTGCTGAGTCCTGCATCGGTTGATTTCGGAGGAGTGCTGATTACTCCCCGGCACGAAGATTTTTTAAAACTCAATAATCTTTTGGTGGAGGATATCTTCGAGCAGGTAACTTTAGGCAACAATGAGTGGCAACGTTTGAAAGAGGTGCTGACGAAAGAGGTTGAAAAAGGTACCAGGCATCGGGCACCAGGCAATGGCAACTTTAGAGCTGAAAGGTAAAAGACCGAAGATGGGAGACAGTAAATAAGTAAGCAGTGAACGGTAAACGGGTAAGAAAATCAATCTTTTTCCTTCAATCTCTTATAACCCAAAACCCCGAACTCTGGACTCTGGACTCTGGACTCTGAACTCTGAACTCTGAACTCTGAACTCTGAACTCTGAACTCTGAACTCTAATCTCTAATCTCTAATCTCTAATCCCTATACACTATGCAACCCAACATCGAAGTAGGTATCTTATTTTCCCCGGCATTCTCCTTTAACCTACAGGGAGATTTCAAACTCAAGACTTCCGGTGAGGTATTTAATGGGCCGGGAACCGCCTCGCTCAACGGAAGCACTTGTAGGCTATCAATCAACAACCGTGAAATTAAGGTTCAACTTCCTTTGGAGTTGGAGCCGGTTGAATACCAATCCTCCTCTTTTGAATTGAAGGATGTGGTGATTGGGATTGACTTTCACTGGGAACGAAAAGAAGACCAGACGTTTAAAGGCACGCTGCGCATTATTAGCGAGGATGGACATCTTACCGCGGTTAATCGCCTGCCATTGGAGGATTATCTTGCGAGCGTGATCTCTTCGGAGATGAGTGCCACTTCATCACCTCAGTTGCTGAGAGCCCACGCGGTGATCTCGCGCAGTTGGTTGCTGGCCCAAAAGGAGAAGGAGCAAAAGTTGAAAGAGACAGGAAGATATGTAACCACCATCGAAAATGAAGTTGAGAGGATTAGGTGGTACGACCGTGAAGACCATCTGAACTTTGACGTTTGCGCCGACGACCATTGCCAGCGGTACCAGGGCATTACACGTGCCACGGTTAAAGAGGTTGAAATGGCCGTTACCGATACTTTTGGAGAGGTGTTAACCTCCGGAGAAGCCATTGCTGATGCCCGTTTTTCCAAGTGCTGTGGTGGAATTGCCGAACTGTTTGAGAATGTGTGGGAACCTGTGCATCATCCCTATCTTACAAAAGTGATTGACAATGACACCACTCCTGAAGGCTTTGACCTGGACCTGACCAACGAAGCTGCCGCAGTGGCCTGGATTACAGGAAACCCTCCGGCTTTTTGCAACACCAACGATAAGGAGGTGCTCATGCAAGTACTCAACGATTACGACCAGGAGACCTCCGATTTTTTCCGTTGGACGGTGACCCTGTCGCAGGATGAGATTAAGGCGTTGCTTCTGAAAAAAATCAATCTCGACCTTGGTAATATACTGGATCTGATTCCTGTTGAGCGCGGTGTGTCGGGCCGGCTGATCCGATTAAAAATTGTAGGAACACAGGGAAGCCTGATTATTGGCAAGGAGCTGGAGATACGCAAAGCTCTTTCGGAGTCGCACCTGTACAGTTCGGCATTTGTGGTTGAAAAGGGGGAGACAGGCGATGGTGTTCCGCGCTCATTTACACTGACAGGTGCCGGCTGGGGCCATGGTGTAGGTCTGTGCCAGATAGGGGCTGCTGTTATGGGCAGCAAAGGATTCACCTATCAGCAAATTTTGGCGCACTACTTTAGAGGAGCCGGGCTGGAGAAAAGATATTCATAATTTGCCTGCTGCCTGCTGCCTGTTGCCTGTTGCTTGATGTCTAATTAAACACCCATTTCGCTATGCAATTAACATTCTTGTTCACAATGGTTTATGCCATTTTTATGCAGCCCCCGGTGTCGGGCGCCGGGGAGGTTGCACTGTTGGAGGTGCCGGCCCATTCAAATGCCGATACCGTTCAGTACGACGGTGAAGGGGCGATTGTGCGCTTCGACAGGGAAGAACGAACAGTGTATCTGCTGTTTTCGGCCGATGAGCACTTCGAGGGGGTATCGTATATTCTGGAAGTGCTGAAAGAGAAAAGTGTAAAAGCCTCCTTTTTTCTCACCGGCAACTGCCTGCGCAACAAAGCAAATGCAAAGATTATCCAACGTATCGTGGATGAGGGGCACTACCTTGGCCCACATTCGGATGCGCATTTGCTGTACAACGATTGGGTGGTGCGCGACTCATTGCTGGTGAGTAAAGCATTGTTCACCACCGATCTTCAGCACAATATGGCTGCTCTCAAACCTTTTGGGGTGGATCTTTCGACGGTTACATGGTTTTTGCCGCCCTACGAGTGGTACAATAAGCAGATTGTAAGCTGGAGTGATAGTCTGGGCTTGAGGCTTATCTCGTTTACCCCGGGCATTGGCACTAATGCCGATTACACCACCCCTGAGATGATAAACTACCGCAGCTCACAAACCATCTTAAATGGATTATGGAAATACGAAGAGACGAATCCTTATGGTTTGAATGGCGCCCTTATTTTGATTCACCCCGGGGTGCACCCCCACAGGACGGATAAGTTGTACCTTCATTTAAGTGAAATAATCGATGAGATGCGGGAGAGGGGTTATGAGCCGGAAAGAGTTGGCCTGGACAAATAATCTCATAATTGGCCAGAAGATCGTTCAGTTTTTCAATGAGCTGGGCCGAAAGGGTCTCGTCGAGACAGATGTTGTTCATTCGTTTCATGATTTTTGGTTTTTAATTGTTTTATCTGTTTGTTGTTCTGAAAAATCGCCCATCAATTGCAGGCGTATGTCGTTAATTGTGGACGTCGAAGAATGGATTGTGATAGACCGGACAAAGACCAATTCAAGTTCTATAGGTCCGTTGTTGCCAAGAGCCCGGGCTATTTTGCAGAAGTACGGAAATTGCCCGGTAAATGGCTCCAAAGGCATATTATTGCCCATCCTGCTCAACCAAAAAATGAGTGTTTGTCTTAAAGAATTGGCAAATATTTGCGAAATCAACAAAAACATTTCGATGCATGTGGCACGGCATACATTTGCGACCTCAATAACTTTGCCCAATGGGGTACCGATTGAAACTGTCTCCAAAATGTTGGGTCATAATTCCCTGAAAACGATGCAAATTTATGCACGAGTTGTGGACAGGAAGATATCGGACGATATGAAAAGGTTGAGGGGAATATTATGATCCAAGGTAATTTTTGAATATCAACAGGTGGAGAATACAAAAACAATGTGGAATTGAGAAAGAATCTCACTATTCATATGGCTCACCAAATATTTGCTATTCCTATTTCATCAATAAGCCCATAGGACATCTATTGGAACTACATAAAAACAACTGAACCTTACCAGCAGCAGAATCAAGCAAACTATGGTTAAACCATTGACTGAAAGCCACCAACAACTTGAGCCACATGAGAGAAGACTCCCATGCCGGTTAAATCTAAAGGGTGGTTCATAGATATGAAACGATTATCTGCAACCAAAACAATCGCAGCTCTGTAATTTATAACCATTTTAAATAACGTTAACTTTTCAATTAAACCAAAGGATGTAAGAAGTAGACCTGTAAGGTTTATTAAAAGATATCATATGCACAGTAAAAATATTTGATTTTTTCCTTGCAAAAAGAAAGTATTCAATTTAAATTTACACTAACGAATAGAGCAATACTATATTTATGATTGTTTTAATATCTTATTAATTCGGAGCTAAATCATTTATGGCTAATAATATATGAAATAGGTTGGTTCTTTTTATTTTGATTTAAAGATTAAATTGGAATCAGCATGTTTGAGGGGTGAATTAGTAACATTCTATTATTTCTATAAATAATGAATTTAACAATAGAAAGGAATTTCTTTAATACAATAAAGGCTTAAGCAAGTTTGAAAGCATAAATAAAAATGTAATGTGATAGTAAATTTTGTAAAGGAAATAACAGAAACAAAATATAATCTATGAATTAACTTTTCACACTTAAAAACATGAAGAAAAGCCTTATCCTTTCATTGGTCGTACTCTTTAGTATGACATTTAGTCTTTACGGACAGTTTTCTTCCACGGACAGTTTACGAGTTTCGCAGGAAACTATAACTCAGGCGCAGCTACAAAAACTAACACGCGAATTATCCCTCACAAAACAACAACAAGAGGAGATTTATAACCTATTGTCGGTCAGCAATATGGTCAATATCGAAAATGAAGAAGCTCAACAACAGAAGCTTCTCGAATTCTTGACCTCCGAGCAATAGAGCACTTGGCTTAAACTTATCGAAATAGATAAAAGAAGCAGTGAAAATTTGCTGGATGTTGCAATAGAAAGAGAAACCATGATGTTGGCAGGCACAACTCAATTGATCCTTGATAGCCCGGCAGAGCTTATGGATGCGAGGCTGGCCTTAAACAATCATCCTGATGGCGCCTATAGTGCCAATTATAACTACAGTACCTATAAGCGCATCAGCATGATGGCGTGGACTTACAGCGGACAAACCATGTTCAATAGAAACGTCATGAGGTTTGTTTTGGACGAAATCCCCACAGGTAGCCAAATCGTTTCTGCCATTCTCTATCTTTACAGTGACCCTACCATCACTTCTCCCTCTTCTTCAGATGGCAATAGCCAGCTTAGCGGCACCAACGAATTTTATATAGAACGTATCATTGAACCCTGGGACGTTTTAACGGTAACCTGGAACAATCAGCCGGCTTCAACCATGGAGAATCGATTGCTTATTCCACCCTCTACCTCTGTGACTGAAAATATACAAATTGATCTTACCGGGATGGTACAAACATGGGCCAACACACCTTCCGGGATATCGGTCATCTCACGCAGCCCAAATACCTATTATCATGATGGAATTGTCAAAGGTATCAATTTGGATATGGCCGATCGTTTCAGCCTTGATGGACAGCGTCTAATCTGTACATCGGGAAATTATGGAGGCAACGGCTCGCAATACCGTACTGAGAATGATATGATTAGCAAAGTTACTTGCTATACGGGAACTTATGGGCCTGACAGGTTTGAAGTTAAAACTAAAGATGGATTGACTTGTCAATACGGATTCGTTAGCAATGCCGATCAAACGATTGATGGACATAACGAGACCGTGAGTTGGTATGTAAATAAAATTACTGATGTTTACGGAAACTACATCAATTTTTCATATATAAAAGATGGAGGGTTTAATTATATATCAAATATTTCTTATGGAGATAATTATGTTCACTTCTATTATGTGGAACGAAGCGACAAAAAGACATTCTATTTAAAAGGAGGCGCCCTGGAACAGCGATTAATTCTCGAAAAGATTGGAATCAGATACCAATCAGGAATCACTAAAAGATATGAGTTTAAGTACAACTACCCCATTGCCAATTACAATGGGTATTCATTATTAAACGAGGTGATTGAATATGGCTTGGAATCGGGAAACAGCCGGATGAACTCCACGGTGTTTAACTATCAAACTCCAGATGCTGTATCCTTTACCCAAACCGAATACAATAATACTCACAACTTTATCAGTTATAAATCGAGGCTTACCCCGGGTGATTTTAATGGGGACGGGTTGGAAGATGTTTTCACTGTTGACAATCCGGATGTTTCAGGAAGTTATACAGGCTGGAAATTGTTTCTAAACAATGGGAACGATTCATTTAGCTCTGCCTTAAGCGGTGATTTTGGCCCGGACGAAAACAAACTTTCCTTCACTGCTGTTGATTTAAACGTATCCGCCCCAGCAAACCCATCTTTCATAGCATGACCTGAGCCACTAAATTTGCCGGTAAAAAAACATGGCAAACAGAAAAGAAATGGCTCAGCAGATGCTTGGGCATGCAGCCCGCCAGCAAGAGAGCGGTATTACCGT
>JACDJA010001139.1_pt1 | contig 23597 bp, 16 predicted proteins | sample 7449241 | NCBI WGS metagenome assembly JACDJA01 (sample SAMN14253289, study PRJNA609438) | sludge metagenome | isolation source: initial anaerobic sludge | collected 2018-12-20 | reverse complement strand
GGCTGACGGAGGAACGGGCATTCCGCTCGGCCTTCAATCAACGAGGGCCGTGGTGGAACAGTGGCGCGAGCCACATGAACCAAGCCTTCCGGAAGTCCTACTTTGATCGTCTGGGGCTGGTGTCGCTGCTTGATACAACGTGACGACTCCAGTGTCTTTCATGAACCGCCGTATGCGGAACCGCACGTACGGTGGTGTGAGAGGACGGGGGAGGTAACTCCCCCTCCTACTCGATCCCATTCTTCGGTCAGCTTAAACTAATCGCTTGCTATCAATGTTGGGGCTTGTGGGTTTCTGTTTTATTTTGTCGCTACAAAAATCCATCTCGCTGGCTTAACTTTTTATCTCATCATGTCAAGTCACATCAGCCTGTAATCCGTGATTTAACCCGATAGACTCTCCCGTCAACTTTTTCACGGTACTCCCCCGTGCAATCGGCTCCCAATCTCTTCTCCTATCACCCGTACTGGGTCAAGCGGTTCGGCGCCGCGCCAGTGCTGCCCATGTCCCGTATTGATTTGATTCCATTCATAGTTTGTACCTGGCTTTTAGTTGGTAAGGGGAACAAAAAACCGGGTCGCAAACTCAACTGCCTCCGGCAGTGAGAAGATTTCTCTATTGTCAGGATCCTTCATAAGCCATTGCCGGGCAATCTTGCCATCTATCAGAAATATTATCTCCATACATAGGCTGTCCGCACAGTAGTGATCAGCGTCTGCCGCGTCCCAGGCAATGCCTACATGGATGTCACCTGCTTTATTCGCATTGTCTATGGTCTTGCCTGACTGATGTATGTCGATGAGGGCGCTGGTGACTCTGCATCGTGAAGTGATGTGTGTCGTCATCCCGAACATAGGGCTCACCGCCAAGGAATCCAGCGCACACATGGCATAGACTTGATGCTCGTTAACCCGAACCTGATGTTCGCGTATCTCCATGGTGAAGGGGTAGGCTCCCACAGGTTCTCCATTCTCGGAAAATATCACCATTTCGCTTTTTCTCAGCACGTCAATCGCATCGTCTGGATTGTTGACGTTTCTCGCCATTTCTTCCCTGGTAAGAATTCGTCCTCTGGCAGGAAATGAACGGAGGACTTGTTGGTGAAGTTCCCTGATCTGCTTGCTGCATTCCTCTTGTCTTTCTTTCAATGGCAGAATTCGCTGCAAGCGTATTAATGCACTCTCTACTTTTGCGCTCATAGGTTATCCATTTAAACGGAAAAACGGGGGGGTATTTTGAGCTACTTCTGAGTTATGCTTTCCAACGTTTCGCTTGAGCTGCGGCTTGCCTGGTGTGAAGCTGAGTCTGGTCAAAATGCAGCGCAGCCCAATATTGCGGCTATTACAAGAGGAGAGCAAGCCAATCGGCCAACAACCATTCAGATGATGATGCGTCAACGATTACCCGGCCTCATCTCCCTTCCCCAGCTCCAGACGTCGGGTTGGTGATTCCAGATTAAATCGATAACCGCACTCAACGCCACACAGGGAAACCTCATTGATATCCCGCTGGTCAACCGGGAACACCTTGCAAGAGGTAGGCCGACAGGTGCCGTAACTCAAACAGTTCCCCTCCTTTGTCAGCATCGGGCAGGTCACCAGCATGCTGCAGCAGGCACCGCATTGATGGCAGTCACCTTGACGTTTGGACAATTGTTGCTCGACATACGCTTTTTGAAAGTTAACCAGCCAGAAGCGTCTGCATTTACCACTCGCATGGAGTATAAATCGGGAATACCGGGAACTCCGGGTGGCTCGATTGACCATGCGTTTGCTTAATATGGTCAAGCCAATGATCGGACCAAACAATCTTAGCGTCGCATATCTCAACACGATTTTCTCTCTCTATATTCCTTAAAAAGACATAAGAACGAAGGGGCGGACTCGATTGAAATGATCAATCTGGAAAATCTGAATGTAGGAAGCAATGACCCCATTGATCATGGCGCGACCCCGCCGACATCGGAAGATACTTGTATCGATATATGTTCGCGTCAAAATCCAAATTAATTTCAGCCTGTACCATTTCTACTCAAGCCGAGTAGGGCGCGTTTTTTTGTTCTCACGCAGCTATTTACTGATATGGCAAGACTTTTCCGGACAAATAATCACACAATTTTTCGACACGTTTGCTCATAACCCAAGAGCGTATGGTAGCCGATAGTAGAGCCGAGTAGAAACTATGTAGGGTCATCTGGGGTATCCTCCGAATTTTAGCGAAAAATTCTAGATAGGAAGACGATATGACCCAGATGACCCTACATAGTTTCTACCTGGTTTTTTGCTGTCCGAGTGCATGCGATCATTATGTGTTGGCACAACCTATGAGTTGCCGACTATATTACTTCAGCTGACTATCCTTGCTGCCACGACGATTAATGCCGCCCGTGGAAACCACTTTACTTTCGAAAATAGCTTGGCACGTTACACAAAGCTGCACTCCTGGAACCGCTTCGCGCCTAGCCTCTGGAATAGCCAACCCGCATTCTTCGCAAAACCTGGAACTCTCGCCGGACTTAATGTTACTCCTTGCCCGCTTCACCGCGTCTTCAACACTGGCATCGATTTGTTCCTGCACCGCGCCGTCCCGCGTCCAGCCGCCTGCCATATCCAGCTCCTATTCCGTGCCACGCTCATCATTGAAGATTATACATTTTATTACCCAACTTCCTTGCTCTGACAAGTGAGAAATACAGCAAGTTCGCTCGGGTAAGTGAATTATGCGACTTATTGTTCTATGCATTATTTTTCCTGCGAGTCCGGGCTGAGTTGGCAGGGATACTGATTTGGGGTGGTTTTCAACATCACGTCACCCGGTATTCCTTAAATTCTTGGCAGGCGATCAAAGATTCGCGGGCAGGTGCACCGGTTTCTCCACCAGTTGCTGGTAGGAGGGTAGGCTCCCGGTTGGGGCGTTCCGGTTTCCTGGCCAATTGCCAGTTCATCCCTTGGCGATTTAACCTTTTATTTCATCAGGTTAAAGGCAAATCCGCCTGCATTTCGCTTTTCAAACCGGTATACTCTGTCGTCAACTTTTTCACGGTACTTCCCCATGCAATCGGCTCCCAATCTCTTCTCCTATCGCCAGTACTGGGCCAAGCGGTTCGGCACGGCGCCGGTGTTGCCCATGTCCCGTGAGGAGATGGATACGCTGGGCTGGGACAGTTGTGATGTGATCCTGGTGACCGGGGATGCCTATGTGGATCACCCCAGTTTCGGCATGGCGCTGATCGGTCGGCTGCTGGAGGCGCAGGGCTTCCGGGTGGGAATCATCGCCCAGCCGGATTGGCGTTCGGTGGAGGATTTTCAGCGGCTGGGAAAACCCAACCTGTTTTTCGGCATCACCGCCGGCAATATGGACTCCATGGTCAACCGCTATACCGCCGACCGCAAGATCCGCTCCAACGACGCCTATACCCCGGATGGGGAGGGGGGCAGGCGCCCAGACCGCTCGGTGGTGGTGTATGCCCAGCGCGCCCGCGAGGCGTTTAAGGGGGTGCCGATCATCATCGGCGGGATCGAGGCGAGCCTGCGCCGCATCGCCCACTATGATTACTGGTCAGACAAGGTGCGCCGCTCCATCCTGCCGGACTCGAAGGCTGATCTGCTGCTGTTCAGTAATGCGGAGCGGGCGATTGTGGAGGTGGCCCATCGGCTGACCCAGGGGGAGACGGTCGGCGAGATTACCGATGTGCGGGGCACCGGCTTCATGCGTCAGGGCATCCCGGAAGGGTGGCTGGAGATCGACTCCAGCACGGTGGATGAGCCGGGGCGGATCGATACCAAACCCTCACCCTATGCGAGTGAACCGGCCTGTGAGACCGCCCCGGCCGGTGACAGCAAGGTGGTCAGCTTTCATCAGCGGCCTAAAAAGTCCGACCGCAATCATGCGGTGGTGCGCATTCCCTCCTATGATCAGGTGCTGGCGGACCCGGTGCTCTATGCCCACGCCTCGCGGGTATTCCATCTGGAGACCAACCCCGGCAACGCCCGGGCGCTGGTGCAGCAGCACGGTAAGCGCGATGTCTGGCTCAACCCGCCGCCGATTCCGCTGCAGACCGACGAGTTTGATCGGCTCTACGAGTTCCCCTATACCCGCAGGCCCCATCCGGCCTATGGCGAGGCGAGCAATCCGGCCTGGGAGATGATCCGTTTCTCCATCCCCATCATGCGGGGCTGTTTCGGTGGCTGCACCTTCTGCTCCATTACCGAGCACGAGGGGCGCATCATTCAGAACCGCTCCCACGAGTCGGTGATCCACGAGATCGAGGTGATCCGCGATACGGTACCGGGCTTTACCGGCACCATCTCCGACCTGGGTGGGCCTACCTCCAACATGTACCGTATGCGCTGCGAGAGCGAGCAGATCGAGTCCGCCTGCCGTCGTCTCTCCTGTGTATTCCCTGATGTCTGCAAACATATGCAGACCGATCACAGTTCGCTGACCCAACTCTACCGCAAGGCCCGGGCGGTGAAAGGGGTGAAGCGGGTATTGATCGCCTCCGGCCTGCGCTATGACCTGGCGGTGCGGGACCCGGAGTACATCAAGGAGCTGGTGACCCACCATGTCGGGGGTTATTTGAAGATCGCCCCGGAGCACACTGAGACCGGGCCGCTGGACAAGATGATGAAGCCCGGCATCGGCACCTATGACCGCTTCAAGAAACTGTTTGAGAAGTACTCACGGGAGGCGGGCAAGGAGCAGTACCTGATCCCTTACTTTATCGCCGCCCATCCCGGTACCTCGGACCAGGATATGCTTAATCTGGCATTGTGGTTGAAGCAGAATGATTTCCGCCTGGACCAGGTGCAGGCATTCCTGCCGACCCCGCTGGCGATTGCCTCGGCCATGTACCACACCGAGCGTAATCCGCTGCGCAAGATCAAGCGCGATTCGGAACAGGTGTCGATTCCCAAGGGCGGACGCCAGCGGCGTATCCACAAGGCATTCCTGCGTTACCACGACCCGGAAAACTGGCCGCTGTTGCGCGAGGCGCTGAAACAGATGGGTCGGGCCGATCTGATCGGCAACGGCAAACGCCACCTGGTGCCCTCCTGGCAGCCCGAGGGGACCGGCAAACGTGATCTACGTCGAGGTAGTCAGGCCAAGCGTATTCCGCGTGGCGTCAAGGCGCCGGCTGTTAAGCCTTTCGCCGGTAAAAAGGCACGATCCGGAAAGCGGCGTTAGGCTGACCGTGGTGTCATGCCGGTTTAGCCTGTTTGATCTGTAGGGGCAGGCCCCCGTGCCTGCCCTTGGCGTAGGTCTATTGAAGAGCGGCAACCACAGGGGGCTGCCCCTGCGGGGCTGTGAAGGGAGGACAGGATTTACAGCGCCGGGGTATAGCGAAACAGAAAGTAGTTGAACTGCTGGTCTGCGCCGGCGGGTGTTCTGTGGTTCTCCTGACGGCTCTCCAGCAACTCGAAGGCGTGCCCCAATTCTGTCATCAGCTTTCGTCCGTCATACTGAACGATATCCAGATTACTGCACTTTTTCGGCCCCTCCGGTGCGAAGGCGGCAATAATCAGATGGCCACCGGGGAGCAGGGTTTTTTTGACATTTGCAATATAGGCGTGCCGGTCATCGGCCTGGGTGAGAAAGTGGAACACCGCCCGGTCGTGCCACAGGTGCACCTGATGCGCCAACTGGAAGTCGGTGGCATCCGCCTCCAGCCAGTCTATTCGGTCTGCCGCCTCGCCGAGACGTGCGCGGGATATCTCCAGTGCTGCCCGGGCAATATCCAGTACCGTAATGGATCGGAAGCCGGCCTCGATCAGATGATCGACCAGCTTCGATGCACCGCCACCTACATCGATAATGGTGTCTTCCGGGGTGAGGCGGCACTGCCCGATCAGCTCCAGCGACAAGGCCGGGGCCGGCTGAAACCAGCTCACTTCATCGGAAGCGCGAGTCTGATAAATATGTTCCCAGTGTGATTTGCGGTCGGTCGTGGTCATAATGGTCTCTTCCTGTTTGCTACAGGATACCGCCAGTGTGGGGTTAATTCACCAGTCGAATCTGGTATACGGCCAAATTTTTCGGATTACGCTGCGCTAGCCGACCTGCGGTGATGAATGTACCGTAGGTCGATGAGCCGAAGGCGTAACCCGGCGAAAATCTACGGTCTTCGCTGCGACCGCAGTTTAACTGCCGTTCAAATCTGAACTCTCGAAGGAGTAGGGGAACGCGCTACGGGCATTCTCGTCGATGCTGATGCGCCGGGAAAGGGGCGGAAAGGCGCGCTGCGGACAGTCCCGTCGTTCGCACACCCGGCAGCTCACGCCGATCGGTTCTACCGCTGCCTGGTCCTCCAGGTTGAGCCCAGTGGAATAGATCAGCTTGTGAGCGTGCTTGATCTCGCACCCCAGTCCAATAGCGAATTTGCGCTGCGGTTGCAGGTAGCTGGTACCGCTCTCGTGCACGGTACGCGCCAGGCAGAGGTAGGTCTTGCCGTCCGGCATCCTTGCCAGTTGGCGCAGGATGGTGCCGGGGGAGGAGAACGCCTCGTGCACATTCCACAGCGGACAGACCCCGCCCAGCCGGGCGAAATGGAAACTGGTGGCGCTCTGCCGCTTGGAGATGTTGCCGGCCATGTCTACCCGCACAAAGTAGAAGGGGACACCCTTGTCGCCGGATCGCTGCATGGTGCTCAGGCGGTGGCACACCTGTTCGAAGCTGGTGCCATAGAGACCGCTCAGGCAGCCGATGTCGTAGCGCAGCCTTTTCGCATTGTTGAGAAACTGGCTGTAGGGCATGAGCAGGGCGCCGGCAAAATAGTTGGCCAGCCCCACCCGGCAGATCGCCTGGGCCTGGCTGCTGACCAGTTCGGCATCCTCCAGTTCCTGGTCGATCAGATCATGAAACAGCAGCAGGGCGATCTGGTGGGCGATATGGAAGGCGCGTCGCGCGGGAGAAGAGGGTTTGGTGAGGTAGAGGATCTTGTTTTCAGCGTCATACTGTTTCTGCAGGGAGCGCTTCTCTTCAAAGCTCTTCAGGCGCACCTCGATGCCGTACCGCTGCCTGACAAAATCGGCCAGGTTCTGTTCCAGGTCATCGATATTGAACTGCTGTTGTTCAAACAGGGATTCGGCGGCATGGTCCAGGGATTCGATATGGTTGTTGCGCCGGTAGAAAAAGTCGCGCACCTCTTCATAGGGAAACTGGGCGCCATGCAACGCCTTGATGCGCTCTTCACCGGCTATCGATTCAGCGAGGGTCTGGTGATCCACCTGGAGTCGCTGATAGGCACGAAACAGCTGCAGGAAGCGGTCGGCCAGCCGGGGCGAAGTGGAGACGACTTCGCGCAGTTCGTGGATCGCGATGTCAGTGCCGCGAAACAGGGGGTCGTTGAGCGACTCCCGGAGCTGGTTGGCGCGCCGGTCCTCATCCTCGGTCCAGTCGGTGAAGTCGATATTCAGGGCGAGTTCAAGCTTGGTCAGTATCCGCTTGTTGAGGGGGCGGGCATCATTTTCGATCTGATTCAGATAACTGGCCGAGATGGTCATCTTTTCCGCGAGGGCGGCCTGGGTCAGACCCTTTTGATCCCGCAGTTTGCGGATTCGACTACCCAGGTTGGTCAGCTTGGTCATGCGATAGATACTCAATGGAATATGCTTATTTGCAAATATACTTGCATAAAAATATATATCAAACAGCATCTTATGTGATAGAAAATGCTTTAGCAATAAGCTCGTTGAATGTTTGCAGTAGGGCTATTTGTCTGTTGCATGGAATCTGAATCTCCGCTCAAGGCTGGTATACTGAGCCGCTGTTGCTATTGGAATATCAAGATCGAGGGCGATCAACCATGCGTTATGTGAGTACCCGTGGCGGCATTGAGCCGGTTTCCTTTTCCCAGGCCGTGATGATGGGTCTGGCCACTGATGGCGGCCTGCTGCTACCGGAGTCTTTTCCTGCGATAGACGGGCCTACACTGACCCGCTGGGCCGACCTGCCGTTCAAGGCTTTGGCGGTAGAGGTGATGTATCCCTTTGTCGGTGAAGACCTCTCCCGGGCGGAGTTGGAGGGTCTGGTGGAGGAGTCCTACGCCAGCTTTACCCATCCCGAAGTCACACCGGTCGTTGAGGTGGGTAATCTGCGCATACTGGAGCTGTTCCACGGCCCTACCGCCGCCTTCAAGGATGTAGCGCTGCAGTTTCTCGGCAATCTGTTCGAGCTGCTGCTGGAGCGCAGCGGCGGCCGCCTGAATATCCTCGGCGCCACCTCTGGTGATACCGGCTCTGCCGCCATCTACGGGGTGCGGGGCCAGGAGCGGATCGACATCTTCATTCTGCATCCCAAAGGGCGGGTATCGCCGATCCAGGAGCGCCAGATGACCACGGTGCTGGATGCCAATGTGCACAACATCGCCATCACCGGCACCTTTGATGATGGTCAGCGCATCGTCAAGGAGCTGTTCAACGATCTCGCGTTCAAGCAGGAGTACAGCCTGGGTGCCGTCAACTCGATCAACTGGGCGCGCATTCTGGCCCAGGTGGTCTACTACTTCTACGCCTGGGGTCGGGTGACCGGAGGGGATGTGGCGCATAAGGTCACCTTCTCGGTGCCGACCGGAAATTTCGGCGATATCTTTGCCGGCTATGTGGCCCTGCGCATGGGTCTGCCGGTGGAGCGCCTGGTCCTGGCCACCAACCGCAACGATATCCTCAGCCGCTTCGTCAACAGCGGCGTCTATCAGACCGGCGAGGTGTATCCCACCATCAGCCCCTCCATGGATATCCAGATCTCTTCCAACTTCGAGCGTTATCTCTACTATCTGATGGATCAGGACCCCGCCAAGGTACGGGCACTGATGGATCAGATGGGTCGGGAGGGCAAGCTGGAGGTGCCGGCTGAGAAACGGGCCGAGGTATCCGCGCTGTTCCAGGCGGCGGCCGTGAGTGAAGATGAGACCCGGGGGCAGATTCGCGAGACCTACGCCTCGACCGGCTACATCCTGGATCCACACACCGCCGTGGGTGTACATGCGGCGAAGGATTGTCCCGGTGCGATCTGTCTGGCGACGGCCCATCCGGCCAAGTTCGGTGCGGCAGTCAAAGAGGCGATCGGTGTGGAAGCCGAACCGCCGTTGTCCCTGCGGGGCCTGATGGAGAAAGAGGCCCGTTGCGCCGTGCTGGCGGCGGATGCGGCGGTGATCCGGGATTTCATGAAGTCGACCCTGGCCGGCTAGGGCGGGATATTTAAGATTTAATCAGCCGCGAATGAACGCGAATACATGCAAATAGTAATAAAGAGAACCACTTATGCATAATGCACCCGAATATGCTACATCCTCCAGACCAGTGGATGAAGTATTTACCAATTAACATGGCATGATTCGCGTTCATTTGCGTTTATTCGTGGCTAATATTTTTCCTGAATACGGCTGATTTTGTAGGGTGGATAAGCCAAAGCGCATCCACCGTTAGCCGATAGTGACATACAAAGAATAGCGAAAAAACATGCCAATAGAGTCCAGACAGATCAAGATCGTTGATACTACCCTGCGTGATGGTGAGCAGACCCAGGGGGTCTCCTTTTCACCCGAGGAGAAACTGAATATCGCCAAGGGGCTGCTGGAACTACTGAAGGTGGATCGCATCGAAGTGGCCTCGGCGCGAATCTCCGAAGGGGAGAAGGCGGCGGTGGCCGAGATTATCCGCTGGGCTGAAACCGTGGGTCTGGCCGAGAGGGTCGAGGTGCTGGGTTTTGTCGACTACAAGCGCAGTGTGGACTGGATTCGTGAAACCGGTGGCCGGGTCATCAACCTGCTGGCGAAGGGCAGTAAGAATCACTGCGTCAATCAGCTCAAGAAGACACTGATCCAGCATGTGGGTGATATCAAGAAAACCGTCAATTACGCCCACAAGCAGGGTATGCGGGTCAACCTCTACCTGGAGGACTGGTCCAACGGTTACCGGAATGATCCGGAATATGTCTACGAACTGATGAATCGTCTGCAGGGGCTGGGTATCGAGCACTTCATGCTGCCGGATACCCTGGGCGTGCTGACTCCCGACGAGGTGTTCAACGATCTGACCGACATGATCCAACGTTTCCCGGATTGCCGGTTCGACTTCCACCCGCATAATGATTACGGCCTGGGAACCGCCAATGCCGTGATGGCGGTGAAGGCAGGAGTCTCTTCCATCCACTGTACCCTGAACTGTCTGGGTGAACGGGCCGGTAATGCTTCATTGGCGGAAGTGGCGGTCAACCTGAAGGATCAGATGGGCATGAAACTGGGCATCAAGGAGTCCCACCTGGTGCTGCTGAGCCAGATGGTGGAGAGTTTCTCGGGCAAGCGCGTGGCGGACAATGCACCGATCATCGGTGCTGATGTGTTTACCCAGACCAGCGGTATCCACGCCGATGGCGACAAGAAGGGCGGACTCTACCAGACCAAGCTGACGCCGGAGCGTTTTTCCCGCCGCCGCAGTTACGCCCTGGGCAAGATGAGCGGCAAGGCGTCACTGCAGAAGAACCTGGAGAAGATGGATATCTCCCTGTCGCCGGAGAACCTGGAGAAGGTGCTGAAGCGGGTGGTGGAGTTGGGCGATGAAAAGAAGGCGATCACCTCCGACGATCTGCCATTCATTATCGCCGAGGTGCTGGAAAGCAAGGATTATCACCATATCGAACTGATCAACTGCTCTATCACATCGGGGCTTGATCTGGAATCGACCACCAGTATCCGGGTGCTGATTCAGGGCGAGGAGATTCGTATGGCAGGGATCGGTAATGGCGGGTTCGATGCCTTCATGAATGCCATTGGCAAGGTACTGAAGAAGTATGATGTCGCGCTGCCGAAGCTGGTCGATTTTGAAGTGCGCATCCCGCGCGGCGGCAAGACCAATGCCCTTACCGAAGCGAAAATCGCCTGGGATGTAAATGGCCGAATCTACAACACCCGGGGTATTCACTACAATCAGGTGTTTGCCGCCATCAACGCCACCATGCGCATGCTCAATATCCTGCTGCATCGGCTGGAAAAAATCGGCTAACGGATATAGGGAAAAAGATGGAGGGAGTATCCGTCATGAAAATCGCTTCGAGCTGGACAAGACCTACCGGATGCTGAGGGAGTCCCGGTTTGCGGATTATTTCGATTTTTACGGCAGTCGCCAAACCCACTATGGCATCTTTGAAGGTTCTGGTACCCCGCTGCCTTTGCAGCGGCATCCGCTCCTGAAGCGGAACAGAGTATGGGCTGCTGCTGACAGCGTTGCTGGACAGCCAGGCCCGGATGCGGATGGAAGGTGTGGTCTGGATTTAAAGATTCCGCGGCGATTGTCGCTAACCTGGAATAGCCCGTGATCGGTTGGGGGGACAGCCTGATGGATAGAATGCGAAAACTGTTTGAGTCTATGGACGCCTGTGCCGACAGGCTGGACCAATTGAATAATCGATTTGCCCATCTGGCAACAGAATCAACCTGTGAAAGCGTCGAAACCTGGCGAAAGGTCAAGGATCGTATTCTGTTCGATTATGCTGAAGAGCAGAAGGTGCATGCGAGTGGCCCCGATATCAAGGCCATCGCCATCGAACTCCTGGAAAAACAGGGCCACAGCCTGGAAGATGTGATCGATATTTTGATGAGCGATCACGATGTTCAAATCAATATAGAAGGTCTGGCGCGGACCATAGGCAGGACAGCCTACATCGCCGCCTTGAGAAAGGATGTGGCGGATCTGCTGAACAATGCGATTTCGTTTAACCAGATCGCCAGCCTTTGGAACGATCTGGATCGTCCCGCCTTCGGTGGCGAGAGCTGGACCGCCCGCAGTGTTTCGATTCTGGTTGAGTAGCTGAAAAGACCATTTATCGCCTGCGCTTTTCGGGTCTGATCCTGGAAATGGGACGGGCTTATCGACCAGGATTAGCTCCGTCATATAATCTGCAAATTGCAATTTTAATTCTTTGTTTGGTTGCCGCATGAGCTCCAGTGACAGTCCCAAATTCGATATGAAGCGCTTCGCGAATACCCTCGTGGAGGATATCGAAAACAACCGGATACGACTCCCGACCTTGCCGGCGATCTCACTGGAAGCCTTGCTGGTGGTGAATGATGCGGGTAGCTCCATGGCGGATGTGGCGCGCATTATCAGCAAGGACACCTCCATGGCGGCACGCCTGGTGCGTTATGCCAACAGCCCGCTCTATCGCGGTGTGAACACGGTCAGTTCAGTAAAGGCGGCTATTACCCGTATCGGTTTCGATGCGGTAAAGAACGCCATTCTCAGCCTGGCGATGCGGGATGTATTCACGACTGCCTTCAAACCTATTCAGTCCCGCATGGAACAGCTCTGGAAACACAGTGTCGATGTGGCCACCAAGGCGACCCAGCTGGTCGCCCATTTCCCCCATCTCAACAAGGATGAGGCGATGCTGGCCGGTCTGATTCACGATGTCGGCACGATTCCTGTGCTGATCAAGGCGACCGAATATCCGGTGCTGCTGGAAAAAGAGGAGAATCTCGATAAGGTGATCGACAAGCTGCATATGCCGATTGGGAAATTCATGCTTTCCCGCTGGAATTTTGATCCCGGACTGGTGGATGTGGCCGCCAACCATGACAAGCTGGATCGCGTGCCAAAAGGTGACAAGGTGGACTATGTGGATATCATCCAGGTGGCCAATATTCTGAGCCACAGGGGCAGCCAGAGCCGCCGGGCGGATGTGGATGTGACGAATAATCTCACCTGCCGGCGGGTTGGTCTGGCGCTTATCGAGCGCGTGGAAAACGGGACTGACGATGACGAATCCTCATCCGAATTGAGCAGTATGCTGAATTGACCGGTTGCGGAATGGGAAGTGAACAAGTATGTAAATAAGAAAGGCCCGAAGCCGGGAGGCTTCGGGCCTTTCTGTATTTGGAGCGGGAAACGAGATTCGAACTCGCGACCCCAACCTTGGCAAGGTTGTGCTCTACCAGCTGAGCTATTCCCGCATCAATCGAAGGCCGGTATTCTATTGATTATGATTGTCATGTCAAGTGCTAACTGCTGAATCCCGTGATCCACTCCAGCAGCGCCGGATGGCTCTCCAGCAGCAGTTTGCCGCTGATCAGGATACAGACCAGCACGATCATGGGACGGATCAGCCGCACGCCACGTTTTAACACTATCCGAGCACCAAACCGGGCGCCGATCATCTGACCCACACCCATGACCAGGCCGATGGCCCAGACCACATGGCCGCTGAGGATGAAAAAGCCGAGGGAGGCAAGGTTGCTGGTGAGGTTGAGAACCTTGGTGTGGGCGGTGGCCTTGGTCAGGCCGAAACCGAGCAGTCCGACAAAGCCGATAGCAAAGAAGGAACCGGCTCCGGGTCCAAAAAAACCGTCATAAAAGCCGACACCAAACCCGACACTCAAGGAGAACAGGAGTTGACTGGTCCGGGGCGGGCGGTGTTCGTCGCTGATGGTGGGGGAGAGCAGAAAATAGAGCGCGATTCCGATCAGCAGCAGCGGAATGACGTTGGCCAGAAACTGGGTGCTGACACGCTGCACGATCAGGGTGCCGGCCGCCGAACCGACAAAGGTGCAGCCGATCATGAATTTGAGGTCGCTCAGTCTGATCAGATCGTTGCGGATAAAGTAAAGCGTCGAGGAGAAGGTGCCGAAGGAGCCCTGCAGTTTGTTGGTGGCCAGTGCCTGGGTGGGCGGCAATCCGGTTGAGAGCAGCACCGGCAGGGCGATCAGGCCGCCGCCACCGGCAATGGCATCCACCATGCCGGCCAGCATGCCGGTAAAGAACAGCAGCGCCAGTATCTCCAGGGACAGATCAATGCCGGGCATAATGGGCGGGCGTCAGGCGTGTAGCGGGCATGTCAGGTACCGGTTGGGAAACCCGCATGTTAGCCGAGATCGGTTCGCCGGCATACAATAAGCAATCCCGGACAGCACAGATGTACACAGAGGATGGGCCCGTATGAAAATCAAGATCTACACCACCGGTGGCACTATCGACAAAATCTACTTCGATCAGAAGAGTGAATTTCAGGTGGGTGAGCCGCAGATTCAGGAGCTGTTGCGAGAGGCGAATATCACTTTTGATTTCGAGGTGGAGTCGCTGATGCGCAAGGATAGCCTGGATATGAACGAGGCTGATCGCGCGCTGATTGCCGAGCGGATTCGTCATGATCCGAGTGAGCGTATCCTGCTGACCCACGGCACTGATACCATGCTGGAGACGGCAAGGGCGTTGCTGGGGATCGAAGGAAAGACCATTGTTCTGGTCGGCTCCATGCAGCCGGCACGATTGCGTCACAGCGACGCCATTTTCAATATCGGCTATGCCGTCGCCACTGCCCAGATGATGCCACCCGGAATCTATGTGGCGATGAACGGCCAGGTGTTCGACCCACTGCATGCGCGCAAGAATGTCGCCTGTCACCGGTTTGAGTCGATCTGAATTTTCAGGGTACCACGGCCAGGGTTTCCTCCGGTGCCGTGCCGATCAGCGTCTCGTCGATCAGCAGATCCACCACGGCGCGCAGCGCCGCTTCATGATCCATCCCTCCGGCCAGTGCCTGTTCATATACCTTGACTTGACGGTGCGCGCTGGTGCCTTCCCGGATGATGTTGCGCATATGGTTGAGTTCCCGCTCGCAGTCGAAAAATGCGGCATCTTCCTGCAGTAACACCAGGATCTCCTCAACCAGGTCGGCAAATTGGGTGATCTTTCCCTGGCCAAAGTCCAGCAGCCCCTCATCGATGCCGTAGCGATGGGCACGCCAGCGATTCTCATTGATCAGGAACAGGGTGTAGCGTCGCCAGCGCTGGTTGCTGCGGCGCAGGCGGAACAGCATGCGCAGCCAGCAGCGGTAGAAGGCGGCGACGCAGATTGCGTCATCCAGCCGGGTGCAGACATCGGAGATACGCATCTCCAGGGTTGCATAGCGGGTGCTGGGACGTATATCCCACCAGATCTTGGTGGCGTCCTCGATGACCCCGGCCTTGACCAGTACATCAATATGACGCTGATATTCGCCATAACTGTCGAAATATTCCGGTAACCCGGTTCGGGGCATGCCGTCCCAGAGGGAGATGCGGTAGGACTTCAGCCCGGTATTGCGGCCACGCCAGAAGGGCGAGGAGGTGGTGAGCGCCAGGATATGCGGCAGGATATAGCTGGCCTGGCCCATCAGGTCGGTGCGCAGGTCGTCGTCCTCGATGCCGACATGAATGTGCATGCCGCTGATCACCAGTTGCCGTACCACCTCTTGCAGGTCATTGGCCAACTGGTCGTAGCGTGCCTTGTGGGTATGCTCCAGTTGGCTCGGTTTGCCAAAAGGGTGGGTGGAGACAGCCACCACAGCCAGATTGTGCCGATCGGCGACGCTGGCAACCGTGCGGCGCAACCAGGCGAGATCATCCCGCGCTTCATTCAATGTATTGCAGACCCGGGTACCGACCTCGATCTGGCACTGCAGGAACTCCGGTGAAACCTGGCCCTGGAGCAGTGCCTCGCACTCTGCCAGCATGGCTTCCGGTGCATGGCTGATCAGATTCCTGGAGTCCTTGTCGACCAGCATGTACTCCTCTTCAAGGCCGATGGAAAATGTCGGTTCCTTCATGTGCTCTCCAGATTGCCCACTGCCGCTATGGTCAAATGCTCAGGGAATATTCGCCTGATCCAGAACCCGTTTCAGGTGAGTATGGATGATATCGGCCCACTCGGCGATACCATCATCGTGGCCGACCAGGTCCTGGCGGATCTCCAGCAGCAGGTGGGGATAACCATTTCTTTCCCCATGGATGTCCATGGTATAGCCGACCGGGTTACGCGCATGGTACGGCTCGTTGTCGCCCACGCGAAATCGTCTGGAAGATCGCAGGCTCTCCAGCAATGGGGTGGAGAGGCGCTGATCCCGGTCCCACAGCACACCGATATGCCAGGGGCGCTGGAAGCCCCGGAATATCGGGGTAAAACTGTGAATGGAGCAGAGTATCGGCGTCTGGCCACGGCTGATGATTCTGGCCAGGATCTGTTCGATGCGGTTGTGATAGGGCCAGAACAGCGCCTCCTCACGCGCCCGGATCTGCCCGGGTGTCAGGGCCTGATTGCCCGGTATCGCGATATTGTCACTCACTTCCGGAATCGATGACCCGTCACCGGGATGGCGATTCAGGTCGATGACCAGACGGGAGTAGTGGGCCAGCAGGGCGGTGCTGTTGAAGCGATGGGCCAGCAGGCGGGTCAGTTTCTCGCAGCCGATATCATAGGCGATATGCATGCCGAAAATATTCAGATCCAGTCCCAGGTGGGCGAGCTTTTTGGGTACCCGGTTGCTCGCGTGATCGCAGATTAACAGTAGCGGTGACAGGCTCTCGCTGTTCAACTCCTCCCAGGCCGGCGGCTCTTCCGGGGTGAGGAGCTCTTGGCCGATCGGGGCATGTGTGGTGTCTGGGCGATCCAAGCAGGTTGTCCTGTGCGCGGTGCATAAGGTTCCGGCGTTTAACCGGAAGTATATCCGATGGTGGATAACGCGACCATCCGGGCAACCCCCGGGAATGCTGGCTATCAATATTCGTCTGTAGGGGCAGGCCCCTGTGCCTGCCCGTCCCCGAACCACCCCGATCCCAAGGGCAACCACAGGGGGTTGCCCCTACGGTCCCGTTTTCCGGAGAATCTGCCAGATTAGGGTGTTGCAACAATACAAGGGTTCAGGCAAAGCGCTCTTCGGCCAGTTGATCCGCCAGCTCATTGGTGGGTTTATGCTGCTGTTTGGCGCGGTTGAAGATCTCCGTCAGGGTGTCGCCGATGGCGTCCACCTGCTGCACAATCCGCTGCTGATCCATTATTGCGTGTTCATAACAGACATCGATCACGCCGCCGGCATTGATCACATAGTCGGGGGCGTAAAGAATGCCTTTCTCTGCCAGTGCCGCGCCGTGGTATTTTTCCGCCAACTGATTATTGGCGGAGCCGGCCACGATGCTGGCGCGCAGGCGGGGAATCGTCGTGTCATTCAGGATGGCACCCATGGCGCAGGGGGCGAATACATCCACCTCCTGGTCGTAGATCTCCTCGTTGGCGACGGCCACGGCACCCAGCTCCTCGACCACCTGCTGCAGTGCGTCGCGGTTGATGTCGGAAACCCAGATTCGGGCGCCGGCATCGCACAGGAATCTGGCCAGGTGGTGCCCCACGTTACCGACACCCTGTATGGCCACCCGTATACCCTCCAGGTCCTTCCGGCCCAGCCGGTGCCGCACCGCCGCCTGGATGCCGACCAAGATGCCACGCGCGGTCATTGGGGAGGGGTCGCCACTGCGACAGTTGCCTTCGGCGTCGCACTTCTCGGCAATCCCCGACACATGCCGGGTAATCTCGCCCATCAGCTGCATATCGGTAACGCCGGTGCCGGAGTCCTCTGCCACGATGTAGCGGCCACCGAGTCGTTCCACCGCCTCACCCATGGCGCGGATCAACGCTGGTGTCTTGTCGCGATGCGGGTCGCCGATGATGACCGATTTGCCGCCGCCCAGGGGCAGATTGGCAATGGCCGATTTGTAGGTCATACCCCGGGAGAGGCGCAGCACGTCATTCAACGCCTCCGCCTCGCTGGCATAGGGATACATGCGGCAACCGCCCAGGGCCGGTCCCCGATAGGTGTTGTGAATGGCGATGATGGCTTTCAGTCCGGACATCTTGTCATGACAGAAGACCACCTGTTCATGATGATCGAATTCATGATGGGTAAACAGTTCCATGGTTATTATCCTGCACTACTGATGGTTGATGTCATGCCGCCCGGATCTCGTCCATCGACGGTTTGCGGAACCGGGCAAGCAGTTTCTGTTGCCTGATGGCGGCCTGCTCGGCGGCCGTTTGTTTAATATACCCGAAACCGCGAATCGACTCCGGCAGACGGGCGATGGCGATGGCGGTCTCCAGGTTGTCGCTGTTCAGATGGGCGAGCAGTGTCTCCAGGGTGGTTTCATAATCACCGATCAGTGCCCGTTCCAGTTGTCGGTCGGGATTGTTTCTGAACGGGTCCAGGCGGCTGCCGCGCAGCCCCTTGAAGCGGCTGAGCAGTTCCAGCATTTTCAACATCCAGGGCCCGAACCGGCGTTTTTTATGTCTGCCGGTCTCCGCATCCACCTTCGGCAGGACGGGTGGATCGAAATGGAACTCCAGGTGGAAGTCCCCTTCTAACTGGTTGGCGATCTGCTCCCGGAACTGCGGGTCGCTGTAGAGCCGGGCCACCTCGTATTCGTCCTTGTAGGCCAGCAGGCGGGCATAGTTTTCCGCCACCGCCTCGGCCAGACCGTCGAGTTGCAATGCCCGCTCCCGCTCCCTGACCCGTTCCACCAGGTGGCGATAGCGGGCGGCGTAGGCGGCGTCCTGGTAATCGGTCAGATGTCGGCTGCGGTGAGCGATCAGTTCATCCAGTGTCTTGGGCGGTTCAACCGCCGGTTTGTCCGGGGCGGCCAGCTGCTGTACCGCCTCCAGATCGACCGCGGCGCGCCGTCCCCAGAGCAGGGCGCGCAGATTGTCCTGAACCGATACGCCATTCAGCTCGATGGCCTTTTTCAGTGCCTCCAGCGACAGCGGCAGATAGCCCTTCTGCCAGGCAAACCCCACCATGAACAGATTGGCGCCAATGGCATCCCCCAGTAGGGACTCCGCCAGCCGGCTGGCATCGATGAATTGAGCATGACGCGTGGTCTTCGCCAGTTGCGACTCCAGGGCCTCGGCCGGGAAGATGAGGTCTTTCTGCTTGATGAATCCTGAGGTCATGGTCTGGTGGCTGTTGATCACCGCATCGGTGCGTTCCGGGTCCAGTTTGGCCATCGCCTCGAAGCCGGTGGCCACCGCCAGATCACAGGCCAGCAGGGTGTCCGCCTGGCCGGCGGCAATGCGCATGGCGTGGATATCCTCGGGTCTTTTGGCAATCCGTATGTGACTCACCACGGCGCCGTATTTCTGTGCCAGGCCGGTCATATCCAGTACCGTCACGCCGCGCCCGTCGATATGGGCCGCCATGCCCAGCAGGGCGCCGATGGTCACCACACCGGTACCGCCGATGCCGGTCAGCAGGATACTGTGCGGGCGTTCCAGTGCGGGCAGTTCAGGCAGGGGAAGGTCGGGCCACGCCAGCCCGTCCGGCTGGTTGGCGGCGCGCTTCAGTTGACCACCGTGCACGGTGACAAAACTGGGGCAGTAGCCCTCCACACAACGCATATCCTTGTTACAGGAGGATTGGTCGATGGCCCGCTTGCGACCGAACGCCGTCTCTACCGGGATCACCGAGAGGCAGTTGGAGCGGGTGCTGCAGTCGCCGCAGTTTTCGCACACGGCGCTGTTGATGAAGGGTCGCACCTTGGGATCTTCCAGGGTGCCCCGTTTACGCCGCCGCCGTTTCTCGGCGGCGCAGGTCTGTTCATAGATCAGCACCGAGACCCCCGAAGTGTCGCGCAGCTCGCGCTGGATCTTTTCCAGATCGTCCCGGTGATCGAAAGTGGTGGCGGGTGCGAACTGGCCGCGGTCCTGAAACTTGTCCGGATCGTCGCTGACCAGGGCGATACGCTTGACCCCTTCCGCCGCCAACTGCTGACTCAGTTGCTGGACGCTGAAGGGTCCGTCCACCGGCTGTCCGCCGGTCATGGCCACGGCATCGTTATAGAGGATCTTGTAGGTGATGTTGACATTGGCGGCCAGTGCGGCACGAATGGCGAGTACCCCCGAGTGGAAGTAGGTGCCTTCACCCAGGTTGGCAAAGATATGCCGGGTGTCGCTGAACGGGGCCTGGCCGATCCAGGGCACGCCCTCGCCACCCATCTGGGTGAAGGTGTCGGTGCCGCGGTCCATCCAGGTGGCCATGTAGTGGCAGCCGATGCCGCCGGTGGCCCGGCTCCCTTCAGGCAACTGGGTGGAGGTGTTGTGGGGGCAGCCGGAGCAGAAATGGGGTACCCGGTCCAGTGTCACCCGGGGCAGTGCCAGCTCGGCCTCTTTCTTCTGCAGGAAATGCAGCCGCTTCTCGATCACTTCACTCTGGTGGAAACGCTCGATCCGGGCGGCGATCACCCGGGCAATGCGGGCCGGGGTCAGCTCACCCGCCGAAGGTAACAGCCACTGGTTGGCGGTGTCGAACTTTCCCACCACTTTCGGTCGCACTTCCTCCTTCCAGTTGTACAACTGCTCCTTGATCTGGTTTTCGATCAGGCCGCGCTTCTCTTCCACCACCAGGATCTCGTCCAGTCCCTCGGCAAACTGGCGTACCCCTTCACGCTCCAGCGGCCAGCTCATGCCGATTTTGTAGAGGCGGATACCGATCTGTGCAGCCTGCTCAGGGGTGATGCCGAGGTCCTCCAGCGCCTGCATCACATCCAGGTAGGATTTGCCGGTGGTGGCAATGCCCAGCTTCGGTTTTGGACTGTCGATGACGATCCGGTTCAGCTTGTTGACCCGGGCAAAGGCGAGGGCGGCATAGAGCCGATGCCGATGCTGCAGGCTCTCCTGATCCAGCGGTGTATGGGGCCAGCGGATATTGAGTCCGCCCTCCGGCAACGCATAATCATCCGGGAGGGTGATCTGTACGCGCCCGGGATCGATCGAAACCGAGGCCGAGGTGTCGACCGTCTCGGCGATGGTTTTGAGTGCCACCCAGCAACCGGAGTAGCGTGACAGCGCCCAGCCGATCTGGCCGTAGTCCAGGATCTCCTGCACCCCGGCTGGGTTGAGGACCGGGATCATGGCATCCATGAAGGCGTACTCGGTCTGGTGGGGCAGGGTGGAGGATTTGCTGTTGTGATCATCGCCGGCGATCACCAGCACGCCGCCGTGGGGTGAGGTGCCGGCGGCATTGGCGTGCTTGAACACGTCGCCGGAGCGATCGACACCGGGCCCCTTGCCGTACCACATGCTGAACACCCCGTCATAGCGGGCGCCCTGGAACAGATTGAGCTGCTGGCTGCCCCAGATGGCGGTGGCGGCCAGGTCCTCATTGAGTCCGGGTTGAAAGGTAATGCGGTGTAGGTCCAGATGTTTTTTCGCTTTCCAGAGCTCCTTGTCCAGACCGCCCAGGGGTGATCCGCGATAGCCTGAAATGAAACCGGCGGTGTTGAGGCCGGCCTGCTGGTCGCGCTGCTGTTGCAGCATCGGCAGGCGGGTCAGTGCCTGAACACCGGTGAGATAGACGCGACCGGTGTCGAGGATGTACTTGTCATCAAGCTTGATATCAGCTAACGCCATGTGAGGATCTCCCAGGGCCTGATTCGGGCCTGTCGGCCCGGATAGAGTCAGTTGTCGGTCACCAGCCGCAGTACAACGGGTTTATTCGCTGGAGCTGTCGCACGACGTGTGAAAGTGATCCGTGATAACGACAGCTAGCTGATCGGCGCGGATCGACAGTGGCTGTCCGCCAGGTTGGGCGTGTTGTGCAGGTGCTTGGGTCGGCAGGACCAGTGAGGGGTTGTGGCGTCAATCATTGTTCAATCCTCCAATGCGGGATCACCGCGTTTGGTTGGTGCCTGAACCGGACCGGTTCAGGCTGATCGAAAACCCTTTTGGGGTCTTTTGATCAACAGCAATACGGCCTTTGTGTGGCGCGTTGGGCGCAGACGATAGGATAACTCAGTAAATTCGTCAAGTTTGTCTGTGTCTGGCCCGGATCTGTTCTCTATTGTTATCCAGTATAGGCGATGGGGGAATGGATTTCGGCGCCAAGCGCAGGTCAGGTACCGGCGGGAAGACTTCCCGGAATGTGGACCGATCCAGCAAAGCGTTGGGTGGGTGCACTTTTTGTGCCCATGGGGGGTGCTTTTCCTTCGGCAGACTTCCTTCGACAAGCTCCCTTCGACAAGCTCCCTTCGACAAGCTCCCTTCGACAAGCTCCCTTCGACAAGCTCAGGGTGAACGGATGATTTCTGTTTGTGGTGAGCTTGCCACCGTTCATGGTGAGCCTGTCGAACCATGAACGATCAGCAGGTACTGGGAACATCCTTCGGCAGACTTCCTTCGACAAGCTCAGGAAGAACGGATGATTTCTGTTTGTGGTGAGCCTGTCGAACCATGAACGATCAGCAGGTGCTGGGAACATCCTTCGACAGGCTCCCTTCGACAGGCTCAGGGTGAACGGTACCTGGGTACTTTGGTTGTGTCTGCGCGTAAGGTTGTCTACCGTTTGCTCGCCTGACGGATGAAGGCGCGAATACGCGGGGCTATCTCCTCGTGGAAGCGGCGGCCGTTGAAAATACCGTAGTGGCCGACATTTGACTGGGTCAGGTGTTCATGTAGGGGCGCGGCAGGGCAGAGCCTGTGGGCCGCCCGGGTCTGGCCCGGGCCGGTGATATCGTCCAGCTCGCCTTCGATGGTCATCAGTGCGGTGCTGTTGATCAGCTCCGGTTTTACCAGCCTGCCTGTGCACTCCAGCATCCCCTTCGGCAGATGATGTTCCAGAAAGACCTTCTGGATGGTCTCCAGGTAGAAAGGGGCGTCCAGGTCCATGACCGCCAGGTACTCGTCATAAAATGCTTCATGCTGGGCGGCGCTGTCCCCATCACCCGATACCAGGTGTTCGAAATAGTCATGATGCGCTGAGAGATGCCGGTTCAGATTCATCGAGAGAAAACCGGCCAGCTGCAGAAAACCGGGATAGACGGTGCGCTTCGCCCCTCTCCGGTTCAGCGGTACGCGATGAATGGCATGTTGTCTGAACCAGCTGATGTTGTGTTTTCCGGCAAAGACGTTGACCCCGGTGGGCATCTTGCGGGTATCCACCGGACCGCCCATGAGGATCATACTCAGCGGTACCTGCTCCCGGTCTTCCGACATCAGGGCGACGGCGGCCAGCGCCGGAACCGATGGCTGACAGATCGCCATCAGGTGTACATCGCCGTCGAAACAGCGAATGAACTCACGCAGGTAATCGACATAGCTGTCCAGGGTGAAGCGGCCATCGGAGAGCGGCACGCTGCCGGCATCATGCCAGTCGGTGATGTAGACGTTGTGATCCTGCATGAACTCCCGAACAGTACCCCGCAGCAGAGTGGCATAATGGCCGGACATGGGCGCCACCATCAGCAGATTGGGTTTCTTTTTATCGGCCGTGTCGAACCGCAACAGATCACCGAAGGGTTTACGGATCACCACGCTCTCCTCGATGCCCAGATTGAAGGCTGGTCGGGAGTAGGGGCGGGTATAACGTTCGAGCAACCGACTCGCCGCGTGCCACTGTTTCAGCCAGGGGATATCCTGGGTGAATGAGGCGTTGAGAAAGGCGTAGAAATTGACCGAGCGGGTCCAGAAAGTGCCCATGGCATGAAGGTTATAAAGCATAACAACAACTCGATAGACTGCATCAGATGGCTCTTACAGTAACCGTGATAGTGCGGTGCAGCAACAAAAAATACGACGCAAGGAACATGGTAAAGGCGTCGGAAATCCGGCAGTTTGAATAGTGACAAAAGTAACTGGCTGAAATGTCAGGGGTAAGCATCATATACCTTGTAACTAGAGTTTAGAGCGAAGCTGGTCATTCAACCTGTTTTTATCAGGCTGATTCCTGTTATAACTACTGCTCATTTGTCTTGCTTTATACGGTATTAAACGTATTTGTCTCAACATGTTCACTCCCTCGCCAATTTGGCG
>JACDJA010001138.1_pt1 | contig 23614 bp, 21 predicted proteins | sample 7449241 | NCBI WGS metagenome assembly JACDJA01 (sample SAMN14253289, study PRJNA609438) | sludge metagenome | isolation source: initial anaerobic sludge | collected 2018-12-20 | reverse complement strand
GGTGTATTCTCATCAGAAAAGAGTCCAACACCATACAAAACACACCCCTTACACCCTGGTTCACAGATATGATTGAGCAATTTACACCAATCATCTTTGCCATCTTTTTTTGTGATATGCTGACATCCCCATCCAGCACTCATAACACTACAAACCCATCATAATCTAATCTATGCTTGGTATCAATTTCATAATTGATATTCTCAACTTTTGAAGTCGGAGAACCCTCTTGAAGGAGGTGTAAAAAACCATCTAATTCATCGTCGAGCAATTCGGCATAAACTTCAACTGTGCCATTGCTAAGATTTCTAACACTCCCCTTATATCCCGCTCTCATCGCATTTTGAGAGACATTTTTACGATAAAATACACCTTGTACTGTACCGCTAATTATAAATCTATAAAGATCCATTAAGTCCTTCCGTTAACATAATTTTAATCAAATTATACTATAATTTGCCAATTTTAAAATGGAGTATATATGCATAGTGTTGAGCTTTTGACGATAATAAGTGCTGCTTTTATCATAGGCGTAGGTCACTGTATAGGTATGTGTGGGGGTATAGTTGTCGCTTATAGTTCTACAAAAATTGATGAAGCCAGTTCTTGGTCGAGACAAACATTCTCACATCTTGCTTACAATTTAGGAAGAGTTACTACCTATACAATCATAGGGATGGTTTTTGGATTTATAGGTCAAAGTATCTCTTTTACTATGACAACAAGGGGTATTTTGCTCTTTGCAGTCGGTATACTCATGATACTAACGGGGTTATCGCTTCTTGGTAATTTCAAGTTTCTCAATTCTGCAAATTGGTCTATATCGAAAAATGGATGGTTTCAAGCAAGTTTTAAAAAACTTCTATCAAACAAAAATATTGGGAGTTTTTATCTCTTAGGAGTTCTTAACGGTATGCTTCCCTGTGGACCTGTGTATGCATTTGCGATAGCTGCCGCGGGAACAGCAAGTCCCTTTTGGGGTGCCGTGGTTATGGCAGCATTTGGACTTGCCACCATCCCTGCTCTTCTCTTTTTAGGTTCTGTAACGAAGTTGCTCCAAAGAGGACAATGGAGAGATATGATGCTTAAAGTCGGCGCAATACTTGTTATACTATACGGTGGTTGGACACTCTTTAAAGGATATAATTTTATCGCACATCCTGAGATGATGGCAAAGAAAATTCACATGATGGAAAACAACATCGGTAATATGATAGAAAAAAAATCCGACACAACGCAAGAGCAAATGCCGAACAATTAGAAAAATTCGCCTTAAAGATGTTATAATCATCAAAGATTTTAAATATCTTCAAAGGTGTTTATGTGAATCAATATCTCAAATATCAACTTTTTAGACAAAACTTTTCTAGTATCAAACCCTTACGACTTCTTTGTTGCATACCGCTTTTTTTTCTTTTGTTAACAGGTTGTAGTACAAAGATACGCTATAGTGCTCCAAGCGCCACACAATACACAAGAGCTGTTGTTGAAGGATACAATGCAAATATTCGTTATTGGGGAGATGAAAAGGCAACAATGAATGGTGCCGACATCCAGCGTCTTAAAGCAAATAAGAGGACTTTTCAAGAAATAAACATCTTAGCACTCTCGGGTGGTGCAGAAGACGGAGCGTACGGTGCCGGCTTTTTAAATGGATGGAGTAAGCGAGGTAACAGACCGCAATTTACAATGGTTACAGGCATCTCCACGGGAGCCCTTATCGCACCTTTTGCATTTTTAGGACCGCAATACGATCATGTTTTAAAGCGTTTCTACACACAAACATCAACAAAAAATATTCTCTCTTTTACAATTATAGGTGCACTTTTTGGAGGCTCTTCCATAGCAGATACCGCTCCTTTGAAATATACAATCAAAAAAGAAATTAACAATAAATTTATCGCAAAACTAGCAATAGAGGGTAAAAAAGGACGGGTGCTCTTGATTGGCACTACAAATTTGGACGCACAGCGTCCTGTTGTTTGGAATATCACAAAGATTGCAATGAGTGGACGCAAAGATGCGAAGAAGCTTATACAAGATATTATTCTTGCTTCAGCGTCTATTCCGGGTGTTTTTCCTCCAGTGCTTATGGATGTTATGATTGATGGGAAACACTATCAAGAGGTGCATGTTGACGGCAGTGTTACAAGACAGATATTTGTCTATCCGCGCACAGTTAATATTTATGAATATCAGAATCTATTGGGTCTTAATCCAAAAAAGGATTTTTGGCTAATACGCAACACGAAGATTGATCCTGTTTACTCTCCGGTAACACTCTCACTCAAAGATATAGCTGAACGCTCAATTAGCACTCTCGTTAAATATCAGGGGAGAGACAACATCTACAACATTATCTCGATAGCCCAAAGAGATGGTTTTAATGTTCACATCACCAATGTTCCAAAAGATTTTGATGTACCGCTTAAAGAGCTCTTTGATCCTAAGTATATGCGAGCTCTTTATGAAGTCGGATACAAAAAAGGAATATCAGAATCTCCATGGCAAAAAGAGATTAAATAGTTTTATCCTTCTATTATGCTATGAGCATTTCGCTTTGCAATAACCACATACTTTTGCGCCAATAGGTATCTCCATAGCGCACTCTGCACAGACTTTTGTTGTCGGCTCAGCCTCTACTTTAGGCTCAGGAATAAGCAACTTATTGTAAGCTTTAATAGCTAGAAACACTATAAAACCCAAGATAATAAACGAGACCATATCATTTAAAAAAAGTCCATATTTTATAGCAGGTGCGCCCGCCTCCTCTAGTTTAACTATACTCTCATAACTATTACCGTCAAGTGCAATAAAAAGATCCGAAAAGTTTACTCCATTGAGCAACATACCGATAGGAGGCATAATCACATTGCTCACAAAAGATTTAACAACGGTAGCAAATGCTGCACCGAAAATAAAACCGACTGCCATATCCATCATATTGCCATTAATGAGAAATTGCTTAAATTCACGAAACATTTTTGCTCCTTTGGGGGTATTTTATGAATATATTTTAGCTTACTTTTTCTCTTTTAAACCAAGCAATTATACTCAAAACCACCAAGGCACTTACTATATAATAGACCCAAACAGGGATGGGGACAGGATCACCCGCTGCATAAGAGTGCAATCCTGAGAGATAATAGTTGACTCCAAAATAGGTCATCAATACACTACTATAAGCCCAAAGTGCAGCAAAATTATATGCATAACTTGTTTTAAGTAGAGGGATAAATCTCAAGTGAACTACGGCCGCATAGATGAGTATCGTCACGGCTGCCCAAGTCTCTTTTGGATCCCACCCCCAATATCTTCCCCAGCTCTCATTTGCCCACACACCACCTAGAAAATTACCGACAGTAAAGAGTACAAGCCCTACAATGATAGACATCTCAGAGAGGTTTGTAAGCTCAGAGATTGATTTTTGTGCCGTACTCATCTTATCTTTAAAAATTATAATTACAAGTGCAAAGAGTGAGAGGATAGAGCCAAGCCCAAAGAAACCGTCACCGGAGATAATCAACGCAACATGGATCATCAACCAGTATGATTTCAGTACCGGCATAAGTGTAGTAATCTGTGGATTCATATCACTCAAGTGAGCGACAAGCATTGTGATACCGCCTAGAAGTGCACTCGCACTGAGCACCAAAAGATTTTTTCTACCAACAATAAGCCCTGCAAATATCGTCATAGCTCCTATGAAGATCATGGCTCCATAAGCATTTGACCACGGAGCATATCCTGATATATACCAACGCAGAGCGACTCCTAGAAGATGCACAAAAAGTCCTAATGACAGAAAAGCAAAAACTATAGATGTGATTTTTGGAGAGAGCCGAGCTCCTCTAAACATCTGCACGAAAGTAAAGGTGAGTGCAATAAGTGCAAAAAACATATAGTATGGTGTCAATTTTGAGAAGATATCAAGCTTGTTGTAAAGTATCTCTAGATCAATATGTGATTGACTCGGCATCACCTGTACGCCAAATTTTTCTTGATATTTTTTCAGGAACCCCAATCCCTCATCAGCCTTAGACCAATCGTTGCTTTTTAGAGCATCTGATACTTGTGTAAAGTAGTTAGAAGTGATAACTTTTACTAGCTCTTTTAATTTCTCATCAGAGAGCGCTTCGATAGCATCGATAGGTGCTGCCCATGTATTATTTGGATCATTGGGCAGTGGGAATACTCTAAAGAGTGACCCCCTAAAGGTCATAAAGGCTATATTGACCCGCTCATCGACATTGATAAGCTCCTTATCATATTTGCTTCTCTCTATCGGTCTTTTACGATTTGCCTCTTGAAGGAGATCAAAAATTTTATAAGCATTACCGTCAAAAAAGTCTTTGAAAGTCGCGTATTTTACATTTTTATCAAGCCCTATATCTTTGGCTATTTGGGGGTGGGTTATCTTGATAATCGAAACATTCTCATAGACCTCGGGAGCGAGCATCATCCCTAAAAAAATCTCACTTGCGCTTTTACCTTCAAATGATTTTTTGCCATATATCTTAGAGAGCACTTCATTTGCCATCGTATCAACAGGTTTCATTCTCCCAGTAGCATCTTGAAGAGCAAGTGAAGAGAAATTCTCTAAATGCTGCTTATCAAAATCCTGTATCGTCTCGGCACGCAAAGAGGTTGCAGAAAAGAGGCTTAAAAATACCAAAAGTGCCAAAGTACCCTCTTGGAGTTTCTTGGTTTGCTCTAAAAGCTTTCTAAATCTACCATTTTTTGTAAAAAGAGACCAGAACATACCAAGCGTGAGCAAAAAATAACCGATATAACTCATCGTAGCTCCAGGATCATGATTGACGGCAAGCACTGTTCCTTTCTCATCGGGGTCATAGGAGGCTTGGAAAAATCTATATCCTTTGTAGTCCAAGACATGATTCATATAGATACGATAATCAAAACTTTTATCTTTATCAAATACACTCACTTCACTTGCATAAGATGAAGGAGTATTGGAGCCGGGGTAACGATCTAAGATAAAATCCCGAAGCTTGATAGAAAACGGAAGCTCTATCACCTTTGCACCGAGATTGATATCGACATCCACATTATCAAATGTTACCCTCTTCCATGCATTCGCTCTTTTTTCCGAGAAAGATATCGCAACATCTTTGGATTCCCCTTTTGCACTTACCTCAAAAAGTGCCCACTCGTTTGATGTAGCTTTGAGTGATTTTGAAACTCTTTTGATGAGAGAATCTTTGTAGATATTTTTCACTATAAATGTAACTCCACTCTCTCTTAGAGTATAGAGTTTCTTCTGTTCAAGCGTATGCTTGCCACCGGAAAGCTCCCCTTTTGACATATCTTCTACTTTTATAAAGTCAATCTTCTGAGCCGTTGTAAAACTGATGCCATCTTTCTCTTCACTAAAACCCACAAGCACTTTACTAAACTTATCAAACGAGAATGGTGCACCATCAACATCAAGTACTTCACCCTTTTGAAGATAGTAGCTTTTGCCCTTGTTTTGCCCCTTGCTTATCATAAGCTCTAAGATTGTTGTGCCCTCTTTGCTCGAAACTATCTCATAACTCATATCAGGGAGGTACTCTTTGAGTTTGATGCTCACCTTAGTAGCACCTAAACCGATACTCTCATTGATCTTATTTTTCGTCATAGAAGAGAAATATATCTGCTTATCAAAACCATCTCTCATCTTCCCACTCGTTGCTCTTACTTGTAGCGTTGCGCTATCTAAGAGCATCTGATTGGTCGCATCACCCTCACGAATCGGCATACTCCCCTCAAAACCTATGTAACGCGTCATCAAGGCACCAATCGCTATAACCAAAAATGAGATATGAAATATGAAGACCGGAAATTTTGTCTTGTAGGAGCGAAATTTGATGATATTGTAAACAACTAAGGCAGTAAAATACCAAAGAAACACCTCAAACCATTTTGCACTATATACTAAAGCTTTTGCACTCTGTGTTCCATAGTCATTTTCTATAAAGGTCGCGACTCCGACTATCACCCCAAAAGCAACCAACATCACAACAGCCATCTTCATAGAAAAAAGAAACTTTACAAAAGACATAAACACTCCTATATGAGAATGTATTGTAGTCACAAAAACTTTAAATAGACTTTTAATATCCATTTAACAATTTTTACGATAGATTTATCTTATGAAAAATGATGGGGCGTCAAAAATAAGACCTACTTTTTGGGAAATGCAAATCGAAGAGCTCAATGCAAATGAGTGGGAAGCATTGTGTGATGATTGCGGTCTATGCTGTATCTATAGGCTTTTATTGGATGATGGGAGCATTGTAGAGACGAATGTTGTTTGCAAGTATTATGATTTTGAAAATGGGAGATGTGGTGACTATAAAAATCGCCACAAGCTCAATGGCAACTGTGTGCCTTTTGATTATAAAAAAGCAAATCAATTTGATTGGTTACCAAAGACATGCGCCTACAGAAGAGTCGCGCTCAATCAATCCCTGCCCGTTTGGCATCCACTCTTAACAGACAAAAAGACACCTAAAGATATCAAGATAAATCCAAAAGAATATATACTAGAATATGACGGCATCGTCTTAGAGGATCACATCAAAGAGTAAAATATGACAATTTGACGATTTTTCAACCCCTCTCTCTTTAAAGCTCTATACTTCTCTTATGAAAATACATCTAGATATTGACTGCTACTTTGTTTCTGCTGAGAGAAGCAGATATCCGTTTTTAAAAGATAGATGTGTTGTTGTAGCAAAGGGGAGTGATAAAAAGATATTTTCCAAAGCAAAGAAAGAATGGATATCACTACCAAAGTGCGGAGCTTTTAATGGCGTACTCGAATCAAAAAATAACTATGATAAAGACATGTTCAATGCCTGGAGAAAAGAGTTTATAGATGAGGATGGATCGATACACGGTATCATCATAGCTAAAAGCTATGAAGCAAAGAAATTTGGTATCAAGACGGGCACACCGCTTGTTCAAGCCCTCCATATGTGTAAAGAACTTATAGTCTTGCCGAGTGATCATCTCTTCTATCAAGAACTCTCACATAAGTTGAGGGGATTTTTAGAGCTCAAGATTCCCCTCCTTGAGCAGTATTCCATCGATGAATTTTTTGGCAATCTTGAAGGCTGGATAAATGATGAAGATACCCTTACATTTATCACTAACCTAAGAGATGAGATTCAAAAGAAATTTGATATCCCTGTAACCATAGGTGCGAGTAAAAGCAAATGGATAGCAAAGCTTGTCACCGATCGCATCAAACCTTACGGAGCCTATGTGCTTGATAGCTCAGAGCTTCAAGAATACACAAAAGATATCCCCATAGATGATTTTCCCGGTATTGGCAGAGCCATATCGGCTGAGCTTAAAAAGCGAATGCTTTTTACACTCGGTGAGCTAAGAGACTCCTCGTATCTCTTGCGATACGGTAAAACAGGGAAAGACCTCTATGCTAGGATTTGTGGGGATGATGATGAAGATATCATCACTTCAAGAGAAAGAAAAGCTATAAGTATCAGTAGAAATTTTACAGCAATCGGTGATAGAGATGAGCTCAAAAGGAGGGTACGCATACTCGCTCGATATCTAAGTCACAATATCACCAAACTTCAGCTCAATCCGGCAACTTTTTATCTCAAAATACGCTATGAGTATGGCACGAAAAGATATGAATCGATCACGATACATAGACTCTTTAGTGAAAAACTCTTTTTAGACACCATGGGAGATATGTTTCAAAATCTTGATAGCCACAAAGAGCAAAAGATGCATTATATCGCTATGAGTGCTTCAAATTTTGGCTCAGCACAAAGTCCAAAGACACTCAATCTTCTTGAGTATGATAACGATAGAAGATTTGCAGAGCTCAATCAAAAGCTTTTAAAAATCAGAGATAGATATGGAGTGGATGCCATCCGTTATGGATGCGAGTAGATTATTTCAACTCGCCCCAATTATCACCGATGCTCACACTACACTCAAGTGGAATAGAGAGCGTATAGATATGCTCCATCGCATGGGCAAATTTGCGAGCCAAATCATCCGCTAGCTCCTCTTTGACCTCAAATATAAGTTCATCGTGTATCTGCAAAAGTAACGCTGCATCAAGTTGCTCTTCCATGATCATACTATCGATGAGATTCATAGAAAGCTTGATAAGATCGGCTGCACTGCCTTGAAATACGGTATTGACCCCCTCGCGAAGATAGGCAGCTTTTTCCATGCCATTGGCACTCTCATAGTCAAAAAATCTTCTGCGACCCAAAAGCGTAGAGACATACCCTCGGTGCTTCACCTCTTCTTCTATGGATTCTAAAAAGCTCTTCACTGTAGGAAAAGAGTTAAAGTAACTCACTATGATCTCTTTTGCCTCATTGGCGCTGATACCAAGCTCGGTAGATAATTTTCTAGGACCCATGCCGTACAAAAGCCCGAAGTTGATACTCTTTGCAACATTTCTCTTCTCTTTGGCTTCATCTTTTCCAAAAAGTTTGAGTGCTGTAGCGTAGTGGATATCTTCTCTGTTTAAAAATGCCTCTTTAAGCGCTGTGTCTTGTGAGAAATGTGCCAAAAGCCGTAACTCAATCTGCGAATAATCAATACTCACAAGCTTATAGCCCTTTTTGGCGATAAAGGCTTCTCTGATGCTTCTGCCAAGCTCACTGCGCACGGGGATATTTTGTAGGTTTGGATCTTTTGAACTGAGTCTTCCTGTAGCCGTACCTGTTTGTAAAAAAGAGGTATAGATGCGATGTTTAGCATCAAGAGAGCCGAGTTTCAAAAGAGGCTCTGCGTAAGTCGAGAGAAGTTTTTGGTACTCTCGATACTCCAATATCTTCTCGATAATAGGATGCTCACTTTTGAGTGATTCAAGTACTGCTTCGTTGGTGCTATACCCTGTTTTTGTTTTTTTCCCGCCCTTAAGTCCGAGTGTTCCAAAAAGCACATTGCCAAGCTGTTGTGTGGAGCGGATATTAAATTCCGTTCCACTCATCACATATATCTCTTTTGTGAGTGTATCAAGTTTTGCACTGAGCATTTGAGTTAATTCTTTTAGCTTGTGAAGGTCTACTTTTATACCCACACTCTCCATACGAGAAAGTACATTTACAAAAGGGTACTCCACATTTTTTGCCTCAGTCAAAAGCTCATCTAATGAGGCTAACTCCATCATATGTTTGAGTTTATAGTAAAGAAGGTAGGTCATCCACGCATCTTCTGCCGCATAAAAAGTTGCATCTTCTATGGATACACTTGAAAAATCTTCTCCTTTTTTGACTGTATCGGAAAATGATTTCATCTCATAATCAAAATGGATTTTTGCAAGATTATCAAGCCCTACCCTGCTTCCGGGATTACTCAGCCAAGCAAGTAGCATCGTATCGGCAAATATCTCTATGGGCTTAAAATCGTATCTGTTGTAGAGTAGTGAGAAATCAAATTTGAGATTTTGTCCGACAACCTTTGCGATAAATATCTTTTTTATAGCCTCTAACGCATCCTCTATGCTCACCTGATCGCCTACTCCAAGGTAGCTATGCGCCACAGGAACATAATACGCCTTATTCTCATCAAGACAAAAACTAAAACCTACCAAAGAGGCACTCTTTGTGTCGAGTGAGTTTGTCTCCGTATCAAAAGCGACAATGGTATCTTTATTTATCTGCCGAAGTGCTGCATCGAGTTTTTGACTGCTATCAAGCGTAATTGCTTCGAAACTAAAGGCGCTCTTCTTTGGCTCCGGTACGGGACAATCGGGCATCTGCTCAGGATTTTCCACCTTTGCTTTTTTAAGCGCTTGTTTCATCTCATACTTTTCAAAATCATCAACAAGACACGCCAAATAGTTCTTATCTTCAAAAGCAAACTGCTCAAAGTCAAAACTCTCATAGAGGTCTTGACGCATCCGCACTAAATCTCTTGAGAGAAAAGCACTCTCTTTGGATTCCAAAAGAAGTGTTTGCATCCGAGGCGTGCCTGTATTTTCGATATCTTCATAGATCGCTTCAAGTGTACCGTACTTATTGATAAGTTCGCTTGCGCCCTTTTGCCCTATCCCTTTAACTCCGGGAACATTATCACTTGAATCGCCCAAAATCGCTTGAAAATTGATAAAATTCTTAGGATTTACTCCAAATTTTGCTTCACATTTATTCTCATCGATCTCCTCTTTTTTGACCGAATCATAAAGTACAACAATCCCGTCATCTATGAGTTGATAGAGGTCTTTGTCATGCGAGACGATACGCACTTTGATCCCCTCTTTTTTAGCAAGTGTCGTCACGGAAGCGATGATATCATCCGCCTCATACCCGTCCATTGCAAGATTGGCAAATCCCATCTTCTCGACCCACTCTATGGCGATTGGTAATTGCTTGACGAGATCTTCCGGTGGTGGCTGCCTGTTTGCTTTGTAGTCATTAAACACCTCTTTACGAAAGGTATCGCCCTTGCTATCGAGTGCAAAAAGGATGTAGTCTGTCGCATGATCGCGCCGTAAGGTGTCTATAAAGTTGATAAATCCCGTAAGTAATCCTGTCGGAAAGCCCTCTTTGTTTCTAAGAGGCGGTAGAGCATAATAGGCTCGAAAAAAGAATCCGAATGTATCTATAATGGTAAGTGTTTTCATGGAATCTCTTTTTGTTTTATTGTAACTAAAAAGGGATTAGAGTCTCTATAACAATCCGTTATCCTTGAGTATTTCAATAATCTTTTCTTCACTGATATTTTCTAAATCACTTTTAGCATAGATACTCATGAGGTAGATATTGTTTTGCTCATCAAGATAGTAGTAGATGACTCGAAACCCACCGCTTTTCCCCGTCGGTATAGATGAGTTAGCAAGTCGTATCTTGTAACATCTTCCGCCAAGATGTACACCACTCTTTGCATCTTCTAGTAGCAAAGCTTTCAACTCCTTAAGATCACTCGCTATCTGCTTGTATCGCTTGGCAAGTTTTTTAACCTCTTTGGCAAAATTATCAAGAACGATTATCTTCAAGTTCATCGATCAATGCACCCAAACTTTTAGACTCTTTTTTACTGGCTATCACCTCTTTGAGTTCACGGCTTGAAATCTCAAATGAACGATAAAATTCTTTTGCTTTTTGCTCATCTATAAAAGCTTTTATAGCTTCAGTGATAATCTCACTGCGATTGAGTGAATACTCCTTGGTGAAACTATCAAGATCGTCTATGAGATATTTTGGCAATCGAAGTCCAACTTGCTGCTTTTGCATCTCTTTTAAACTATGCATCGCGTATCCTTATATATGATTGTTTTACGATATTATATAATTATGATATACAAATGTCAAGTTATATTTGTATACTAGATTATTTTTACTTCATCTCTTTTGCTAGATACTCTCCTGTATAGCTCTTTGTTTTTTTATAATTGAGTGCTAACTCTTTTGGTGTGCCCGTTGCAACGATCTTACCACCCTTATTGCCCCCTTCGGGTCCCATATCGATGATATAATCGGCATTTTTTACCATATCGAGATTGTGTTCGATCACCACAACACTATTGCCGAGCTCTACAAGATGATGGAGTACTTTTGTGAGTCTATCAACATCTTCAAAATGAAGTCCCGTTGTCGGCTCATCGAGGATATAAAGTGTCTTACCCGTATCTTTTCGACTCAATTCTTTACTGAGCTTGATACGCTGCGCCTCACCACCGCTGAGTGTCGTGGCATTTTGCCCGAGCTTGATATAACCAAGTCCAACATCCACAAGTGTTTTGAGCTTTGTAGCAACCGCAGGGATGGATTTGAAAAACTCTAACGCACTCCCGACACTCATATCGAGTACTTCGGCGATATTTTTACCCCTATAAAGTACTTCTAGCGTTTGGGCATTGTATCTTGTGCCGTTACACGCATCACAAGTGACCAAAACATCGGGCAAGAAGTGCATCTCTATCTTGATCTCACCCTCGCCTTGACACTTCTCGCATCGTCCACCTTTGACATTGAAAGAAAATCTTCCCACTTTATAGCCACGAAGTTTTGACTCTTTTGTTTGTATGAAAAGTTTTCGTATCTCGTCCATCACGCCCGTATAAGTCGCGGGATTTGATCTCGGTGTTCTCCCTATGGGGCTTTGATCAAGATAGATAACTTTATCAAGATACTCTAGCCCATCTATCTTTACTCCATCAACCTTTTGCGCTTTTGTAGAGCGATTGAGTGTTTGCAGTGCATTTGGAAGTAATGCTTGCAAGATAAGTGTGCTTTTCCCGCTACCACTCACACCTGTAATGCAAACAAAATTACTCAATGGAATCTTTGTGCTAAGAGATTTGATATTATTTAGCTCAACACCACCAATAGAAAGCCAATTTTTCTGCTCTCTATGATACTCAAACTCTATCTTTTTTTTACCCGTTAGATACGCTGCTGTGGATGTATCGGATTTCTTAAGCTCTTCAAGTGTACCGGCAAAAACAACCTCGCCACCATACTCACCGGCACCCGGACCGATATCTACGATAAAATCAGCCGCTTCGATAGTCTCCCTATCATGCTCAACCACTATGACACTATTGCCTTTTTCCTGTAGGGTTTTTAGCGTACGGATAAGCTTCATAGTATCTCGCTCATGTAGTCCAATGCTTGGCTCATCAAGCACATAAAGCACGCCTGTGAGTCCTGAGCCTATCTGCGAAGCGATACGGATACGCTGTGCTTCACCACCTGAGATTGTTCTCGCATCACGGCTCAAAGCAAGATACCCAAGCCCAACATCATAGAGAAAGAAGAGACGCTCTCTGATCTCTCTAAGGATAGAAGAGGCTATCATCGTTTGTTGTTCATTAAAATGTCCAAAGCTCTTCTCATCCATAAAATATCTATAGCTATCCTCTATCGGCATATCGATAATATCGGAGATATTTTTATCTCCTATCTTGACGGCTAAACTCTGTGGAGAGAGTCTATGCCCCCCACATTTATCACACCGCTTTTCAGTCATATAGGAGGTGATATCTTTTTCATCTTTGAACATATCATAAGCAATCTTTACGATACCCGGCCATTCTCTTTTGAGCGCATGGCGCTTCCATGTAAAATTGACAATCGTTGAAGCCCCATAGAGGATTGCTTTTTTTTGATGTTCTTCAAGTTCACCGTAAGGAACTTTAGTCGATATCCCCTCGCCAACACAAAAAGCATCGAGAAATTTTGCATAGTAGCTTTTGTTAAACCCATATACGACTCTAATAGCGCCCTTATCGATACTAAGCCCTTCATCTATGATCTTATCAATATCGAGCACATAACGAATTCCAAGACCGTCACAAGCACTGCAAGCGCCTCTAGGGGAGTTAAAAGAGAAGTTTACAGGCTGCAACGGCTCAAAGCTTATCTTACAATCAAAACAGGCTAGATGCTCACTAAAGTGAATATGGCTTTGCGTGCCAACCTCTTCGCTATTGCTAATATCTATCTCAACCTCACCATAACTCTCGCTCAATGCTTTTTCTATGTCGCTTGCTATACGCTCAAAGTTCTCCTCTTTGATTACCACCCTATCTACGACAGCTTTGATGGTATGCTTCTTGGTTTTACCAAGTTCAATCTCTTCATCAAGCCTTACCATAGTGCCATCAATCATCGCTCTTATATAGCCTTTATGACGAAGGGATTCGAGCATATCAGCAAAAGTACCTTTTTTTTCTCTCACCAATGGAGCAAGGACAACAATCTTAGAATCCACAGGAAGCTTAAGCACTTCGTTGATGATATCACTTGCACTCATGGAGGATATCTTCTTGCCACACTCATGACAATGTTGCTCACCCACTCTTGCAAAAAGAAGACGAAGGTAATCATATATCTCCGTAATCGTTCCAACCGTTGAGCGCGGATTTTTAGAGGTCGTCTTCTGATCTATAGCGATAGCGGGGGTAAGCCCCTCTATCTTATCGACATCGGGCTTGCCTATCCTACCTAGAAATTGTCGCGCATAACTTGAGAGTGACTCTATGTATCTTCTTTGTCCCTCCGCATAGAGTGTCGAAAACGCTAAAGATGATTTTCCGCTTCCACTCAATCCTGTGATGACTACAAGCTTGTTTTTTGGAATCTCTAAAGAGATATTTTTAAGATTATGCTCACGCGCGCCGAAAACTTTTATGCTATCCATTTTTTACCCTATGATGAGTTTTTTTGCCGTTATCAAAAAGATAAAGACATAAAAAAGAACTAATATCTGTTTATAACGAGTACTTTTAGTATGATGTGCAATCCATATTCCAATACCGATACCAATGAGTGAACCAAGCGTCATAAAAAATCCCGATTTATAATCCACAAGTCCAAGCCATGAGAGTGTTATAAAAGATGAAACGGATGTAAACATAACAAAAAAGAGTCCAACTGCTGCCGCCTTTTTAAGGGGAAACCCCATAAATCCGACTGTTATAGGCGTGATAAGGATTGATCCGCCGACACCCAACATTCCTGAAAATATACCTACTCCACTACCTACACCAAAATAGAGCGGTTTAGAAATTATCTCCTCTTTTGCAGGCTCCGGATTGGAGATAAGGAGTTTAATAAGTGTAAAAGCAACGAGAGAGAGAAAAAGCCATTCAAGAATCAAAGAGTCAAGCAACTTCACTAAAAAAGCACCAATGACTGCACCGACGATACCTCCAAATCCGAAATATTTTGTAATCACAGGAGAGTATGTCTGTTTTTTTCTATGAATAAGATATGCTGCATACGAACTAAAGAGCATCTGCATTGCAGATATACCGATTGCCTCTTTAATATCGAAGCCCATATACAACAATATCGGCACACTTACGGTTCCTCCCCCTATTCCGAAAAATCCGGAAAGTAACCCCGTAAACACGCCCAATACAATCAAAGGTATCTCTAATCCCATATTATCTCCATAAAATTTAAGCCCAATAGTATATCATAATCAATAACTGAGATGAAAACAGACTGCTGTTATATCGTAAAAAAACTCTCTATTAAAGCTCTCATAGTAGCAGGCTCGTCACTTTTATTGACTTTATCCCTAAAGGCGGAAGCATCAGGCAAGCCAATCTTTGAATAGGTATGGAGATGCTTTCTAAACAGCACTGTACCATAAGTGCCGTAATGGGCAATCATCTGCTCGAAATGCTCCAAAACAACATCTTTGACCATCGAGAGATCAAGTGTATCACTACCACTTTTCATCTGGTGAAATATCCAAGGTCTCCCCATAGCTCCACGCCCCACCATAACACCATCACACTCAGTATGTGCTAAAATCTGCTTGGCTTTCAATGCACTGTCGATATCGCCGTTTGCAATGACAGGGATTTTGAGCATCGCTTTTATCTCGCCAATCGCATCATAATCAACTTCCGATTTAAATCTTCCGGATCTTGTCCGACCGTGCACCGCTATAAAATCTGCGCCACTGCCTTCACAAACTCTAGCTATCTCTCTATGATTTTTTTCATTAAAGCCCAAACGAATCTTCACCGAAGTATACTCTTTATTTGAGTATTTCTTGATTGTCTCTATCGCTTTTGCCATCGCTTTAAGATCGGTAAGAAGTGAGCTTCCCGAAAGATTGTTGACAATTTTTGGAGCAGGACATCCACAATTGAGATCGATAATATCGATGCCCTCGTGTTCATTGATAACAGCAACAGCACTTCTAATCACATCCGGGTTTGAACCTGCAATTTGCACGGCATAGGGCGACTCAAGCGGACTCTTTTGAAGCATCTTGGTCGTCTTTATATTGGCATGAGCAAGTGCATTTGAGCTTATCATCTCACTCACAGTCAAATCAGCGCCAAACTTTTTAACAACACTTCTAAAAGGGAGGTCGGTATAGCCCGCAAGCGGGGCTAAAACATAAAGCGGTTTTGAAAAATCAATCTTCATCACATAGTGTTGATATATCTAGCAGTTCACTTATCTTATATCCGGTTCCTGTCTGTTTAAGCGCATAGAACATTTTAAATTTTTTAAACTCATTTTCCGGATTTGCTTCAAAGAAATCCTTCACTTCACTGAGCATCTCATAGACAAAGAGGAGATAGAGATATCCACTTTCAGGCTTTTCGTCTTCTTTTCTAAGCCCGTTAAAGAACGATAATGCGCTATCGGGTTGCCAGCTTTTAGAAATAGCGGCAGCAAGCATGATGTAATCAACACATTTAAAATTGAGTGCATCGATAAATGCTTTAGCATTTTGCTCATCAAGACCGAGACTATTTTCGCTATCTACTCTTACTAGCATTGTATAGAAATGCTCTTTTGTAAGAAGATTGATATATTTGAGAGCCTGAGGGAAATCAGCCTCTTTGAGAAAAATATCTAAAGCCTCTTTGAGAACATCTTCAGAGTACTCAGCATTGTCTCTCAAAACAACTGAGACAAATTTTGGATCATCTTTGAGTCTGTTGAGTGTATTTTGTATATTGATTGGATTATCTTTTGATAATTTTTTTGACAACCCTTTAACCTTCAGATCAACATATTCTCCGCTCATAATCTTATTTACTATCTCGGCTGCCTCTTTGATTTTCTCATTTTCTATATCACTCTCTTGGGAGACTAAAACTTTTGATTCAGAAAGAAAACATGCACCCTCTTGCATCTCTTTGGTTGCATATTTCTCACCCTTTGGCTCTTGTAAAACAGACCAGTAGAGTCCATCTTCAAGAGTTTGCATATCCTTTCTCCACGCTCTAAGCTTGAAAAAGTTCTTTGCACCATAATACAAAATATGCAAAGCACTGAAAATAAGCAAAAGGGACATCGGCAAAACAATCCAAAGCGCAACAGGTAGATTTAAATTGAGACTAAAAGCACTCACCATATAGTTAGAAGGATTGATAAAATATGTAATAACTGCGACAAATATAGTTAAACTAATAGCAGCAAAGAGATATAAACCGATTCTCATAATCTATCCTTTGTTATTTATTTTTTTCGGTAATCTCACGACATGTGATGCAATATCTAGCAAAATTTTTAACTGCTAATCTTGCTTTGCCTATAGGCTCTTCACACATTTCGCAAATACCGTAAGTACCTTTGTCTATTTTATCTAAAGCAATTTCAATTTCGTTTAATTCTTTCTTCTGCTGATCCAAAATTGCATTATCTATAATGCTATCGGTTGATACAGAAGCATAATCACCCTCATCATTTAACTCTAAATCTCTCATCCCGCTTAACTCCAAGGATGTTCCGTCCAAATTTTTCTCTATTTTTGCTTTTCTCAAAAGAAGTTTTTCTTTAAAATCTTGCATCTCTTTATTTGTCAACACAAAAGCTCCTATTTATGATATGGGTGGTTATTATTTATCGATAAACCACGAAATATCTGTTCCAACAAGACAACCTTGGCAATCTTATGTGAAAGTGTAATTTTACCAAAAGATATAGAATAATTACTTTTATCTATAAAACCCTTTTCAAAGCCGTATGGACCGCCGATAAAGAATGTTATCGATGCTTTATCCTTAAGTATTTTCGCCATATCAAAACTATCTATGATTTTTGAAGTTGGATTTAAAGCTATTTTAACGGAGTTATCTTCTAAATAGGTCTCTAAAATTTTCGTATAGGCTTTTTTAGCACTCTCGCTTCCCTCTTCGTGAGCTCGAGTGATATTTTTATCAAAAAGCTCTACTATCTCTATATTTGCAAATTTTTTGGATGATTTTATGAGGTGCTCTATGAGGGGATCATAGAGCCTATCTTTGCCGCCTTTATCAATGATAACTATTTTGATATTCATACAAGCCCCCTTTAAAAGAGGGATTATACCATTATTTGAAACGACAATTTAAAATATTATAACACACGCTTTTGATATCTACTGTTTTGCGCTCTTTTTGTTTTGGAGCATATTGTCCATGTTTTTCATTCTATTATCCATTCGCTCCTCTTTTTCTTTGAGCATTTGCGCAAACTCTTTCTTTTGTTCGGCATTCAAGATATTGTATCTTTTCTCAAAATTTTCTGCTCTAAGTGCGATTCTAGCATTGGAGTCTTTTATTTGTGCCTCAATAAATTTCTCTTTATCAAAACCTTTTTCACTCACATACTGACTCATACTCATATTGTTTTTGCGTGATTTTTGCATTTGCGGGCGTATCTTTTGAGCCTCTGCTTGAAGCGCTTGAAACTTTTCTTTTTGGGCATCACTTAAATTGAGTTCCATGAAAAGTGCATTTGGAGATCCTTTACCCATCATTCCCGGAGCGCCCATATTATTCATAGGACATTTTGAACCCATACCTCCCGGCTGTGCTAAAAGCATGGTTCCAAAAAGCGTTGCTGCGGCTAAACTTAATATAATTTTTTTATTTACTCTTGCCATCATTGTTCCTTTGTGTGGTATTTGTCTTTTGACGATTGTATTGTTGCGGATTAAATTAAACCGATATTAAATGGCAATATTATTTATCAATATTTTTTGGTTCGCTAGAGGGGCTATAGTAAATCGACATAAGCCTAAAAATAAAAAAAACAAATATAACAAAGAGTAGAAAGAGAATCCTCTCTTCATTTATCTTGGGTTGTGTGACTTGTATCACAACATCGCGTATAAGGAATATGATAAATATATCTATGACAAATCGGAGCCGCACTCTTTTACTCTCTATAAAATCCGTTACCATCTTGACAATCTCAATCATAACTATAAATTCTAAGATAAAAGTCACTGCTTTGTAAAATGATAATCCGGTCGAGAGTGTCACTAAAAATATGATGCTGGCTATTATAACAACGATATATTTCTCGATAAAACTTCTCATGTCATATTATCCCTATAGAGTATTACTAAATGGTCACAAAAGCGTAAAAAGATCACTTCCTATAACACGATATGTGATACGCTTATCAAATCGATCACTCAGCTTTACACCACCGATAAGCGCTACAGGATGCTTTGAGTATCTCGATATTTCTAAAAGTTTTTCTCCATAAACTTTAGCATCACTTTTTGTTCCGCTCGATCTATAGGCGCCAAGACCTATATAATCAACATCTAAAGTATTGGCAATCTCAATCTCATTTTTATCATGCGTTGAGAGTCCAAATATTTTTCTACCAATGACATTTCGCACCTCTTTGCATGCTTTTTGCAAATCAACATTAATGGTTAAAAGATCTTCTTGTCCTAGATGTAAACCATCGGCTAAATCGATAAACTCTAAGTGATCATTAATGATAATCCTACCTTTATACTCTGCACGAATAAGCTCTAAATCACTCTTTATTTCATCGCTATAGTTATTTTTATTTCTATATTGAAGGAGGGAGATATCTTGAGAATTTATCACCTCAAGAAGAGAGGGAAAATCGATATTTCGATCACTTAAGGATTGTTTGTCTATCAGTGCATAAATCATTTTTCTCTATTGAAAAATTTCAAAAAATCACCTATTGTTTTTTTCATATCAAAGCGATTGACAACCATATCTACAAGTCCGTGTTCAAGCAAAAATTCCGCACGCTGAAATCCTTCGGGGAGATCAACGCCAACTGTTTGTTTGATGACTCTTTGTCCCGCAAAACCTATAAGAGCGCCGGGCTCGGCGATATTGATATCTCCAAGCATAGCAAACGAAGCACTCACGCCCCCCATCGTAGGGTCGGTGAGTACAGAGATGAAAGGGAGTTTCTCTTTGCTGAGCTTATTGAGTGCTGCAGAAGTTTTACTCATTTGTAAAAGCGAATAGGTACTCTCTTGCATTCTAGCGCCCCCACTTGCACTTACTATAACAACACCTGTTCTGTGTTTTATGGCTCTATCGATAGCCCTGACTATCTTTTCACCCTCAACCGAACCCAAGCTTCCACCCATAAAAGAGAAGTCAAAAACAACAAGCTCGGCACTTTGAGAGTTAATCGTGCAACTTCCGCTTATGACGCATGAAGTTCTATCCGTTTTTGCCTTTGCCTCTTCCAATCTCTTTTTATAGCTTTTTTTATCTGAAAAGCTGAGTGGATCAATGGGTACCAAATTTGCATCATGCTCGATAAAACTACCCTCATCTGCAAGATAAGAGATACGAGTAGGACCATCAATTCTAAAGTGAAAATGACACTTGGGGCACACTTCACCCTTTGCCTCAATCTCTTTATAATACATCAAGGAGTTACACTGCTGGCACTTTATCCATTGATTTTTTTGGCTTGTTTCTTCCTCTTTTGAAGTTGATTTACTATACATACTTCTAAAAAGACTACCAAAATTCATACACGCTCCTCAACATAGCATAGGAAGGATCAGACCTCTATGCCAAATCTTTATCATCTGAAACTATAGCATAATCATCTTGTATTATTACTTCTAGCCTCCATGCAGAGTATCAAACCCACAAACATCGTGTAGATGCGAAACAACAAAAAACTAACTCAATAGCTTTTTTGCAATTGCTTTTGCAGCTTCTCGCCCATCCTTTGCAGCATACACAACTAGACTTGCACCTCTATAGCAATCACCGCCTGCATAGATACCGCTTTTTGTCGTTTCGTAGTTCTCATCAACAAGTATCTGTCCCCATTTATTGGTCTCAATCCCGTTTGAAGCCAAAAATGAATACTCTTGTATATCAAAACCGAGTGCCATAATCACTACATCCGCTTCGACATTAAAATTACTGCCGCTTATCTCTTCAACTCTTTGTCTGCCTTGCTCATCAGGGTCACTCAATTTTGTCTTGATCATCTCTACTCCAACGATATCACCTTTATCATTTACGATTATCTGTTTGGGTGAGGTAAAAAACTCAAAAAGCACACCTTCTTCTTTTGCATTGATATACTCTTTTCTACTTCCCGGCATATTGAGTGCATCTCTCCTGTAGAGACATTGAACATTTTTTGCATTTTCTCTTAATGAGGTTCTCACACAATCCATAGCAGTATCCCCGCCACCGATCACAACTACATTTTTATCTTTTACATCTATGGCTTGCTCTAATTTTTCATCAAAAAGTTTCTTTTGCATCGTAGAGAGAAAATCCATAGCGAGATAGACGCTTTTTGCATCTTCACCTTTTATGCCTGATTTTCTACCTTTGGTTGCGCCTAATCCTAAAAATATAGAATCAAAATCTTCTCTTAGTTGCTCAAAACTTATATCTTTACCTACTTCAACATTTTTATGAAAAATTGCTCCGGCTTCCTCTAAAAGTCTAATCCTTCGAGCTACGATATTTTTATCGAGTTTAAATCCTGGAATGCCATATGTAAGTAACCCGCCGGCGCGTGATTGTTTATCAAATATCTCTACTTTTATCCCATGTCTCAAAAGAAAAGTTGCAGCCGAAAGCCCTGCAGGACCTGCGCCTATGATAGCAACTTTTTTATCGGTAACACTCTTGCTAAAATTTGGTTTCAAACCTTTTTTAAATCCCTCTTCTGTGATAAAAGTTTCGATAGAACCAATCGTGATTGCTCCGTGTCCATCACTGAGAGTACATGAACCTTCACACAATCTATCATGTGGACAAATCCTTCCCATAACCTCAGGAAATGGTGAAGATTCATTTGAAAGAGAAAAAGCAAACTCTAAATCTTTGTATGCAACAGCCTTGAGCCACTGAGGGATATAATTGTGTAGAGGACAGCCATCATGACAATAAGGATCACCACACTGTATACACCGCTCAGACTGTTCACTCGATTTTTCAGATGCAAAAAGTTCATAAATCTCATCAAAATCTTTTGTACGCTCGACAACATCTCTTTTTTTGGCATCTGCTCTGCCTACTTCATAAAACTTTTGCATATTATTCCCCTGCTCCTATTTTGAGTGGACCCTTCATATCTTTCGGTCTTACCATCCAAAAGTTTCTTATCTCAACTCTAAAATCTTTTAGTATTTTTTTGGCAATCTCGCTTCTTGTCTCATTGTAATAATCTTTGAGAAGTTTTTTGAGATAATATCTCTCTATATCCGTATCATCGGTATCGATTCTTGTCGGTTCAACAAGTTCTCTATTGATATTTTCGACAAACTCATGCGCAACATCATAAACAAATGCAACACCGCCCGTCATACCTGCACCAAAATTGACACCTGTTTTACCGAGTATAACCACAACACCACCCGTCATATATTCACAAGGGTGATCCCCGGTTCCCTCTACTATGGCAGTAGCACCTGAGTTTCTTACCCCAAATCTCTCACCAACTTGTCCGCTGATGTAGAGCTTTCCGCCTGTCGCACCATAAAGACAAGTATTTCCGCCGAGTGAATAGCCTTCTCTACTCATCTGCGAAGTAATAGCAATCATACCGCCATGCATACCTTTACCGATATAATCATTGCCCGCTCCATCAACATAGATGGCAACACCCTCTACCAAAAATGCACCGAGAGATTGCCCACCAATCCCCCGAAGTTTAATCGTAATAGTTCCTGTTGGAAGTCCGGTATCACCATAATATTTTGCTATCTCGCCTGATATTCTCGCACCAAAACTTCTGTTTGTATTGGTAATTTCTCTCTCAATTACGATACTATCTTTTGGATTTTTAATAACCGGCATAACCTCTTTGAGGATATCTTTTTCAAATTTGTTTTTATCGTAAGGTTCGTTAGAGGCAACTTGTCTTGTATCTACTCCGTCAAGTCTATAAATCAATGAATCGAAATTGAACTTTTTAGAGAACTCATCATCAAGCGCTTTTAGCAAATCGACTCTACCGATAATCTCTTCGATTGAACTATACCCCAAAGAAGCAAGTATCTCTCTGACATCCTCAGCAAGAAGGTTAAAGTAATTAATGACCCTCTCCACGCTTCCCACATAGTATTCACTTCTAAGACGCTGATCTTGCGTTGCGATACCGACACTACATCTATTGAGATGACAAATACGGAGTATCTTACAGCCAAGAACCGTGAGTGCAGAAGTTCCGAAGGCATAGGACTCTGCACCAAATATTGCCGCCTTTATGATATCAAGACCGGTCTTAAGACCACCATCAGTCTCAAGTGTGACTTGACCTCTAAGATTATTTGCCTTGAGTGCATTGTGTGCTTCTATGAGTCCAAGCTCCCAAGGATTTCCTGCAAATTTGATCGAGCCGATAGGTGCTGCTCCCGTACCACCGTCCGAACCGGATATGATAATCTTATCAGCATACGCTTTTGCTACGCCCGCAGCAATCGTTCCGACACCCAAAGTTGAGACCAATTTTACAGCAATGCGTGCTTCTGGATTGACCTGTTTAAGGTCAAATATCAACTGTGCCAAATCCTCGATAGAGTAGATATCATGATGTGGAGGTGGAGATATAAGAGTGACTCCCGGCATTGTATGTCTAAGCTTTGCGATAAGTGGGCTCACTTTGTGTCCGGGAAGCTGACCACCCTCTCCCGGTTTTGCCCCTTGAGCTACTTTTATCTGAAGCTCTTTTGCCGATCTTAGATAAGCAGGAGTGACCCCAAATCTTCCCGAAGCTACTTGTTTGATATTTGAATTTTTGATCGTACCAAATCTTGCAGCATCCTCGCCACCTTCACCTGAATTGCTCAAGCCCCCTATAGTGTTCATCGCTTCAGCTAAACACTCATGAGCCTCAGGAGATATCGAACCAAGTGACATCGCTGCCGTTGAAAATCT
>JACDJA010001136.1_pt1 | contig 23663 bp, 18 predicted proteins | sample 7449241 | NCBI WGS metagenome assembly JACDJA01 (sample SAMN14253289, study PRJNA609438) | sludge metagenome | isolation source: initial anaerobic sludge | collected 2018-12-20 | reverse complement strand
GTCATCGTGACCCACGACGAAAATGTGGCCAATCGCGCCGGGCGGCGGGTCCACATCATCGACGGCCGCCTGACCATCCTCAGCGAGCGGGTGAAATCGGACAAGGAGCGCCCCGGCGTGCCTGTCGGCGTCGTCTCCCGTTCGGGCATCACGCTCCGCGACCTGTTTAACGAGATCATCGCCGGAATGTTCGCCCGGCCGGGGCGGATGATATTGACCATCCTGGGTATCGTCATCGGCCTGACCGCGCTGGTCGCCACCGTCGGGCTTTCGCGGACGGCCAACAACCGCATCATCAGTCAATTCGACGAACTGGTAGCCACTGAAATCACCGTGACGGCGCGGCCGAGCGCGGGGGGCGTCGATCCGAAGACGATCCCGTGGGACGCGCCGGAGCGCCTGATGCGACTGAACGGCGTGGCGGCCGCGGGGACGGTGAGCGACGTGAACGTGGGCGATCTGCTCGTCAGCTCTTCGCCGATTCGCGATCCACAGGGCCAAACTGCGTTCAATCTGGCGGTCAAGGCCGCCTCGCCGGGCCTGTTTCGCGCCATACGGGCCGAACTGGCATCGGGCCGCTTCCCCGACGACGGCCACTCCACCCGCGCGGAGCGGGTCGCCGTGCTGGGGCCGACGGCCGCCGAACGGCTGGGAATCGTCGATCTGACCCACCTGCCGGCCATCGCCATTGGCGACCATCTCTATCTGGTCGTCGGCATCCTGAGCGGCGTCGGCCGCCAGCCCGACCTGCTGGGTTCGGTCATCATTCCCGAAGGGACGGCGCGGCGCGATTTCGGGCTGGCCGGCCCGAATACGGTCGTCGTCGAGACCCAATTGGGCGCGGCCACGCTCATCGCCCAGCAAACGCCTCTCGCCCTGCGGCCCGACAAACCGGCCATCCTGCGCGTCGAGTTGCCGCCCGAGCCGCGCCGCGTGCGCGACGCCGTACAGAACGATCTCAACGTGATGTTCCTCCTGCTGGGCGGCCTGTCGCTCATCGTCGGCGCCATCGGCATCGGCAATATCACGCTGGTCTCGGTCATGGAGCGGACGGGCGAGATCGGTTTGCGCCGCGCTATCGGCGCCAACCGCGGCCACATCGCGGCCCAGTTCCTGCTGGAAAGCGCGTCGATGGGCGTGATCGGCGGCGTTCTGGGAGCCAGCCTGGGGCTGATGATCGTCGTCGCCGTGTCGGCCTATCAGGTGTGGACGCCGGTGCTGGACCCGGCCGCGCCGTTCCTAGCTCCGATCGTCGGCGGGACAATCGGCCTGCTGTCCGGCGCGTATCCCGCTCTCCGGGCCGCCCGGCTGGAACCGGTGGAAGCGTTCAGGAATTAATCCGAGGGTCGTCGTCTATGCGTCGCCGGCCGTCCGCCAGGCCGGATCGAGAATAGCGTCCAGCGATTGGTGCCGGAAGTAGGTGTTGTACAGTTCGGCGTAGTGTCCTCCGGCGGCCAGAAGTTCCTCATGCTTGCCCTGCTCGATGATGCCCCCCTCACGCATGACAATGATGCGGTCGGCGTGACGCACCGTGAACAGCCGGTGGGCAATGACCAGCGAGGTGCGGTCGCGCATGATCTCCTGTAGCCCTTCCTGAATCTGCGACTCGGTGAAGGGGTCGATGCTGGCCGTGGCCTCGTCGAGGACAAAGATGGCCGGGTCCTTCAGCACCACGCGCGCCAGGGCCACAAGTTGCCGCTGACCCATCGACAGACTGCCGCCGCGCTCACCCACGTCGGTCCACAAGCCCAGCGGCAGCGACGCCAGCCACTCGCCGCCGCTGACGGCGCGGGCCGCGCCGGCCACGTCCTCATCCGTGGCTTCGGGGCGGCCGTAGCGGATGTTGTCGGCCACCGTCCCCGCGAACAGGAACGGCTCCTGTGGCACAAGGCCGATTTGCAGGCGGTATTGACCGAGGTCGAGCGAGCGGATATTGCGGCTATCCAGCAATATTTCACCGCCCTGGAATTCATAGAAGCGGGTGATGAGCTTGCCGATGCTGCTTTTGCCCGCGCCCGTGTGCCCCACCAGGGCCACCGTCTCCCCGGCGCGAATGTCGAGCGAGAAGTCGGGCAGCACCACCTCACGGTCGGTGTAGCTGAAGCGGACGTGGCGGAACTCTATATGGCCGTGAGTGGAAGGAACGACCGCAGACGGCCGACCACCGACCGCCGATTCTTCATTCGTAATTCGTAATTCGTAATTCGTAATTCTCGGCCCTACCGGTTCGTTCCCCGTCTGCTGCACCTTCGGTTCCCGGTCGATGAGGGCGAAGACGCGCTCGGCGGCCGAGAGGCCGTCCTGGAATTGGCTCCAGAACGAGGCGATGCTCGTCACCGGGAACCAGAAAAAGCCTACCGTCTGCATGAACAAGTACCATTCGGCCGGGTCAATCGTCGTGCGCGTCGCCAGCCCGCCAAAGAAGAACACAATGGCCGTGCCCAGACCGGACGCCAGCCCCATCAGGGGGAAGATGCCCGACAGCGTCAGGCCGCGCGTCAGGCCGACGCGATAGCCCTGGCGGTTGTTGGCGTCGAACGTGGCATAGATAGCCGACTCCTGGCGGAAGCTCTTGGCGACGAGGATGCCGCTGATCGATTCCTGAATCTGCGCGTTGATGATGGCCGTCACGCGCCGGGCGTTCTGCGTCACCTTCCGCGCCAGCCGCCGAAAGCTCAGGGCAATGGCCGCGGCGAACGGGGCCATGGCGACGAGCAGCAGCGTCAGGCGCGCGTTGACGGTCAACAGGTAGGCGATCAGCATCACCACCAGCAGCAACTGGCTCATCATGTTGAGCGTCAGATTCACCACTTCGGCAAAGTCCTGCGTATCCGATGTGACCCGGCTGACGATCTTGCCCGATGGGTGCTCGTCGTAGAACGACATATCGTGACGCACGGTGGCATTGAAGACATCCTCGCGCAGTTGCAGCACCACGTTACTCGTCACGCGGGCCGAGAACAGCTGGCGGATGTAGTTGAACACCCAGGCCGACGCGCCGATCAGGCTGACGCCCAGAGCAAGCAATACCATCGTCGTCGTCGCCGGGTTCGTCTCCAGCAGTCCCACCGAGCCGGCAATCACAATCGGGCCAAGCGCGCCCATGACCGAGTTCAGGGTGATCATGACGGCCACGAGAATCATTGGCCTGGTATGCGGCCGGAAATAGCCGATGATGCGGTCCAGCAACTCGCGATCGCTATATTGGCGGTCGTAGCTTTCGGTTTCCAGGCCGTCGAGGATAAAGCCCATAGCTAGAACGGCCCTCCGGCGCCGGTTATATTCTCATGCCAATCAGTCAAAAACTTCATTGCCTCTTCAAAGCGATGGGCGGGGAGCATTTTGTAGGACGTGATGCCGAACTTCCGGTAAAGCTCACCATAGATAGCGCCAAATTCGTTCCGGCCGCTCTTCTTCCCCAATTCAATCGCCACCGCTTTCACTGCTTGGCTCAACTGACTCGCTTGGTCAGGGGTCACGTTCCGGCCGGTGTCGCCCAGTTGAGATTCGAGCGTGACAAGCAGGCCCTCATGATCATCAAGTCGACCGGAGAGCCGGGATTCGAGCAATATTTGGTTTCGGGCGAGTCTCATCACCGCCTGGGCGATCTGATAAGCCTGTACCGCGCCCGGATCGGCCGTCTGGAGGAGGTCATCGAAGGTGATATCGGTAATAAGTCGTCCTTCGGTAAGGGCTTCCGAAAGCACCTTGTAGCATTCCCGTTGATAACGAATGACGTCTTGACGGTATTCCGGATTCACTCGATCAGCATTTATGCCGAACAGGAAGCCGCTTAAATAATCGAGGGGAATACACAACGTCTCTTGTGGCCCGCGTCGAGGTGTGTGTATTACGCACATACGTTGCTCAACATTAAGTATCGGATCTCTTTGGAGACGGGATCGTTGACCGCTCCAATTCAGCCCGAGGCGCTCGATAATCGGTTTTATCGGGACGTATACCACTCCGTCTCGCATCCGCACGGCCGTTAGTTCATCCTCATAGAAAAGGATCGTCTTTTGCTCAATCGGTATTAATACGCCGGTTGCCATAACTCCTCAATCATCCTCATTCATACCGCAATCATCCTCATTCATACCGCGCGAAGATTCGTTGATAGTCGGGCGACTTTTCCAACAACTCCTCATGCTTGCCCTGATCGACGATCTCTCCCGCCTTCAGGACGAGGATGCGGTCGGCCCAGCGAATCTGGCTCAGGCGGTGGGTGATGAGGAATGTCGTGCGCCGGCGGCTGATGCGATACATCGCCTGCTGAATGCGATCCTCGGTGGCGCTATCGATGGCGCTGGTGCTGTCGTCGAGGATGAGAATGCGCGGATTGGTCAGAAAGGCGCGGGCGATGGCGATGCGCTGCCGCTGGCCGCCGGAGAGAGCCACGCCGCGCTCGCCGACCTCGGTTTCATACCCCTTGTCGAAGCTCATGATGAAGTCGTGGGCCTGCGCCTCGCGGGCGGCGCGCTCAATGTCGGCCTGCGTCGCGTCGGGCATGCCGAAGGCGATGTTCTCGGCGATGGTGCGCGAGAACAGGAAGACGTCCTGCTCGATGGTGGAGATTTGCGAGCGCAGCGACTCCAGGTTCCAGTCGCGCACGTCGATGCCGTCGACCAGCACCCGGCCGCTGTCGGCGTCAAAGATGCGATTGATAAGCCGGGTCAGCGTGCTCTTGCCGCTGCCTGTCTGCCCGACAATAGCCACCGTCTCGCCGGGGTTGGTAGTGAAGGTCAGGTCTTTTAATATATGCTGGGAGTCGGTCGTCGTCGGTCGGCCATCGTCGGTCTTCTCTCCTGCATTGTAGCCGAAGCTCACATCCCGAAATTCGACCTTGCCGGAGATCGGCCGCGTGACGCCGGATTCGTTCTCATCAAGGTCCGACTCGGCATTAATAAGCTCCAGGATGCGCCGCGCGCTGGCAAGGCCGAGCTGGGCCAACTGGAAGGAGAAGACGGAAACAAACGTCGGGAAGCGCAAGAAGCCCACCAGACCCACGTAGCTGACGACCTGCCCCAGCGTCAGTTGCCCGTCCTGCCACAGCAACATGCCATGGAGAAACGCCAGACCCCAGCACAGGCTAAACATCAGCATGGGCAGATAGCGGGCCTGGATTTCGCCCTCGCGCACGGCATAGTCGCGATAGACGGCCGCGTTGCTGACAAACTTGCCCGCCTCCTGTCCCTCCTGGGCGCTGCCCTTGACGACCTCGATGCCGTTGACCGTCTCGGCCAGCCCGGCGTTCATCACACCGAACGATTCGCGCAGCCCCTCGCTGACCGGGGCCAGTTGCCGCGCGTAGCCGCGAATGGTGATGATAAACAGGACGACGAAAATGGACGGCACCAGCAGGAGTTGCGGCGAGATCCGGTAGATGAGAACGATGGGGGCCACGAGGCCGACGAGCGAATCGGTGATGAGCATCAGGCCGGGGCTGAACATGACGTTGAGCGTGCGCACGTCGTTGGTGGCGCGGGCCATGATGTCGCCGATACGCTGGCGATTGTGGAAGGTCTGGCTTTTGCCCAGCAGGCTGGCATAGAGTTCGTCGCGGCCGTCGCGCTCCACCCGCTGGGCCATGAACTCGAACGACGAGTTGCGCGCCAGTCCGAACAACGCCTGTATGGCGGCTGACAAGAAGACCGTCAGGGCCAGCAGCGCCAGGGAGCGGGTGGCCCAGCCCGGCGCGTTCAACAGGTCGAAGCCGCGACCGATGAGTACCTGGATGTAGGTGGCGGCAAAGTTGTTGACAACCGCGGCCAGGATGGCCGCCGCGGGCAGCCAGGGGTATTGTGCCAGGTGGGACGCGATCCATCGGGCAGGGCCGGTGCGGTCGAACTGCTTCTCACTCTCCAGGCGAAATTCACGGTTGGTCATGGGACTCGCTCGGCCAGCCAATCCGGAGACGGCGCAGCCTGTTGGATAAAAACAAACGTTCTAATGAACGTGATTGTAGCTGCGGAACGGATTTGGGCAAGGACGTGATTGAATAGCAACGGGCGCGATGGTGAAGGATGGCGGCATAGATTGGGCAGCCCGGCTATACGATCGTCCCGCTCATCCCCTCCGCCCGCGCCTCTCCCAACTGCACCGGGGTCACCCGCCGCATCAGGTCGGGCGGGCCGACGGCCGACACGCGGATGTAGTTATCGGTGTAGCCGGCCCAACGCAACCCGTCGGTCTCCGCGCCGGTGGCCGTCTCCCATAGCACCGGCCGAGTCGCGCCCTCGTAGCGGCGGTGGAAAGCCTGGCTCAGTCGCTCGCCCAGGGCGATGAGCCGCGCCGTTCGCTCCCGCTTGATCGGGCCGGGAACCTGATTGGGCATCCGCGCCGCGGCCGTGCCCGGTCGGGGGCTATAGCTGAAGGCATGGATGCGCGAGAAGCCGAGCGCCTCGACGTACTCCAGCGTCTCGGCGAACTCCTCATCGGTCTCGCCCGGGAAGCCGCATATCACGTCGGTGCTGACGCTGAGGTCGGGAATATGGGCGCGAGCATCGTCGACCAAAGCGCGGAAGGCGGCGCGGCTGGTACGGCGGGCCATGCGCCGCAGCACCCGGTCGCTGCCCGATTGCAGCGGCAGGTGCATATGGGGCATTAGTCGCGGATTCTCCCATAGCCGGAAAAGGCCGTCGGCGATCTCCCACGGCTCCAGCGACGACAGACGGATGCGAGGGATGTCGGTGTGGGCGACCAACATCGCTATCAACTCGCGCAGGCCCGCCGGGCGGCCCAGGTCACGGCCGTAGCTGCCCAGATGCACGCCGGTCAGCACCACCTCGCCGTAGCCGGCCGCGGCGAAGCGCTGCACCTCGGCCACCACGTCGCCGAGGTGGCGGCTGCGGCCCGCGCCGCGGGCGATGGTCGTCACGCAAAAGGTACAGCGATTGTCGCAGCCGTCCTGCACCTTGACGAACCCTCGCGTGCGGCCGAAACTGCCCGGTTGCGCTTCGCGGGCGATCGGCTCGCTGTCGAAAACAGGCTCGTCAACGGGCAGGGCCGGGTCGAGCAGCAGCGGCAGCCGCTCCTTGTCGCCGTTGACCACCACGCGGCCGACGCCGGGCAGCGCCGCCGCCACGTCCGGCGCGAGCGTGGCGTAGCAGCCGGTCAGGACGATCTGCGCCGACTCGTTGGCGCGATTGAAACGGCGTGTCAGGTGGCGGGCGTCGCGGGCGGCCTCGGCCGTCACGGCGCAAGTGTTGAGGATGATGGCGTCGGCCTCGGCCGCGTCGTCGACGACGGCGTGGCCGCCCGCCTGCAACTGCCGGGCCATCGTTTCGATTTCGGCCTGATTGAGGCGACAGCCGATGCTATGGAGATGGATTTTCACGATTTGGGGGTGCTGCTTCGTCAAGCAAGCGAACCAGAATGTCGCTACCTCTCATCTTGTTTGCCAGCCGACGGTCGGCCGTGATGAGGGGTAGCTCCAGCAAACCGGCCAGCGCCACGTAACAAGCGTCGTAAGCCGTTATTTCGTATTCCAGGGCAAGGTCAAAAGCCATGGGCAACAGATCTCCCGTCGGTATCACATCGAGATCCAACTGCCTTAAATCGCTCAGGTGGCCTCGCGCATCTTCAATCGGATATTCAAAGCGGCGTACATATTTCCACAGAATGTTGGCACACTCAATATAGAAAAGCTCAGGCACGTATAAACGCAGGGGCGGCTCATCACTCAGCCCGGCAAATATCTGTTCGACTAATTCCGTCTCCGCCTCAGGCAAGAGTAGCTTAATGCCGACACTGGCATCCACTATGCAATGATTGCTCATCGATCACGATCTTCGCGCAGGAGGGTCATGCTATCGGGTGCTCCTATTGTCAAGGGAGCATAGGAACGACGGCGACGGATACGCGCCAAAATAGCCGCCTGGTCGTCGGTTTCTTCATCAAGCGCCTTGTTGAGGAGCGTGATCACCTCAGCGCTCAAAGAGCGATTTTCCGCACGCGCTTGCTGCTGTAATCGCACATACAGGGAATCGGGTACGTTGCGGATGTGTAAGGTTGCCATACGATAATTTTAATCAGTCTGGTTGCACAATGCAACACGCCTGCCCGACAATCAGTACATTTTATTAGTGTACTTATTGAGTGCCGCCGGATGAACCTCCACGCAACTCGCCAATAATCTCCGGATTCACCAGACTCGACATGTCGCCCGGATCCTCGCCCAGCCAGGCGCTGCGGATGACGCGGCGCATGACCTTGGCGTTGCGCGTCTTGGGCAGGTCGCTGACGAAGCGGATCGCCTTCGGCCGCAAGGGCTTGCCGATCTGGGCCGCCACGCGCTCCCGCAATTCGACCGCCAGCGCGTCGGACGGGACCACGCCCGGCGCGAGGACGCAGAAGCAGACCAGCGCGCTGCCTTTCATCGCGTCAGGCACACCGATGGCCGCCGCCTCGCGCACCGCCGGGTGGCCCACCAGCACCGACTCCACCTCGGCCGGGCCGAGTCGCTTGCCGGCGATCTTGATGGTGTCGTCGGAGCGGCCCAGGATGTACCACATGCCGTCTTCGTCCACCGCCGCCCAGTCGCCATGAACCCACACCCCCGGCAAGCGCGACCAGTAGGTGTCGAGGTAGCGTTGCCGGTCGCGCCAGAAGCCGCGGGTCATGCCGATCCACGGCGCGCGAATGACCAGCTCGCCGACCTCATTGCGAACCGGGTTGCCCTCGGCGTCGACCACGTCGGCGGCCATGCCGGGACAGGGCGCGGCGAACGCCGTCGGTTTCAGCGGCAGGATAGGGTTGCCCATGACGATGCCGCCGCTGATCTCCGTGCCGCCGGAGTAGTTGACGATCGGCCGCTGCCCCTCGCCCACAACGTTGAACAGCCACAGCCACGGGTCGGGGTTCCACGGCTCGCCGGTGCTGCCGAAGAGGCGGACGCTCGACAGGTCGTGCCGGCGGACAGGCTCCTCGCCGTGGGGAACCAGCGCGCGGATGAGCGTCGGCGACACCCCCAACTGGGTTAATTTGTGACGCTCGACCAGCGCCCACAGGCGGTCGACGTCGGGGTAGTCAGGCGCGCCGTCGTAGATGAAAAAGGTCGCCCCCAGCAGCGTGGCCCCGAACACCAGCCACGGCCCCATCATCCAGCCCATGTCGGTCATCCAGTAGATGGTGTCGTCGGAAGCGCTGTCCCCAGTGCCGCGTTGTCTTCCAGCGCCGACGTCCATGCCGAAGGCCATATCCTGGGCCGCCTTCACCGGGAAGCCGCAATGGGTGTGGACGGCCCCCTTCGGCCGCCCGGTCGTGCCACTGGTGTAGATGATCATCAGCAGGTCTTCGGCGGCGGTGTCGGCCGTTTCGGCCACGGGCGATTGCGACGCGACCAGTTCGTGCCACCAGTGGTCGCGCCCGGCCTGCATCGTCACGTCATTACCCGCCCGCCGCAGGACGATGAGATGTTCCACCGACGGGACGGCAACCACCGCTTCGTCGGCCGTCGGTTTCAGCGCCACAGCCGCGCCGCGCCGGAAGAAGCCGTCGGCGGTGAAAAGCGCCTTCGCGCCCGCGTCGGCCAGCCGCGTGGCCACCGCTCCCGCGCCATAGCCGGAGAAGAGCGGCAGGATGACGCCGCCGATCTTGGCCACGGCCAGCAGGGCGATGACGATCTCCGGCGTCATGGGCATGAACAGCCCCACAGCGTCGCCCGCGCCCAGACCCAGCGCCCGCAACGCATTGGCGCAGCGGTTGACCTCGGCCGCCAGTTCGCCGTAGGTGAGCGTCCGCGTCGTCCCCACCTCCCCTTCCCAGACGAGCACCGGGCGGTCGCGAGTTGCCGGGTCGGCCGCCCACTTGTCGACGCAGTTGTCGACGATGTTCATCCGCCCGTCCACGCACCAATGCGGCCACTCGATGCCGTCCGACAGATCGACGACCTGCGAATAGGGCACGCGAAAGCGGATGTCGAGATAGTTCAGCACGGCGTCGGTGAACCAGGCCACGTCGCTGGTGGAGCGGGTCATCAGCTCGTCATACGAGCCAATGCCGTGTTGCCGCATGAAGCGCGTCAGCCGGCTGCGCTCAATATGCTCGGCTGTCGGTCGCCAGACGATCTTTCCACCGAAGGCAGGGGTGTCGTTCATAATGGAAATATTGTGCCCGATTCGGGTGAGGAATTCCAGCGTTGGGGCTTTTCAGTTGTTGGCGACGGTGCTTTATAGTCGCGCCACAAACTCAACCGGGCGCAAAACAGGAATACCCTCAAACGGCGAGAGTACCAGCAGGTCCGCATCCCCGGAGACGAGGCAGTCGGCCGCTCCGGCCACGGCCGCCGTCAGGAACTTGTCATCCCTGGGATCGCGACAGGCGACTATTTCACGAGATCATCTCCCTGTCAATTGGGCCAACTCTTTGACTCGTTCCTCCCGATCGCGGATGGCGATAGGCGCGAGCAAGTAGCGGCGGAGTCGCGCCTCGTCCCAGTCGCGATCGTAGAAATCCCGGAACATCTCGCCCACGGTAATGATCACCTGACCGTTATACGGCTCGTGCCGGAGCGGTTCCCCGGCGCGAATGTTCCCCTCGCGGATGACGCGACAGTAGACGCCGGGTCGTTCAGCGTGGCGAAATCGCTTGACGAATTGCGGGTCGCCCATACGTGCTGCCAGCGTGGCGCAGGGGATCCGCGCCGCCGTCACTTCGAGAATGATCTCACTCGCGTGCAGGCGATCGCCGATGACCAGCGTAGCGCTTTCCAGGCCACCGACGGTCAGATTTTCGCCAAAGGTGCCGGGGAGCAACTCGCGGCCGAGTTCGGCCGCCCACCACTCGTAATCCGGCACACCGTAGACATAGACAGCCTGATCGACGCCGCCATGGTGTTTGGAATCGCACACGGCGTCGCCGTCCAGACCAAGTGTGGTGACACGCAAGGGCGCAGTGGCGGGCATTTTATAGATGCCGGTCAGATCGATTGATTTGGCCGTTTCGATGCGCTGGGCACGGCCGAGGTTGACACTGATTATTTCCATAAAGAACGTTTCTTGATGAATTGCTACCGCAACTGTCGAAAAAAGCTCCTGTCCGCACCTAACGCCTCAGCCGTCCCGCGCGAACGTCTTCGAGCGCGCATGAACGGCCCCGGCGCGGACATACCACGCCTGCCCGGCAAAACCGGATTCGACCAGACGGGTGAAGACAGGGATATCCGGCCGCGGCCGGATGTCGAGAACATCGTCGGCGGAGAAGGGATAGCGAACGCCCGCGCCGCTCAGCCGGGCATGGAACACCTTTCGCCCACCCGGCAGATAGATCGCCCCCTCGAACAGTTCGTCCGCCGGTTCGCCCGGCTCGCTTCGATGGCTCATGCGGGCGCTGAACGCTGCGCCGCCGTCTACCGCCATCCAGGCCGGTATGTGTTCGTCCACATCCAGCCGGGCCGGGTGATAGGGCGTCTGAAAGAAAGCGCGCTCGGCGAAGGCCAGCAGGCGCGACGAGTTGAAGGCGTGGGCCAGGAAGACGCCACCGTTGTCGAGCAGCACCGAGATGGACATCTCGCGAAAGGGGATGCCGCGAAATTTCGACTCGATGGTCGTTACCAGCAGCGCGGCGCGGCCGCCATCGTCGAATGGCGCCAGTCTCTCAGGCCGCAAGCGGTCGCGCCAGTAGACCAGATCGGCCGCGGCCCACAGAGCCACCTCGCGCACATCGGTGATGGTGGAGATGTAGGCAACCGGCGCGGCTTGCTGGGTCATGCGTCCGGCTCCCGCCATACCAATACTTCGCCGCCCTGCCCCATGAGCACGCTGCCGGGGAAGACGCGCAACCGCCATGGCTCCAACCGAATGGCGGCGAACCCGTCGGACGTGGGACCGCCGCGCCACGGCGGCACAATACCGGGGTCATATCCCACCGGGGCAGGACCATCGGCAAAGAGGTTCCAGACCATGACCCGCGTCTCATCGTCCATTAGCAGCGCCGCCCGGCATTCGGCCACACAGGTGTCGTGCGATGGTGTCCAGTAATTAACCGACATCCAGGGGTGGGTGTCCAGGTGGGCGCGTTTGGTCGGAGTCGGACTGGTAGCTATCCAGCCAACCAGTCGCGCGCCGTCCCACTGCCAGATGGGATGTAGCACGCGCGAGCGCGGGCGGCCGTGCGCATCCACCGTTGCCACACCGGCCCAAACGATCCGGTGGGCCATCTCGACAAAGGCAGGGGCAACTTGAGTGAGTTCATGCATGATGGGATTCATCTCCTTAGGCTGAATCGACAGGCGCGTCCGGCTCCCCAATGGTGGATAGCTCCTGCAACAGGAGATTGAGCTGCGGGCCGATGCGCTTCAGTTCCTCGCGGTGGGCCACGGAAAGGCGGGCCAGCACATCGTGACCCTGTGGCGTCAGGGAGACGTAGACGTACCGCCGGTCCTCCACGCCCGGTTCGCGAACGACCAGTTCCTGCGCCGCCATCCGGTCGATGAGTTCCACGGTGGTGTGGTGGCGCAATTGCAGTCGCTCGGCCAGCTCGCTCATCATCACCTGTTCGTACCCCGGATGCCCGGCGATAGCCAACAGAGCCTGATGCTGCTGGGGGGTGATGCCGGCTTCGCGGGCCGCCGTTTCACTAAAGCGCAAGAACTGGCGCAGCGCGTACCGGAATGAGGCCAGCTTTTCATACTCCGCTTTGCTGATGGGTTGAACCATTCTGCTTTCGTCCTTACAGGCGGTCAACTCGCCGTCTGATGGAATTTTACCCCGATTACCGCGCCGGTGGACAAGTTTCCAATTTGATCTGTTGAATTATATCGTATTACGATATAATATCTTGTCTTTCAAATCATTCAACGATATGAGGTAATCATGATCGATCAACCCAACCTGAACTTGCAGGACAATCCGGGCATGCGACCATCCAGATCGTTCCGCATAATCTACATCAGCATCCTTGCCGCCGGCATCGGCGTGATCGCGGGATTTCTGGCCTTTGCCCTCTTCTCGCTCATCGGCCTGCTGTGGAATCTGGTCTTTTTCCAGCAGATATCCACGCAGATCACCGACCTGGAGACAAACCCCATCGGCCTGTGGATGCTGGTCGTGCCGGCCATCGGCGGGCTGATTGTGGCGTTTATGGCCAAGTACGGCACGTCGAAGATCAAGGGCCACGGCATTCCGGAAGCGATGGAGGCGGTGCTGGAAAACCGCAGCCGTGTCAGCCCGCGCGTTGCCATCTTCAAGCCCATCGCCACGGCCATCGCCATCGGCACGGGCGGGCCATTCGGCGCGGAGGGACCGATCATCCAGACCGGCGGGGCGATGGGGTCGATCCTGGGGCAGGCGGTGCAGACCACGGCCGTCGAACGCAAGGTGCTGCTGGCGTGCGGCGCGGCGGCCGGCATGGCCGCCACCTTCAATACGCCCATCGCCGCCGTCATTATCGCCATCGAGTTGCTCCTGTTCGAGTTTAAATCCCGCTCCTTCATCCCGCTGGTCATCGCCACGGTGGTTGCCACCACGGTGCGCATCCCCCTGCTGGGCGAGGGGCCGCTGTTCCAGGTGTCTATCCCTGATTTCGGCATTCCGCGCGCCCTGCCCTTCTACCTTGTGCTGGGCATCCTCTGCGGGCTGGTGGCCGTCGGCTTCTCGCGGGCGCTCTATTGGGTCGAAGAGATGTTCGAACGGCTGCCGGCCGGCGATTTCTGGCATCCGGTCATCGGCGGCTTCGCGTTGGGGCTGATCGGTTTCTTCGTCCCGCGCGTGCTGGGCGTGGGTTATGACACTGTCGAGGATATTCTCAATAACCAGCTGGCGCTGGGCGTGCTGCTGTCGCTCATGGTCTTCAAGGCGCTGGCGCTGCTGGTATCGTTGGGGTCGGGCACATCCGGCGGCCTGCTCGCGCCGCTGTTTATGGTCGGCGCGGCCATGGGCGGAGCCCTGGCCATTCTCTTCAACACGATGATGCCGGGCCTCGACCTGGCCCCGGGCGCGTTTGCGCTGGCGGCGATGGTCGCCATCTTTGGCGCCGCCTCGCGTTCCACGTTCGCCTTCATCATCTTTGGCTTCGAGATTACCCAGGACTACCACGCCATCCTGCCGCTGATGCTGGTCTGCGTGATCGCCGATGCTGTGGCCCTCATCTTCATGCGCAACACAATCATGACCGAGAAACTGGCCCGGCGCGGATTGCGCGTCCCCCAGGAGTATGAGGCCGACGCGCTGCAACAGGTGACGGTCGGAGACATGATGGTCACCGGCACGCTCAATCTGCGCAGCGACATGCGCGTGAAAGCTCTGGTCGATCGCATCGCCAGGGGGGAAGCGGAATACGTACGGCATCAGGCATTTCTCATCGTCGACGAGGACGAGAAATTGACAGGCATTATCACCCGGGGCGATCTGCTGGCAGCGCTCGACGAACCGGCCGGCGGAGAACTGACCGTCTTGCAGGCCGGAACGGCGTCGCCCATCGTCGCCTACCCGGATGAAGTTCTCCACGATACACTCATCAGGCTGTTGCAAAACGACATCGGCCGTCTGCCGGTGGTCAGTCGTGACGATCCGACCCGCATCGTCGGCTACCTCAGCCGCGGGGCCATCCTCCGGGCGCGGCAGCACCGCATCGAAGAGGAGCATTCCCGCGAGCAGGGCTGGTTGGGACGGCTGCGGAGCAGCGGCGTCGGGACCCGTTCCTGAGCAGGCAGCCTGCCCGATGAACGCCGGTTAAGCCCGTTGCGCCTCTCGTGCACCGCTTGCTACAATCCTCAACGCAATGGGCATCTGGAGCGAGGCGACATTTTGGCGTTTGTCGGCGGCGGTGGGGATTTTCCTCGCGGGGCTGATCTACGTGCGCGGCTGGCGGCGGTTACAGGCCTTCCATCAGGGGCCGCCGCCCGCCGATGCTCCGGCCTCGTCCCGCTCGCTCAAGCTGTTCATCGGCGGCCTGGTCTGGCTGGCTGTGGCGCTCATCTCACCGCTCGGTTATCTTTCGACGCAATACTTCAGCGCGCGTATCATCCAGCACATGATGCTTGTTGCCTCCATCCCCAGCCTGCTCATGCTGGCGGACCCCGTTCCGGCGCTGCTCTACGGGCTGCCGGAACGATGGCGTGTTTCGTTACCGGCCGGGCAGAATGCCGGACATCCTCCCACGGCGGCCCGGCGCTTTCTCCATCAAGCTACCGCGCCGAGCGTCACGTTGCTGACCTTCCTTTGCGTCTGCTGGTTCTGGTACAATCCCGACATTCACGCGGCGACGCTGCGTTACAGCATCGTCCATGCCGCCGAGCTGCTCAGCCTGTTGGGCATTGCCCTGCTCAACTGGTGGCACATCACCAACGCCTGGCCACGAATCCACAAAGAGATGAAGCCGCTGGTGCGCATCCTCTACGCCTTCATCAGCATCTGGCCGATCAAGGTCATCGGTCTTATACTGTTGTTCATTCCGCACCCGCTCTATGAGTATCCGGCATCCTTTCAGTTCAGGGGTCTGCAAATCAACGACTATATCTTCGGCGGGATAATCGCCTGGATCATCAGCGGCCTGGCCTACGCCGTCGCCTCAATCGGGCTGGTGAACGAATGGCTATCCGACGAAGTCGACAAACCCGCGCTGCCTGAATCCCGGTGGGCCACCGACGAGGCAATGATCGCGCCGGGCATCAAACGCTAACTATTATGAACCGTTCTGCCTACCCTGCCATACCGCCGAGCGTCTGGATCGCCGAGACAGCCACCGTGCGCGGCGACGTGACGCTGGGCGAGGACGTCAGCGTCTGGTTCGCGGCCGTGCTGCGCGGCGACGAAGCGCCAATCGTCATCGGCGACCGGACGAATGTGCAGGACGGCGCGGTGCTCCACGTCTCGGCCGGGTTCCCGTGCGTCATCGGTCATGACGTCACCATCGGCCATGGGGCCATCGTCCACGGCTGCACGGTTGAAGACGGCGCGCTCATCGGTATCCGGGCCGTGGTGCTTGACGGCGCGGTCATCGGCGCGGGCGCGGTGGTGGGGGCCGGGGCCGTTGTGCCGCCGGGCATGCACGTGCCGCCGGGGATGCTGGCCCTCGGCGTGCCTGCCAAGGTCGTCGCCCCGCTGAGCGAAACGCAACGCTCGGCCGGCCCACGCGCCGTGATGAATTACATGGCCCGGAAAGAGGCGTATCGGGAGGGGAAGTATTAGTGACGAGCGACGAATGACGAGTTATGAACGACCGCCGACCGAAATGATTCACCTGCTGATTACTGCCCACGGCTCACTATCCACTGCCCACTATTCCTCATGATCACCATCACCAGTCCCCAAAACCCGCGCGTCAAGGCCGTGGTCAAGCTCAACGACCGGCGCGCGCGCGACGCGGCCCGCCGGACGGTCGTCGAAGGCGTGCGCGAGGTGCGGCTGGCCCTCGGCCGCGGCGTCGCGCCGGTGGAGGCCTGGCTCTGCCCGGAACTCATTGAGGGGACGGAAGCCGAAACCGCCGCTGCCCACCTGCGCGCAATTGCCGCGACGGGCATGAGCGAGTTGTTTCTGGTCTCGCCGGAGGTATTCGCCAAAATGGCCTATCGCGGCGAGAGCGGCGGGCTGCTGCTGGTCATCGCCTATCGACCGCACGGCCTGGATGATCTGCAATTTCGCGGCGCGCCCTTTCTCGTCGTCGTTGAGGAAGCGGAAAAACCGGGCAACCTGGGCGCGATCCTGCGCACGGCCGACGCCGCCGGGGCGGACGCGGTCGTTGTGCCCACGCCGGCGGAGCGCAAGGGCACCGACATCCATAATCCCAACGTCATCCGCGCCAGTCTGGGGGCCTATTTCACCGTCCCGACCGTGGCGACGAGCAACGACGAGGCCATCCGTTGGCTGAAGCAACGCGGTATCGCCATCGTCGCCGCGACCCCCGCGGCCGACGCACCCTACACCGCCACCGATATGACCGGCCCCGTTGCCCTGGTCCTGGGCAGCGAGGCGTGGGGCCTCAGCGACACGTGGCTGGCGGCGGCCGACCGGCGTGTGAGCATCCCCATGGCCGGCGAAGTCGATAGCCTGAATCTGTCGGCTTCGGCCGCGCTGCTGATGTATGAGGTGGTTAGGCAGCGAGGGGAAACGAGGAAGCAGGGAAGAGCAGGAAATGAACTCGAGGGCAAGTTGCCATAGCCCACCCGTCTTCCCGCCCCGACGCCAAATCCCACCTCACTCACCGATTGGATTGCCGCCCGGCCCGAAACGACCGATAATAGATGCATCATCCACCCGCACAAATCGCGCCGGATAGCCGGTCGCGCTTAACATTCCAAACCTGGCCCGGATCGACCGGGCATACCCAAGGAGAACCTGTCCATGTCCAAGCTCGTTAAAGTTGCCGTCACGGGAGCGGCCGGCCAAATCGGCTACTCCATTCTGCCTCGCATCGCCAACGGCGAAGTCTTCGGCCCCGACACGCGCGTGGCCCTGCACCTGCTGGAGATCACCCCGGCGATGCAGGCCCTCGAAGGCGTCGTCATGGAACTCGACGACTGCGCCTTTCCGCTGCTCGATAACATCGTCATCAGTGACGATCCCAAAGTCGCCTTCAACGGCGTCAATTGGGCGCTCCTCATCGGCTCGCGGCCGCGCTCGAAGGGTATGGAGCGCGGCGAACTGATCCAGGTCAACGGCCCCATCTTCGTCGGCCAGGGCCGGGCTATCAGCGAAGTGGCCGCCGATGATGTACGCGTCGCCGTGGTCGGCAATCCGGCCAATACCAACGCCCTGATCGCGATGAACAATGCGGGGGACGTTCCGGCCGACCGCTTCAGTGCCCTGACCCGCCTCGACCAAAACCGGGCCTATGCCCAACTGGCGCAGAAAGCCGGCGTCCGCGTCACCGACGTCAGCAACGTCGCCATCTGGGGCAACCACAGCGCCACGCAATACCCCGACTTCGAGAACGCGAAGATCAACGGCCGCCCGGCGATGGAGGTCATCACCGACCACGATTGGCTGTGCGGGCCGTTCATCGAGACGGTGCAGAAGCGCGGCGCGGCCATCATCGCCGCCCGCGGCCTGTCGTCGGCCATGTCGGCCGCCAACGCCGCTCTCGACCACGTGCGCAGCTTCCTGCACAAGACGCCCGACGGCGACTGGTTCTCGGCCGTGGTTCCGTCCGATGGCAGCTATGGCATCGACGAGGGATTGATGTTCTCCTTCCCCGTCGTCAGCGACGGCAACGGCAACTGGAGCATCGTCCAGGGCCTGCCGTGGAGCGACTTTGCCCGCGACAAGGTCGCCATCACGCAGGACGAATTGCGCGAGGAAAAGGCGGTCATCGCCGATCTGTTGCGGTAGAATCACGCGCGGCGGCGCGGAACCGGGGGCGGAGATTGGCCCCGGTTCCGCTCGCTCTATCGCTCAGTTATTCCTGATTGAGCAAGGGCGCAGCCGGGAATGGCTGCGCGAGGGGTGTCAATATGATCAAGGATATTAACCACATCGCCATTATCGTGCCCGACCTGGAAGGGGCGCTGGGGTTCTGGGAAGGGGCGCTGGGATTGAAGCCGACGCGGACGGAATCGGTGCCGAGCGAGGGCGTCGACGTGGCTTTCCTGCCGGTTGGGGGCAGCAATCTGGAACTCATGAAGCCGACCGTGGCCGATACCGGCGTGGCCCGGTTTCTGGAGAAGCGCGGCCCGGGTATCCATCACATGTGCCTGGAAGTGGACGACATTGAGGCCATGATGGCTCGCCTGCGGGAACACAACGTGCAACTAATCAATGAGGAGCCGGTGGAAGCACCGGCTCACGGCGCTCATGGCGGCCGAAAATACGCCTTCGTCCACCCCAAAAGCACGGGCGGCGTGCTGGTGGAACTATATCAATTGGGTGGATAGCGAGCAGTGAACAGTATTCGGTGGGTCAGTATTCAGTTGGTCAGTGTTCAGTTCGGTAAACTGACCTACCAACCCACTGATTTACTGACCCACTGACCCACTGACCGACTGACTTACTGACCGACTGACCACTAAACGGAGAAATCAATGGCTGATCAATACGATGTCGTGGTGCTGGGGGCCGGGCCGGGCGGATACGTAGCCGCCATTCGCGCGTCGCAATTGGGGCTGAAGACGGCCGTCGTCGAAAAGCAATACATGGGCGGCGTCTGCCTCAATATCGGCTGTATCCCCACCAAGGCGTTGCTGAAAAACGCCGAGGTGGCCCACACGCTGAAGCATCGCGGCAAGGAGTTCGGCTTCAGCTTCGACAACCTGCAACTCGACTACCCCGCCGCCTTCAAGCGCAGCCGCCAGGTCTCGGACCGGCTGGTGAAGGGCATCGGCTTCCTGATGAAGAAGAACAAGATCGACGTCTATGACGGCGTCGGCAAGCTGACCGGGCCGCATACGGTAGCCGTCAAGCTCAACGACGGTAAGGACGCCACACTGGAGGCCGGGCATATCATCATCGCCACCGGCGCCCGGCCGCGGCCGTTTCCCGGCGTGGAGTTCGACGACAAGAAAGTCATCTCCTACGTCCCGGCCATTCTGGCCGAGAACCCGCCCAGGTCGGTCGTCATCATCGGCGGCGGAGCCATCGGCGTCGAGTTCGCCTACGTGTGGATCAACTACGGCGTCGACGTGACCATCCTGGAGATGATGCCCCACCTGCTGCCCAATGAGGAGCCGGAAGTCAGCGACACGCTGGAAAAGGCCTACAAGAAGCTGGGCGTCAAGTTCCAGACCGGGGCCAAAGTCACCGGCATCGAGAAGACCGGCAAGGGCGTCCGCGTCAGCGTCGAGGGCGGCGAGCCGCTGGAGGCCGAGACCTGTCTGGTGGCGATCAACTTCATGCCCAATACCGAGGACATCGGCCTCGAAGCGGCTGGCGTGCAACTGACGGAGCGCAAGAACGTGGCCATCGACGGCAACATGCGCACCAACGTGCCCCACATCTACGCCATCGGCGACGTGGCCACCGATTACCGGCTGGCCCACATCGCCTCGGCCATGGGAATGGTGGCGGCCGAGACCATTGCCGGCCACCCGACAATGTCGATCGACTTCCGCATGATGCCGCGTTGCACCTATAGCCAGCCACAAGTGGCCAGCTTCGGCTATACCGAAGCGGCGGCCAAAGAGGCCGGCTACGAGGTCAAAGCGGGCCAGTTTCCCTTCCAGGCCAACGGCAAAGCGCTGGGCCTGGGTGAGCGCGACGGCTTCGTGAAAATCATTGCCGACGCGAAATACGGCGAGATTCTCGGCGCCCACCTCGTCGGCCCCGACGTGACCGAACTGCTGCCGGAGCTGACCCTGGCGCGCAACAACGAGTTGACGGCCGAGGAGATCGCTCGCAACGTCCACGCCCACCCCACGCTGAGCGAGGCGCTCATGGAAGCAGCGCATGGCGTGGAAGGGATGCCGATACACGTTTGAGTGATGGCCCCGGGCTGGAAGGCCATCAATTAGCATGACTTGTGGGCAACATGCTTCGAACGGTGTGTTGCCCTTTTTGTTATTTCCCTTGCTAATCCGTCGGCCTGCCGGCTACCGGCCACGGGATACTAAAAAACTGGAGACCAACCCATGCACTGGTGGCAAACCGGGATCATCTACCAAATCTATCCCCGCTCGTTTCAGGACACATACGATACCGAAGGTATTATCAACGCCGACGGCGTGGGCGATCTGAACGGCATCATCCGTCGACTCGACTACCTCAAGTCGCTCCACGTCGATGCCATCTGGATCTCGCCCATCTTCCCGTCGCCGATGCACGACTTCGGCTACGACGTAGCCGACTACTGCGACATCCATCCGATGTTCGGCACGCTGGCCGACTTCGACCGGTTGCTGGCCGAAGCCCATGCCCGCGACCTGAAGGTCATTCTCGACCTCGTGCCCAATCACACGTCGGACGAGCACGCCTGGTTTGTGGAAAGCCGCAGCAGCCGCGACAACCCCAGGCGCGACTACTACCTGTGGCGCGACCCGGCCCCCGGCGACGGCCCCCCGGAGACGCGCCTGCCCAACAACTGGCAGACCCACTTCGGCGGCAACGCCTGGACCTACGACGCCCACACCGGCCAGTTCTACATGCACCAGTTCCACAGCAGCCAGCCGGAGCTGAACTACCGCCACCCCGAGGTATTGCCGGCCATGCTCGACAATATGCGCTTCTGGCTCGACCGGGGCGTGGACGGCTTCCGGGTGGACGTCATCTGGCTGATGCTGAAGGACGAGCAGTTCCGCGACGAGCCGCCCAACCCCCACGCCGGGCCGGACGCGCGGCCGTTCGACCAAATCCGGCACATCTATACCGCGGGCGTCGAGGGCATCCACGGCATCATCAGGCAAATGCGCGCCGTGCTCGATGAATACGACGAGCGCATGATGGTCGGCGAGATCTATCTGCTGGTTGAGCAACTGGTCACCTACTATGGCGACGGCGACGAATGTCACATGCCGTTCAACTTCCAGTTGATCAATCTGCCGTGGAAGGCGCAAATCATCGGCGACTACATCCGTGAGTATGAGGGGGCGCTGCCGCCGGGCGGCTGGCCCAACTGGGTGCTGGGCAACCACGACCAGCATCGCATCGCCACTCGCGTACGAAAAGAAACCGGGGTTCTCGGAAGAAATCCGGTTTCCAGAAGCGTGCTTGACCCGGCCCGCCTGGCCCAAATGCTGCTGCTGACGCTGCGCGGCACGCCGACCTGCTACTACGGCGACGAGATCGGCATGGAGGACGTGCCCATCCCGTTCGAGCAGTGCATGGACCCGGCCGCGCTGCAACAGCCGGAACTATTCGAGATCTGGGGCCGCGACCCGGAGCGCACGCCGATGCAGTGGGACGACTCGCCCAACGCGGGGTTCACCGCGCCGGACGCGACGCCCTGGCTGCCGCTCGCGGCCGATTACCGCTTGCGCAACGTGGCCGCGCAGGATGCCGACCCGGCGTCGATGCTGAACTTCTATCGGGCGCTGGCCGCGCTGCGGCGGGTCGAGCCGGCGCTGAACCGCGGGGATTACGAAGAAGTGGATTTGGGGATAGCGGACGCGGCCGCCACAGGCGATGTTCTGGCCTATCGGAGGACGTGGGCCGGGAGTGACGGATTTTTGATGGCGCTGAATTTCGGCGGAAACGAGCAGACGCTCGATCTGGGCGTGGTCGGCGCGAGTGATATATCGATTGTACTGTCGACCGATCCCGATCGCACCGGGTCAGCCGTTGCCGTCCCCTTTGTCCTGAGACCCAATGAGGGTGTCGTTTTGCGTCTGCGAGGGCCGGCCAACAGGGATTAGGAAGAGCGCTACGAAAAGCGCCCCCTGAAGGCGATACGACAGGCGACCATCTGTGCTATAATTCCTGTTATGCCGGAAGGCTTTATGGAACCCACCGGCCGACTGGAAGACCTCGCTTGACAATCGCTGCCCTCCTCGACCACCTCCGCACCAATCGCGATTTCATCGCCAACGTTGTCGCCTGGGAGCGCATCCCGACCCGACCCGGCCGTTACGCGCCCATGCCCGACTCGGTCGATCCGCGACTGGCGGCGGCGCTGCGGGCGCGGGGCATCGAGCAACTCTATAGTCACCAGTCGGCGGCCATCGACGCCGTGGATCGCGGCGAAAACGTCGTCGTCGCCACGGCCACGGCCAGCGGCAAGTCGCTGACCTACACGTTGCCGGTGCTGTCGCGGCTGGCGGCCGACCCTGCGGCGCGCGCGCTCTACCTCTTCCCAACCAAGGCGCTGGCCCACGACCAGGAAGCGGAAGCTGCGGCCGTCGTCAACGCCGCCCGGCTACCCATCCAGGTCCACACTTACGACGGCGACACGCCGCGCGGCAAGCGGCCGAGCATCCGCGCGGGGGGCGGCGTGATCATCACCAATCCCGACATGCTCCATGCCGGAATCCTGCCCTTTCACCCATCGTGGCGCTCGCTCTTCGGCCGGCTGGAGTACGTCATCATCGACGAGATCCACACTTACCGCGGCGTCTTCGGCAGCCACGTGGCCAACGTCCTGCGCCGATTGCAGCGCCTGTGTCGCTTTTACGGCAGCGACCCACAGTTCATCTGCGCCTCGGCCACCATCGCCAACCCCAGGGAACACGCCGAACGATTAATCGAACGACCCTTCACCCTGATCGACGAATCCCAAAACGGCGCGCCGCAGGGTCGCAAGGATTTCATTCTCTATAACCCACCAATCATTGACGAGGAACTGGGCCTGCGAGCCGGCGCCGTGCCGGCGGCCAGGGATGCGGCCGTCACCTTCCTCGCCCAGGACATACAGACCATCGTCTTCGCCCGCGCCCGCCAGACGGTGGAACTATTGCTGGGCTACCTTCGCGACGAACTGGCCCATCTGGGCCACGAGGTGACGCCGGTCGACGGTCGGCTGCCCACCGTGATGGGCTATCGCGGCGGCTACCTGCCACTGGAGCGCCGGGCCATCGAAGCCGGGCTGCGCGACGGCACGGTGCGCGGCGTAGTGGCCACCAACGCGCTGGAGTTAGGCATCGACATCGGCGCGCTCGACGCGGCCGTGCTGACCGGCTACCCCGGTACGATCGCCGGCGTTCGGCAACAGGTTGGCCGCGCCGGACGGCGGGCCGAGCGCTCGGCGGCCATTCTCGTCGCGGGCAACGGCGCGCTGGATCAATATCTCTGCCTGCACCCGCGCTATCTGTTCGGCCGCTCGCCGGAGCACGCGTTGACCAATCCCGACAATCTGCCCATCCTGAC
>JACDJA010001131.1_pt1 | contig 23761 bp, 18 predicted proteins | sample 7449241 | NCBI WGS metagenome assembly JACDJA01 (sample SAMN14253289, study PRJNA609438) | sludge metagenome | isolation source: initial anaerobic sludge | collected 2018-12-20 | reverse complement strand
GGCAAGGTGCTGGCCGAATGGGTGACCGAGGGCGCGACCGAATGGGACATGTGGTCCTTCGACCCGCGCCGCTACACCGGCTGGGAGGATCACGATTATTGCGTCGCAAAGGGTATGGAGATTTACGGCAACGAATATGCCATCCATTTCCCGCACCACGCCTGGCCGGCGGGGCGCGACCGGCGCCATTCGGCCGTCCATGACCGGGTGGCGGCACTTGGCGCGCAGTTCGGCGCCCATAACGGCTACGAACGCGCCCTGTGGTATGCGCGACCGGGCGACGACATTTCTGAACAGGCGCAACGCACATGGGCGCGCGAGGGGCCATGGTTCCCCGCGGTCAAGGCCGAATGCGAGGCGGTGCGCGACGCCTGTGGCATTCTCGACCTGCCGGGATTCTCGCGCTATCGGCTCTCGGGGCCGGGGGCGGCAGAATGGCTTGAACGTCAGATCACAGGACGCCTGCCCGGGATCGGGCGGCTCGGCCTTGCCTATTTCGCCGACGACAAGGGCCGCATCGTCACCGAGATGAGCGTGGCGCGTCTGGCCGAGGACGAGATGTGGCTCATCACCGGGGCTGCGGCGCAGCTGCACGATCGCGGCTGGCTCGAAGGTCACCTTGCGCCGGGGCTTTCACTGGTTGACGAAAGCGCCGATTGGTCGTGCCAGATCCTGACCGGGCCGAAGGCGCGCGAGATCCTCGCCGCCGCCGGTGCCGAGGCAGACCTGACGACGCCCTGGCTCAGCCATCAATGGGGGCGCATCGCCGGGCGCGAGGTCTGGCTGCCGCGTGTCTCCTATGCCGGCGAGTTGGGGTGGGAACTGCATACGCGCCTTGCCGATACGCCTGCCGTCTGGGACGCGGTGATGGCGGCGGGCGCGCCGCTGGGGCTGAAACCCTTCGGCATGTTCGCGCTGGATTCCCTGCGCATCGAAAAGGGCTATCGCGTGTGGAAGGCTGACCTTTCGACCGATTACACCGTGCTCGAAGGCGGCCTTGGCCGGTTCGTCAACTGGGCCAAGCCCGAGTTCCGCGGCAAGGCCGCGCTCGAGGCCGAAAGGCAGAGAGGTTCCGCCAAGGGCTTTGCGACCCTCCTGGTCGAGGATTGCCCCATCGACCCACCCTATATGGCGACCCTGTGGCAGGGCGACAGCGTCGTGGGCGAGGTGACGAGCGCGAACTGGGGCCATCGCCTGGGCGGCCTGGTGCTGCTGGCGATACTGCGCGCGGACCTTCACGCGCCCGGCACGGCGCTTGAGGTCGAAAGCTTCGGCCAACGCTACCGGGCGGTCGTGCAGCCCGACAGACCGCTCTGGGACGGGGACAACGCGCGTATCCGCGCATGAAAGAGGCCGGGGTCACTCTCCGGCCGGGCATATCGGACACAAGCTGCATCAGGCGAGAAACAGATCAAGATGGCGGAAATTCCCTCACAGGCACGGGCAGTTGTGATCGGTGGTGGCGTCTCGGGCTGTTCGGTGGCCTATCATCTGGCCAAGGCGGGCTGGCGTGACGTGGTGCTGCTTGAACGCAAGCGTTTGACCTCAGGCACGACATGGCATGCCGCAGGGCTGGTCGGCCAGCTGCGCACCAGCGAGAACATGACCCGGCTGGCGAAATATTCGGCCGATCTCTACACGCGGCTCGAAGAAGAGACCGGCGTTGCCACCGGCATGAAGCGCGTGGGCTCGATCACCGTGGCCCTTACCCAGGACCGGATGCAGGAAATCCTGCGGCAGGCGACGCTGGCGCGGATCTTCGGGGTCGAGGTGCATCCGGTCACCCCCGATGAGATCAAGGCGCTTTACCCGCTGGTCGAGGTGGGTGACGCCGTGGGCGGCGTCCATCTGCCGGGCGATGGTCAATGCGACCCGGCCAATATCGCCATGGCCCTGGCCAAGGGGGCGCGGATGCAGGGCGCAAGCATCCTCGAGGGCGTGCGGGTCACCCGCGTCACCGAGGCAATGGTGCCGGGCGGTGGCCGCCGCGTCACCGGCGTCGATTATGTCGGCCCCGAGGGTGCCGGCCATATTGCGGCGGATGTCGTCATCAACTGCGGCGGCATGTGGGGGCGCGATCTGGCGGCGACCTCTGGCGTCACGCTGCCCTTGCACGCCTGCGAGCATTTCTATCTGCTGACCGAACCTGTTGCCGGTGTCGGCGACCTGCCGGTGCTGCGCGTGCCCGACGAATGCGCCTATTACAAGAGCGATGCGGGCAAGATGCTGCTCGGCGCGTTTGAGCCAAGGGCAAAACCCTGGGGCATGGAAGGCATTCGCGAGGATTTCGAATTCGACACCCTGCCCGAGGATTGGGACCATTTCGCCCCGATCCTTGAACTGGCGACGGGGCGGATGCCGCTGTTCGAGACCGCCGGGATTCACACTTTCTTCAACGGACCCGAAAGCTTCACCCCCGATGACAGCTACTACCTTGGCCCCGCGCCGGAACTTGGCGGCTATTGGATCGCGGCGGGCTATAACTCGATCGGCATCGTGTCCTCGGGCGGCGCGGGCATGGCGCTGGCCCATTGGATCACCGAGGGTGAGGCACCGTTTGACCTGTGGGATGTAGACATCCGCCGCGCCCAGCCGTTCCAGCGCAATCGCCGCTATCTCAAGGAGCGGGTGACCGAGACCCTCGGCCTGCTTTACGCCGACCATTACCCCTATCGCCAGGTTGTCACCGCGCGCGGGGTGCGGCGCACGCCCCTGCATGAACATCTCAAATCACGCGGCGCAGTCTTTGGCGAGGTCGCGGGCTGGGAACGCGCCAACTGGTTCGCGGATCCCGGCCAGGAGCGGGAATACCGCTACGCATGGGGGCGGCAGAACTGGTTCCCCAACCAGAAAGCCGAACATCTGGCCGTGCGTGAAGGCGTCGGCTTTTTCGACATGACCTCATTCGGCAAGATCCGGGTCGAGGGGCGTGATGCCTGCGCCTTCCTCAACCGCGTCTGCGGTGCGAATGTGGACGTGGCGCCGGGCCGTATCGTCTATACCCAGATGCTGAATGCGCGCGGCGGGATCGAAAGTGACCTGACCGTGACCCGGCTCTCCGAACGCGCCTTTCTGCTGGTGGTCCCGGGGGCGACTTTGCAGCGTGACCTTGCATGGTTGCGCCGCCATGTGGGCGATGCCTTCGCGGTCATCACCGACGCGACCAATGCCGAGGCCGTCCTATGCGTGATGGGCCCGAAAGCGCGCGACCTGATGCAGGCGGTCAGCCCGGATGATTTCTCGAACGAGGCGCATCCATTCGGTTTCGCGTGTGAGATCGAGATCGGCTACGGCCTCGCCCGCGCGCATCGCGTCACCTATGTGGGCGAGCTCGGCTGGGAGCTTTATGTCGGCTCCGACATGGCCGCGCATGTGTTCGAGACTCTGGCAGAGGCGGGCGCGGACCACGGGCTGAAGCTGTGCGGAATGCATACGCTCGATTCCTGTCGCATCGAGAAGGGGTTTCGTCACTGGGGCCATGACATCACCGATGAGGATCACGTCCTTGAGGCCGGTCTTGGCTTTGCGGTGCAGACGAAGAAGCCTGACTTCATCGGCCGCGATGCCGTGCTGCGCAAGAAGGACGAGGGTCTGTCGCGCCGACTGGTCCAGTTCCGCGTGGAAAACCCCGAGGTGATGCTGTTCCACAATGAAGCGCTGGTCCGCGACGGCGACATCGTGGGGCCGGTGACTTCGGCCAATTACGGCCATTTCCTCGGCGGGGCGATTGGCATGGGCTATGTGCCCTGCAAGGGTGAAAGCGCCGCAGATGTGTTGGCCTCACGCTATGAGATCGAGGTCGAGGGGGTGCGCCATGCGGCCATCGCCAGCCTCAGGCCGATGTATGATCCAAAGGCTGAAAGAGTGCGGATGTAGCGTCACTGCGATCACCTTGGCAGACATGAAGGGGAGGGAAGAATGTCACTTTTGCAACGTCACATGGCGTTTGAGGCCCTTCATCAGCGGGGATGCTTCATCATTCCCAACCCGTGGGATGCTGGCACGGCGCGGATGGCGGCCGCATTGGGTGCCCGGGCTCTGGCGACCTCATCCGCCGCGCATGCCTTTGCCCTTGGTCGCCCTGACGGGCAGGTCAGCCGGGACGAGGCCCTCACCCATGCGCAAGAGATCATTGCCGCCACTGCGCTGCCGGTCTCGGGCGACTTTGAGAACGGCTTCGGCGACGACCCCGACACGGTGGCCGAGACGACGCGGCTGGGGGCCGAGATCGGGCTTTCGGGGCTTTGCATCGAGGACACAAGACGCGAGGACGGCAGCGCCTATCCGTTCGATCTTGCCATCGAGCGGGTGCGCGCCGGAGTTGCCGCTGCCCGCGCCCTTGGCCGGCCCTTCGTCTTTTGCGCCCGTGCCGACGGCGTGATGGGCGGCCTCTATGATCTGGCCGAAGGCATCCGCCGCCTGCGCGCCTATGAGGACGCAGGCGCCGATCTGCTCTATCTGCCGATGCCGCCGGGGCGGGCCGAGATCGCGCAGATATTGGCGGCGGTGACCAGGCCGATCAACGTCCTGGCTGCGGGGCCGGTGCGCGAGATGAACCTCGCCGAACTTGCCCGCATGGGGGTGCGGCGCATCTCGACGGGCAGCCAGATCCTGCGCGCCACGCAGACGGTGATTGTCGAGGCGCTTTCGGAGATGCTGGGTGAAAAGGGCTCTTTCACCTCCCTGCTGAAATCTGCATCGGGCGGCGAGATGGATACGTTGCTCTTGCGGGGGGCGGGCGACGAACAATGAATGGATGGGAACGAATGGCAAAGCGCCGGACAACGGCCCAGCCAGACATGGGAGAGCATCATGAACGAAATCAGTGAAACAAGCGCGCCCGCCGGGTCGCGGCGGACGGGTCGTGCAGGTGGTCGGGCGGCGCGGGTGGCAGCCAGGGCGGCGCCATTGTCTGATGACATGCGCCCGGTCAGACCGGGCCTGCCGGGGGGGAAATACAAGCCGCTGAGCGAGGCGGATGTCGAGACGATCCACCACGCGGCGCTGGACGCGCTCGAGCAGATCGGCTTTGGCAATGCGCCCGACACCGGAGTCGAGATCCTGACCGGCGCGGGCGCAATCCTGGGCGATGATGGCCGCATCCGCTTTCCCCGCGCGCTGGTCGAGGACATGCTGGCCAAGGCGGCGCGCAACATCACCCTTCATGCCCGCGACCCGAAACACGACCTGCATCTGAGCGGCACCCGCGTGCATTTCGGCACCGCAGGCGCGGCGGTGCATGTCGTCGACCCCTACACGCTCGAATATCGCGATTCGACGGCGCAGGACCTCTACGATGCCGCACGGCTGACCGAACATCTCGACAATATCCACTTCTACCAGCGCACGATGGTCTGTCGCGACGTGCTTGATAACAAGGAGATGGACCTCAACACGCTTTATGCGTCGCTCGCGGGCACGAAAAAACATGTGGGCACCAGCATCTTCGACATGGACCATGTGGATGATGCATTCGAGATCCTGCACATGGTCGCCGGCAGTGAGGAAAAGTGGCGCGAACGGCCGTTCGTGTCGAACTCGAACTGCTTTGTCGTGCCGCCGATGAAATTCGCCGAGGAAAGCTGCCGCGTGATGGAAGAATGCGTCCGGCGCGGCATGCCGATGCTCCTGCTGTCGGCGGGTCAGGCCGGGGCCACGGCGCCAGCGCCGATCGCGCTCGCCATCGTGCAGGCCGTGGCCGAATGCCTTGCGGGCGTCGTCTATGTGAACGCGATCAAGCCGGGTGCACCGGCGATCTTCGGCACCTGGCCCTTCGTCTCCGACCTGCGCACCGGCGCCATGTCCGGCGGCAGCGCGGAACAGGCGCTGCTCACGGCGGGCTGCGCACAGATGCATCGCTTCTACGACCTGCCGGGCGGCGCGGCGAGCGGGATCAGCGATTCCAAGCTGCCCGACATGCAGGCGGGCTGGGAGAATGCCATCACCAACACGCTCGCCGGGCTTGCCGGGCTGAACATGTGCTACGAGGCGGTCGGCATGCATGCCTCGCTGCTGGGCTTCTGCCCGGAAAGCATGGTGCTGGGCGACGACATTCTTGGCCAGGTGATGCGGCTGGTGCGCGGCATCGACGTCACGCCCGATACCACCTCGATCGAGGTGATGAAGGAGGTCTGCCTTGGCGGGCCGGGCCACTACCTCGGCTCGGACCAGACGCTGAAGCTGATGCAGACGGAATACATCTACCCCGTTGTCGGCAACCGGATGAGCCCGAAGGAATGGGGCGAGGCAGGCAAGCCGCTGCTTCTCGACCGGGCAACCGCGCGCAAGGAAGAGATTCTCGCCAATTCGGGCTGCGTCATCCCGCCCGACGTGGACCGGGCCGTTCGCGAGCGGTTCAACATGTACTTCCGATAGGCCAACCGGGAACGGGCCAAATGCCAGCCCGTTCCCCGTTGCAATCGCTCAGGCGCGCCCGGCCAGCATCGGCAGGGTCATCGCCTGGGCATATTGCTGCGCGCTGACCAGATAGGCGTCATAGCTTTCGCGTACGCGCGCCACATCGGCACTGGCCGCCGTCAACTCGTCCTGCACCTCGAGCCATGCGGCACGGATCGCGGCGACGATATCGTCGTTGAAGGCACGGAAATCGACGCCTTCCTCGCGCAAGGCGGTCATGGCCTGCGCGTTGTGATACGCGAAATTCGCGTGATTCTCCAGCGCGGCGGCATGGGCCGCATTCTTGCAGATATTCTGCAGATCGGGCGACAGCTCGGCCCAGGCATCCTGGTTGAACACAACCGCCAGCGCGGCGCCGGGTTCTGTCAGCGCGGGCATGTAGCACAGCTTGGTGATCCTTTGCAGCCCGAACGCCTGATCGAGCATCGGGCCGACCCATTCGGCCGCATCAATCGCACCGGACTGGAGCGCCTGAAAGATTTCCGGCGGCGGCATCAGGACCGCGTTCACGCCCAGCTTGCGAAACACCTCGCCGCCAAGGCCGGCAATCCGCATGTTGAGGCCGTCCAGGTCCGCGACACTGTTGATCTCGTTCTTGAACCAGCCGGCCGATTGCGTGCCCGAGTTGCCGGAATAGAATGGGACAAGGTCCCGCTGGGCATAGATATCGTCCCAGATTTCCTGTCCGCCACCAAATTCAAGCCAGGCGACATGCTCACCCGCCGTCATGCCGAACGGCACGGCGGTAAACCAGTGCAGCGCCGGATTCTTTCCGGCGGCGTAGTAGGTCGGGCCGTGGCCGACTGGCGCATTCCCTTGCTGCACCGCATCCTCGACGGCAAAGGCCGGCACCAGCTCGCCTGCGCCGAACACCTTGAAGGTGAGGCGCCCGTCGGACATTTCGGCCACCTTGGCCGCAAAGTTCTGCACATTCGAGCCGACCCCCGGCGCGTTCTTGGGGAACGCGGTCGGCAGGTTCCACTCGATCACACCCTGCGCGATGGCGGGACTGGCAAGTGCCCCGGCGGCGGCAACGCCGACGCCTGCGCCTGACTTGAGGAAAGTTCTGCGTTTCATGATTTTTTCCTTCTCCCGGTTGATAGAGTCGAACGTTCGATGTCGTGGACAGACCTCAGCTCCCGAATACCAGAGCCGGCAGCCAGGTGGCCAGCGGCGGAAACGCGATCAGCAATCCGAGGCCGACCAGTTGCAGCGCCACGAATGGCGCGACACCGGCATAGATATCGACGGTGGTGATGTCGCGCGGCGCGGTCGATCGGAAATAGAACAACGCAAAGCCGAAAGGCGGGGTAAGAAAGCTGGTCTGCAGGTTCATCGCCAGCAGCACGCCGAACCAGACCGGCGAAATGTCACCACCCAGCAGCGGCGGGCCGAGCAGTGGCACCACGATGTAGATGATTTCCACCGCCTCGAGGATGAAGCCGAGCAGGAACACCACCACCATCACCAGCGCCAGCGCCCCCGCGGTGCCACCCGGCAGCACCGCCATGGCCTCCATCACCATTTCCTCGCCGCCATAGCCGCGGAACACCAGCGCCAGCATCGAGGCCGCCACGACGATGCCGAACACCATCCCCGAAATCCGCAACGTGTCGCCCACCGCGCTTTGCAACAGACCGCTGGCCCAGAGCCGCGCGGCCGCCACGATGACGCCCAGCACCAGCAGCACCGCCAGCAGGGTTGCGAACACGGCCAGGGCCATGCTCTCCGTGCGGGCATCGCTGGCGAGGCGCAGCGCCATCAGCGCAAAGGCGGCGACGACCGAGGTCAGCACGAGCCAGCGCCCGGCACCCGATCCGCCGCTGCGATAGCCTGCGAGCATCAGCGCCCCCACCGCCCCCAGGCCCGCCGCCTCGGTGGTCGTGGCAATACCGGCGAGGATCGAACCGAGCACCGACAGGATCAGCAACAGGGGCGGCACAAAGCTCGACAGGACTTCGGTGACCGGGACCCGCGTCGCGGCATCGGCACGGACCGTGCGGGGCGCGCCCGGACGCAGCCGCAGCGCGAGATAGGCTCCGTAACGCCCGACCCGCACCAGCCCCGGCACCAATGCGCCCGCACAGAGATCGCCCACCGAGACCGGCTGGGGTGCGAAATTTCCGGCTTTTTGCTGGGCTTCCAGATAGGTATTGCCGATCTGGTCGCCGAGAAGCACCAGAATGATCGACGGTGGAATGATCTGCCCCAATGTGCCGCTGGCACAGATGGTTCCCGCCGCAAGCCGCTTGGGGACACCGGCCTCGCGCATCGCTGGCAGGCCGATCAGCACCAGCATTACGACGGTCGCCCCGACGATGCCGGTAGCCGCAGCGATGATCGCGGAAAAGCCCAGCACCGACAGCGCCATCGCCCGCGATGACCCGCCCAGCATCCGCCCCAGCACATGCAGCATCTGTTCGGCGAGGCGCGACTTCTCCAGCAAGACCCCCATCAGCACGAACAGCGGCACCGCCATCAGCAGCGGGTTCGACATCACGCCATAGACCCGCGCTGGAAAGAACGAGAGAAAACCGAGGTCGAATGCCCCGGTGAGGCTGCCCGCCACCGCCACCACCAGCGGGGCACCGGCAATCGCCAGCATCGCCGGAATGCCGCTGAGGATACCGGCAAACAGCGCCAGTATCATGACCGCAAGGTAGACTTCATGTGCGATCATAATGCCGTCGGCACATTATCAGACGGCACGCCTGGTTGCGGTGCAAGCAGCGCTGCGATGCCCTGCAGGATCATCAGCACCCCCGACAGGGGCAGCATGGTCTTGACGAGGAACACCCCTCCAAGGCCGCCAGTCTCGATCGCGCCTTCACGGATCTTCCAGCTGTAGGCCAGATCGGGCAGCCACGCCCAGACCATCAACCCGAATACCGGGATCAGAAAGAGCACCAGCGCCACCAGATCGGCGGCGCGTCCGTATCCGGCGGGCATGCGTTCCGAGAACACCTCGACCCGGACATGCCCGTCGCGCCGAAGGCAATATGGCAACGTCAGGATCATGAGCACGGCAAACGCATAGCCAGCGAGGTTCTGCAGCATGATGAATCCGGTATTGAATCCGAAGCGCAGGATCACGACGCCCAGAATGGAGCCGGTCAATATTACGCAAGCAGCCGCGCAAAGCCAGGTGACAATCCGGTCAAGCTCTTGGCAAACCCATAAGAACCCTCGCCGCATCCGTTCCCTCCGCCCGGTCTTTCGCATCGGTATCGACGCGATGGAGGGTCAGATCAACCCTGATCCCGCCCCTTCGAGGCCGACGGGGCCAGGCCATGCACTCCACCTCGGCCGATGGCGGCCAACCAATCCCGCTTTCATCGCAAGGTGAATTATGGAAGGTTCGTTGTCGACAGGAATGTAGGGTCGTCGGCCCTGAACAATGGCCTCACGCGACCATTTTGCCTTGGCCTGGATGGATCAGGACATGAACGCTTGCCGCCGCCGCCCCCAATAGCGGCGCCGGAAGAAGGGCGCGGGCGCCTTGCCCCTGGTCCCGGGGGCGTCCGTCCGGGCGCACCGAAACGGTGAGCAGCCGGACGCAAGGAAAATATCCGCCCCGCGGCACCTGCCGCCATGAGTTCCCCTGACAGTGACCGCCAGCGAACAAGGACGGGGCCTCGCGCGCGAAACACTTGATCTGCTGGCCTGCCCGGTCAATCCTGCAGCCGGTGGTCGGGCGCTTGGAGTGTGCCGGCTCAAGGTTCAAACCGGAGGAGAACCAGGTCAGATGAACTATCTGAAAAGCACGCCCGACAGCGATGGTTTTTTTGGTGAATACGGCGGCGCCATGCTGCCCCCGCCACTGGAGCCGCATTTCAAGGATATCCGCGAGGCCTATCTCCGGATCTCGAAATCGGCCGAATATATCCGCGATCTTCGCTATATCCGGAAGCATTTCCAGGGACGGCCCACGCCGATCAGCTATCTCAAGAACCTGTCTGACCAATGCGGCGGGGCACAGATCTATGCCAAGCGTGAGGATCTGAACCATACCGGCGCGCACAAGCTCAACCATTGCATGGGCGAGGCGCTGCTTGCCAAGCACATGGGCAAGACCAAGCTGATTGCCGAGACGGGTGCAGGACAGCACGGCGTGGCACTGGCCACGGCGGCGGCCTATTTCGGCATGGAATGTGAAATTCACATGGGCGAGATCGACATCGAGAAAGAGGCGCCCAACGTCACACGGATGAAGCTCTTGGGCGCCACCGTCGTGCCCGTCGGTTTTGGTGGCCGGTCACTGAAAGAAGCGGTCGACAGCGCCTTCAACGCCTATATTCCACAGGCCGAAACCACACTCTTTGCGATCGGCTCGGTCGTTGGCCCACATCCCTTCCCGATGATGGTGCGCGATTTTCAGCATATCGTCGGCGTCGAGGCGCGTGAGCAATTCCTTGAGATGACCGGCAACCTGCCCGACATCGTCGCGGCCTGCGTGGGCGGCGGCTCCAATGCGATGGGCCTGTTCTCGGGATTCATGGACGACGAGGATGTCGCGCTCTATGGGGTCGAGGCACTCGGCACGTCGTCCAATCTTGGCGATCACGCGGCAACGCTCACCTTCGGCGAGGACGGCGATATCCACGGCTTCCGCACCATCGTGCTCAAGGACAAGGATGGCGAGCCTGCGCCGGTTCACACCATTGCCTCGGGGCTCGACTACCCCGGCGTCGGCCCGGAGCACGCGCATCTCTACCGCACCGGCAAGGCCAGCTATACCACCTGCGACGACAAGGATGCGCTGCGCGCCTTCTATGCCCTGTCGCGCGATGAAGGGATCATCCCGGCGCTCGAAAGCGCCCATGCGGTCGCTTTTGCCATGCGGGAAGCGCCGAACAACCCCGGAAAATCCATCCTGATCAACCTGTCCGGCCGCGGCGACAAGGATATCGACTATGTCACCGAAACCTTCGGCTTTGGCGAGAATCTTTGAGGGCATGCGCGTCGGCTGATCCGGACTTTCCTGCCGCCGGACAATGGTCAGGCGGCAGGATGCGGCGCCCACCCCTGCCCCGCGGCGGCCGAGTTCCTGCAACCGGGAAGCCCCCTGCGCGACCATGCGGGGCCACGCGCCGACCGACGGAAGTCAGGCTCCTCCTCAATATGCGGATGTGCCCGACCGTCCGGCCGCGTCGCTGCGCCAATGGTCAATGCCCTTGCGAAAGCGGCGGGCTTTCATCAAAGCGATTCACGACTGGACAGTTCAGGGGCCCGCCTGCTTCCCGTTGCATAGAGATAGATCGCAAGGCTCGCGATCACGATCGCCCCACCCGACAACATCATTGCTGACGGTGCCTCGCCGACACCCCACCAGACCCAGAGCGGGCCAAAAACCGTCTCCAGAAGGACCAGCAGGCTGACATTCGATGCGTGGGTATGGCGAGATGCCAGGGACAGCGAGGCGAAGGCCAGAGGCACGATGACCGTTCCGGTCACGATCATCGGCCACACCGTGCCGTCAGTCATTGCCCCGGGCCCCGTGATGACAAGACCGTTAATTCCTGCAAGCGAAACCCCGACAGCCATGACCAGGAGCAGGGGCAGCCGCGGGTGATGGCGCAGCATTACAAAGTAAAGCGCCATGGCAGCAGCAACGCATAGTCCGGCCACCGCCCCCAGCGCGGAATTCAGATCCATGCCAATGCTGCCCTCCTCCTTTCCAAAGACTGCAATGCCTATGCCCGACAGAACCGCGACAATCGCGATCCACGTTGCCGGGACTGTGGGCTCGCCGAAAAGGACGCGAGAAAAGACCGCCGAAAAGATCGGCACCGTTGCGACGGCAAACAGCACGATGGCCACGGGTGCGACGGCGATGGCAAGGTTGAAAAGGGTCGTGTTGGCAAATTGGCAGCCAATCACGATCAGCCCCGCACCCGACAGCACCAGGGCGATATCACCATACCGGTTTCGACTGGTCAGCGCCCATGCACAAAACATGATCGACCCCATCAGCAGGCCCCGCCATGCGACCATCTGGAAGCCGGCCATGCCCGAAAGACGCATGAACAGCGTGTCCGGTGTCAGGACGAGCGCCCCGAAGAGCGCCAGCAGAAGTCCGAAAAAGGGGCGCGAGCGCATGGAGGAACTCCGGGTGTCGGGTGGAAGGCCATTGTCGGGATGCGGGCGTGAACTGCAACTCACACCGGATGAGCGCAGGCGCTTCGGTCAGCGCGCTCGCGATATGCGTGAGCGCCGCGCCTGGGGATGCTGCCCGTGGCCTGGTGCCGCCTGGGGGCATTGGCCGCCGTGCGTTCCAACATCCGCCGCGAGGCAGTTCCCGAAATCTGAACAGCCGGGCTGGTCAGGTTTTCCGCGCCCGCAGCATCATGCCGCCGTTGCGCGGAGAAGACCATGGCAAGTCGCCTGCGTGATGCGGCGCGAGGGGGTTGCTCGCCTTTGAAGGGCGTGCACAATCCGGCATGTTGCTCTCGGATGCGTCGACGCAGATGACAGGGCCATTGATCAAGTTTGCCCAGCGGTTACCCGGCTGGCAGGAGCAGGAAAATGGGTGCAGCGTTCGACTTTTCCGGAGCCGAGGTGCTTGTCGTGGGGGCGAGTCGTGCGGGGATCGGCGCGGCGATTGCCCGCGCGTTCCAGGCCGCCGGCGCGCGTGTAACGATCACCGGGGTTGAAGAAGCCCCGGCCGCCGGCGAGCGTGACCGCTTCGCCTATCGTCGGCTCGATGTGCGCGATGCTGGCGATATCCACGTATTTGCTGCCGGATTTGACCGGCTTGACGTGCTGGTGAACTGCGCGGCCATCACCGCGCGCGGCGAAGAGATGGAGCCGGGGTTCTTTTCCAACGTGCTCGACATCAACCTGACCGGCAGCCTGCGGATGGCGCTGGCCTTTCGCAGCCAGCTTGCCGGTGCGAAGGGCAGTCTCATCAATATCGCCTCGATGTATGCGCAGTTCGGCAGCCCGATGAATCCGGCCTATGGTGCCTCGAAGGCAGGGGTGCAGCAGCTGACCAAGTCGCTTGCCATCGCCTGGGCGGGCGAGGGGATTCGCGTCAATGCCATCGCGCCCGGCTTTGTCATTACCGAGCAATCGGCGCGCTCGCGGCAGAACCCGGACCACGTGCGTCATGTGACCGAACGCACGCCGCTGGCCCGCTGGGGGGAGCCCGAGGACGTCGCCGGGACCGCGCTTTTCCTGGCCTCGCCCCATGCGGCATTCATCACCGGCGTGACAATCCCGGTAGACGGCGGCTATTCCATCGTGTGAGATGTTGGCGCCAGCAGTGCGGAGACGGGAATGAAGGCAGCGGTCATCAGCCCCCGGTTTGTCGGCCCGGTTCACATGACGGCGGCTCGCAAGCTCCGGGTCGAGGGGATGGACGGGCCGGGCGCCCTGTCCTCGCGGGCGGCGAAACCTGCCAGGACGAGCGGCCGGACGGATCTTGCAGGGTCCTGAAACGGCTTGCACCATCAACGGAGACAGACATGAAGCTTGGCATCCTCACCGCCCCCTTTCCTGACACATCCCTGCCCGATGTGGCCGACTGGGCCGCAGGCGCCGGGTTCGAGGCGCTCGAGATCGCCTGCTGGCCCCGTGGCGGAGCGGATGCGCGCCGCTATGCCGGGACCAGTCATATCGACGTGGTCGGCCTGTCGCGCGAGGAAGCGCGCGCGATCAGGCAGGAGGTCGAGGGCCGGGGCGTGGCGATTTCGGCGCTGGGCTACTATCCGAACCCGCTCCATGCCGATGCCAGCCACCGCGACGGGGTCATCGCCCATCTCAAGCAGGTGATCACCGCCGCTGGCCTCATGGAGGTGGGTGTGGTCAATACCTTCGTGGGCGGTGACCGTGCCCTCACGCAGGACGAGAACTGGGCCCGTGCTCAGGCGATCTTCCCCGATATCGTGAAACATGCGGCCGATCATGGCGTGCGCCTCGCCTTCGAGAACTGCCCGATGATCTTCTCGCGTGACGAATGGCCCGGCGGACATAACATTGCCTATAACCCGCTGATATGGCGCCGCATCCTTGAGGAATGGCCCGGCGTCGGCATGAATTTTGACCCAAGTCACCTGATCTTGCAGATGATCGACATGGGCCGTTTCATCGCTGAATTCGGCCCGCATTTCGCCCATGTCCATGCAAAGGATCTGATGATCGACCGCGACGGCCTCTATGAGCGCGGCATTCTCTCCGCCGGTATGGGCTGGCAGGTCCCGCGCATGCCGGGTCTGGGCGATGTGGACTGGACCGTGTTCTTCGCCGGTCTTTATCGGGCCGGTTATGACGGCCCGGTCATCATCGAGCACGAGGATCGCGTGTTCGAAGGCAGCGACGACAAGGTGAAGCGCGGCTTTGCCCTTGCGCACGACATCTTGCGCCCGTTCATAAAATAGCGTGACGTCAACAAACCACTCTTGGGAGGACACTACATGAACCGACTTTTCCAGACTGCGGCCGCTGCGGCCCTCATGGGAGGGATGGCAGGCATGGCGATGGCCGATGGCTATGTGATCGGTGTCTCGAATACCGTGCAGGGCAATGGCTGGCGGGAAGAGATGGTCTGCGCAATCAAGGCGCAGGCGCTCGTCTCTGGCGAGGTGGAGAGCCTGAACATCGCCCATCGCAACACCGATGCTGCCGGTCAGCTCGAAGATATCCGTAACCTTGTGCAGGCCGGTGTCGATGCGATTGTGGTGAACCCGGCCTCGGCCGATGCGATCAACGCCGCCATTGCCGAGGCCACGGCTGCCGGGATCGTTGTCGTTGCCGTCGATCAGGCGGTGAGCGAGCCCACCGCCTACAACATCTCGAACGACCAGGAGGAATACGCCTATCTGGGCGCGCATTGGCTGTTCGAACAGATGGGCGGTGAAGGTGGCGTGGTCTATATGCGCGGCGCGGCAGGCGCGGGCGCAGACAATGACCGCGATGCCGGATTCAAGCGCGCCATGGCCGAGTTCCCGGATATCACCATCGCCCAGGAAGTGTTCACCAACTGGCAGCAGGACCAGGGCAAACAGCAGATCCTTGATATCCTTGCCTCGGGGATTCCGTTCCAGGGCGTCTGGACCAGCGGCATCGACAACGTGATCGTTGATGCCTTCCTTGAATCCGAGGCACCGCTTGTTCCCATTGTCGGGGCGGATAACGCGGGCTTTGTCGGCCAGCTTGCCTCGGTGGACGGGCTGGTGGGCGCGGCGGTATCGAACCCGGGCTCCATCGGCGGCGCCGGGCTCGTGCTCGCGCTCCAGATCCTGGATGGCAATGCACCGGACGCCCACACGGTCTATGTGACCCCGACCATCTGGGACAATGTCAGCGATGAGGGGCGTGCTGCCATCGCGGCGGCGCAGAACCCCGATCTTGACCCCGAATGGCCTGTCTCGGTCGAGATTCCCGGCTGGACCACCTATTCCATCGACGAGATCATCGCCTGCAACGGCCCCGGCGACTAATCCCGGGACTTTCGGCCCCCGACCACGCGGCCGGGGGCCTTTCCTGTCAAGGACCACCTCGACGCAATGCCTGACGTGACTGCCGCACAGAACGACAGCCCGATCCTTGACGCCAGGGGAGTGTCCAAGACCTTTGGCGCCGTGCGCGCCCTCAAGGACGCCCATCTTGCGTTGCACAGGGGCGAAATTGTTGCTCTCCTGGGCGCGAATGGTGCCGGGAAGTCGACCCTGGTCAAGATCCTGACCGGCGCCCTTTCCCATGACGGGGGTGAGATACGCATTCGGGGCCGGGTGACGCGGATCGGCTCTCCGGCGGCGGCGCGGCGCGCGGGGCTGATCCCGGTCTATCAGGAGCCGGCGCTGATCCCCGACCTGGATGTGAGCGAGAATTTGCGCCTGGGGCAGACCCCGGTCGAGCCGTTTCTTGACTGGGTGCGCGAGATGGGCGTGGCTGATCTGCGCCTTGACGACATGATCCGTGACCTGCCGCTCGCGTCGCTGCGGATCCTTGATATTGCCCGTGCGCTTGCCGCCGAGCCTGATGTGATCCTGCTTGACGAAGTGACGGCGGCCCTGCCTACCGATCTGGTCGAGCGGGTGTTGCGCGTGGTGCGCGCCGAGGCCGACAAGGGCCGGGCGATCATCTATATTTCGCACCGATTTATCGAAATTGCCGAAATCTGCGACCGCGCGACCATCCTGCGTGACGGGGTAACGGTGGGCGACCTGCCCATCACGCCCGGTGTCGAAGAGGATATCGTCGAGCTTATGCTGGGCGAACGCCTGGCGGCGGCAACCGGCGTCACGGCCTCCACCCAGCCGCCCGGGCCAGTGCGGCTGTCGGCACGCGACTTGACCCTTGCCGGGCGGGTCGAGGGTGTGTCCTTCGACCTGCACGCGGGCGAGGTGCTTGGGGTGGTCGGCCTTGAAGGACAGGGGCAGGATGAGCTGTTCGAGGCGCTGGCCGGTTTCCGTCGTCCCGATTCGGGGACGATCAGCGTCGAGGGTCGGCAAATGAGCTTTCGCGACCCGGCCGATGCCATCGCTGCCGGTGTCACCTTTGTGCCTGGCAACCGGGCCGATGCGCTGGCCATGGTGCGCTCGGTGCGTGAGAATATCGCCATGCCCGCCCTTGCACCCCTGCGCCGCTGGGGGCCGATCCACATGCGCGAAGAGGCCGCACGGGTGGCCTTGGCGATCGAAAGGCTGCAGATTGACACCCGTGCCATGGGCGAAGTGCGCCGCCTTTCGGGCGGCAACCAGCAAAAGGTCACGATCGGGCGCTGGGTCGCCCATGGGGTCGAGACGATCCTGCTCTTCGACCCGACGCGGGGCATCGACGTGCGCACCAAGCGCCAGATCTATCAGCTTTGCCGCGATCTTGCGGCGCAGGGTGCCGCAGTGCTCTATTATACGTCCGAACTGGCCGAAGTGCGCCAGACCTGTGACCGGACGATCGTCATCTTCGGTGGCCGCCTCGTCGATGAGATTGGCGTCGGCGATGCGAATGAGGCCACACTCCTGCGCGCGGCCTATGGCCTGACGGCCCGCGACCGCGCGGCACAGGCGGGCGGCCTCTCGCAAGAGGTCCCGGCATGAGGCGCAGTCTGCGTCGTCACGGCTGGATGCTGGGTCTTGCCGCTCTCCTCGCCGTGTTGCTGGTGGCGACCAAGATCATTCAGCCGGGCTTCGGGGTCTCGGGCCTCGAGAGCCTGACTCGCGCGGCCCTGCCCTATGCCTTTGCCACCGCGGGCATGGCCATCGTTGTCATCGCCGGCGGCATCGACCTTTCAGTGGCGAGCATGATGGCCGTTGCCGGTGTCACCTCGGCCAGCCTGATGGCGGCGTGGGGACCGGCGGGAACGGTGCCTGCGGTGCTTGTCGTCCTGCTGGTCGGCGCCCTGATGGGGGCGATCAACGGGGCGGCTGTAGTCCTGACGCGGGTCCCCGATATCGTCGTGACACTGGCGATGATGTATGTGTGGGAAGGGGTCGCGCTGCTCATCCTCAAGGGCCCGGGCGGCACGGCGACACCCTGGCTGCGCGAGACTGTCCTCGGCCATAGCCCGATTCCCGGGCTGCGCTGGGTGCCGCTGGCGCTGGTGGTGCTGGTGCTGTGTCTCTCGGTCGTCTGGGCACCGGTACGCCGCTCGCGCCTTGGTCTGTCGATCTATGCCATCGGCTCGGACGAGACTGCGGCATTTCGCTCGGGCGTGGCGGTCGGATGGACGCGGGTGGCGGCCTATTCGTTGGCCGGGGTGATGTGTGCCTTTGGCGGCATGTCGCTCACGCTGGCGACCGGCATCGGCGAGCCGATCCCCGGCCCCTATCTCATGGCCTCGATTGCGGCGGTGGTTCTCGGAGGGGTAGCGCTGACCGGAGGCGTGGGCGGCCTGCTTGGCCCGATCATCGCGGTCTTCATCCTGCGGCTCGTGCGCCTTGATCTCACCCTCATGTCGGTCGATCCCAATGTGACCACCATCGTCGAGGGCACGATCATGGCGGTCGTGGTCATGATCGGTGGCCTTGTCGCCCTGAGAGCGAGGCGCGCATGAGCGATGGCGCAACCCCTGTGAGCCCCGTGCATCGGCTGGGTCATGTCCTGCGCGAGATGCCGATCATCGTCCTGGTCGTGCTGCTGGTCGCGCTGGTCGGCTTTCTCGAATATCGCGCACCGGGCATCGTGAACGAGCGGTGGATCGGCAATACGGTGCGCTATGCGATCCCGCTGGCCATGCTGGCCGCCTGCCAGACGCTGACCATGTATACCGGCGGCATCGATCTTTCGGCGGCCGCGGTGGCGACGATCAGTGGCTTTGTCATGGCGACACTGGTGCCGCATTACGGGCAGGTCGGCGGAATCCTGATCGCACTGGTCCCGGCGGTCCTGATCGGCATTCTCAACGGGGTCGGGGTCGGCCTGTTCCGGGTGCATCCGCTGATCATGACGCTGGGATCGGGCCTGATCGGGATCGGCTTCCTGCAGGTCTATCAGCGCTATACGATCGGCACCGGCTCGTCGGTCGCGCCGATCCTCGAATGGTTCGGCACCGGGCGCACCGGGCCCGTGCCCAATGCCCTGTGGCTGTTCCTGCCCTTTGCTGCCTTCATCTTCTTCCTGCAGGAGCGGACCGGATTCGGCCGCATGCTCTATGCCGTGGGCGCGAATGAGCGGGCGGCGCGGCTTTCGGGGCTCAGACCGTGGCTCTTGCATCTGGTGCTTTATGTCCTGGTGGCGATCATCGCCGGATTGGCCGGGCTGCTCTATGCCGGGATCATTCGCGCCACCTCGCTTTCGCTGGCCGATCCGCTGCTCTTGCCCTCGGTCGCGGCGGCGGTGATCGGGGGCACCTCGATCTTCGGCGGGCGCGGGTCCTATTCCGGCACCATCGTCGGTGCGCTGATCCTGACCGTGCTGGGCACATTGCTTACGCTCATGCAGGTGCCCGAGGGGGCGCGGCGCATCGTCTTTGGCGGCATCATCCTCGGTGTGACCGCGATCTATGTGAAACTGACCGAGTCAGGCTGAAACAGGGGGAATGACATGTCCGGGTTCCGCGTGGTGGGCATCAACTTCGACCATATGCATATGGGCGATCTTCTGCGGCAGGTTCACGACCATCCCCAGGCGATGATTGCCGGAATCTTCGACCCTGACCGCGCACGCATGGCACAGGCCATTGCCGATTTCGCGATCCCCGAGTCGCGTGTCTTTACCGACCTTGCGTCGTGCATGGAGGTCAAGCCCGATCTGGCGATCCTGTGCTCGGCCACCGCCGATCATGCCGGCTACGTCGAGGCGCTCGCGCCCCATGGGGTGAACATCTGCGTTGAAAAGCCGTTCGCCGCGAATCTTGCCGATGCCGACCGCATGATTGCCGCCTGTGACGCGGCAGGGGTGCGCCTGGCGATCAACTGGCCGCTGGCATGGTATCGCTCGCATAACATGGCCAAGCGGCTGATCGACGAAGGCGTGATCGGCGAGGTTTGCGAGCTGCATTTCCATGATGGAAATCGTGGTCCGCTCTATCACCTTGCCGACAAGGTCGAGGTGAGCCGCGAAGAGGTCGAGCGGCAGAAACCCGATGCCTGGTGGTACAAGGCCGCAGCAGGGGGTGGCTCGCTTCTGGATTATCTGGGCTATGGCGCCACGCTCGGTACCTGGTTCATGGGGGGCGAAGCACCCAGTCATGTCTGCACCACCACCTGGGCAGCACCCGGCCTCGAGGTGGATGAGCATTCGATCACCGTCCTGCGCTATGCGCGCGGCCTGTCGAAGATGGAGACCCGCTGGGGCACCTTTACCGATCCATGGACAACCCAGCCCCAGCCACGCTGCGGCTTTGTCATTGTCGGCAGCGATGGCACCATCGCCTCGTGGGACTATGACGATCATCTGACCGTGCAGACCCGCGCCCGACCCGAGGTGCACAAGGTGCCCGCCGATGAGATGCGCAGCCCCAACCGGGGGCCGATCGAGCATGTGCTGCATGCCTTCTCGACCGGGACTCCGCTGCACGGCCCGCTCGACCCGGCCATTGCCCGTACCGGGCAGCGGATCGTCGACACTGCCGCCGCTTCGGCACGCGAGCGGCGTGAACTGCCGCTGGTGGGCTGAGATGGCCGGGCGCGACGATTACGCCCTCAGGACCGGTGACCAGCCCGAGGTGGCGGCACCTGACCTGCCCTATCGCCCGCCACAGCCGCGCAGGCGCCATCCGATTGCGCTGGTAGGTGCGGGCGGCATCTCCTTCGCACATCTCGACGCCTATCGCGCCCAGGGCTTTGATGTGGTGGCGATCCTGAGCCGCAACCCCGATCATGCCCGCGCCCGGGCCGAGGAATTCTTTCCCGAGGCCGATGTAGTGACGGATTACGCCGCACTCCTTGCGCGTGACGATATCGAGATTGTCGATCTTACCCCCCACCCCGCAGAGCGGTTGCCACTGATCGAGGCGGCGATTGCGGCCGGAAAGCACGTGCTGAGCCAGAAGCCGCTGGTCACCGATCTTGACATGGGCGAGCAGCTTTGTGCCGCAGCCGAGCAACGGGGCGTCATGCTGGCCGTGAACCAGAACGGACGCTGGGCGCCGCATATGGCCTGGATGAGGGCGGCCGTGCGGGAGGGCCATTTGGGCGAGGTGATGTCGGTGCATACCGCCGTTCACTGGGATCACCGCTGGATCCGCGACAGCCCCTTTGCGCGGATGGAGGATGTGATCCTCTTCGACTTTGGCATCCACTGGTTCGATTTCGTCACCTCGCTCATGGGGCGAAAGGCCGAGCGGGTACAGGCGCTGGCCCGACCGGTGCACTCATCGGGGATGGCGGTGCCGATGCTTGCCTCGGCGCTGCTTGATTTCGGCGATGCACAGGCGAGCCTGGTCTTTGATGCCGCCACCCCCTACGGCCCGCAGGACACAGCCTATGTCGCTGGGTCGAAAGGCAGCCTGATCGCGCGCGGGCCCGACCTGGGCCGGCAGAGTGTCGAGTTGCACACCGCCGCGGGCGTCGCCCGCCCACAGCTGGAAGGCGCATGGTTCAATGACGGCTTTGCCGGAGCGATGGGCGCGCTGATGGTGGCAATCGAGAGCGGGGAAGAACCCGGGAACAGCGCGCGCGGCAATCTCGTCTCGCTGGCCAATTGCTTTGCCGCACTCAAGGCCGCCCGCACCGGCGAGGCCCAGATACCGGGCGAGGTACGGTTGCGGGTTTGATCCCGGCGTCGGGGCCGCACGGCAGGGGCCATTCCGGCTGCCTCCGCGAATGGCGGCGCGCGGTGATGCGATGATCCTGCGAGGCTCACTCCTCGGGCAGGTTTTCGCGGAAGAAGACAGAGATCCGCAAGGGATGCATCATCCAGTTCCTGCCTTGGGAAAGGCGGCTCAGCTGTGAGATGACCTCGCGTACCTCGACGCGGGAATTCTGGTCGATAACCGCATCCATCGTTCCGCTGAGCAGCAGCGCCTTGGTATATTGCGTCAGCTCATGCCCGATCATGATGACTTCCTGTGCGACGCCGCGCTCTTCGAGCGCGCGGGCGATGCCGCGGTTGCCGCCGCCGATATTGTAGATGGCGGCAATGTCGGGATGCGCCTCGAGATGGGCGGAGGCGGCACGATAGGCGCGGTCCACGTCGTCCTGCACCTCGGTCAGGTCGATGATCTCCAGATCGGGGAATGCCTCGGCAAGGATATGGCGAAATCCGGCCTCACGCTCTTCATGTCCGCGATACGAGAGCGAGCCGGCAAAAAGCGCCACCCGGTGCCGCCCCCGCCCCAGCAGCCGGCCGGCGAGCCAGCCGGCCAGACGCCCGGCGCTGCGATTGTCGATCCCGACAAAACCAGCGCGCGGCACATGGGGTATGTCCGAGGCGACCGTGACCACCGGCACCCCGTCCGCGACCAGCGAACGAATCGCCTCGCGCACCGCAGGGTGATCCGGCCCGACAAGCGCGACCCCGTCGCTGCGGCGGCTGATACCATCAAGATGTGCGGCAAGGGTCGCCGGATTGAAACCCTCGGTCGAGCGGACCCGCAAGCTCACCCCGGCGGTTGCCTGCCCCTGGGCCAGAAACTGTTGCCGCAGATCTTCGATATAGCTGTTGGTCCCGGATGGCAGGACGATGTCAAAGGTCAGCGCACGTCTATTCTGGCGGCGCGCAGGTTCGTCGCCGATATAGCCCAGCCGACGTGCCACCTCGGTCACCACGTCGCGCGTGCGCGGCCGCACTCCCGGCCGATCGTTGAGAACCCGGTCAACCGTCGCGGTGGACAGTCCCGCCTCGCGAGCCACATCTGCAAGAGTTACACGCACGAATCACCCATCCGTTTCCTCATGTCATTTGATGTAATATGATGTAATTGTAAATATCGAAAAGTGATCGCCCATCATGCCCCAGCACAGGAAGAAATCACAACTCCCCTTGATTCCATTGGTTTCCTTATGATTATTGCCGATGATGGCAATCAGTCATGTTGACTCGTTGCATCTTATCACATCATGAGTGAGCTATCGGGCCGGCGCATTGCCGTCCGGCGCGGCGACGGATCGCCGCGCGCATCACTTCTGGGAGGAAGAGCGCAAATGACGGGAATCAGAATGATGGTGGCGGCAGCCACAACTGCGGTCGGGCTTGCCGCAGCGGCGCCGGCCATGGCGCAGGATGAGCAGGTCTTCTATCTGCTGTCCCATGGCGGCGCATCCGACCCGTTCTGGATCGATTGGAACGCCGGGGCGACCTCGGCGTGCGACCAGCTCGGGGTCGATTGCCGGATCTCGTTCTCGGGCGGGGACATGGCGGCGCAGAAAGAGTCCTTCAACTCCGCCCTCGCCGCGCATCCCGACGGCATCGCCACCACTACGGCAGAGCCGGGCCTGTGGACCGACGAAGTCGCGGCAGCGCGCGAGGCAGGCATCCCCATTGTCTTTTTCAATACCGATGACCCAGACACCGGGCGGCAGGCCTATGTCGGTGCCGATCTGACTCAGGCCGGTGTCGCATGGGCCCGGTTCCTCGTTGACCGCGATCTGGTACAAGAGGGCGATACCGTCTTTCTTCCGGTCGAAGTGCCGGGCGCCAGCTACCAGCAGCTCGAGACGGCGGGTATCGCCTCGGTCTTTGATCCGCTCGGCATCAACTATGAGGTCGTCGACACCGGCGTCGACCCTGCGGGCGTGATCGCGCGGATGGTCGATTACATGGTGGCGAACCGCCCGAGCGCCATCATCCCCCTTGGCGACATGGTGGCGGGCAGCATCCGTCGCGTCTTCGATCAGGCCGGGGTTGAGCCGGGTTCCGTGTCGGTCGTTGGCTGGGGCAACTCCAGGGAGGCGGCCGAACAGGTGCGTGACGGCTATATGCTGGCCGCCGCCTGGCAGTTCCCGTCGGCCCAGGGGTTCAT
>JACDJA010001128.1_pt1 | contig 23855 bp, 26 predicted proteins | sample 7449241 | NCBI WGS metagenome assembly JACDJA01 (sample SAMN14253289, study PRJNA609438) | sludge metagenome | isolation source: initial anaerobic sludge | collected 2018-12-20 | reverse complement strand
GCTCCCTTCGACAGGCTCAGGGTGAACGGATGATCGCTGTTGGTGCTGAGCTTGTCGCCGTTCGTGGTGAGCTTGTCGAACCATGAACGATCAGCAGGCGCTGGGAGCATCCTTCGACAGGCTCCCTTCGACAAGCTCAGGGTGAACGGAAATTTTTAGATCGGGAGAAAAATCAGGCAAGTGCCCATGCGGAGCCTGTTTTTTTGATCAATAATTCATCGTCCTGCTGGGTTATAATTTTCCCATACAAGATCGGCTGTAATGCCGATATTCATCAGGAGAAAAATCAGATGCAGCATAAAGTGGCCGTGGTAACCGGCGGGGCAAGTGGTATTGGACGGGCGGTTGCCGAGAAATTTACTGAGCTGGGCTGCAAGGTGGTCATTGCCGATTTTAACCTGGAAGCCGGCCGCGTGACGGCGGAACAGATCGGTGCCAGTTTCATTCAGGCGGACCTTGTTGATGCCGAGCAGTGCCGTTCCCTCATTGCCCAGGCCGCCGGACTGCACGGCAGTGTGGATATTCTGGTCAACAATGCCGGTTTCCAGCATATCTCCCCGATCGAGGATTTTCCGATTGAGCAGTGGAACAGGCTGATCGGTGTCATGCTGACCGCCCCCTTTCTGCTGATGCGCTACGCCTGGCCGATGATGAAGAGGGGTGGCTGGGGGAGGGTGATCAACATTGCTTCGGTGCACGCCATGGTGGCCTCACCGTTCAAGGCCGGCTATATCTCCGCCAAGCACGGCGTTATCGGTCTGACCAAGACCGCGGCTCTGGAGGGGGGTGAGTTCGGTATCACGGTTAACGCCATCTGCCCAGCCTATGTGCGAACTCCCCTGGTGGAGAATCAGATTGCCGATCAGGCCCGTACCCGGGGGATTCCCGAGGATCAGGTGGTTAGCGATGTGATGCTGAAAAACGCCGCTATCAAAAAGCTGATTGAGCCGGAAGAGGTGGCCAATCTTGTGGCTTTCCTGGCCAGTGACCAGGCCGCTTCCATTACCGGTTCCTCGCTGACCATCGATTCTGGCTGGACGGCCCAGTAGACCGCCTTGAGGGTCTGCAGTCTGACCGCGATTGACTATCTTTACAGGTGGAGCAGTAACAAAAGATAACAGGGGGAATTATGTGGAACCTGACCCGGGTATGGCTTGCCGGAATCGCCGGTATGAGCGGACTGCTGATACTTGCCCCGGCCGTTTATTCCGCCACCTATCAGTGCGAACAGAATGGGGTGATTGTCTATTCCGACACCCGCTGCGGACCCAATGCACAGCAACGGGGTGAGGTTCAGAACCTCTACCCGGGCGGCCTGCGTGCCGGAGAGCAGCAGATGCTCAATGAGTCGACAGAGCATAAATCGGCACCGGTAGCCAGTGACGGCACCGGAGGCTATGGTGATCGGCTCAGGGAAAGGAATGAGCAGCGGCGGATCGAGGGGGAGAAACGGCGTATCCCTTCCGCGGCGACCAGTCCCTGGCGTTGAATCGGATATTTTGCGTAGATACGGTTGATCCCGTCCGGGCATTACAGGCTGAGACCATGAGAGAAGAGAGCGAGACCGAGGTGCTGGATCCCTGGCCTCTTGAACAGTTGGTGGAAGGGCGGCACTACTACTGGGAAGATGGCCTGATGGTGTTTACCGAGTGCTATCATCGCAGTCGTGGCAACTGCTGTGGATCGGCCTGCCGGCACTGCCCCTTCGATCATGTGAATGTGAAACCGGCCCGATGAGGCTTATTTCACTGGTTCCATCCCTGTCTGAGACTCTGCTCGATTGTAATGCCAGTCTGGTGGGGCGTTCTCGCTTCTGTATTCATCCCGCACTACACATGAAATCGATTCCGGCAGTGGCCGGCACCAAGCAGGCGGAGTGGGCGGCCATGGCCCGGTTGAAACCGGACCTGGTGATTCTCGACAAGGAGGAGAATACCCGGGAGATGGCCGAGAGTTGTCCCTATCCCTATCTGGCCCTGCACATCACCCGGATTGAGGATGTTGGGCCGGAACTATCACGCCTGGCGACGCGGATCGATAATGCGGCACTGCGGGCGGTGGCGCGGCGCTGGGAACGGGCGGCACAGCGCGCGACTCCAGATTACACCCTCGAATCGCTGCCGGGCATGCTCGAATGGTGGCGCATGCCGACCACCCAGACACGACTGGAGTACCTGATCTGGCGTAACCCCTGGATGGCCATCGGGGAGGGCACCTTCATCCACTCCATGCTGGAGCGCATGGGTATGCGGGGGCGTCTGCCATCCCACGGGGAGAAGTATCCCGAGATCGAATTGCGTGCAATCGACCCGCGGCAGACAGTGCTGCTCTTCTCCACCGAACCCTTCCCCTTTCAGCGTTACCGGGATCAGTTGCTGAAACTGGGTTATGCGTGCGGCCTGATCGATGGCGAGTGCTACTCATGGTACGGTATCCGCAGCCTGGTTTTCCTGGAAAAGTATCTCCCTGCCGACAGTATTCCAACATGACAGAGACCAAACCACCCTTCATGAACTATCGCGCACTCCTGCTGGGGGCCTTGCTGCTGGCCGCTCTCTCCCTGGGGATGATTGCCCTGGCACTGCTGCTGGATGTGCAAAAGGCGACGGCGCCGCAACTGCTCACCCTCTCCGCACTCTGGATCGCGCCGGCTCTCTTCAGCGCCCTGAAGGCGACAGATGGCCGGCTGCTGCACGGCATGGTGATGGGGCTCATCGGCGCACTGCTGCTCTCCCTGCTGATCTCCCTGATGCGCTCACTGAATCCCCAGATTTTGATTCTGCAGCAACTGGGCGGTGACAAATCGCTGATGGTGATGATTCTCGGTGGTCTGTGGGGGAGTATCGGCGGCCTGTTTGCCGAGATCGTGCATCTGCGCCGCACCCGGAAAGCCCGTCAACAGCGTCGCTAATGTACACTTGAGATGGCCTGAAAGTTTCACTATTATCACAAAGATCCAAATCTCATGCGAAGCCGTAGGCTCCTTTGCTTGTAGATTATCTCCCTGCAAGCGGAGGCCATGGACAGGATAACGCACTGCTTTTCAGGGTTACGGGCGACCCGGCAAACAGGATATCCAGAGATGGCCAACAAAATCAGAACCCTTCTGCACAGGCTCTTCACCTTTCTGGTGGGGGATGTACCTGCCGAGAGTGCCCGTTGCGAATTCATCTGTGACAAGTTGGAGTGTCCCCCCGAGAGCTTTGCCAGCTGCGTCAAACGAAAGCAGTACCGGGACTGGAACCGGGAGAGCTGAACCGCTCGATCAGGGGATCCTCCCCGGCACGCTTTTACATACTCTGGTTATGGCTTGACCTCAGGGCTCTTTATATTCCTGATGTAACTGCTTACCCTCATCACTCATAGCTCCCATAAATTGCATTGTAACCGCCAAGACCGCGAAGCACGCCAAGAAAAAGCCTCGGTTTTCCTTCGTGTGCTTCGCGTTCTTGGCGGTTATCTGCTTTTGCCGAGCATATCTCTGTGCTCCCTGTATGCGGACCGGGGCGAGTAGTTACTTCCTGATTACCTATTTTATTCCATCCCTAGATCCGTAAACGGTGCATCCTGTACCACTCCTCGTGTTCATTGCGGCTTTATAAACGGTGTTCGATCCTGGCTGAGCTTTGTGGATAACCCGATTTCCATTTAATGGGGACCCCGTCTGCCGGGTTTTTTCCCCGGGTAACTCAGGCTATAGTGACGTGAACGTTAACCGGGAAAATTCATGAATGCTGCAGCCTTTCCACCACTGCGCCTGGCCTGGATGATCTGGGGACTTGGGGCGGCGCTTTACCTCATCGGTTTCTATCAGCGGGTGGCGCCCGGGGTGATGACCACCGAGTTGATGACCGATTTCCAGCTCAACGCGACAGCACTGGGCAACCTCTCCGCTTTCTATTTCTACAGCTATGTGGCGATGCAGGTGCCGACCGGACTGCTAGCCGATAACTGGGGACCGCGGCGCCTGCTGGCAAGCGGAGCAGCCATTGCCGGGCTGGGCACGCTGCTGTTTGCCATGGCCCCGGATGCGCTCTGGGCCAACCTGGGGCGTCTGCTGATCGGCGGCTCGGTGGCGGTGGCCTTTGTCGGCATGCTGAAGCTGGCCGGGCACTGGCTGCCCCCGAAACAGTATTCGCTGGCCTCTGGCATGGCGCTGTTCTGTGGCGTGGTGGGTGCGGTCTTTGCCGGTGTACCGTTGCGTCTGCTGGTGGATGCCTTTGGCTGGCGTCCGGTGATGCTGGCCTCCGCGGCCGTGGCCTTTGTCGTGGCACTGGCTATCTGGCTGCTGGTGCGGGACGACCCTACGGAGAAGGGGTATGCCAGTCACGCCATCAGCCATGACACTGCCGTCTCCCCCCAACCCGGAATCATGGCAGGCATCCGGGTCGTGCTGGGATATCGCAACGCCTGGCTGCTCTATTTTATTCCCGGTGCCGGTGTCGGGAGCGTGCTGACCTTTGCCGGTCTCTGGGGCGTCCCCTTTCTCACCACCCACTATGGCCTGGAGAAAACCTCGGCCGCGGCCATCTGTTCGGCGTTGCTGGTCTCCTGGGCAGTTGGCGGCCCGGTGTTCGGCTGGCTGTCGGATCATCTGGGACATCGCAAGCCGCTGTATCTGCTCGGCTGCGTCATTCAGTTGGCGGCCTGGTCCGTGGTGATCCTGGTGCCGGGACTGTCGGTCTGGCTGCTGACGCTGTTGCTGATAGTGGCCGGTTTCTTTACCGGCAACATGATCATCGGGTTTGCCTTTGCCCGGGAATCGGCGCCGGCGCGGCTGTCGGGTACCGCTTCGGGGCTGGTCAATATGGGCGTGATGATCGGTCCCATGCTGCTGCAACCAGCCGTCGGCTGGCTGCTGGATGCGCACTGGTCAGGCATGCTGGAGAATGGTGCACGTATTTACGGGCTCGAAGCCTATCGTAACGGCTTTGGTCTGATGCTGGGGTGGCTTGCCCTGGCGCTGGTATTGATTCTGTTTACCCGGGAGACGCACTGTAAACAGATCGCCTGATGTCATGGAAAGCAAGGGGGTTGCGATGCCGGATCTGCTCAGCGGTTTTCATCATGCCAGTCTGATCGTGGCGGATACAGAAGCCTCCCTGGATTTTTATCAGGGTGTGCTGGGTTTGCGCCTGGACCCGTCGCGTCCGGATCTGGGTTATCCAGGGGCCTGGCTGAATGTGGGGGGAGAGCAGATCCATCTGCTGGAGTTGGCCAATCCCGATCCATTGCGGGGCCAACTGGTCCATGGTGGGCGCGATCGTCACCTGGCGTTTCGAGTTGCAGACCTGGACGTTCTGATCAGGGCGCTAGAACGGGCGGAGATCGACTACAGCCTGAGTCGTTCAGGGCGGCGAGCGCTGTTCTGTCGTGATCCGGATCAGAACGCCCTGGAGTTTATCGAGCAGTCGACCACGTGATGGATCAGCATGGAAACAGCGATGCGACCGGATGATCCATGCGGTTTCAGCAACCCGGTTTCCGGTGTGTGGCTTTACGCGCCGCCCCCAATCTCTCCGGCTACTACAATTGGGTATGTCGTCGCAGCTTTTGAAGCTGCCGCTGAGGTATCAGTGCGTGAGGTATCGGTATGAAGAAGACGGATCAAACTCTGCTCGACCAGATGCGCATCACTGATCTGGAGGTTGATTACCGTAAAAAGCTGTTTACGATCACCGGGCAGGACGAGGCCGCCCTGAAGAGTGTCAGGCCGTTCATCGAGGCACAGCTCGACGCCCTGGTCGCCCGCTTTTATGAGACGCAGACCAATATACCCGAGATAGCGTTGTTGATAGGTGATGCGGATACCCTGGCACGTCTGCAGCGTGCCCAGAGCCGCTATATCATTGATCTCTTCAGCGGTCTGTATGATCTTGAATATGTCAACAATCGCCTGAGAATCGGACTGGTCCACAAACGGATCGGGGTGGAGCCGAGACTTTATCTGTCGGCCATCTATACATTGAAAAGCCTGCTGAATGAACTGATCACCGAGGGGTTTCCAGAGGAGTGCGACGCCCGCCCGGTACGCGAGGCACTGGAAAAACTTATCCTGTTCGATATCACCCTGGTGCTCGACACCTACATCCGCAGCCTGCTTTCGGAAATCGAGATATCCAGGGAGAAATCGGAACAGTATGCACGGGAGTTGGAGGCGAAGGTCAAGCAGCGTACCCGCCAGCTTGAGGAGCTGTCACGTACCGATGCCTTGACCGGTCTGCGCAGTGTACGCCATCTGAGGGATACCCTGACCCGCTGTCTGCGGGCGGCGCAACGGCGTTCGGAAGCGGTCTCTATCGTCTATATCGATATTAACGATCTCAAGACCATTAATGATACCGAGGGACACCAGCGCGGTGATGAGATTCTGCGTATGCTCGGTGCGGCCGTGCGGCGGGTGGCCCGCAAGGAGGATGTCTGCTTTCGCTACGGCGGGGATGAGCTCTGCATCATCCTGCCCAACTGTCTGAAGGAGGATGCCGAGGAGATCTATATCACACGTCTCGCGGCCGAGCTTGAGACACGCCTGGATAGCCTGTCACTGAGTACCGGTGTGGTGCAGACCGGACCGTATGATTATGACGAGGCGGAGGCGCTGATCCGCAAGGCAGACAAACAGATGTATGTGGTGAAAAAACGCATCAAGGCAAAGGCGCGGCAGGCCGCCAGAAACGGTTCGCTGATAAGGCTGAGGTAACTGGAAAAACCTGCTCAGGGGGGGGTGTCTGCTCCTGCATCAAGCAGGGCGAGCAGTGGGTCGGCGGAGCCGTTGGCCTGCTGCTCAAGGCTTCGATACTGTTCGATGAGTGCCCTGGCGAAGGGTGTCAAGGTGGCACCGCCTCCGCCCTTGCCGCCTACCGTGGTCTCCACCAGCGGTCTGCCCAATGCCTCCTGCACCGTTTCGATCAGTTGCCAGGCGCGCCGGAAGGTCATGCCACACGCCTTGCCGGCGCCGGAGATGCTGCCGTTTTCCGCCACCGCCTCAAGCAGGGCGATCTTGCCGGGACCGATCACCGTATCGTTAAAGCGGATCTGAAGTCGCAGTTTTACTTTCATGCCAATGCCGGATCATGCGGCCCGCTGTTGCTGTTTTGTCGCGCTCTATCCTAAAGCAGCGGCCGATACGCCACAACCGGGGCAGGGTCATACGGGCGTCTGACCGGTCCGGTCAGCCTTTGTCCGGTGGCAGCGATACTCCCGGACAAACCAGCCCAGTGCGCCGGTCTGCAGCAGCAGTGCAGAACCGAAGGCTGCCTGGTAGGCTGCCTGTGGATAGTGGCCGGGTGACAGCTGTGGCCAGAGGTTGATGATGGCGCCAATGGTGTACTGCAGCATGAAGATGGCGACGAACACCAGCAGATTCATGGCGGTGTTCACCCGTCCGGCCAGGTGCCGTGGATAGTGTTGTGACAGCACCGCATACTGGACAATGCCGGTGGTGCCGAAGAAGCCGAAACCGATCCAGAGTGGTAGCAGCCAGGATTGCGATGGGCCAAGAATAATCAGCAGTTGTATGCACTGGAAAACCAGCATCCCGCTGGCTGACAGCAGCACGGGTGGCACTCCGATTCTCGACAGTCGCTCGGCCAGGGTTCCCATGACCAGGAATCCTGCCACCATAGCAGCGGCTACCAGAAACAGGGTGTCGGCCATATCCGTGCGCGGAAGTCCGCCGACATCCTGCAGCCAGGGGCCGGACCAGAGACTCTGGATGGCGATAAAACCGGCCTGGGACAGCATGGTCAGGGGGGCGATCATCCAGAAGAAGCGGTCGGAGAAGATGGCGCGCATGCCCTGCAACTGGGTCTGCAGTGTCTCCGCTTCCCGTGTCTCGGCAGGGTCTGGCACCAGCAGGAAAATGATCACGGATGCGAGAGCCATCAGCCCCGCCAGCAGCATGAACACGCCGCGCCAGTCGGTCACGGCGAGTGCTGCCTGGACCGGTGCGGTTGCCGTGATAGCACCCATGCCGCCGGCGGCGAGAATAATGCCATTCAACAGGGGCAGCTTCTCCGGCCTGAACCAGAGGGTAAAGGTCTTGAAGGCGGCCATCAGGCAGGCCGAAACACCCAGTCCGATCAGTCCCCGGCCGATCAGCAGATCCCGGGCACTCTCTCCCAGGGCAAACAGCAGTGCCCCGGCGGCGGCCACCAGCAGCAGAAACGCTTCGATTTTACGTGGACTGTAACGGTCCAGCAGGATTCCCAGGGGCAGTTGGGCAGCGGCAAAGGTGAAAAAGTAGGAGGCGGTCAGCAGTCCCAGGGTATCCGCGCTGAGGGCGAGTTCCGCCACCAGGTCCGGCGCCAGCACGGCATTCACCACCCGGGCAAGATAGGAGAGGTAGTAACCCAGGGCAAAGGGAAACAGGATACAGAGGAACAGATGGCGGCGGGTGAGGCTCGAGTCCAAGGTTGATACCTTCCAGCGACAATGGAAAGTTCAGACTATGCCACTCTGTCTCCTGCCGGAACAAGCCGGCGTTGCCTGGATGGCGGTGCTGGAGAAAACCCGGGCGTTTCCATTGGCAATGCGCTCCGCAAATAGGATAACGTATAGTCCGGTGACAGCTTCACACGGGTGGTCGGGGTAGATGCTGGATTTCAATGCGAGGGTGATCTTTGTGAAGGTGGTGGAGTCGGGGAGCTTTACCGCTCCAACTGCTGATGGATGAGTTCCTGGCAGCCCGAGGAGGGTGTGATGCGTTTCGGTAACACGCGCCAGAGCTATGGCGTGATCAGTGTCAGCCTGCACTGGCTGATGGCGATACTGGTCATTGGTCTGTTCCCGCTGGGGCTCTATATGACCGGCCTGGGCTATTATGACCCCTGGTATCAGGCAGCGCCGGCACTGCATCGCAGTTTCGGTCTTGTCATGCTGACTCTTCTGCTGTTGCGGCTGGTCTGGCGCTTCGCCACTCCGTTGCCGGAGCCGGTGGGTAACGATATCCCGCTTCTGCGGCGGGTCGCCGAATGGATTCATTGGAGCTTCTATCTGCTGCTGTTTGCCATTGCCGGCAGCGGTTATCTCATATCGACGGCTGATGGTCGCGGTATCGAGTTCTTCGGCTGGTTCACAGTGCCGGCGCTGATCCCGGGATTTGACCGGATGGAGGATGTGGCTGGCGAGATACATCTGGTCCTGGCCGTTGTCCTGATGCTGCTGGTGGCGCTGCATACCCTGGCCGCACTCAAGCACCACTTTATCGATCGAGACACCACCCTGGTGCGGATGCTCGGCATGCGTAAAAGAATTACCCCGAATAATTCCGATTTCTCCAAGGAGACAATATGAACAAACAGTTGATAGTCCCACTGCTGGTGGCGGCGGGAATCTCACTCTCCGCTCCTGTATCGGCTGAACGGTATGTCATTGATACGAAAAACGCCCACGCCTTTGTCCAATTCAAGATCTCGCATCTGGGGTATAGCTGGGTGCTGGGTCGTTTTAACGAATTTGCGGGAAGTTTTGATTATGATGAGGGTAATCCGTCGGCCTCCAGCGTGTCCGTCACCGTTAACCCCGCCAGTGTCGATACCAGCCACGCCGAGCGTGACAAACATCTGCGCGGCGAGAATTTTCTGAAGGTGGATGAGTTTGCCATGGCGACTTTCAACAGCACCGGCTACACCGCCACGGGGAATGACAAGGGGCTGTTGAAGGGGGAGCTGACCCTGCATGGTGTGACTCGACCGATCACCATCGATGTCACCCATATCGGCGCTGGCAAGGATCCCTGGGGCGGCTATCGCCGTGGTTTCGAAGGTACCACCCGGCTGACACTGGCCGATTTTGGTATTACCACCGATCTGGGACCGGCCTCACGTGACGTGGAGCTGTTTCTCTCTATCGAAGGTATTCGCCAGTAGTCCTATCCTGGGCAGTTAGAGGGTCCGGTGGCCGCAGTGGCACCGGACCCGGGTTTTGGGGCTGCATCGATTACCCTGAAGATTGTTGGGTTGATCTCCGCGGATTCGGCAGCATCTGTAACCTCATAGAGTAATTGAAGTGAAGGTTTGATCATGCAGATGCGACAGCTTTTTGATAAGGAGTCCAGTACCTACAGCTACCTGCTCTGGGACAAACAGAGCCTGGAGGCGGTGATGATCGACCCGGTACTGGAGCAGAGTGCGCGGGATATCCAGTTGATCGAGGAGCTGGGCCTGATCCTGCGTTATTCGTTGGAGACCCATATACACGCCGACCACATCACCGGTGGCGGGTTGTTAAGGGAGCGCTTCGGCTGTCATGTGGCGGTGCACGAGCAGGCGAAAGCCTCTTGTGCGGATGCCTGGCTGAAGCAGGGTGATTACATACTGTTTGGTGACAACACCCTGAAAGTCCTCTACACCCCCGGTCATACCAATACCGACGTCTGTTACCTGGCGGCCGACCGGGTCTTTACCGGTGACACGCTGCTGATTCGGGGCAGTGGCCGCACCGACTTCCAGTCCGGTGATGCGGGCACCGCCTATGATTCGATCACCGGTCAGCTGTTTGTTCTGCCGGATCAGATCAGGGTCTACCCGGCCCATGACTATAACGGCATGACCGTCTCCACCATCGGCGAAGAGAAACGGCACAATCCGCGGCTGCGCAATCCGCAGACCCGGGAGGGCTATATCCGCATCATGAACAGCATGGATCTGGAAAAACCGAGAAAGATCGATGTGGCGGTACCGGGAAACCAGCGCTGCGGCATCAGTGCCAGCGAGGGCCTGGTCAATCAGGCGGGAACCCTGGGAGAGTGAAGCGGTAACTCAATCCGGACCGGTGGCCCGTCCGGCTACCCGGTCCAGGTGTTCCTGCCAGTATTGCGCCTGATTGACTCCCAGTTCATACAGAAAGCGCCAGTCATACAGTCCCGAGTTGTGGCCATCGTCGAAATAGAGCTTCAGGGCGTAATTGCCGATGGGCTTGATCTCTTTCAGCACCACATCCTGTTTGTCCAGTACCAGAATGCGCTCTTTACCAAAGCGGGCCCGCACCTCCTTGGAGGGTGAGAATACCCGCAGATATTCCCACGGCAGGTTGAATCGCTCGCCGTTATTGAAAACCACTTCCAGCGTGCGTGATTGATTGTGCAGAATGATCTCGGTCGGTTTGGTCTTTGCGTGCATGATGGCTAAGATGGGGATCTGTGGATTCAATGCAAGTGTAGACTCATCGGACACTAACAGGAAAGGAGCATGAAGATGGCAGAACGAATTCCCACGCGGGAAGCGGCGTTTCAATTGTTGACCCGCTATACCAAAACCGAAAGCCTGGTCAGGCACGGCCTGGCGGTGGAAGCGGTGATGCGCTATTTCGCCCGTCAGCGGGGTGGTGATGCAGAGCAGTGGGGCATTGTTGGGCTGGTGCATGATCTGGATTACGATCAGTTCCCCGAGCAGCACTGCGTGAAAACCGCGCAGATCCTGCGTGAGCAGCAGTGGCCGGAATCCTATATCCGGGCGGTTGTCAGCCACGGCTGGGGCATCTGCACCGATGTCGAACCCATCAGCGAGATGGAAAAGGTGCTCTACGCCACGGATGAGTTGACCGGGCTGGTGACCACCACTGCCCTGGTACGGCCCGCAAAAAGTGTCCTGGATCTGGAGGCCAAATCGGTGATCAAGAAATGGAAGGACAAAAGCTTCGCCGCCAAGGTGGATCGTGGGATCATTGATCGGGGTGCGGCTATGCTCGGTATGGAGCGACGGGAGCTGATTACCCAGACCATCCTCGGCATGCGTGAAGTGGCGGACCGGATCGGCCTTCGCGGCACGCTTTGACAGGGCGGGTTTCAGGGCCCGGGACGCGTCCGACAGGGCTCGGCACTGCAGGCGTATGGCCGCTGCAGCTTGAACCGATGCGACCGGGTCACTTCTGCCGGGTGGCAGCGGTATTTCCCCCCGCCTCCTGGACCATCTGGTAACCGCTGCTGCGGATGCCCTCCATCAACAGCTGCACATTATCCTCGGGCGAGCCAACCATTTTCAGCGCCTCCGCGCCCAGCCGCAGACTCGCCTCGATCGTCTCGGGGAACGCCTGGGTGGCGCCGGCCTTGAGCAGATGGGCACTGGCTTTCAGATCCCGGGCGCGTGCGATCACCGGTATGCGGGGGTAGGTATTCCGCAGGTGTGACACCGCGCGCAGCACGGTAGCGCCATGATCAATGGTGAGCACCACCAGCGCACAGCGCTCCACATGAGCGGCCGCCAGCAGTTCGGGGTCGGCGATGTCTCCGTAGAGTACCGAATGACCACTGGCCTTGCCGCGCTTGACGTGTTCCGGGTTGGTGTCAAAGGCGACAAAGGGGATGCCGCTGGTCTGCAGCAGCGTGGCCACGGTGTGGCCGACCCGGCCATAACCGCCGATCAGGACACTCCGTTCGGCCATCTCCAGCCCTTTGGTCGCCCGCTCATTGGCTCCGGGAGCGGGTTTGTCCAGAAAGCGGGCCAGTCGATCGCCGAAGCGAATCAGTAGTGGGGTGAGCAGCATACTCAGGGAGATGACCGCCACGGCCATGATGAAAATATCCCCACTGATCACCTGAAGTGCCAGTGCTGAGCCGAACAGCACAAAACCAAATTCACCCGCCTGGGCCAGCAGAAAGGTGATTCGTGTCGCCTCACCCCGGCTGTAACCGAAGGCAATGGCCAGGGGAAACAGCACAGCCAGTTTGATACCCACCAGCACCAGCGTATGCCCGACAAACAGCAACGGCCGCTCGATCAGTGCGCCCAAATCAATGGACATGCCCACAGCCACGAAGAACAGACTCATCAGCAAGCCCTTGTAGGGCTCGACGAAAGCGCGTACCTGCATGTTGTAGCTGGAACCGGAGAGCAGCATACCCATGATGAAGGCACCCAGTGCCATGGAGAGTCCCGCCTGATGCATCATCCAGGCGGCAAGGAATACGGCGAGCAGGACAACCAGCAGGAAGGCTTCCCGGTTGTCATGGCGAGCCAGCCACTCCAGTGCCATGGGCACAATCTTCAGGCCGAATATCCAGAGCGCGGCAAATATCCCGGCCAGGATGAGCAGCTGTTGCCACAGCGGTATGCCGGAGGAGATCGCCGTATTGCTCGACAGCAGTGGCACCAGGGCCAGCAGTGGCACCACCGCCAGGTCCTGCATCAGCAGGATGGCGAAAGTCCCGCTGCCGTGATTGCTGGCCAATTCGCCCCGCTCCTGCAGCAGTTGCATCACAAAAGCGGTAGAGGAGAGCGACAGGGTAAGGCCGATCAGCAGTGCGGTGGTCCATGATTCCACGCCCATCGATACATAAAGCGTGATGGCCAGGCCCACCAGCAGGATCTGCAGCGTACCGAGACCGAACAGGTAGCGCCGCATCGACCAGAGCCGGGTGGGCCGCATATCCAGTCCGATGACGAACATCAGCAGTACCACGCCCAACTCGGTGAAATGGCGCACATCCTCCACGTGGGCCGTCACATAGGGGCCGGGTGAGTGGGGTCCCACCACTACCCCCGCAATCAGCAGTCCCAGTATCGACCCCAGACCCAGATGCCGGAACAGCGTCACTGCAATGGAAGTGACTGCCAGTAACAGCAGGGCGGAAAAGATAAAAGTCTCAAGATGCACAAGCGCTCCGGTGGGCGAAAAAACGACTCAGATGATACCGGTCATCGGGGCGGTAGAGAAGACAGCGATCCGTTGAATATCTCTTTGAGCGGGTTGCCCGCAAAGCCCAGCCGGGATCGGATGCCGTTCAGATAGCCGCAAATACACCCGAATAGACGCTAATGGTAATAAAATCAGTTATCGGGTCATGCTGAAGCAGAACAGGTCGCTACTCGAAAACAGCTGATAACTTCCTGGCCAGGGGGTGGAGTATTTACGCAACATAGATGCTCCCGATCGATCGGGGGCGTCAGCTACAACGCCGCCGACGGTTCGTCTGCCTTGGGAACGGAGCCCTTAATCCAGCTTGACCGGGGTCAGAAAGCCTTCTGGCTTGATCGCAAGAACCGAACAGTCGATCTGACGCAGGACCGAATCTGCGGTATTGCCAATAAAAAAGCCGGGGATTCCGGTTCGACCCACCGTGCCGATTATCAGCAAATCCGTTTCCATCGAATTGGCTATTTCAGGGATCAACTTGTCTGCTTCCCCTTTGTGGAAGTGTATCCGCACCGCCTCCTGCTTCAGGTCATTTTTTGCAAGGGCATCAGTCAGCCATTGATGATGCTTTTGCTGCTCCTTATGCACCAGCTTGTCAACCGTATAGGCGGAAATTGACCTGCCGCGTAACGTCGTCTCCCCATAGAGATCCCATATGTGAACCACGTCAAGCTCGGCCCCGACCAGGCCGGCAACGTGCTTGCCCCACTGTAGCACCCTGTCGGCAAGCGCCGTTTTTTCCGGGTCATTGGGCAGCAGGTCGACAGCAACCATTATTTTTCGCAACTCTGTGTTACTGGTGGGCTTGAATGCCCAGATGGGGTAGGGGCACATGCGGAAAAGCTGCATATCCGTACCCCCAAAGAGAATATTTTTTGCCCGGCTCTCATGCTCGGCGGGCTTCATTATCAGGTCATACCCCCCCCTGAGTGCTTCGCGAATGATTTCCAGGTAGGGTTTTCCAACACGCTGTTGCATTGTTACCTGGATCCCGCCCCGGGTGAGTTCCGCGGCGATCTCTTTCATCTGCTTCAGGTGATCTTCTTCCATCCACTGGTGCAGATCAGCCGATTCCGCAGTGATCGCATGATGGCTTGGCGGTGTGTCCAGAACACTCAGCAGTGTGACCTGTGCACCAGCGTCTTTGGCGACAGTGGTAACCTCGCCGACCAATGCCTCTGTATGATATTTGCCGTCAACAACCAAGAGGATATTCCTGATTTTATTCATATCAACGTACCTGTTTGGTCAGCTATCGAAACTGGTTTGAAATAATCATTCGCGTAATACATGGGCAGCGAGCCAACCCGCAATCAGGCTGGATACGACCTGTCGGGTATATGTATATGTTACATGCTGAAGCAGAAGGTGCCTGGTGGGCCATGACCCCCATCAACAGATGCCTCAGCGCCGCAAACTACCGGAATGCGATCCATCGGCTTAGCGGTCTTGATCCGTTAGCGATGAAACTCGCCGGCTCTTTCGGGCTGGTAGATGATCTCCACGAGTTGGACCTTCATCATGCCCCCTCCCGGTCGGGGCCATTCGATATGTTCACCCACGGACAATCCCAGCAGCGCGCTGCCGACGGGCGCGAGTATCGAGATGCGTTCGGCGCTGCCATCCATGTCCTTTGGATACACCAGCGTCAGACAGAACTCCTCTCCCGATTGCAGAGCAAAACGCACCTTGCTGTTCATGGTGACCACGTCGGGCGATATCTCCTCTGGTGAAACCACCTCGGCACGATCGAGTTCCGCCTGCAACTCGGTTTTGCCCGGAAAGCTGCCTGCCGGTAGCGTATCCAGCAGGGCTTCCAGACGATCCAGGTCCTGTGATGTCAGAATAATTCTTGGTCGTTTATCCATCAGACTCTCTCGTTAATCGGTTTATTCCAGGCAATCCCACTCGATCGGCTCACTAAAGTCCACGCGCACAAAAAACCAAACCGCCTGCGGTGGCGGTAAAAGCGTGGTCCGATACTCCGTTGTGGTTAATCTCGCCAAACGGGACAGCGTCCGGGCCAGTCAACCTGATCCCCAGTACGCCATAGTATAGTAGACGCTCATATTAAGCCTATTTGTGAGAACTTAGAAGCCCCATCCGACCAGTAGGGAACCGGCCTCAGAAGAATCGAAAGGTCGTCGAACGGGGGGTGCTATCATGCTCCGTGATGCATGCCTGATCTGGATATTGGGCAGCATCCATGCTTTTGAGGGGGGAATTGTGATCCCCCCTGGTGGGTCCGGCCTGCATGAGGGGTGGCCCGAAGCCCTTTGTCCGGGGATCCATCATGGGCAACACGGCCGGGATGATCCTGAATCAGATCGATTGCCCGCTGTCCGCCGTTACGCCGGCGGAATTCGAAACGCCTGTCACATTGGAGAATGTAATCGTGACGGTCAATTCCGGCTTTGCCGGGGGCAGTCAGATTTTCCGATTCTTTGCCTTACTGGCATGCCCGGACGCTACGCGATCCTGCTTCTTTACCCCGCAAAAGTATCGCCCCTTTTTCTCCAGCGCACTTTCCCGGGGTATTTTCAGGCCACAAGTGAAGCAGGGAACCAGACCCTGTTCCGCCTCGCGGCGGGCCTGTTCCTTTTCCCGTTTGATCCGTTGCCGTTTTCTGTGGAACAGAAGGCCGATCAGGAGCAGCGCAAGGAAAACGAGTAAGGGCAGCAGGCGCTCAACCATGGCCGGGTGCCCTTGCGAAACGGTCCGGCTTACTGTTCATGGTCGATGGCTATCCGGTAACTGGCATGGCAGCTGACGCAGTTTTGCATCAGTTCACCGAGCTGGGTCAGGGTGTGGCTGGTGTCCCCCATCTGTTCGGCATCCAGTGCCAGCTGATCAAATTTCTGGTGGGTATCGAGCCCCAGTTTCTTGAACGCCATGGGGAGCTTTCCGACCAGTGAGACCGGCACGCCACCCTGTGCCGCCATGCCCGCCTGGCGTGCGGCTGTGGCGGCCTCGGTCAACTCTTCTCTGGCAATGCCCTGGATGACGCGCTGAAGCGTGGCGACAAAACCGCGCATCTCCGCCAGTACCAGGTCCCGTTCGCTGCTGTTCAGCTGAATCGCGATACGACCATCGGCCAGTGGTTCCGTCTCCCCCAGGTAGATGAATTTGTAGCTAAAAAAAGCCACCACCAGCAGCAGGATGGTGAGTAGGCTCCAGCAGAGTTTGCACATGTCTGTCTCCTTCTGAACAGGGTTGTCTGTTAGCGACTGGTGAGCCGCCGATAGATATCGGAAACCTTCAGGGGCAGCGATCGCACATCATCCACCACGCTGTAGGCGGCGGGTCCATAGAGACGGGGCAGGTAATCCCGCGCCTCTTCGTCGATGGTAATACAGTAGGGATGAATGCCGCCACGGCGTGCCTCGATCAGGGCGCGCCGAGTGTCCTCGATGCCATACTGCCCCCGGTAGCTGTCATAGTCATCCGGCTTGCCGTCGGAGAGGGTGATCAGGATGCGGGTTCTGGCCTCGGTGCTCTGCAGTACCTGGGTCAGATGGCGGATGGCGAATCCCATGCGGGTATAGTCCTGGGGCTCGATACCGCTGATGCGTGCCTGAATGAGTTCATTATAGGACTCCGCGAAATGCTTGATGTGGAACAGCTCGCAGCGCTTGCGGGTCATGCCGGAGAAGCCATAGATGGCGTAGCGGTCGCCCAGGCTCTCCAGCGCCTCGCACAGCAGCAGCAGCGACTCCCGTTCGGCGTCATTGATCCAGCCTTTGGTGGAGCCGCTCATGTCCACCATGAAGATGACCGCGATGTTGCGCTCGTTGCGCTGCATCTTGGTCAGCAGACGGTCGGTCATCTCGAAACCGAGATGGACATCCGACAGCGCTTCCACCAGGGCGTCGATATCCACATCGTCCCCCTCGGGCTGGCGTTTCAGTACGCGGTTTTCATGGCGCATCGCCTCGAAGGTCTTGCGCAGATGCTTGATCAGGCCGTGATACTTGTCCAGGGTACGTTCGCTGAAGTCATCAAAACGCGGGGTGATCTCCCGCTCCCGCACGGCACACCACTGCTTGCGGTAGTGACGCCGCTGGAAGTCCCACTCATCATAGAGATGCGCCCCCTCCTCGTGATAGCTGCCGCGCCACACGTCCTCCGCATCCCGGGTCTGATCCTGCAGCAGGGCGGGGTCGTACTCGCCCGGTCCGGCGGGCTGCAGGTAGTCGTCCGGGATATCACCCAGATCCAGCAGGATGGAGCGCTGCAGGGCCAGCACCGAATCGGGCAGGGGTGCCGGCATGTCATCCAGCAGGATCTCGATATTCATGCCCTCCGGGGCGGCGGGGTCTTGCTGCGGCCGTTTGCTGAAGCGGCGTTCGGGCTGCTGTTCTGCCGGGCTGTTGCGCTGCAGCTCCTCCAGCAGGCTGTTCAGGGCTACCTTGAAGCGAGCCTGCTCTTTTTCGATGCGTGCGCTCATGCAGGCCTGTACGGCATCCAGCTCCAGGGTGACCGGATGAGCCTCTGTCGGATAGGGGGTGATTTGGCCGCGCTGCTGCTGTGCCAGTGCGAGTACATCCTCGGCCTGCATTGTCGGCGCCGACAGTTGCGCCAGGAGTCGTTGCCACGCTGTCGGCAATACCGGGACTGCAAGTGTCCGTCTGATCTGCTCAAGCTGCCTGAAAAGCCCTGGCAATACGCGTCGCAGGCAGGCTTCGAGCCGCAACATCTCCAGGGCGTGATAGAGTTGCAGCAGTTCCGGGTCCGGGGCGGCGAGTGACAGCAACGGCCGGAACGAGCCGAACTGGATCTGCGCCCAGAGCAGGGCGCAGATGACCTTGTAGTGGTGGAAATTCTGCTCCGGCGTCGGCAGTCGTGACAGCAGCGGCGGCAGGTAGAGGGTTTCGCTATCGGTATAGATGGACTGCGCCTCGGCGAGTTTCAGCGGTCGTCCGGAGAGTCCCTGCAGAAAATGGCTCAGCACCCCCTCATGGTCTTGCAGCAGGGCTCCCCGCTGCCGCGCCTGCTGCTGTTCGGCAAACTGCCGGTACTCCGCGATGGCCAGCAGGGCGGGCCGGAGTCCTTCGGCATCGTAGCGGTCCATGCTGTGGAAGATCCACGCCTCGAAGCTGTCCGGATCCATCACGGCCTGGGCGTTCACCCCCCTGCAGGCCACCTGATAACCCAGTTCAACATGGGTGCTGGCAATCCGCCGTACCCAGCTGATCAGGCGCGCCTGGGATGCCGCCGGCAGTGCGGCGATGGCGCTGGCCGGTGCCGAGGTGTCGCGGAAGGAGAACTCCACCTCCAGCAGTTCGTCGAGCAGTTGCCGGACTTCCGACAGGGAGAGCGGGGCGGTGATCATCTCAGAACAGGGAGGAGGAGAGCTCGTTCACCGAGGCGAGCATCTCCGGGTCATCGGTGAGGGCCTGGGCGATCGCTCCCTGACAGGCGGAGACGGGATTGACACCGACCGTCATCAGCTTGGCGGCGTGCACCAGCAGGCGGGTGCTGGCCCCCTCTTCCAGGCCGCTGCCCTTGAGATTGCGGGTCATGCCGGCGAACTTCACCAGGCGTCCGGCCAGCTCCCGTTCCAGTCCCGATTCGCGGACCACGATTTCGGTCTCCAGCTGCACCCCCGGGTAGTTGAACTCCAGGGCGATAAAGCGCTGCCGGGTGCTCTGTTTCAGATCCTTCAGCACACTCTGGTAGCCGGGATTGTAGGAGATGGCGATGGCGAACTCCGGATCGGCCTCGATCAGGGTGCCCAGTTTCTCGATCGGCAATACCCTTCGGTCGTCGGCCAGCGGGTGGATCACCACCATGGTGTCCTTGCGCGCCTCGACGATCTCATCCAGATAACAGATACCACCCGCCTTGACCGCCTGGGTCAGGGGGCCGTCGATCCAGCTGGTTTCACCGCCCTTGATCAGGTAGCGGCCCACCAGGTCGGAGGCGGTGAGATCATCATGGCAGGAGACGGTAATCAGTGGCCGCTTGAGCCGCCAGGCCATGTACTCCATGAAACGGGTCTTGCCGCAGCCGGTCGGCCCCTTCAGCAGCAGCGGCAACTGATTGCGATAGGCGGCCTCGAACAGCTCAATCTCATCACCGGTCGGCTGGTAATAGGGTTCATCCTCAATCCGGTATTCATCCAGTCTGAAGGTGCGCATCCGTGGGGTACTCCTTAATCTACTGCGGTACCTGCTAGTCTGCTGGGGAAGCGGGGGGATATCAACAATCGAAAACTAAGGATTTCTTATGGCGGCATAGTTGGATGAGGGGTTAACCCCTGGTTGAAAAACCACGGCATCTTCTCTACCTTGCGGCAGGTTTAATAGCCTGGGAGCCTGCCGGGTTTCACATTGGACTGCCGCGGAGATCCGGATTCGGCCATATTATCCCGATCTTTCTCGTTAAATAGGTTCACTATTCCATTCTTAGGTCCGTAAACGGTGCATATCCCTGCACCACTCCTCGTCTCGACAGGCTCCCTTCGACAAGCTCCCTTCGACAAGCTCCCTTCGACAAGCTCAGGGTGAACGGTGGTTGGCAAGGCGCAAGGCGGCGTATTCCGTTCGTGGTGGCCTGCCCGTTCGTGGTAAGCCTGCCCGTTCGTGGTGAGCCTGCCCGTTCGTGGTGAGCCTGCCCGTTCGTGGTGAGCTTGTCGAACCACGGCTAGCCGACGGCAAGCTCTTGGAATCACCCTTCGACAGGCTCCCTTCGACAGGCTCAGGGTGGACGGTAGTTTTGCAGGAATCTCTCTCATCCAATCATGAAGCGATTGATATGCTGAACAAACCGGCATTTCCTTGCTACGATCGGCCAGGCTCCACAGGTTCCTGGTACTATCGGTAATCTTTCACAACGGGTGCTCGGCATGCGGGTGATCCGGTGAATGCCAGGGTAATGACAAATGATCCGCATAAGTGGCTGCCACGCCTCACTCAGCCATAGAGCAAATCCATGCCGAGCGGGAGCCGGGGCGGATTCTGCAGCTGCTGGTGAATCTGCTATCGAACTGATCGGGGCCGATGCGGCCGCGGTCGGTCTGTACCAGGATGATGCGATACACATAATATGAATACACAGCATAACTCCGATGTCTACCTGAATCGCTTCAGAAGCAGCCAGAAGCTTGCCGACCTGGGCTCCTGGGACTGGAATATTCAGACGGGCGAACTCTATTGGAGTGAACAGATCGGCCCACTGTTCGGGTATCAACCGGGGGAACTGGAGACCAGTTATGATAATTTTCTGGCGGCGGTACACCCGGATGACCGCCAGGCGGTGATTAATGCGATCAATGCCTCGATTGAGCAGGATGACCCTTACGAGATTGAGCATCGTGTCGTCTGGCCGGACGGCACTGTCCGCTGGGTGTTGGAACGGGGTGATGTACAGCGCAACAGTGCGGGTGAGCCCCTGCACATGCTGGGTATTGTCAAGGACATAACCCGGCGCCGGGAAACAGAGCTGGCGCTGCGCGAGAGTGAAGCACGCTTTCGCGGGCTGGTCGAGAGTACCAGTGACTGGATCTGGGAAGTGGATCCGCAGGGTCGATATACCTATGTCAGTCCCCAGGTGGAACGCATACTGGGCTATCCGCCCGCATCGCTGATCGGTAAAAGGCCGTTTGATCTGATGTCCGCCTCTGAAAGCGCGCGTATGCAGAAAGCGTTCTTTACCCGGGTAAATAATCGGCAACCGATCAGCCATCTGATCAATACCAATCTTCATGCCTGCGGCAGGAAGGTGATTCTTGAAACCAGCGGCCTCCCGTTTTATGACAATGACGGCCGGTTTGGTGGCTATCGGGGGATTGATCGCGATATCACCGACCGCAAGGTGGTCGAGCAGGCGCTGCAGGAACAGACCTTGCGTAATCGTCTGATCCTGGAGAACAGCCATGATGGATTGATTATTGTCAGCCTGGATGGTGCTCTTCGGGAAGTGAACGATGCCTACTGTAGAATGGTGGGGTATGAGCGCCGCACCCTGTTGAAAATGACCATAACCGACCTGGAGATGATCGAGTCAGCCCAGGAGACAGAAGAACATCTCAGAAATATCGTCCGGGATGGGCATGACCATTTCGAGACCAGTCACAAGGGGAGAGATGGCGGGGTGGTCGATCTGGATGTGAGCGCCACGCTGGCCAAAGTGGGCGAGGATCAGTTTATATTTGCCTTTGTTCGGGATATTACGGAGCGTCGGCTGCGTGAGCAGAAACGGCTGCAGGAGGTGCAGGCGCAACGCGATACCCTGGTGCGGGAGATCCATCACCGCATCAAGAATCATCTGCAGGGAATCATCAATCTGCTGCGCAACCATATCCGGGAGAAGCCGGAACTGACGGATGCCCTGGAGTCAGCCATCGGCCAGGTGGAGTCGATTGCCCTGGTCCACGGTCTGCAGAGCCAGCTGAACCATAGCCGCATTGAGCTAGTTGCCCTGCTGGAGGTGATCTGCAAGGCGATCAGCCATCTGACATCCGCCGGGATTCAGCCGGTAATTGATTGCCCGGCGATGGCTGTTATCGTCAGACCGGCCGATGCGATACCACTGGCGCTGATCATCAATGAACTGCTGCAGAACGCTGTGAAGCACGGTGCCCCGGCAGAGGCATCGGCAGCGGTGCAGGTCAGGCTCATGCTGGAAAAGGGGCAAGTCATCGTGCAGGTAAGCAATGCGGCCGCTCTGCCCCTGCCGGCTCACTTCAGTCTACAGCAGGGCGTCGGGCTGGGCACCGGTCTGACGTTGGCAAGAGATCTGCTGCCGCATCAGGGGGCCGAGCTTTCCCTGATGTCGGTTGCGGGCCGGGTTGATGCCCGGCTGGTCCTGGAGTGTCCCGTTGTCGAACTGGAGGCGAGACCGGCAGATCAGGAATTTTCAGTGCCGAACTGATTGATGTAGTCCGAAGCGTCCAGTATCTCCCGGGCGACCTCCTTCACCTTGCGACGTTCAGAGCGGGCCTGGTTTCGAATCAGGTCGAACGCCTTCTGCCGGTCGATGCGCCGGCGCTCCGCGATGATGCCGACCGCGAAATTGACCACATTCGCCGTCTCCAGCGCCCGGTTCAGCCGTCCTTCCTTGGCCTGCAGTTGTTGCAGGTCGTCTGCACGCCTCAGCGCGGTCTCCAGGGTGGGGATCGCCTTGGCAACATCGATCGGTTTCACCAGGTAACCCAAAGCACCCTGTTCCAGGGCGCTGTTGAGTGTCTCCCGGTCGTCATAGGCTGAAAGATGAACGACCGGGATACCCAGTTCATACAACTGTTTCGACAGATCGATACCGGAGATTCCCGGCATGCAAATGTCCAGAATGGCAAGGTCCGGATATTCCTGGGCGATGATCGCCAGGGCCTCCTCTCCGGTTGCCGCCACCAGAACCCTGTAACCGGCATCGCGCAAACCCCGGCTGAACGTGGCCAGCACCAGTGCGTCGTCATCAACCAGAAGCAATCTCTTGTTCATCGGATACTCTCTCTATTACTTATTATCTTCCGCATGATATTTCTCTACTGCTGATTATCCGGGAGTCCGGTAAATGGACTTCAGCGGGTGCATTTTCTCACTCCCCGGAGCGCCCTTTTTTGCGTTGGATGAGGCAAGGCTGCCTGAGCCTTCCAGTTACTTTAAACTGTATATAGTAGGCTGTTAAAAACCTTGCTTTATATCAATTTTTTTAAATAGGAATTTACTTTTATATTTATGGGCCGATTTCATTCGAACCACCGACAGGGGCCGATCCCGGGCACTTTTTTTTTACGAAATATGATGTTATAAACAATCCAACAGGCGCCTGCTGGTGACAGCGGCAGACGCTTGAGAAGTGTGAACCGGTCTATCAGGCAGTGTTCCATTCAGAGATAAAGTCCGCCCTGCCCCTGCGGATTCCGACATAATAAACAGGCTGTTGCCTGCGGCCAGCAGGATTTTGATTCACCCGGCCTTTCCCCCGCCTTGAAATTCATAGCTGTTTCCAGAACCAACCGTCCGGCGACGATGGCTTGCCTGTTGTTCTGCATCCGGTTCCATTCTGGAACTGCAGCGGGGGAAGTGATGGGCAGGTACTTTAAGTCTCCTGGCAGGAATATCAATCAATCATGCATGCTCACTGCTGTCCCATAAACCCTTAACAGAAAAGGCCTGAAAACCAGTTTGTTTTGATAAAATGAAATCACGACAAATCATTGATCAAACAAAAGGAATTCAGGCCTTGGCTCATCATAATACCGTGTTTTCTCAGTTACT
>JACDJA010001125.1_pt1 | contig 23903 bp, 20 predicted proteins | sample 7449241 | NCBI WGS metagenome assembly JACDJA01 (sample SAMN14253289, study PRJNA609438) | sludge metagenome | isolation source: initial anaerobic sludge | collected 2018-12-20 | reverse complement strand
GTGCAGCGCCGCGTGGTGGAATCGCACCATCGCCTGCTCCACGTCGCCGGCTTTACGCGCGAGGACCTCATGGGCCATGAGATCCATGGCCTGGTCCTCGGCCTGGTCGGCATCGGCAAGATCGGCAGCAGCGTCGCCCGCATTGCGCGCGGCTTCGGCCTGCGCGTGATCGCGCACGATCCGCTGCTGTCCGCGGACACCATCCGCAGCCGTGGCGCGGAACCGGTGTCGCTGGACGAATTGCTGGCGCGGGCCGATGTGGTGTCGCTGCATTGCCCGCTGGACGCCTCCACGCGCGGCCAGTTCGGTGCAAAGGCCTTCGCGGCCATGAAGCGCGACGCGGTATTCATCTCGACCGCGCGCGGCGGCATTCATGACGAAGCGGCGCTGCACGACGCGCTACGCGCCGGGCATCTGCGCGGCGCGGGGCTGGACGTCTGGGAACAGGAGCCGCCCGAACGCGGCGCCCCGCTGCTGGGTTTGCCCAATGTCGTCGCCACCTTCCATACCGCCGGCGTCACCCACGAAGCCCGGCGCAATGTCGCCCGTTCATCGGCCACGCAGCTCGTTGCGATGCTGCGCGGCGAACGTCCACCGCAACTCGTCAATCCGGAGGTCTGGCCGCTGGCGGCCAAACGCATCGCAAACCTGGCATGACAACACGGCATGGGTCCCTGCCCGCATCGAAAAGCGCGAATCAGGCAGCCCCCCGCCAAAATACAAAGGAGACAACTCATGCAAAAACAAGACAAACGCTGGAAGCGGCGCGCCGTGGCGACCCTGCTGGCGACCGCTGCGCTGCTCACCAGCGGCGCGCAGGCGGCCGGCTACCCCGAACACCCGATCAACCTGATCGTGTCGTACGGGCCAGGCGGAGGCACCGACCTGGTGGCCCGCATGATGGCGCCCTATCTGCAGAAATACCTGGGCAGCGACGCCCGTATCGTCGTACTGAACCGCCCTGGCGCGGGCGGGGCGATAGGTTTCTCGGAATTGGCGCGCGCCCAGCCGGACGGCTATACCATCGGCTTTATCAACACGCCGAACTTGTTGACGATTCCCATCGAACGCAAGACGAGCTTCACGTGGCGCAGCTTCGATCTGCTGGGCAACCTGATCGACGATCCCGGCGCATTTTCGGTGCTGAACGACAATCCGATCAAGACCCTGGCCGATCTTTCCGCCTATGCCAAGAAGAACCCGGGCAAGGTGACGGTGGGCACCACCGGCACGGGCTCGGACGACCATCTTGCCATGCTGCGCTTCGAGCGGGTGTCCGGCGGCAAGCTCAGCCATATTCCTTACAAGGGCGCGGGAGAAGTGCGGGGCGCGCTGGCAAGCGGCGAGATCACGATCGGCGCCATCAACGTGGGCGAAGCGCTGCAGTACCAGAAGGGCGGAACCCCGTTGCGCATGCTGGGCCAGATGGGCAAGACCCGGTCGGCGGCGCTGCCGGACGTGCCGACGTTCAAGGAACAGGGCTTCGATTTCGAGTTGGCCTCGCTGCGAGGATTGGCCGCGCCCAAGGGCTTGCCCGAAGATATCCGCGCCAAGCTTGTCTCCGCGGTGAAGCGCACGGTGGACGATCCGGAATTCCAGGCCAAGGCCAAGGACATGTTTGTCCCGCTGCGCTATCTGCCGCCTCCCGAGTACGCCAAGGAACTGGCGGCCGGCGAAGCGGAATTCCGGGCGCTCTGGAAAGAAGCGCCGTGGCTGGATAAGTAACGGGTCGGGTGGCGGGAAGCGGGCCTCGGCCTGAGGTCCGCGTCAAGCGGTGCATGTCCCGGTTTCGCGGCTAATTCACCTTGATTTTGAACTCCCGCACGAGAACCGTATTGCGCTCCAGTTCTGTCTTTATGCGTGCGCCGAACGCAGCACCCGGCAGGCCCACCGGATCGGTTCCCATCTCGGCGAGCTTTGCGCGGACCTCGGGTTTGGCCAGTACGGCCAACGCGGCGTCCTGCAGCTTCTTGATCGCTTCAGTCGGCGTGCCTGCTGGCGCCAGCAGACCGTACCAGGTCGTGGCAATGACATCTTTGCCAGCAGGCCCGAGCACTTCGCCGACCGTGGGAATGTCGGGCGCCAGCGGCGTGCGGGTTAGCTGGGTCACGGCCAGCGCCCGTAGCTTGCCCGCATGAATCTGCGGCAGCAGCGGCGGCAGCCCCGCGATCACCAGTTGCACCTGGCCGCCCAAGGCATCGGACACGGCCGGCCCCGCGCCCTTGTACGGAACGTGGATCAGATCGGCGCCGGTGCGGGCCTTCATGATTTCCAAGGCCAGCTGATGTGTGGATCCCGTTCCAGGCGTGCCCACGGTCAGGGGTGAACCTGATTTTGCCCGTGCAACAACCTCTTTCAGCGTGCCCTGGACCGACGGATGGGCGGCAATGATGTTCGGCGATTCCGCTATCAGCACAAGCGGGACCAAGTCGCGCGACACGTCGTATCGCGTATCCCGATACAGCGCGGGGTTGACCGTCAGTTCCGGGTTGCCCGCAACCAGCACGGTGTATCCATCCGCGCGGGCGCGCACAACGGATTCCGTGCCGATCATGCCCGCAGCGCCGCCTTTGTTTTCGACGATCACGCTTTGCTTGAGCTCGGTGGACATGGCCTGCGCAAGCAGACGCGCAATGACGTCGATGCCGCCTCCTGCCGGGTACGAAACCACCATGCGTATCGGCCTGTCGGGATACGTATCCGCCTGCGCCACGCCTGCCGTCATGGCCGTGGCAGCGGCTAATACGGCAAGTTTCGCACCGAGGCCTTTGCGCGCCAGACGCGCGAACGAATCGAACATGGATGTCTCCTGCGATGCCGGCATTGAGCGCCGATCTGGTAGGTGTAATGAAGAGGATTAATAGAAACGGGGGCGCTCGTTGGGCGCGGGGGTGTTCCCGAAGTCCCCGCGCTGCAGGATAGCGTCACGGCCGCCATGTTTGGCAATCAACTCGGATTGCCGAGTCTTGGCGCGTTGGTCGACGGCTTCGGGAATGCAGATAGCGCGCAGCGCCCGATCACACGCAGCGCGTTCGCTGGCATAGCCGGGATCGTCCGCGACATTACGCAGTTCTTCGGGATCGGCCTGCAGGTCGTACAGCTCGGGCGGCAAGTCGATATGGTGTATGTATTTCATCCTGCCAAGGCGCACGGCGAAGGCGCCCGCCACCGAACCGGTCGCGTGATACTCGATCAGCACGCCGCGATCTGGCTGTTGCCCCTCGCATAGTTGCGACAGCGAAACGCCAGGGCGGTCGTCCATCAGGCCGGCCGTTTCCTCCCCCACGGCTTCGAATAGAAAGGGGAATATGTCGACGTGGCTGACCGGCGTCTGGACCGTCTTGCCTGACGGCAGCCCCGCGCCGCTGACAATCAGCGGGCAACCCGCTGACTCTTCGTACAGGGTCGATTTCCCCCATAACCCGCGCGCGCCCAGGTTGTCGCCATGGTCGCTGGTGTACACGATACGCGTATTGTCCTGAAGCCCTGCTTTGTGCAATGCCGACATCACGTTGCCGATCTGTTCGTCCAGGAAGGTGCACAAGCCGTAATACGAAGCCAACGCGCGTTGCACGTGCGCGTCGTCTTCGAAGTAGGCGCCGTAGTCCAGGCAGGACGCATAGTTGCGCACGTACGGATGCAGGTCGTCGCCAGGGCGCTGATGCAGTTTGGGCATGGGCAAGGTGCGATCGGCATAGCGGTAGTAATGCTCCGGGGGCGCGGTCAACGGAAAATGCGGCGCGACAAACGACACGAAGAGCACCCATGGCTTGTTCGTGTATTTGTGTGCCTCTTCTCGCAGCCACACCTGCGCGCTGGCCGCGATGGCGCGGTCGTAAGTTGTGTAGGTGGATTCGCCAGGCCCGGAGGTGGCGGCCAGCTTTTTGGCATGCCCACGCACGGCCAAGGGATCGCGCAGCAAGCCGATCAGGTCTCCCTTGCCCTCGACGACATGCATGGGCAGCAGCTCCTCCGAAAAGCCATTGTCCTCGTCTGAACTGCGAAAGTGCAGCTTGCCGATCGAGGCCACATGATGTCCGCGGTCGCGAAGCAGGTGATGCCAGCTTTTTACCGAGCCGTCATACGGGTCGGCGTTGTCCCAGAATCCAATCTGGTGCACGTACTTGCCCAGGGCAAAAGCCGCGCGTGCCGGCACGCAGATGGGACTGGTGGTGTAGGCGTCGGTGAACAGCGTGCCTCGCTGCGCCAATGTATCCAGATTGGGAGTATGCACAATGGGGTTGCCGTAGCAGCCCAGGACTTTACGGCTATGTTCGTCGGACATGATGACGAGCAGGTTTTGCGGTTTCATGCGGGTCTCCGGTGTTTTTCGATGTTGTCGCGGGAAAGTCTAGGCCCGGCTTGGCAGCGCGATGCGGAACGAGCTTATATGGGATAAGCTAATTCTTATGAATGCGCCCATATACGATTCGCTGGATGACGCACGCCGCGCGCTCGGCCGCTTGACGATGACCGAATTCCGGACGTTGCTGGCCATCAAGACGGCGGGAACCTTGTCGCGCGCCGCAGTGGCCTTGGGCGTGAGCCAGCCTGCGCTCAGCCAACATGTGCGTGACATGGAAAGCAAACTGGGCGTGCCTATGTTTGTGCGTGGCGCGGGCGGTATGACGCCCACCGCCTATGGCGACGCAGTCTGGCAACTGGCGGCAAGCCTGCGGGCGGACATCGGGGTCGCGGCCGAGGCGCTATGGCACGCGTCACGGAACGACAAGCCGCCGCTGCGCATTGGCAGCATGTCGGTCACCTCGGGCGGCATATTGGCCGTGGCGCTGGGGCGCTACGCCTCGGAAGCGGCCAACCCCGCGTGCGTGCTGGTCGAAGGGTCGCGCGAAGTCCTGCTTGAGCATTTGCATCACCGGCGCATCGATATGTTCGTGGGCAGGTTGGCCGACGATGAGCCCCCTTCTGGCATGCTGCGGGAAACCTTGTTCCAGGATAGTTGCGTTGTCATCTCCTCGTTGCGGCACCCGCTGGCACGTAAAAGCCGCCTGAATATGGAAGCGCTTTACGATCATTCCTGGATCGTGCCTGCCGAAGACACCAGCTTCTACAAGCAGATTGCGGAATCCATGCGGCGGGCGGGTGTGGCGCAGCCCGAGGCGCGCATCGCATCCTATTCCATGCTGGCATTGGCGGCCGTCGTTTCAACCTCGGAATTATTGGGCTTCCTGCCGATGTCGTTGTACGCATCGGGTACCTTGTCCAACAGTGTGCGCAGGCTGGAGGTGGATCTGGCCTGGACGCCGTCGCCGCTAGGTATCGTGATGTGGCGCGATGCCAGCCTGAATCCACGCGCGCAGCGTCTGTTGGAAATCCTGCGCGCCGTTGCTGGCAGCGCTCGCGCTTCGGCGCCGCATGCATGACTCCTTGATCCGTTAACCATGACGCCACGCCAGCTTCGTTATTTTCTTGAAATCGCCCGCAGCGGCAGTCTGTCGCTGGCGTCCAGCGCGCTGCGTATCGCGCAGCCCGCGCTCAGCCAGCACGTGGCGGTGCTGGAAAGCGAGTTGGGCGTGGCCCTGTTCGAGCGGCACGCCAAGGGCGTCACGCTGACGGCCGAAGGCAAGCGCCTGCAGCAGCGCGCCGCGTCCATCCTGGACCAGTTGGAATCGCTGAGAGCCGATGTGCTGGGCTCGACGGGAAAACCGCGAGGACCGGTGCGGGTATGCCTGGCGCGTTCGCTGGCGCAGGTGGTGGCCGCGCCCTTGATACGGTATGTGGAACGGGAATATCCCGACATCCGGCTCTTGTTGTCGTCGGCGCTGTCCAGCCAGGTGCGCGCGGCGCTTGAGACGCGGCAACTGGATGTGGCGTTGATGCCCAACGCGTTCGAACTGCCGGGCTTGTATTGCAAGCCGGTATACGAGGAAGGATTTTCGTTGTTCGGTCTGGAATCGATGTTCGACCGGCGCGGCAAGACCATCGCGTTTTCGGAGATCGGGTCGCGGCCACTGGTGGCGCCGGACCGCGATCACGATCTGCGCCGGCTGGTTGAGCGCACGGCGGTGGATCTGGACTGCCCGTTGAACGTGAAATATGAAATCAACGATCCCGAGTTGAATTTTGCCTTGGTGCGTGAGGGCGTGGCGTTCGCGATCCTGCCCGACAGCGCAGGCCGGGAACTGGGGCTGGGCACCCACACCGTGGGCGCACGGCGCCTGCTGCGGCCGCCGATCAAACGGATGCAGGCCATCGTGCGCGTGGCGGATAACGCGCCCGGCAGCGCGGTGCTGGCCGTGGAGCTGGCGCTACAGGCTGTGTTGCGCAGCTTGGTGGAACACAAGGTGCTGCGTGGCACGCTGGTATATGAAAAAACTTATACAAAACGCAGATAAATAATATTTGTCTTCAGGGCTGCTGCGACCGTACGCTACCCCAAAAATGGCGCACAGAAAGCGCCGATACGGAGACAAGCATGCAAGTCGGACGCAGACAATTTCTAGGCGCCCTGGGCGCCGCCGCGTGCTGTAGCGCGGTGCCGTTCAGGCAGGCGCGAGCCAATCCCCCTTTGCGTATGTTGGTCGGTTTCGCCCCGGGAGGCGCGGCTGACCTGGTGGCGCGTGCGCTGGCCGAAGGCATGCGAGCATCGGGCTACACCACCATCGTCGAAAACAAGGCGGGAGCGGGTGGCCGCATTGCGGTCGATGCGCTGTTGGCGTCGGGCGCAGAGGGCAATTCCGTGCTGTTCACGCCCTCCACGAACCTGACGCTATATCCCCATCTGTACAAGGACTTGCGCTACACCACGGCGGATTTCACCCCCCTGGGAACGGCCAGTGAATTCGATTTCGCGTTCGCGGTGGGCGCCAACAGCCCTGCCAGAACACTGGCTGAATTTCTGCAACTGGCGAAAAAGGACATGCGCATGGCCGTGTACGGCACTCCCGGCGCCGGCACCGTCATGCATTTCCTGGGCATCATGCTGGCGAACGCCAGCAAAGTGCCCTTGACGCCCATTCCCTACAAGGGCGGATCGCCGGCGCTGGCCGACACCGTGGGCGGGACATTGCCTGCGTTGATCACAACGCTGCCCAACCTGATTCCCATGCACAAATCCGGCAAGATCCGGATCCTGGCCACGACGGGATCGGCGCCGTCGGCTGCGCTGCCCGACGTGCCCACGTTCGCGTCCGCTGGATATCCGTCGCTGACGATGGCCGAATACTTCACGCTGCTGGGCAACAAGGGCTTGCCCGCCGAGCGGATGCAGGCATTGACCCGTGCCGTGGCCGACACCGTGCGCTCCCCGGCTTTCGAACGGGTCATGCGGCAGCAATTCTTCCAACCCAAAGTCACCGCGCCCGCGGCCTTGAAGCAGCAGCTGGTACGCGAAGACGCGTTCTGGGATCAGGTCGTCAGGGACAGCGGCTATCGCCCCGAGGCCTGACGCCGCGTGAGCGCGGCTATCCTATTTGCAGGAAGCACAATGAAAGGCAAGAACATCGTCGTCATCATGTCCGATGAGCACAATCCCCAATTCATGGGCTGTTCCGGGCATCCGTTCATCAAGACCCCCCATTTGGATGCACTGGCTGCGCGCGGTGCACGGTTTCCCAACGCATACACCCCCAGTCCGATCTGCGTGCCGGCCCGGGCGGCGTTTGCCACAGGCCATCGGGTGCACCAGACCCGGCATTGGGACAACGCCATGCCGTACGTGGGCGATCCCCAAGGCTGGGGCCATGTGCTGCAACAGCGCGGCATCAACGTGGAGAGCATAGGCAAACTGCACTACCGCAATGAAGAGGACCCGGTCGGCTTCGACGCGGAACATATCCCCATGCATGTGGTGGGCGGGCACGGAATGGTGTGGGCGTCGATCCGCGATCCGTATCTGCCCGTGGCCGGCCGCAAGCGCATGCTAGGCGACCGCATCGGCATGGGGGAATCTGCCTATACCTCCTATGACCGATCGGTCACGGGGCGCGCGCTGGACTGGCTGCGCGCGGCGGCGGACCGGGGGCATCCCTTTGTGCTGTACGTGGGCCTGGTGGCGCCCCATTTTCCGCTGATTGCGCCGCAGGAATTCTTCAGTTTGTACGAGGCGCGCCAGATTCCCGAGGCCAAGCTGCATCCGAAAAACGGCTACGAACGACACCCCTGGGTGCAGGCCTATGCGGAATTCGAGCGCAGCGAGGAAACGTTCCAGGATGAAGAGGAGCGGGTCAACGCCTTCCTGGCGTATTACGGACTTTGCAGCTTCCTTGACAGCAACGTGGGCCGTATCGTGGACGCGCTTGCCACGCTGGGCCTGGCCGACTCGACCCACGTGGTCTACACATCGGACCACGGCGACAACGTCGGGGCCCGCGGTTTGTGGGGAAAGTCCACGCTGTATCAGGAAAGCGTGGGCATCCCCATGATATTGGCGGGCCCGGACGTGGCGCCTACTGTCTGCGAGACGCCGGTGGATTTGCTGGATCTTTACCCGACGCTGTTGCAGGCCGTGGGCGTGGATCCGGCGCCGTATCAGGGCGCCCGGCCAGGAAAGTCCTTGTTCGACATCGCGCGGCAGCCGGCCGACGCCAGCCGCGCGATTCTCAGCGAATACCATGCCGCCGGCAGCAACACGGCGGGCTTCATGCTGCGCAAGGGGCCTTGGAAGTATCACCACTATGTGCGTTTCCAGCCGGAGCTTTTCAACCTGGATTCAGATCCCGGCGAACTGCACGATCTGGCGGGCGACCCGGCTTATGCGGCCGTACTGTCCGAGATGAAGACGGCGCTGTACGCAATCTGCAATCCGGAAGACGTGGACAGGCAGGCCAAGGCCGACCAGGCCGCGATGATCGAACGCTTGGGCGGCCCCGAAGCCGCCTCGACGATGGGCGCCAGCGGGGCAACGCCGGCGCCCAGGGTGGAGCAAGCAGCATGAACGTGGATGCCCGGTATCTCAAAGACTGGAGCGGCCTGACGCGGGGTGTGCCTAGCGAGGTGCACCGGCCCATGACCGCGGACGACGTGGCGGCGCTTGTTCGCGATGCCGATCTGCGGGGGCGCAAGATCACGATCCAGGGCGGGATGACGGGGCTGGCTGGCGGCGCGGTGCCGGGCGATGGCGATGTGGTCATCAACATGGAGCGCATGAATCGCATTGAATCCATCGACGAGGTGGAAGGGATCATGCAGGTGCAGGCGGGCGCCACGTTGCAACAGGTGCAGGAAGCCGCCGCCGCAGCAGGTTGGTTCTTTCCGGTGGACCTGGGCGCGCGCGGCACGTGCCAGGTCGGCGGCAACGCCGCTACCAACGCGGGCGGCACGCAGGTTGTGCGCTACGGCACGATGCGCGATTCGGTGTTGGGGCTGGAAGCGGTCTTGCCTGATGGGTCGGTCGTGACGTCGTTGACGCGCCTGGTCAAAAACAGTTCGGGTCTGGACTTGCGTTACCTGTTCATCGGCTCCGAAGGGACGCTTGGCGTGATCACCCGGCTGATCCTGCGCTTGCAGCCCGATCCGGGTGCGCCGGCGACGGCGTTGGTGCAGGTGCCGGACACGGCGTCCATGGCCTTGTTGTTGCGCCATTTGAAAAAGACCTTGGGTCCGCAACTGACCGCCTATGAATTCATGTCGGCGCCGTTTCTACAACGCGCCGCAGCGCTGACGGACGTGTCCCTGCCATTGCCTGGCGGCGCGCCATGGAGCGTGCTGATTCAGGCCAGCGGGTTGGCTGGCGTGGACCCGCAACTGGCGCTGGAAGGCGCGTTGGAACAGGCGTGGGAGGCCGGTACGATCAGCGATTGCGCGGTGGCGTCCAGCCTGTCCGATGCGCAGAAATTCTGGCGGCTGCGGGAATGCATTCCCGAACTGTTGACGGCGCTCAAGCCCACAGTGAATTTCGACTGTGGCCTGCCCTGGACCGAAATGTCGGGCTTCGTGAGCGAGGTCGAGGCCGCGCTGAAACTGAAATACCCGGATGCGGCGCACTTGTTCCTGGGCCATTTGGGCGACAACAACGTTCACATCCTGACGGGACCGCACGACCCAAGCGAATGGCTGGACGTGGAGGAGGTGGTGTACAGCGCGCTGCGAGGCCGGCAAGGGACTGTCAGCGCTGAACACGGCATAGGCTTTCTGAAAAAGCCGTTTCTGGGCTATACCCGCAGCAACGGCGAGATCGCGTTGTTGAAGCGCCTGAAGCGTGCGCTAGACCCCAACAATACGTTGAACCCGGGCCGCATTGTCGATTGACGGTCGGTTTCCGACGGAAAGTGTTCCGGGTGCAAGTGGCTCTGCCCCATCCGGAGGTTCGTAGCGCGGGTGACTGGCCACGGCCGCGCCGAACGGGCGCCAGCCCCCCGGCGGTGGGCCTCGAACGCCAACCGCCGGCATGCGCACCTCCCAAGTAAGCCGTGACACGCCACGGCATTGGCAGGATGCGCTTTGCCTCGCCGCAGGTAGGGGGCCCAGCCCTAGTTTTTATCCCCGATGCCAGCGTCATCGACGACTTTCTTCCAGCGGGCCTGTTCCGCCGCGATGTAGGTCTGATAGGCCTCGGGCCCCATATAGTCTTTCTGCAGGCCCAGATTCGCCAGCTTATCCGCGACGCCTTTCTCGTTGAGAATCTGCTCGATATCCTTGGCGAGCTGATGCACGATGGGTGCTGGCGTCTTGGCCGGCGCGGCGAAACCGAACCAGGACCTGACATCGAAGTCCTTGATGTTCAGCGCCTCCTCGACGGTCGGCACGGACGGCAGCGCCGAGCTGCGCACGTTGGTCGCCGCGGCCAGCGCTTTCAGTTTGCCCGCTTTGACGTATTGCCCGGCCAATGCGGAAGTGAGCGCCATCATGTCGACGCGGCCGGCCATCAGGTCTGACAGCGCATCCGATTGGCCCTTGTACGGCACGTGGACCAACTCGGTGTGGGTGCGCTGGGACAGCAATTCGCCGGTGAGGTGATTGGAGGTGCCGACGCCAGGCGACGAGTAGGTCAGGGGCGGGCCGGACTTGGCGCGATTGAGCAGGTCCCGCAGCGACGAGGCCGGATTGCTGGGGTTGACCACGATGACGTTGGGAATCATCCCGACGTTGGCGACCGCGACAAAGTCCTTGGTCGGAGACCACGGGATGGTCTTGCTGATGCTGGGCAGTACCGTGAAGTAGGTGCTGACCGCCAGCAAGGTATAGCCGTCCGCGGGCGCGCTGGCGACGTGTCCGGTGCCAATGGCGCCGCCGGCGCCCGCGCGGTTCTCCACGACCACCGGCTGCCCGTATTTGGCTGACAGGCGCTCGCCGATGATGCGGGCGATGGAATCCACGACCCCGCCCGGAGAGAACGCGACGACCAGCGTGATGGGTTTGGTGGGATACGCGGCGTCCGCCGCCGAGGCGACGCCCGTCGTCGCCAATGCGCTCGCCGCGACTGCGGCCAGTATGATTTTTTTCATGGTCTCCTCCGGTGCCGTGGCGATTGTCCGCCCGGCCGTGCTGTGGCTGATGCGCCGTTCTAGTTGTTCAGTTGTCCGGGCAGCGTTGCGCTGCTTGCGCACACTTCAAAGTATTCGACTTTGGGGTCATAGGATTCCAGGCGCTTTTGCGTGCTTTCCTTGACGATCGCATCGTCCAGGGGCGCGCCCTTGGCGAACAGCTCTACGGCGTCCATGTCGCGCCAGTAGCTCAGATACAGCAGTTCGAATTTGTCGCCGACCGGCTTCTTGGACAGGGATGCGCCCAGGTTCCCGTCCAGCGCGGCCATTTCCCGGAACGTGGTTGCCTGCAGATGCGCAATGTACTCGTCGATGACGGCTTGGGATGTGGCGATCGCGCGCCAGGATCGGATGATCATGTTTTGCTCCAATTGAAGGGTGGGTTGAGAGCGGCCCGTCGCTCGCGTTAGTCTGGTTGAACGACTTTGCCGGGGTTCAGCAGGTTCCTGGGATCGAGCGCCTGCTTGATGCGCTGCATCATGCGCAGGCGGGCGCCCGCCTTGTACTTGCGCAGGTGGCTCGTCTTGCGAGCGCCGATGCCATGCTCGGCGGAAAACGATCCTTCGAGATCGAGCACGATGCGATACAGCTCGTCGCGCAGATCGTCCTCGATGTTTGGCGTGACTGCCGCTTCGTGCAGGCGGGACGTATGAACGCTGAAATGCAGATTCCCGTCGCCCAAGTGGCCGAAGCAGACGATTGGCAGCGCGCCATGGCGTTCTTCGATTTTCCGCGCCGACAGAACCAGGAATCGATTGACCGCCGAAATCGGCACGGAAATATCGAAATTGACGACCTGCGGCTTGCTGGCCTGGGCCAGGACGATGTTCTCCCGGATCAGCCAGAAGCTCTTGGCGCGCTGCATGCTGTCGGAGATCGAGGCATCGATCCGTTCGGCGTCGTCCATCGCGGCGCCCAGCGCCTGCTCGATGCGCGCCTGCAGCGTCTCGTGCGGCGCCTGACTGTCTAGCTGCATCAGGGCAAACTGTTCGACATCCTTGTTGTCGAGAAAGGGTATTGGCATGCCGGGAAATGCGTCCGCCGCCAATTCCAGGCTGGCGCGATTCATGATCTCGAAGCTGGTGAGCTCGGTTCCCAGCGAGGCCTGGCAGCGGCGCAGGAGCGCGACCGCGCTGTCCACGTTGCGCAAGCCCATCCAGGCGCACACCGATGACGCCGGCGCGTGTTCGATCTTGAGCGTTGCCGCCGTGATGATGCCCAGGCTACCTTCGCTGCCGATGATCAGGCCCTTGAGATCGAAGCCGGTGTTGTTCTTGCGCAGGCCGCCCAGCTCCGACACGAGTTCTCCGTCGGCGGTCAGGAACTCCAGACCCAGGCAGAGGTCGCGTGCGTTGCCAAAGCGCAGGGCCTGCGCGCCGCCGGCATTGGTGGCGAGGTTGCCGCCGATCGTGCACGTGCCTTCCGAACCCAGGCTGAGCGGAAAGAGCAGGCCTTGTGCCATCAGCGATTCACGCAGGCCTTGCAAGGTGCAGCCGGCTTCCACCGTGACGGTCATGTTGGCGCGGTCGACCTTGCGGATCGCGGTCAGCCTGCGCAGGCTCAGGATGACCTGGGAGCCCGATGCGTCAGGGGTCGCGCCGGCCGCCAGCCCCGTGTTGCCGCCTTGAGGCACGATGGCAACATGCCGGTCGGCGCACTGTTGTACGACCGCGCGGGTTTGCTCGACCGATCCGGGTCGCACGACGGCGAGCGCCGATCCGTGGACCTGGCCGCGCCAGTCCGTTTCGTAACTTGCCTTGTCGTCGCCGGCCAGCACGTTGGCCGGGCCGACGATCCGGCGCAACGCGCCCAACAGTTCGTCATGCATTCGATGGCTCCCCCGATATTCTTTCGGCGCCATAGCGCCATTTTGCTGGCGAGTCTGGCCGAGGATCCTTGTCTTGGAAAGGGCTGTTTCGCTGTGCGGTTCACCGTGGCGCCACGGCGTCGGTCGGGCGCCGGGGCGTCTGTTTTGCAGTGCGAAACGGCTCCTCATGGTCAGGGAGCCTTGATCTACTGTCTGGGTATTGGCCGATGCGCGGCCCTTGCCGCCGTTGGGGAGAAGCCGCTTCGGTCGCATAGAAACAAGAACATACGATGCGTGGATGGGACAATGGATCAAAAATTCGCTGATTATTTCGTGAAGCCGCTCGAATCGCCGATTCGAGCGCTGTTTCCCTATCTCAAGGATCCGTCGATCATCGGATTTGCCGGAGGCAACCCGGCCGTCGACGTGTTTGACGTGGCGGGGCTTCGTGAGGCCATGGCCGAAGCGATGTGCGCGTCGGCCGACGGCTGGGCGCAGTACTCGGCCACCGACGGCTTGCCGCGTCTAAGGCAGGCCATCATTGGCTACATGGGCAGGCGGGGCGCGCCAGTCGACGAGGCCTCGCTGTTGCTGACGGCGGGCTCGCAACAGGCGCTGGACCTGTTGGCGCGGGTACTGGTCAATCCGGGCGACAGGATCATCGTCGAGCGGCCGACGTATCCGACGGCCATCCAGACATTCAAGTCCGCCGGCGCGCGGCTGGTTGGCGTGGATAGCGGACCCGACGGCATCTGTCTGGCGCACCTCAGAAGCATCCTGGAGGAATCCAGCGCGAGCGGCAGACCCAAGGCGCTTTATTGCGTGCCTACGTTCGGCAACCCCACCGGGCGGACGTTTTCCGCGCAGAACCGCCGCGGCCTGCTGGCGCTGGCGAGCGAATTCGATCTGCTGATCATCGAGGATGATCCCTACAGCGCGCTCAGCTTCGAACCCCTGGATTTGCCGAGCCTCCATCGCCTTGCGCAGCAAGACGCGTCGACCTCCGGTCTGGTCGTGTATCTGTCGAGCCTGTCCAAAGTCATGGCTCCCGGGATGCGAATCGGCTGGATGATCGGGGCGGCTGCGCTGGTGCGGCGATGCGCCATCGCCAAGCAATCGGTGGATCTATGCTCCAGCACCTGGACGCAGGCGGCGGCCGCGGTCTACCTCGAGGCGGGACGGCTGGAGGCACATCTGTCGCGCGCCTGCGAAGTCTATGCGGAACGCGCCCTGGCGATGCAGTCCTGCTTGTCCTCCCTGCTTGGCGACCGATTCGAATTCGACGCGCCACGGGGAGGCATGTTCATCTGGGGACGCTTTCCGGCGCGGGTGAATACTCAGGCGTTGCTGAAAGCATGCATCGCTCAAGGAGTGGTGTTCGTGCCGGGGGATGCGTTCTATGCCGATGACGCGGACGGCAGCACGGCGCGGCTGTGCTTCTCGATGTGCTCGCCGGATCGCATCGAAGCAGGCGTGCGCCGGCTGGCGCAGGCGCTCGACCGATACCAGGCCGGTCAGGTCGCCGATTGATTCGGCCGATCGCCCGATGCCGGCATTATCCGCTGCGGCGCGATGGCGCGTCAGGCGCCGCCGAGTACTGCAGCGCGATTTTCCTGGCGGCGGCGTTCAGTTGTGGCGCCAGTTCGGCAAGGTCGACCTTCAGGTTGGCCTTGTTCGAGATCGTGCAGTTGATGGCCGCGGGCTCGGCCGAGCTGGGCAGGGGGATATACGTTGCAATGGCGTCGATATCCGCCAGCCATGGGCCGCGCGCGCGGCAATGCCCCGCGGCGCGAAAAAGCTGTTCATCGGCTTCGAGGTACTCGAGGCCCGCGGCGTAACTGGCGGGATCGGAAACCTTGATGCGGTTGAGCAGTTGTTCGCGCTGTTTGGCTGGATGCGCCAGGACAAGCGCCCGGCCGATGGCGCTGTGCAGCAACGGGCTGACGCTGCCCACGTCGGGCAGGTACGGATTGGCCAGATCGGAACGAACCGAGTCGATATAGATGGCTTGGACCCGTTCCTGGGCCGCGAGGTTGACCGTGCAACCGGTTTCCATGGCAAGTTGCTGCAAGACCGGTCTGGCGATCTGCCGTAGCGCGAGTCCGCCCAGTACGGGGTGCGCCAAGGTGAGCACGGCGGTGCCCAGGCGGTATGCCCCCGCCTCGTCCTGGCGCAGATAGCCGAAGGCGGCGAGCGTGTAGGTCAGGCGCGAGACCGTCGCCTTGGGCAAGCCCGTGCGATCGGAAATCGTGCGATTGGTGAGCACGGGATCCGCGGCAGTGAAGGCGCGCAAGACTTCGAGCCCGCGCGCGAGGTTCATGGAGAACTGGCGGTCTTCGCCCCCCGAACTGGCCTCTTCGATTATCGGCGAAAGACGCCGCGCGGCTTTTTGCTTGGGATGGGCGTCCATCGCGGGCTTTCGCTCCGGTTAAACAACGGTAGGGGAGGGATTATAGTGACTGTCACGGCCGCGAGACCGGCAAGCGTTGATCGCCCGGGGAGGCCGACGCCGGGTCCGTCCAACCCGCGCCCAGCGCCTTGTACAAGGCAACCGCGCCACGCAGCTGCGCCAGTTGGCTAAGGGCCAGCGCGTCGCGCGCCTGGTTCACGCTGCGCTGCGCCACGAGCACCGGCAGGTAGGCGCTCAGCCCGCGCGCATAGCGTTGCGTTGCCTGCTGCCGGGCCTGTTCGCTGTCGGATGCGGCCTGGCGCAACGCGGATTGCCGCTGGCGTTCGCTGTTCCAGGCCGTCAAGGCGTCTTCCACGTCGCGCAGCGCGGACCTCACATCCCGTTCGTAGACGCGCCGCACGGCGTCGGCGTTGGCCTGCGCCGCCGTAACCCCTGCCTGTGCGCGTCCTGCATCGTAGAGGGACTGACTGCCCTGTATCGCGGCCGACCATGCCAGGCTGGCGCCCGAGAACAGGTCATGGATGACGCTGGCCGTGGAGCCGATGCCCAGCGGGATGCGGAAGGTTGGGAACCGCCCGGCCTGCGCGACACCGATTTGCGCGGTGGCGGCGGCCAGGCGGCGTTCGTCCGCGCGCACATCGGGACGCTGGCGGATGACCTCCGAGGGCAGCGACAGCGGCAGGTCCGCCGGCACCGGCAAGGCCGGCGCGGCAGTGGCCAGGGCGGCGTGCCAGTCGCCGGGAAACCCGCCCGCCAGCACGCCGATGGCATGGCTGAAACGGGCGATATCCGCTTGCAGCAATGGCGGCTGCGCCTCGGCCGCTTCGCGCTCGGCGCGCGCCTGGGTGACGTCGGCCAGCGCGCCCAGACCGGCGCGGTATGCCTGTTCGGCCAGCTTCTCGGCGTTTACGAGGGTGCGGATATTGTCGCGCGCGATGGTCAGGCGCACTTGCGCGGCGCGCAACCCGGCGTAATCGGACACCATTTCGGCCACCAGGCTCACTTGCAGCGCGCGATGGTCCTCGGCCAAAGCCTGGATGCCGGCGTCGGCGGCCTCGACCGCGCGGCGCGTGCCGCCGAAAAGGTCCAGTTCCCAGCTGGCATCGACGCCCAGATGCCAGGTCCGCGCCTGTCCGCCGGGCTGCGAGGCGAGCGCTTTGCTGTCGCGCACGGCCTGGCCGGCGGCGCCGGCGGACACCTCGGGCATGGCCGCCGCGGCGATCTGCACGCGCTCGGCGCGTGCCTGACGCAGGCGCGCCAAGGCGATGTCCAGGTCCTGGTTGTGGGCCAGGGTCTGGCCGACCAGCTTGTCCAGCAGGGGATCCTGGAAGGCGCGCCACCAGGCGCGCAGGCCGTCGTGGCCGTCGGCAGGCATGGCCGTCCCGGCCTCGGTCCAGTTCGCGGGCACGTCCAGCGTGGGCGCGCGATAGTCAGGGCCCACGGTGGCGCAACCGGACAGGCCCGCCAGAAGCGAAGCCAGCCACAGTGCGGGCCGAGGGCACCGCCACGCGCGGAGAAATGATGCATGCATGGCCTGCCCCTCACATCCAGCGATGCAGCAGGGAGATCAGCCGGCCCTGGGGCATCCCGGCGCTTCCCGGTGGCGCCACTTCGATGCTGCCGGTCATGCCGGCCGCCAGCACGATCTCATGCGGGAGGTGTTCGAACTCGACGCGCACGGGAATGCGCTGCGCCAGCCGGACCCAGCTGAAAGTGGGTTCCACGCTCGGCAGCCCGCGCGCATCGGCCTGTTGGTTGGCGTCGGTGATGCCGCGCCCGATGCTCGCCACGCGTCCCGGCAACACCTGGTCGAACCCCATCAGGCGAATCCGCGCGGCGGCGCCGGGCTGGATGCCGCGCAGTTTGGTTTCCTCGAAATAGCCGGTGATCCAGAAGCTGTGGGCGTCGATCAAGGCGATATTGGGCTGGCCGGCCACGGCGTAGTCGCCTTTGTTCAAGCGCAGGTGCGTGACGTAGCCATCCGCTGGCGCACGCAGCACGGTTCGCGCCAGGTCCAGCTTTGCCCTGTCCACGGCGACCTGCGCACTGCGCAGCTCGGCCTGGGCGATGGCGGCCGCCTGTTTCGCGCGCTGGATTTCCTCGGCGGGTACCAGGTGTTCCATGCCCTGACGGCGGCGCGCATCGTCGGTTTTCTGGCGCCAGGAAAGTTCGGCCGCCGCCAACTGCGCTTCGGCCTGGGCCAGTGCCAGCGTGAAGCTGGCGCTGTCGACCCGATAGAGCACATCGCCCTGTTTGACGTATTGATCGTCCGATACCGAGACGTCGGCGACGGCGCCGGACACCTGCGGGGCGATGCGCACGATCTGCGCGCTGACGCGGCCATCGCGTGTCCAGGGCGCGACGACGTAGGCGCGCCACAGCGCGCTGACCAGGAAGCCGGCGGCGATGACCGCGGCCAGGGTGAGTCCCGCCCGCAGAAGTTGGCCGGCGGGGAAGGAGCGTTCAGACATAGAGAACCAACAAGGAAACGAGGCAAAGGGAAAGGGCGAATTCGAACAGGCCCGGATGCCAGACCCAGCGCAGCACGCCCGTGCGCGCGAGCACGAAGCGGATGCCCAGGTAGATCGGCAGGGCGACGCAGGCGTAGACGAAGAAGGGCGGCAGGTAGATGCCGGCCACCGGGAATTCACTGAGCATGGGCATGGCTTCCAGAGGGAGATGAAACGGCGTCCGCGTGGCGCTCCAGCAGCGCGGCGATATCCAGCAGCACGACCGTCAGCCGCGGCACTTCGTTTGTCGTCGCGTGCGACTGCGCCTGCGAGCGCGCCAGGGATTTGGCCGCGCGGCGGGCATGGCGCGCGGCCCGCGCGGGATCGCCCGCCCGCAGGCGCATGCGGCGCAGCGCGGTGTCCACCACACGCGGACACTCGGCATTCTTGGGCGCCTGGCGCAGCCAGCGCCGCAGGCCCAGGACTTCCTGGCCCAGATGCAGGCTGGCCAGGGCCTGGGCGATGGCGCGATCCATCGCCTGCGGTTGCGTCCTGAGCAAGGCCCCCAGCTGCGTGATGCGGTGCTGCTGGCGCCACTGCCAGGCCCGCGCATCGGCGGGCGCGCCACGCAAGGTGGCCAGCGCCTCGTCCCGGATGCGCTGGCGCAGGCGCGTGACGTCGCGCGCCAGGTTGCGCGGCAGCACGATCCTGAAGCCCAGCAGCGTGAAACACGTCGCCAGGACCCAGGCCGCGGCGCTATTGAGGAATAGCGCGAAGTCGTAGCGCATCGGATTGTCCGCCGCCGCCAGTGTGGTGAAGGCCACCAGATAGGCGACGCCCGCCAAGGCATGGCGCGGCATCGTGGTGGCGTACACGCCGGGCAGCCAGAACAGGATCAGGACCGCCAGCAACAGCGGCAGTCCCGCAACGTGCGGCAGCACGATGAACGTGCACAGAAAGGCCATGGCCACGGCGGCCACCGTGCCCTTGATGAAGGCGACGGCGCCCAGGCGCGGGTCAGGGGCGGTGGACAGCAGCGCGCATGCCGCCGCCAATCCGGCCAACATCATGTTGCCGTTTGTCCAGCCGGTGGCGATCCAGAAGGCGCCGCCCATCAACACGGTCAGCAGGGTGCGCGCGCCGTTCTGGATGGCCGCCGCCGGGTCGCGGTGGAACGGCACGGACACGCGCGCCGGGGCGGGCCTGGGCTGGTGCAGGCGCCCGATGCCGGCCAGGGCCTGCAGGTAATCGTCGAGCTGCCTGGTCAAGCGGTCGCCCGCGAGCATCAGCGCGGCATGTTCGCGGGCATCGTCGAGCGAGGCCGCGTCGAGCACGGCCGCCAGCTGGGCACGCAGGCCGGTCAGAAGCCGGACGGCGCACGCCCGCCCGCCGGGGCCGGGTTCGCGCGCCAGGGCCTGGCCGGCTTCCCGCCAGGCCTGCTCCCATTGCGGCCGCAGTGTTCTCAGCGTATCGAGGCTGGCACGGTGTTCGCGCTGGGGCGGCGCGCCGCCCACCAGGGCGGAAAACAGCGACACCATCGTTTGCCGCACCGTGCCGGCGCGATGGGCCAGATCGGCGGACTCGGCTTTGCCCAGCGCCAGCAGATCATCCAGGCCATAGACCTCGACAATGAGACTGCGCCGGTCTGCATCCAGCGGCTCGCTGCCGGGGTCGGCGCTGCCGTGAATGGCCTGATGATGGGTGGCCAGCACGCCCGCCGTGGCGGCAGCCAGCCGGTCTAGCTGCGAGGCCAGGCGGCTGCGCACGCTGCGGGGGCTGAACAAGGCCGACACCACCGCCAGGCAGATCACGCCAACCAGCACGGACGCGCCGCGCCCCATCACCTGGTCGAAGGTGAGCTGCGGATGCTGCATGGCGCCAAAGGCCGCCAGGCCGACGGTGTAGCCTGCCAGCGCCGCGCCATAGGCGCGGAAATGGCGCAGCAGGGTCATGCCCACCACGCAAAGCCCCAGCCACAGGCCGAAGCCGAGCAGGAACAGCCACGGCATCTGCCCGAAGGCGCTCATCAGGACGAACGCAGCCAGCATGCCGGCCAGGGTGCCCAGAACCCGCCAGACCCCTTTGCCGATCACGGCGCCCTGGACGGGGTTGATGACGAGCAGCACGCTGGAGGCCGCCGCATAGGGCGCGTGCAATTCCAGCAGATAGGCCACTGACAAGGCCAGGCAAGCGGCCAGGATAGAACGCATCACATAGGTCGCGCGCGGTGTCGTCAGATCGAGGCAGCACAGCCCGCGCGCGAGCCCCGCCCGAAGCCGGGAAATGGCTGGAGAGACGCCTGAATCCGCTTCAGGCTGGTTCGCCGAATGCACGATGCAACCCTTCCGCAGTGACCAGAATGCATCACTGTAGGCAGGCGCAATCGTTCCGAAAAGTGAATTTATTGCAATCGGTCGATTGCGCTACGCGCACTGATTGCCGGCGTGCCAGCGCTTACACCTTGGCTCGCATCGCCGCCTGTGCGGGATGCTCTTGGCAGAGCGCGTGAATGGTGTGCCGCAGCCATTGGTGGGCCGGGTCGGCATCCAGGCGCGGATGCCAGGCCTGCGTCAGCAGCACCGTTTCCAGCGGCGTCGGCAGGTCGAACAGCCGAATGCGCAGGCCAGCGGCCAGCGCGCTATTGGCCAGATGCCGCGGCAAGGGCAGGAGCAGATCCGAATTCTGCAGCGCGAATAGCGCCGTATACGGGCTGGGCACCACCAGGGCAACATGCCGGCGCAGCCCTTGCGCTTCCAGCGCGTCGTCGACCGGCCCGGCGGCCTTGCCGCGCCGCGACACGCTGATGTGCTCCCAGCGGGTGAGGCGCTCGGGCGTGATCTCGTCGTCGAAAATCGGATGATTGGCGCGCGCGACGCCCACGAAGGTCGTGGTGTACAGGGACTGCACGCGGATTTCCGGCCCCAGCTTGCGCGACGCGCTGATGAACAGGTCGATGCGGCCGTTGCGCAGCGCCTCTTCGTCCACGTCGTCTTCCTCTGGCGCGAAACGCAACGTCGCGCGCGGCATCTCCCTGGCCACGGCATCCAGGAGATGGCCGAGATGGGCGCTGACGAACTCATCGGTGGCGCGGATATTGAATCGCCTGGCGAGCGATTTCAGGTCGATCTGCGTGCCGGAAGAAAAAACCTGCGAGGCCTGCGCGACCGCCGTGCGCACCGTCTCGCGCAGCGCCAGCGCCTTGGGCGTGGGCACGAGCTTGCGGCCGACCTGGACGAACACCGGATCGCCCAGCGCCTCCCGGATTCGGCTCAGGGTGCGGCTCATGGCGGGAGCGCTCAGGTGCATGCGACGCGCAGCGCCGATGACGCTGCCTTCGTCCAACAAGGCATCCAGCGCCAGCAGCAGGTTGAGATCGGGACGCGTCATGAAAGTCCCCCGTGAGCGTTAACGTGTGTGCAATCATATTCCATATGACGCTGGGCGCATGGACCGGTTCGCCATCTGCGCCGGCATTCAGGCGGGTCGGAGCGCGGTCACCCAGGACCCAAGAAATGAGGCTCTCTCCTGTCCGCCGAAATCTTCCGCCATCGCACCGCCGAACGCGCCAAGACGCTGGACAAAGACGAATACCGCCAGAAGGCCAGCGGCGTCGGCATGCGGCGGCTGCCGGTGCCGGACGGTCGCGCGAGATCACTGCGGCATGCATGAGAAGCGGTCATCGGCGGGAGGCATCGATGGGGATGAAGATCGCGACGCTAAGACCGCTTTGCTTCTCTCTGTCAGAGAAATCGAGTTGAATCTTCGCGCCAATGCGGTTCGCGATTGTCTGGACGATGGATAGTCCCAGGCCCGAGCCCTGGTGGGTGTTGCCGAGCGTGCGATAAAAGGCGTCGAATACCCGCTCCCGTTCGGCCAGGGAAATGCCGGGACCGTTATCCTCGATGCGCAGTTCGGCAAAGCCGCCGGATGCGCGAATCGAGAGATCCACGCGTCCTCGCTCCGGGGTGTAGCGGATCGCGTTATCGACCAGATTTCTGATGAGGAGGGTGAGGTCCAGCTCGCTGGTCCATATTTCGACATCTTTGGCCCCTTCCACGCCGATGTCGATGTGCTTGGCCTCGGCGAGCGGCATGAGGTCTTCAAGCACGCGTCTGAATACATGCTGGGCGGAGACCGGCACCGGGGCAGGCATCGTGCGCGACTGCGCTTTGGCCAGGGCGAGCAATTGATCGACCAGACTTCGGCCGCGTTCTATGCCCTGGCGCAGCACGGCCAGCCGTTCGCGCGCGACCTCGGACATCTCCGCTTGCGCCAGGCGCTCCGCCTGCAGCGAAAGCGCGGTCAAGGGCGAGCGCAGCTCGTGAGCGGCGTCCGCGAGAAAGCGCCGTTGTGATGTCATCGCCTGGTCGACACGCGCGAGCAGGCGGTTGATGGCCACGGCGAAGGGGCGTACCTCGACGGGCAAATGATGGTCCTGCACCGGGTGCAACGCCTGTTCTTCCCGCAAATCCACCTCTTTGGATAGCGTTGCGATGGGGCGGAACATTTTCCGGATCAGATCGCCGACGATCAGCAGGAGCACGGGCACCAGGATCAAGAAGGGCATCACCGTGCGCAGCGCGCCATCGCGGGCGATTTCGTTGCGGAAATCTGCTTCCTGCGACACGGCAAAGCGTTCGCCCGAGGCGAATGTTTTGATCATCACACGGAAGGACTCTCCGTCCAGTTCAAGGGTGTGCAGTCCATCCGCCAGGTTGGCCGGGATCGGGAGTGTTCCGGCGCCTGCCGCAACGGGCGTCGACGGTGGGGAATCTCCCAGCCGCTGAACGGTCACGCGGGCATCTTCATTGCTCTCGTCGAGCGCAGCGTTGGCGGGGGAGGCAACGAGATGCTGCCGATCCATGAGGTGGGCGATCTGCCGCAACAGATCATCCTGTAGTTCATGTGCTTCGTTCAAAGCCGAGGCGAACGAGAAGACGCCCGCCACCAGTGCCGCCAAGAGAATCGATAGCGACAGTGTGAACGAGAGCTTGAGCTGGACTGACTCGTTCAGGCGCCTTTTGAGACCATCCATCCAACCCCCCTGACATTCTTTATGATTTCGCTACCGAGCTTGCGCCTAAGTGCATGGATCAGGTATTCAACAGCGTTGCTTTCGACTTCTTCGCCCCAGCCATATATGCGATCTTCCAGTTCGCTGCGCGAGAGAATGGCTCCTGGCCGTACCAGCAGGGCTTGCAGCAATGAGAGTTCGCGGTTGGAGAGTTGCTGGGCGGCGCCGTCCTTGGCCCAAGCCTCTTTGGTGGCCAGATCCAGGGAAACCAGGCCGTTGCTCATTACCGGTGCCGAAGATCCGGCTTTGCGGCGTAACACCGCGCGCATCCGGGCTTGAAGCTCCGCCATCTCAAAGGGTTTAAGCAGATAGTCGTCGGCCCCGCCGTCCAGACCGCGCAGCCGGTCGTCAAGACCGTCACGCGCGGTGATGATGATCAGGGGTACGTCATTGTTCCTGGCGCGAAGATCGCTCAATATCTGCAGCCCATCCTTGCCCGGCAGGCCCAGGTCCAGCAGCAGCAGATCGTAATGCTGGCAGTCCAGCGTTGTCAGCACACGTAGCCCATCCTGCACCCAATCGACCGCATAAGCGGCGTCCTTCAACGCGCTTTGGATCGCCCCACCAATCATGAGGTCGTCTTCGACGAGCAGGATCCGCATAGATTCTCCAGACGGTTCGGTGAGCCGCTCAAGGCAGCATTGACCGCAGCACCCTGTCCTTGAGCACGAAGTGGTGGTAGAGGGCGGCCACTGCATGGCCCCCCGCCAACCAGATG
>JACDJA010001123.1_pt1 | contig 23933 bp, 15 predicted proteins | sample 7449241 | NCBI WGS metagenome assembly JACDJA01 (sample SAMN14253289, study PRJNA609438) | sludge metagenome | isolation source: initial anaerobic sludge | collected 2018-12-20 | reverse complement strand
TTGCCGTTTGCAAACGTGCCGCGAGTCGTTGAAAACTCGATATCCCCATTATTTACTGCGCTTCCATTCTGATTCCAAGTAACTGTCACTGTTTGTGTGATGGGGTTGTTCTGACTGTCAAGGCCAATTTCAACTTCCTGTCCCTGTGGCGGCGTATTGAATACAAAACTGTCCTCAGAAATTGTTATGGTGCTTTTGGTGCTCACATGGCTTTTGCCTTCAAAAGCGCTAACGGTAATGGTATCGGTGCCTCCGTTATTTGCAGTTAAGGTAAAATTAACTGCCCCAGAACTATTGGTATTCAAGGTTGGTGCCTGAATGGGGTTGTTGCCCGAGCTCGTAACAGATATGTTTTCGCCAGCAATTCCGTTGCCAGCAGAATCTGTTAGCTGGACAAAATAGCTGGCGATATCTTGATTGGCTACTGCTGTGGGACCGCTAATACTAATAGATGTGCCTGTAACAGCTACGTTTATTGTGCTGGATGCTGAGCCCGATTGCGCAGTTACGCTCACAGTCCTGTTTCTTGGGTCCCCCTGCGAGGTCAATATGGCTTTTGCGCTGCCAGACTCGTCAGTGGTTGTGTCGAGCTGTTGAAGAAAGGCATTCTGATCGGCAGAAAAGGAGACAGGTACGTCTGCAAGCAAAACGCCGCCCGAACTTCTGACCAGCGCACTGATAGTGGCACGGCTTTTCCCGGCAGTATCAATGGAAGGAATGTCTGTTAACAGCTGAATAGAGCTTGCTTCTGTGGCTTGGTCTGAGTCATTTCCACCATCAGATCCTGACCCGTTCGTATTACTCCCAACCAAAGGAGTTGAGTTTTCATCCCCGCCGCAGGCAGCAAGTATGAGGGCTAATGAAATTGCCGAAGCGCGCGCAAGGAGTTTCCCTGACATTTTTGATCTCCAGTTTCCGTTACAGCAAAAGCCTCTAAATGCGTGTTCCCGGCATGATCGCCGCAAGCTAAGGTGCATTTACAGATTTGATTGTTAATTTGCGGAAAAGCATAGCATAGGTTCCGCTCGTGCAATGCTCATTAGTATGCATTTATGCAATTCTTTGTAACGCCGTGAAGTCCGTTGGGTTCTGAGGCCTAGCCAGTTTCCTGGGGATCCACATCGATCATCCATTTTGCACCCTTCGGGTACCTTTTTTCCTCAAGCGACTGGCAAATATCCGTCAGCAGCCTGTTGAGGCGTGTCCGGTTGGAGGTGTTCAGCACGAGTTGCGCCCGGTGTCTGTCGGCACGCCGTGCGATCAGTGCGGGCAATGGCCCCCAGATTTCGATGCCGGGTGCGGCTGCAAGGGGTTTTATGCCGTCCAGTATCTGCAGGCTCTGTTCCATGGTGTCGGCTTCGGCGCGGAAGATGGCCATGGCGCGGAAGGGTGGAAACAGCCCCGCTTCGCGTTCCCGGAGGAGTTGATCGGCCATCTCCAGATAGCGCCCATGGCAGAGCGTTCTCAGCAGGGGGTGATCACTGTGGCAGGTTTGCACAACCACTTTGCCGGCCTTGGTTCCGCGCCCGGCGCGCCCGCTCACCTGGAGCAGCGTCTGGATCAGTTGTTCCGGCGCCCTGAAATCGACGCTGAAAAGCCCGCCGTCGGCGTTGATGACAACCACCAGCGTTACGTTGGGGAAGTCATGACCCTTTGCCAGCATCTGGGTGCCCACCAGGATGCAGGGTTTTCCTGTATTTACCTGTTTCAGAATGCTCTGAATGCTGCCTTTTCGCTGCGTGCTGTCGCGGTCAACGCGAACCACGGGCGTGTCAGGAAAGTGCGCGGCGAGTACCTCCTCGGTTTGTTCGGTGCCCTGGCCCACAGGTTTGAAGGCTTCGCTTTTGCAATGCGGGCAGGTCTCTGTGGCCGGGGCCTGGTAATCACAGTGGTGGCAGCGCATGGCGCGGTCGCGGCGATGGTAGGTGAGCCGTGTATCGCAGCGCGGGCACTCCACCATATGCCCGCAGTCGAAACACATCATAACCGGTGCAAATCCGCGGCGGTTTACAAACACCAGTGCCTGGTTGCCGCGATCCAGTGTTTTTCGGAGGGCTTGCAGGGCAGGGCGGGAGAGGCCTCCTTCCAGTGGCCGGCTGCGTATGTCCAGCAGACTGATTGCTGGTGGCAAGGCCTTGCCTGCCCGCTCCTCAAGGCGAATGAGCCGATACTTTCCGTTGAGGGCGTTGTGGTAGGACTCAAGGGAGGGTGTGGCGGAACCCAGAATAACCGGGCAGTGGTTCAGGTGGGCGCGATAAACCGCCATATCCCTGCCGGAATAGCGAAAGCCCTCGCCCTGTTTGTAAGAGCTGTCGTGCTCTTCGTCTACAATCAGTGTTTTCAGTGAGGTAAAGGGTAGCAGCACCGCCGAGCGTGTGCCGATGAGAATAATGGGCTCTCCGTTACGGATTTTCAGCCAGGCGCTCAGGCGCTCACTGTCGTTAAGAGCCGAGTGCCACACCAGAATGCGTTCGCCGAAGTAGTGTTTGAATCGTGCAACGGTCTGGGGTGTCAGGTTGATTTCGGGCACCAGTACCAGTGCCTGATCCCGGGCGGAGAGGTTCTGTTTGAGGTAGTGCAGGTAGACCTCTGTTTTGCCACTGCCGGTAATGCCGTATAAAAGGGAAGCGCTGAAGCCGTCCCGCGGCAGAGGAAGTTGAGAGGCAGCGCCGAGCTGCGCTGCCGACAGTTTCGGCGCCTCGATGGTTTCATTGCCCGGCCGGCTTCGAGGATTTTCCCTTGCGGGTGTTACAGCTTTGATCAGTTCTTTGCTGGCGAGAGTTTTCAGTTGCTGGCGGGTGAAACCGGCTTTGAGGATATCACTGCTTTTGGCGCCCTGGCTGTGTTGTGCAATCCAGTCCAGCAGGTTTTTTTGTTTGTGGGCGTTCGCCGGCAAGGTGGCACTGCTTCCGCAGGCTTGCCACCAGTCTTCACTTTTTTCGGCGGCCGGCCGGCCCCGTCTCAGAGCCGGCGGCAGGGCTGTAAACAGGCATTCTCCCAGCGGGTGCTGGTAATAGTTGCTGGCCCAGCTCAGGAGCCTGAATGTCTCCCGGGGCAAGGCTGGCCAGTTCTCCAGTTCGCTGTGGACAGGTTTCAGGGTGATGCCTTCCGGCGGCTGGATGTCGGTTTCGACCACCAGGCCGATGGCCTGTTGGCGGCCAAAGGGGATCCTCACGCGCTGGCCGGGTTCCAGCGTAAGCCCGTCCGGTACAATATAGTCAAAGAGCCTTCTTAAGGGGCGATTTAACGCAATGCGAACTGTGGATGGCACTGCGTGCTCCCTTGTGAATCTGGTCATTTCGGTATCTGCTTATCCCGCCTGCTCCCCGGCATGGCCCCGGGGCCGGGCCAGAGCAAAGAGCATCTGTTGACAAGGCTTGCCTGCCGGGATGATTGCAAGTAAGATTCGCGATCTGTTTTGCGGCAGGGCATGATTGTGCCCCGTCTTCTCCATTGATTCAAACATGCGGTGCCTGGCACCAGGGCAGAAGTTCAAGTGCCCCCGATCAGGTAGCGGCATGACCCATAGAGGTTCGCCATGAAAGAAGGTATTCACCCCAAGTACGAAGACATTACCGCAACCTGCTCTTGCGGCAATGTAATCAAGACCCGCTCTACTGTCGGCCACGATCTGCAGCTCGACGTTTGCTCACAGTGCCACCCGTTCTACACTGGCAAGCAGAAGGTTATGGACACCGGCGGCCGTATCGATCGTTTCCAGAAGCGTTTTGGTGGTCGTATCGGTGGCAAGAAAGACTGATTCTGCTGCAGAACTACAAAAAAAGCGCCGCCCGGCGCTTTTTTTGTAGTTGAAGCAAAAATACCGGCCAGATTTTTGATTATACGCAATTAGCCGTATTGACTGATTAAAAACTGTCCGTCTTGCCCTTGTCGTTTCGGGATGAGCGCGCCATAATGTCGCGCTCCTTCAGGCTGGCTCCTGCCTCCTGTTGGTCTATTACCTTTAAACGTGACAAACGGAACAGTGGCAATGTCTCAAGATCTGAAAGAAGCAGCCCTTGAATATCACGCCAAGCCGCGGCCTGGAAAGCTGAGTGTTGAAATCACCAAGCCAACAGCGACCGCCCGCGATCTTTCTCTGGCATACAGCCCCGGGGTTGCCGAGCCGGTCCGCGAGATCGCCAGGGACCCGGAAAACGCCTACAAGTACACTGCCAAGGGCAACCTTGTGGCCGTTATTTCTGACGGTACTGCGATTCTTGGTCTGGGGAATCTGGGCCCGCTGGCAAGCAAGCCGGTAATGGAAGGCAAAGGCGTTCTGTTCAAGCGCTTTGCCGGAATTGATGTGTTCGATATCGAAGTCAATTCCGAAAGCCCGCAGGCGTTCATTGAAACCGTTGAGCGTATTGCTGACACCTTTGGCGGTATTAACCTTGAGGACATCAAGGCGCCTGAGTGTTTTGAAATTGAGCGCGCGCTGATCGAAAAGTGCAATGTGCCCGTCTTCCACGATGACCAGCACGGTACAGCAATTGTTACTGCCGCAGGCATGATCAATGCTCTGGAGTTGCAGGGCAAGAAGATTGAAGAAGCAAAAGTGGTTTGCCTGGGTGCGGGCGCCGCTGCAATCGCCTGTATGAAGTTGTTGATCAGTTGTGGCGTCAGCCCTGAAAATATTTACATGCTTGACCGCAAGGGCGTAATCCACTCGGGCCGTGATGATCTCAATCAGTACAAGGCGATGTTCGCCAACGATACGGACAAGCGTACCCTGGATGACGCAATTGACGGTGCGGATGTCTTCCTCGGCCTCTCTGGCCCGGATCTTCTGACTGCTGATCAGCTCAAGAAAATGGCGCCTAATCCGGTTGTGTTTGCCTGCTCCAATCCGGACCCGGAAATCGATCCGGCGGTAGCGCATGCAGCCCGTGATGATCTGATCATGGCTACGGGCCGTTCAGACTATCCGAACCAGGTGAATAACGTACTGGGTTTCCCGTTTATCTTCCGCGGTGCGCTCGACGTTCGTGCAACCTGCATCAACGAGGAAATGAAAGTGGCAGCGGTAACGGCAATTCGCGAGCTGGCGAAAGAGCCTGTGCCACAGGAAATCTGCGAAGCCTACGGGGCTGACAGCTTTGAGTTTGGCAAGGAGTACATCATTCCCAAGCCCATGGATGTCCGCTTGCTGGAAGTTGTTCCGGCTGCTGTGGCCCGTGCTGCCGTGGATTCCGGTGTTGCCCGTAATGACTACCCCGCACACTATCCACTGATGAGCATGGATGACATCATCTGACTGATGGCACCATGAATAAACAAAAAAACCGGCGGTGATCCCGCCGGTTTTTTTATGGATGCCTGCTTGTATGGTGGGGGCGGTTGCTCAGAAAATCTGGCGCGAGATGCCGTCGCCGTTCCCGCTGCTGCCCGGCCTTTCATCTTCAGCCGCAAGGGCAGGAGGGGCATCTTCTTCTTTGAAAATTTCAAAGGTGCCGTCTTCACCGGGCCTTGCGCGCTTGCCGGTTTCCGGGTTGATGCGGATATTCACGATGCCGTTCGGTCTTGGCATAAACGCAGGCGGCTCTCCTTCCAGAGCGACTTTCATATAGTCTATCCAGATGGGCAACGCCGTACTTGCCCCGAATTCTCTCCGGCCCAGGGGGGCGGGTTGATCGAAGCCCACCCATACAGTGGTGGCCAGGTTGTGATTAAAACCTGCAAACCAGGTGTCCCGCTGTTCGTTGGTTGTGCCTGTTTTCCCGGCAATGTCATCCCGCCCCAGTGCCAGAGCCCGGCGCCCGGTTCCGCGTTTAACCACATCCCGGAGCATTGAGTGCAAAATGTAAACGGAGCGTTCATCAGCAAGCCGGCGCATGGTCCGTGTTTCGGGGGCGGTTTCCTCTGTGATTGCCGGCGTGTTATCGGTTTTTTCAATAGTGTCAGCCGGGTCTGTTTCTTCTGTATCGCAGTTCCGGTCACACAGAACGACGTCCGGAGCCTCGTATATGACTTCTCCGTTCACATCCGTAATGCTCTGGATCAGAAATGGCTCTACGTCGTAACCACCATTGGCGATAACTGCCAGCCCCCGTGCCAGCTCCATGGGCGAGAGCTGGCCGCTGCCCAGCGACAGGGAGAGGTCTTTGGGCATGCTCTCGGTCGGAACCTTGAGCTGGTCGAGGTAGTCCAGAGTCTGGGGGATGCCGAGATCCCGCAACAGCCGGATGGAAACCAGGTTGCGGGAGCGGTAAAGAGCCTTGCGCAGCGTAGTGGGGCCATAAAACTGGCCCGATGAATTCTGCGGGCGCCAGGCCGTTTCGAGCTCCGAGTCATCAAAAACGATGGGAGCGTCGTTATAAATGGTGGCGGGAGTCATGCCGTTTTCCAGGGCCGCCAGATACAGGAAAGGCTTGAAGGTGGAGCCCGGCTGGCGCCTGGCTTGTGTGGCGCGGTTGTACTTGCTTTGCCCGAAGCTGTAGCCACCTGCAAGCGCCTGTATGGCGCCGGTTTTCGCTTCGAGAGAAATCAGTGCTCCTTCGACTTTCGGTACCTGCATGAGTGAAACTTTCACGGCCTCATCAATGCCCGAGGTGTCGTCTTCTGCAGGCTCGCCGTTTCCCGAAACTGCCGGGGCCTTTGCCACTTCATCCACCCGAACGTAAACAACATCGCCAACGCTCACAACATCCGAGGGTTTTTCCGGCTCCGGGCCGGTCAGGTTCTCGGTTTTGTAGCGGCGGGCCCATTGCATGGACTCGAACGGCATGATGGCGGGGCCGAACCGGCGAACGTGGGCGCGGGCTTCGCCCTTGTCGTCATCAACCGCGGTAATCACCGCAGGCATCAGCGATTCTATCCGGGGATAGTTCAGCATGGTGCCGGAAAGGTCGCCGCCAGCCAGGGTTTCGGGGTCAAGTTCGCCAATGGGGCCACGGAAGCCATGCCTGCGATCGTAGGCTTCAAGGCCCCTTCTGAGAGCGTCGGTAGCTGTCTGCTGCTCTTTGCTGTCAACGGTCAGGGTAACCGTGTAGCCATCTGTATAGGCATCTTCGCCGAAACGCCTGACCATTTCGGCCCGGGCCATTTCCGCAACATAGTCGGCATCCACTTCGGCTTCCGTGGCATTGTAGGTCGCCGTCAGCGGCGCCTGGACAGCGAGTTCATAGGCATCCGGGCTGATAAAGCCGAGTTCCTTCATGCGGCCAAGAATCCAGTCCCTGCGAATCAGGGCGCGCTGGGGATTGGCGAGAGGGTTGTATGCCGATGGTGCTTTGGGCAGGCCCGCCAGCATGGCCATTTGCGCCAGGGATAATTCGTTTACCGGCTTGTTGTAATAAACCTGAGCCGCAGCGGCGATACCGTAAGCCCGGTTACCCAGGTAAATTTTGTTCAGGTACAGCTCAAGAATGCGGTTTTTGTCCAGCTCGCGCTCTATCTGAAGAGCAAGAAGTATCTCGTTGAACTTGCGAATAAACGTCCGATCACGTGACAAAAAGTAATTTTTTGCAACCTGCATTGTGATGGTGCTGCCCCCGGACTGGATGGAGCCGGTAGAGACGAGTTCGATGGCAGCCCGCACCAGGCCTTTGATGTCGACCCCGAAGTGCTCGTAAAAACGGGCGTCTTCCGCGGCCATAAAGGCTTGTAACTGAATTGTTGGGATCTGTTCGATTGTGATCGGTGCCCTTCTCTTTTCACCGAATTCTGCTATTAATCTGTTGTCTTTGCTATACACCCGCAGCGGCGTCTGGAGTTTTATATCCAGAAGTTGCTCAACCGGGGGAAGGCCGGGACGAAGGTAGAGATAGAAGCCTGAGCCAAGGATAACGGCGACACTCAGTCCGGTGAGAAATAACCAGGCAAAAAGGCGAGATGTACGCAACAAATGGGACATTTTTTTCTGACAACTGTTGGATATAGGTCTATCATTTGAGAAATTGCTTTAGGAAGGATGAGTCGCTTCACCGTCGCAAAAGTTCCCAGCCGAAGAAGAGCGGGTATTGTAAACGGAATAATGAAGAAATTCTCTTAAATAAAAAACACATAACACATGTAACCGGGTGCATCTAACCAGGTATAGGGTGAGCGCGTGTTCGGATTGTTCGGAAAGAAGTCCAGTGCAGTATTGGGCGTAGATGTGAGCTCCAGCTCCGTCAAGCTCCTTGAGCTGTCGAAGCAGGGTGACCGATACAAGGTCGAGAGCTACGCTGTTGAGCCGTTGCCGGCCAACGCTGTCGTAGAAAAAAACATTACGGATGTGGAAGCCGTTGGCGAGGTTCTCAAGCGGGTGGCTTCCAAATCACGCACCAGCGTCAAGCAGGCGGCTGTGGCGGTTTCCGGCTCGGCGGTTATCACCAAGGTTATCCAGATGGACGGTGGTCTCAACGAGTTCGAAATGGAAGACCAGATTGCGCTGGAGGCCGACCAGTATATTCCCTACCCACTCGATGAAGTTGCGATCGATTTTGAGGTACAGGGCCCTTCAGAAACCAATCCCGATCAGGTCGATGTGCTTATTGCGGCATGTCGGAAAGAAAACGTGGATATCCGTGAAGACGCTCTCGAGATTGCGTCTCTCAGCGCAAAGATTGTGGATGTGGAAGCCTATGCTCTTGAGCGTGCTTATGGGTTGATTGAGTCCCAGCTCGACTCTCAGGGTGAAGATCTTGTGGTGGCCATTGTCGATGTGGGCGCTACCATGACGACCCTGAGTGTTCTGGCAGAAGGGAAAACCGTTTACACCCGGGAGCAGATCTTCGGTGGCAAGCAGCTCACCGAGGAAATCCAGCGTCGGTATGGCCTTTCAGTTGAGGAGGCCGGGCTTGCCAAAAAGCAGGGCGGGCTGCCTGATGACTACGAATCCGAAGTGCTCACGCCGTTCCGGGAAGCTGTTGTTCAGCAGGTTGCGCGCGCACTTCAGTTCTTTTTCGGTGCCAGCCAGTACAATGCGGTTGACTATGTAGTGCTCGCCGGTGGCACTGCCTCGATTCAGGGGCTGACAGAAATGGTGGAAGAGAAAACAGGAACGCCGACACTGGTCGCCAATCCCTTTGCGGAAATGGCGGTGAGTTCGCGGGTTAATGCATCTGCTCTGAGCAACGACGCGCCTTCGCTGATGATTGCCTGTGGCCTGGCAATGAGGAGCTTCGACTGATGGCAAAAATCAACCTCAGGCCCTGGCGCGAGGAGCTCAGGGCAGAGAAGCAGAAGCAGTTTGTAGTCATGGTGCTGGGGGCGGCGATTATCGCTGCCGGCCTCACATTCCTGTGGAGTTCCGATCTCGACAGCAACATTGCTTATCAGCAATCAAGAAACGCCTATATTGAGTCTGCCACCAAAAAGCTGGATGCACAGATTCGTGAGATAGACAGTCTCAAACGCAAACGCGATGAACTGCTGGCGCGCATGAAGGTGATCCAGGACCTGCAAGGCAAGCGTCCCGTTATTGTTCGCGTCTTTGACGAGCTGGTGCGAACCCTGCCGGACGGTCTTTACTATACAGATCTGAAGAAGACCGACGATGTTTTGAGTATTGTCGGTATGGCCGAATCAAACAGCCGCGTATCAACCCTGATGCGGCAGCTTGAGGAGTCCGAGTGGTTCACCAGCCCGAACCTCTCCAACGTGTCATCAGCAGACAGTCGTCGTGCGGGGTATAGCCAGTTCAACATGACTGTAAAACAGAAAACACCTGAGCCCGAAGGGGAGGATAAGTCATGAGCCTCGCGGACTCACTCAAAAGCCTTAATGAATTTGACATCAACGATCTAGATATAAACAACGCGGGCATCTGGCCGGCGCCCATCAAGGCAATTGTTGTCCTGATTGTTTTCGGTCTGATTATGGGCGGTGGTTACTGGTTCTTTATCAAAGACCAGTATGTGCAGCTCGACCGGGTTGAAAAAACAGAGCAGGATTTGCGCAAAAAGTACGAAGAGAAGGCGTACCAGGTTGCCAATCTGGAGGTTTTCAAGGCGCAGATGGTTGAAATGGAAGAAACCTTTGGCGCCCTGGTGCGGCAGCTTCCCAGTGAAACGGAAGTGCCCGGCCTGCTGGAAGATATCACCAATACAGCGCTGGGTAGCGGGCTTGCCCTGCAGGAAGTGAAGCTGCAACCTGAACGGAAGCGGGATTTCTACTCCGAGCTGCCGATCAATATCCGGGTTTCAGGCACCTATCACGAGCTGGCGTCCTTTGTAAGCAGTGTTGCCAGCCTCCCAAGGATTGTGACCCTGCACGATTTAACCATTAAACCAACTGGCGGAGACGGTGATCAGCTTGATATGCAGGTTGTTGCCCGTACCTACCGCTACCGGGCTGGAGAATGAGCATGATAGCAAAGCATGCGGGAAAGGCCTGGCTGGGTGTTTGTCTGGTGTCACTCTTGACAGCCTGTTCCCAGGGCAGCGGTTTTTCCGATCTGGACAAGTTTATGGCTGATACCCGGGCCAAGCCCCGGGGGCATGTCGAACCATTGCCGGAGTTCAGTGCATACGAGGCATTCAGTTACTCGGCCGCAGATCGGCGGGCGCCGTTCGAGCCGCCAATGGATGTACAGTTGACAATGGTTGATGAAAAGCCCGTCAGCGATGTTGAACCTGATCTGGATCGCCCACGGGAAGTGCTTGAGAATTTTGATCTCAAAGATCTTGGCATGGTGGGTACGCTGCAAGGCGTAAGCGGCAACCTGTTTGCGCTGGTCCGTGACAATACGGGTGGTATCCACCGGGTACGCGCCGGGAATTACATGGGGCAGAACTATGGCCGGGTTATCGGCGTCAGTGAAACCCGCATAGAACTCATTGAAATCGTTCCCAATGGCCGGGGTGGTTGGGTAGAGCGTCCTCGCTCTCTGACCCTGGATGAGGACGCGGGCTAAGGAGCGGCTTGATGAAAATCGAAAGAAAAATGCATGTACAAAAAAGTTCGGGGTCGAGGCTAGCGATGTTCAGAAAACTCAATGTATACGTCAGCGTGATTGCTTTTGGGTTGTTATCCGGCCTGGCCAGTGCGGTCACGCTGGAAGACGTGTCGTTTTCGTCGCTACCGGGAGAACGCCTGGAAGTGACACTCAAGTTTGATGGCCAGCCGCCAGAGCCGTCGGGATATACCATCGAACGGCCAGCTCGTATCGCGGTTGATTTGCGCGATACGACCAGCGGGCTCAACACCCGGAGCGTTCCTCTTGGTTCAGGCAATGCCCAGAGTATGACAGTGGTGGAAACCAAGGATCGCACACGTCTCATCTTCAATCTGGTTGAGCTTGCGCCATATGACACAGTGCGCACTGGAAACTCCCTGGTAATGACGATTGGCGGGGAGTCGGGCAGTACCCAGGCGTCCACACCGGTGGCAACAGACTCCGCGTCTTCAGCGCCATCATCCCGGTCTCCGAACACCCTGGCAGGCGTCGATTTCCGCCGTGGCAAAGATGGTGAAGGTCGCATTATTGTAGATCTGGGCAGCTCCCGCACCCAGGTGGATCTCTCTGAACTGGGTGGCAAGATCCGTCTTACCATGGATGGCATTGCCGTTCCTCCAGACCTGCGCCGTCGCCTTGATGTGACCGACTTCGCAACGCCTGTAAGCCGTATTGATACCTTCGTTGAAGATGGCAATGCGGTGGTAGAGATTCGCCCGGAAGGGAATTATGACTACATTGCTTACCAGTCTGGCAGCCAGTTTACCGTCAGTGTCGAAAAGCTCTCCGCAGAAGAGGCGGAATCGCGTCGTGAAGAGAAGTTCCCATACTCCGGCGAGAAGCTTTCCCTGAACTTCCAGGACATCGAAGTACGCTCGGTTTTACAGCTGATTGCTGACTTTACAGGCCTGAACCTGGTAGCAAGTGACACGGTAGGCGGCAGCATTACCCTGCGCTTGCAGAATGTGCCCTGGGACCAGGCTCTGGACCTTATTCTGAAAACCAAAGGTCTGGACAAGCGGCAGATTGGTAATGTTCTGCTTGTTGCCCCGGCCGATGAAATCGCTGCCCGCGAGAAGCTTGAGCTTGAAACCACCAAGCAGATTGCAGAGCTGGCACCGGTTCGCCTGGATATCGTTCAGGTCAACTATGCCAAAGCTGCGGATATCGTTGCACTGATTCAGGCTGACAAAGAGCTGATTTCGGACCGCGGGTTTGTCTCCTCGGATGTGCGGACCAATACCATCAGCGTTCGTGAAACCGCTGAAAAACTGGAAGAAATCCGCCGCCTGGTCTCTACCTGGGATGTGCCGGTTCGCCAGGTTTCAATTGAGGCGCGCATTGTGCGGGCGCAGAATAATGTTTCTGAAAGCCTTGGTGTACGCTGGGGTGGTGCAGCTTATGATGTGAATGGAGATAACGTTATCTCCGTTGGCGGTTCTCTCGGAACGGTTGAAGAAGCCAGGGATGCAGCCGGTGGCGGTACGGGTGGCATTACCTTCCCGGGCGCACTCGCTGTTGATCTTGGTGTGAGCGGCGAAGGAGCTTCATCATTCGCCATTGGTTTTGGTAGTGATGACTTCCTGGTTGACCTTGAGCTGTCTGCGCTTGAGAGCGACGGCAAGGCGGAAATTGTCTCCCAGCCCCGGGTTGTGACTGCTGACCGGCAGACTGCTTCCATCAAATCCGGTCAGGAAATACCTTATCAGGAAGCCTCCAGCAGTGGGGCAACCAGCACGTCTTTCAAGGAAGCTGTACTTTCACTTGAGGTGACTCCGCAGATTACACCGGATGACAAGATTATTATGGATCTTGATGTGAATCAGGATTCCCGTGGTGAAGATACGGACGCAGGGCCGGCCATCAACACAAACTCAGTGACTACCCAGGTGCTTGTGGCAAATGGCGAAACGGTTGTGTTGGGCGGAATCTTTGAGTCTACCAATACAAAGACCACCACAAAAACACCGTTCCTGGGCGATATTCCTTATCTGGGGCGTCTGTTCAAGCGAACCCAGACTACGGAACTGCGCAGTGAACTGTTGATCTTTATTACTCCGAAGATTATCGAGAACGACCTGATTCAGTAACAGGGATCAGGCAAAAAAGCCGCCGCTCCAAACCGGCGGCTTTTTTGTGCTTGCAGGTTCCGTTGACCGCAAGCTGGCGCTTATGCAATTTGCTGCCCTGTGATATTCTCACCCGCCTGAACACTAGTGAGCGGAAGTTATGTCTTTGCCCAAACGCGTAGTGCTGGTTGGCCCCATGGGTGCCGGTAAAAGTACGATTGGCCGGATGCTTGCCCGGGAGCTGGGCTACAAGTTTCTCGATTCCGACCGGATTATCGAGGAGCGTTGTGGGGCGAACATTCCCTGGATTTTTGATGTGGAGGGAGAGGATGGATTCCGGCAACGCGAAACCGCCATGCTCAGTGAGTTAGCCGGGGAAGCCGAAACGGTCCTTGCCACCGGCGGCGGCGCTGTCATGCGTCCGGAAAATCATCCACTCCTGAAACAAGATGCTGTGGTTATTTATCTGCGAACCTCGATTGAGCAGCAGGTAGAACGCACCCGCAAAGACCGTAACCGGCCTCTGTTGCAGAATGACGACCCGGAAGGTGTTTTGCGCAGGTTGTTTGCCATCAGAGACCCTCTGTATACCGAACTTGCCGACATCATCATGTATACAGATCGCAAGAGCCCCCGGCTGGTGGTGCGTCAGCTTGTTAACCGCCTGAATCCGAAAACCCCGCGACAACAAAGACAGGTACGAAAGGAAGGCCGTAACCATGTATAACCTGCTCCACGAACTCCCGGTTGATCTGGGTGAGCGCAGCTACCCCATCCTGATTGGTGAGCGTATGTTGGGTGAGTATGATCTTTCCGGTTACGTTGCGGGCTCCCAGGTCATGCTCGTAACCAACGATGTGGTTGGCCCCCTGTATCTGGAGCAGGCCAGAGCCAGCTTCCCGGGCAAATCCATTGATGCAGTCGTGCTTCCGGATGGTGAGAAACATAAAGACTGGCAAACGCTGAACCTGATTTTCGATGCCCTGCTGGAGAAGCGGCACACCCGCAAAACCACGCTGGTGGCGCTGGGTGGTGGAGTTGTGGGGGATATGACCGGGTTTGCCGCTGCGTCTTACCAGCGTGGCGTACCGTTTATACAGATCCCCACCACACTGTTGTCCCAGGTTGATTCATCTGTGGGTGGCAAGACAGGGATCAATCACCCGCTTGGCAAAAACATGATTGGCGCGTTCCATCAGCCGGAAGTGGTCCTCATCGATACGGATACGCTTCAGACTCTGCCGCCGAGAGAGGTATCAGCGGGGCTGGCCGAGGTTATCAAGTATGGTCTGATCCGCGACATTCCGTTTCTTGACTGGCTGGAGCAGTCGATTGAACAGCTGGTAGCCTGTGACAGCAAGACTCTGGCAGAGGCCATAATGCGTTCATGCGCCTGCAAGGCAGATGTGGTTGCCCAGGATGAACGGGAGAGCGGGCTTCGCGCTATCTTGAACCTTGGTCACACGTTTGGTCATGCCATCGAAACCTTTGCCGGCTATGGCAACTGGCTCCATGGTGAGGCCGTAGGCACGGGTATGGTCATGGCTGCCGAACTGTCTGCGCGCGAGGGCTTTATAGGCCCGGCAGATTATGATCGGGTTGTGGACCTTGTTTCCCGGGCCAATCTGCCTGTGTACCCCCCTTCGAATATGACGCCCGCGGATTTCATGAATCTGATGGCGGTGGACAAGAAAAACGTGGATGGCCGGCTACGGCTTGTATTGCTCCGCGCCATCGGGGATGCCATGGTCACATCCGATGCTTCTCCGGATAACCTCTCGGCAACGTTGAATGCATTCTGTCGGCAGCAAAGCTGAACCGCAGGTGCAACCAACATGGAATAGCAGGGATCCTTTGTGACTGACGAAAGCTTCAACAGCCTGGATGGCGGGGGGTTGTTTCCCCGGTTACAGCAGAGGTACGGTCTGAGGGATAACCCTCTGGAAATGGAAACCCCGTTTTTTCCGGATGGCATGCGACACCATGCTCTGGAGGCGCTTCGGCATCTTTGCGGGTTTGGTGACATGGCGCTGCTGCTAACCGGTGCACCGGGTTCTGGCAAAAGCAGGCTGCTGGCCGAGTTAGTGCGCAGCGAATCATCGCGACTGGGCTTTCACCGCGTGCCTGCGGCGGCCATGACCGGCTCCAATGCGCTGGCAAGAGACCTCAGGCAGCTTGCCCGGTCCGGAGCCGGCCCGGACGACAATCCGCGCGATGCCGTCTATCGTTTTTTCCGGTGGTCTGAAAGCCGGGTTGGCAAGGGTCAGCGCATGGTGCTGCTCATTGATGATGCCGATCGGGCGCCGCCGGAACTTCTCAGGCTGATTCTGGATGGCTTTTTGGCTGCGGACCGTGCCAAGGCTGCGGTTCCGGTGTTTGCCGGTGAGGATCGCCTTGTGGAACTTCTGGGTGCTGATGAGTCGTCCGTATTCATTCATCAGATTCACCTGCGCCCGCTCACCAGGGAAGAAGTGTTTTCTTACCTTGAGCCCCGTGTCCATAAAGCGGGAGGCAAGGTGGATGAGCTCCTGAGCCCCGCCCGGCTCGAGCGGATACACAGCCTGAGCCAGGGCAGCTTTTCCCGGCTGAAACGGGTCACACCCGGTATCTGGCTGGATATTGTATCCGACGCGTCCAGGCGCAAACGCACGCCGGGTGTCGATTACAGGCAGTTGCGGCTGCCCGCGTTGGCGCTCCTGCTTCTGGCGGGTTCCTGGTGGTTTGTCTCTCAGCAATATGATGAAACGGTGGCCCTGGAGCAGGAGGTGGCGCCGGCCCCGGAACGGATTCGCAAGAGCATAACCATAGGCCCGGACACACCTGCAACGGATACACCCAATGAGCAGCCGAAACCGTTGACAGAGCCAGTGGCCCAGCCCGAGCCTGCTTCTGAGCCTGAGCCTGAGCCTGAGCCTGAGCCTGAGCCTGAGCCTGAGCCTGAGCCTGAGCCCGAGCCTGAGCCCGAACCCGAATTCACCCCGAAAAATGCCAGCAGGTATGTGGATATCAATGAGTTGCGCAACCGTAGTAACGGCTGGACGATTCAGCTGGTGGCGGGAAATCTGGAGCAAACGGCGCTCAATATCCTTTCCGCCTACCCCACGCTGGATGAGATGATTTATACCCGAGGGGAGCGCAAAGGCGAGCCCTGGTTCATGGTATTCCACGGGAACTATTCTTCCAGAGAAAGTGCCCGGCAAGCGGTCACCCGCCTTCCCGATGCACTTATTTCGCGCTCTCCCTGGGTGCGCACAACCGATGATTTGTAGCCCGCCCCCTGTAAAAAATTACTTGCTGTAAACCCCTGTTTTGTATAGCTCAAAGTGCAAAGCCCGAGCCCGCCAGACGAAAAGGATTGTCGAATTTATTTGAATACGTAATTATACGTGCGTATAGTCCTTGGCCCGTTTTTTTTAGTGTCGGTCGGTACTCTGCACTTTTTTGGTGCGTAAGCGGCTGATAATAGTGCATTTATATGCGAGGCGCTTATGGGCTCAGGTTTGTATCATCCACACGAATTCAAGGACAACTGCGGCTTCGGGCTTATCGCCCACATGAAAGGCGAAGCCAGCCACAGGTTGTTGCAAACGGCCATTGAGTCGCTCACATGCATGACTCACAGGGGTGGTATTGCCGCGGATGGAAAAACCGGTGATGGCTGCGGGCTGCTGATTCAGGCCCCCCGGGCTTTCCTGAAAAAAGCAGCAATAACGGCATTTGGGAAAGCGCCCGAGGGATTGTTTGCTGCAGGCCAGATTTTCCTGAACCCGGCTTCGGATCGCGCTGCCCTTGGGCGCGCCGCTCTGGAGAAACGGCTGGAAGAGCAGGGCCTTGGTGTTATGGGCTGGCGCGAAGTACCGGTAGATGGCAGTTGCCTGGGGCCGATGGCGCTGGATTGTATGCCGAAGATAGAGCAGGTCTTCGTAACGGCATCCGGCAGGACAGAGCAGGAATTTGGCCTTGGCCTGTTCATAGCACGCCGCCATGCCGAGCGGGATATGGCAGGGGATTCCGAGTTCTATATCTGCAGTCTTTCCCATCGCACATTGGCCTATAAAGGCCTGATGATGCCGGCAGACCTGGCGAACTTCTACAAAGATCTCGGCGATCCGGATTTTGCCACCGCTATCTGCGTATTCCACCAGCGCTTCTCCACCAACACCATGCCCCGTTGGCCATTGGCCCAGCCGTTCCGTTACCTGGCCCATAACGGTGAAATCAACACCATCGACGGCAACCGTAACTGGGCGCTTGCGCGTGCGGCCAAATTCAACTCCCCGAATCTGCCGGACCTGCAAACCCTGCAGCCCCTGGTTAACCTGACCGGTTCGGATTCCTCAAGCATGGATAATATGCTGGAGGTCCTTCTTGCAGGTGGCGTGGATCTGTTTCGGGCTGCCCGGATGATGGTTCCGCCCGCCTGGCAGAATGTCGATACCATGGATTCTGAGCTGCGGGCTTTCTACGAATACAACTCCATGCACATGGAGCCCTGGGACGGCCCCGCCGGGCTGGTAATGTCAGATGGCCGTTACGCAGTTTGCATGCTCGATCGCAACGGCCTGCGGCCTGCCCGCTGGGTGGTTACCAAAGACGATTTCATCACCCTGGCCTCGGAAACGGGCACCTACGGTTACCAGCCTGAGGATGTGGTCGCAAAAGGTCGCGTCGGGCCGGGGCAGATACTGGCGGTTGATACCGGATCCGGTGAGGTGCTGCATACCCGGGATATCGATCAGCGGCTCAAAACTGCGAAACCCTACAGGCAATGGTTGCGTGAGAATGCGCTGCGGGTGGAATCAACACTGAATCAGGAAACACCGGAATTCCGCCTGATGGAGCCGGACGATCTGCTGGTACACCAGAAGATGTTTATGGTGTCCTACGAAGAGCGCGACCAGATCCTGCGGCCACTTGCTGAAAACGCGCAGGAGGCGGTTGGCTCCATGGGTGACGACACACCCATGGCCGTTTTATCCAGCAAGGTTCGCCATGTTGCGGACTACTTCCGGCAGAAGTTTGCCCAGGTAACCAATCCGCCGATTGATCCTTTGCGGGAAGCCATCGTGATGTCGCTGGAAACCTGCCTGGGGGCAGAGCGTAACGTTTTCGAGGAGACCGCAGAGCATGCAGACAGGATCATTCTGACAACGCCTGTTCTGTCACCCGCCAAGTTTCTCCGTTTAACCAACAACGATCGCCCCGGTTTTTCGGTTGCCCGGATTCCCCTGGGCTATTCGCCGGAACTGGGGCTTGAGCAAGCTGTTCGCCGTGTGTGTCATGAAGCCGAGCAAGCTGTTCGCAGTGGCAAGGTTCTGCTGGTTCTCTCAGACAAAGAACTGAAGCAGGGCGAGCTGCCTGTGAGTTCGTTAATGGCAACGGGGGCGGTTCACCACCATCTGGTGGCAAACGGCCTGCGCTGTGACTCCAACATTATTGTGGAGACCGGCTGGGCCCGGGATCCTCACCATTTTGCGGTACTTTTTGGCTTTGGTGCCACGGCAGTCTATCCGTACCTCGCCTATCAGGTATTGAACGATCTGATTCGTACCGGCGAACTCCTGATGGATCCCATTGAAGCGAAGAACAACTATCGCAAGGGCATCAACAAGGGGCTGCTTAAGATCCTGTCCAAAATGGGCATTTCCACCATTGCATCCTACCGCGGCGCTCAGCTGTTCGAGGCCATCGGGCTTGCTGACGAGGTGGTTGACCTTTGCTTCAAAGGCGTGCCCTCCCGTATTCAGGGCGCGGATTTTTTTGATTTCCAGCAGGATCAGGAGCAGCTTGCCTCCACGGCCTGGAAGCCACGCAAGCCGATTACTCCGGGCGGTTTGCTGAAATATATTCACGGCCAGGAATACCATGCGTTCAATCCGGACGTGGTGAGCACGCTACAGGAAGCGGTCACTACCGGCGATTACGGTCGTTACAGAGAATACGCGGCGCTGGTTAACGAGCGCCCGGTTGCCACTATCCGGGATCTGTTGGGTTTTCGTGAGGGTATAGATGCCATAGAGCTTTCAGAGGTTGAGCCGGTCGGGCAGGTTATCAGCCGGTTTGATTCTGCTGCCATGTCTCTGGGCGCTTTGTCGCCGGAGGCTCACGAGGCGCTGGCGGTGGCGATGAACACGCTGGGTGGGCGCTCCAACTCCGGTGAAGGCGGTGAGGACCCGGCCCGCTATGGCACCGAAAAGCGCTCCAAAATCAAACAGGTGGCTTCGGGCCGCTTTGGCGTTACCGCCGAATACCTGCGTAGCGCCGAGGTCATGCAGATCAAGATTGCCCAGGGTGCCAAACCGGGCGAAGGCGGCCAGTTGCCCGGTGGCAAGGTTAATCAGCTGATTGCCCGCCTGCGCTACTCGGTGCCGGGTGTGACACTGATTTCGCCGCCACCGCACCACGATATCTACTCGATTGAGGATCTGGCGCAACTGATTTTTGATCTCAAACAGGTCAATCCGCAGGCGCTGGTCTCGGTAAAACTGGTGTCCGAGCCGGGCGTTGGCACCATTGCCGCGGGTGTGGCAAAGGCCTATGCCGACCTGATTACCGTCTCCGGCTACGACGGCGGCACGGCCGCAAGCCCCCTGGCTTCCATTCGCTACGCGGGTTCGCCATGGGAACTCGGGTTGACCGAGACGCAACAGGCACTGCGCGCCAACGACCTGCGCGGGAAAATCCGCCTGCAAACCGACGGTGGCATCAAGACCGGCCTGGATGTGGTGAAAGCTGCCATTCTGGGGGCCGAGAGTTTCGGTTTTGGTACTACGCCCATGGTTGCGCTGGGCTGTAAATACCTGCGCATTTGCCATCTGAACAACTGTGCAACCGGCGTTGCAACCCAGAATGAACACCTCCGCGAAGAGCACTTCAAGGGAACGGTGGAAATGGCCATGAATTTCTTCCGTTTTGTGGCGGAGGAAACCCGGGAATGGATGGCGAGGCTGGGGGTACGCACGCTGGAAGAACTGGTTGGGCGTGTGGATCTTCTTGTTCGACTGCCCGGCGATACCGGGCGTCAGAAAAAACTGGATCTCACGCGGCTGTTGTCCAATGACCATATTCCGGCAGACAAACCACAGACGTGTCAGGTTGAGCGCAACCTGCCGTTTGATCAGGGCGCACTGGCCGAGGAAATGCTCAAGGCAATCGCGCCTGCGATAGAAGAAAAGACCGGAGGAGCCTGGAGTTTCAGGGTCACCAACTGCGATCGCTCAATCGGCGCCCGCCTGTCCGGTGAAATTGCGGCAAAGCACGGAAACCAGGGCATGGTTGATGCACCCATCACGCTGGATCTTGTGGGTACCGCCGGCCAGAGTTTTGGTGTCTGGAATGTCGGCGGGCTGAAAATGATTCTTGAGGGGGATGCCAACGACTATGTCGGCAAAGGCATGACCGGCGGCAAGCTGGTGATCAAGCCGCCCCGTGACAGCGCTTTTGAATCCCGGGAAACGGTCATTATAGGTAACACCTGCCTATACGGCGCCACCGGCGGCAGGCTATTTGCCGCCGGTATTGCCGGCGAGCGGTTCGCGGTTCGTAACTCCGGCGCCCATTCGGTTATTGAAGGTGCGGGCGATCACTGCTGTGAGTATATGACCGGTGGCCTGGTGACGGTGCTGGGTTCCACCGGAGCCAACTTTGGTGCCGGCATGACCGGCGGGTTTGCCTATGTGCTGGATATGGACAACACCTTCGTTGATAAATACAACCACGAATTGGTGGAAATCCAGCGCATCTCCCGCGAAGAAATGGAAGCTTATCGCAACCACCTGCGCAGCGTGATCCGGGAACACATCTCGGAAACCGGCAGTGCCTGGGCTGAGCATATTCTTCAGGAATTCGACGATTACATCGGCCGCTTCTGGTTGGTGAAACCCAAAGCTGCGAATTTGCGCAGCCTGCTGGCAAGTACCCGTGCGCGCCCTGAATAAGGTCAGGGCGTTGAGTCTGGTTGCTGTTAAGGGTTCCGGGTCGCCGGTAAGCGCAACCCGCGTCGAAATTGAGTTGATGAGAACGCCGATATGAAAGAACGATTGGATAACGATTTCCAGTTTGTGGAAGTAGGGCGCATAGACCCGAAGAAAGTCCCTGCGAAGAAGCGAAAGAAAGAGTTTGGTGAAATTTACCATCCGTTTAGCGCCGATCAGGCGGCGTCCCAGTCCCATCGCTGTCTGGAATGCGGGAATCCCTATTGCGAATGGAAGTGCCCGGTACACAACTACATCCCTAACTGGCTGAAGCTGGTTTCCGAAGGCAACATCATGAAAGCCGTTGAGTTGTGTCACCAGACCAATTCGCTGCCGGAGGTGTGTGGCCGGGTTTGCCCGCAGGATCGCTTGTGCGAGGGGGCCTGCACGCTTAATGACGGCTTTGGTGCGGTCACCATCGGCTCGGTTGAGAAATACATTACAGACACGGCCTTTGCCCTTGGCTGGAAGCCGGACATGTCTGCGGTCAAATGGACCGACAAAAAAGTGGCCGTGATTGGTGCGGGCCCGGCAGGTCTGGGCTGTGCCGACGTGCTGGTTCGCAACGGTGTGAAGCCGGTGGTGTTTGATATATATCCTGAAATTGGTGGCCTGCTGACTTTCGGCATCCCCGAATTCAAGCTGGAAAAATCGGTGATGAGCCGCCGCAGGCAGGTATTTGAGGAAATGGGCGTTGAGTTCCGTTTGTCCACCGAGGTAGGCAAGGATGTCCGGCTGCAGGAGATTCTTGATGAATACGATGCTGTATTTATGGGCATGGGCACCTACACCTACATGAAAGGTGGTTTCCCCGGAGAGGACCTGCCCGGTGTGTACGATGCCCTGCCATTTCTGGTGTCCAACGTGAACCGCCGCCTGGGTTATGAAAAGGACGCGGCAGATTTTATCGACCTGAAAGGCAAGCGCGTTGTGGTCCTGGGTGGTGGCGATACCGCCATGGACTGCAACCGGACCTCCATTCGCCAGCAGGCCCAGAGCGTGACCTGCGCCTACCGCCGCGACGAGGCCAATATGCCAGGCTCGCGCCGGGAAGTGGCCAACGCCAAGGAAGAAGGGGTGAAGTTTCTGTTCAATCGCCAGCCCGTCGCCATCGTGGGCAGGGATCAGGTTGAAGGCGTAAAAGTTGTATCCACACAGCTGGGCGAGCCGGATGAAAACGGGCGCCGCCGCCCTGAAGTGATCCCGGGCAGCGAGGAAGTGATTCCGGCAGACGCGGTTCTGGTCGCTTTTGGTTTCCGCCCGAGCCCCGCTGACTGGTTTGGCGAGCTGGCAATTGACACCGACGATTCCGGTCGGGTAATCGCTCCGGAAGACGCTGAATACGGCTTTCAGACCAGCAACCCGAAAATCTTTGCCGGCGGTGACATGGTTCGGGGCTCGGATCTTGTTGTTACGGCCATCTGGGAAGGCCGTCAGGCGGCTGAAGGTATCATGGATTACCTGGATATCTGATCCAGCGCCGATTGCGTATTGAAAAGGCCGGTTTGCTAAGGGTAAACCAGCCTTTTTTATTGCGGCAAACGGGGTATCATTGCGGGTATCTCATTAAGATCCTTTGTATAAACTGTTGGAACCCCTATGACCGAGTTGAAGAATGACCGCTTCCTGCGCGCCCTGATGCGCCAGCCTGTTGATCGTACCCCGGTATGGATGATGCGCCAGGCCGGCCGTTATTTACCCGAGTATCGCGCTACCCGGGAGAAAGCGGGTGACTTCCTCAGCTTGTGCAAGAACACGCCGCTTGCGTGTGAAGTAACCCTCCAGCCTCTTGAGCGTTTCCCGCTGGATGCGGCGATTCTGTTTTCCGACATTCTTACCATTCCCGATGCCCTGGGTCTGGGGCTGTACTTCGAAACCGGCGAAGGCCCCAAGTTCAAGCACACCATACGCTCCAAAGCGGATGTGGATGCCATGCCAAAGATCAATGCGGAAGTTGATCTCGACTATGTGATGAACGCCGTTTCTACCATTCGGGGTGCGCTAGATGGAAGAGTCCCCCTGATCGGCTTCTCCGGCAGCCCCTGGACGCTGGCAACCTATATGGTTGAAGGGGGCTCCTCCAAGGATTTTCGCGAAGCCAAAAAGCTCATGTACAGCCAGCCGGACGTGATGCATCAACTGCTGGACCTGCTGGCAGACGCTGTTGTTGATTATCTTAACGGCCAGATCAAGGCAGGTGCCCAGGCCATCCAGATATTTGATACCTGGGGTGGCATGCTCAGTGGCTGGGCGTATGAGGAATTTTCTCTGCGTTACATGAAGAAGATAGTGGATAACCTGATCCGCGAGAACGACGGGCGCTATGTTCCCGTAATCCTGTTCACCAAAAACGGCGGCCAGTGGCTGGAGTCCATTGCAGACTCAGGGGCTGACGCTGTAGGCCTGGACTGGACCACGGATATCGGCGATGCCCGGGCCCGCGTGGGTGATCGTGTAGCCCTGCAGGGCAATATGGATCCTTCCATGCTCTACGCACCCAAGGCGCGAATTCGTGAGGAAGTGGGCGATATCCTGCGCCGCTACGGCCCAGGCCCGGGTCATATATTCAATCTTGGCCATGGTATTACCCCGGACGTGGATCCCGAGCACGCCAAAGCCTTCATCGAGGCCGTTGTTGAGTTAAGCCCGGAGTACCACCGCTAGCGCTTTTTCGAGCCAAGGGGGTATTATCCCTCAATGACTCGAAGTGTAGGCGAGGTTCTTGCCTCGGTTAGATCCCTGTTGGGTGGCACGGCTGCCCTGATTGCCGGCAATAACCTGCTCGGTGTTGTCCTGCCGCTTCGCATGGAAGCGGCAGGCTATCCGGTGGCGCTGACCGGGGCGATCATGGCCGCCTACTACTTTGGTCTCGCGCTCGGAGGACTACGAGGAAAGCGGGTAAATCTCCGCATCGGGCACAACCGCGCATTCGCTGCTATCGCCGCCCAGACGGCGGCAGACACACTGGCTAATACCGCTTTTACCCACACCGCGGCATGGGAGGCTCTC
>JACDJA010001122.1_pt1 | contig 23972 bp, 20 predicted proteins | sample 7449241 | NCBI WGS metagenome assembly JACDJA01 (sample SAMN14253289, study PRJNA609438) | sludge metagenome | isolation source: initial anaerobic sludge | collected 2018-12-20 | reverse complement strand
CATCGGTCTTGAACGCATGGATGGCGCCCTTTCGCGCTTTGAAACCATCGTCTTCCCTGAAGGCCATCCTCGCGCCAAGGCCAATCTGTTCTATGCCGAACGGCTGGTCAAATTCCTGCTCTGGCAGCGCGGGGGCTGGAAGGTCTACGTGGGCGGGCCTGCCAGCATCGGCCAGCATATCCGCCAGGTCTATGCTGTTGACGGCGCCCGCGCCTTCGATCATGGCTTTATGGGCGCGACCGTCTACCAGCACCCGTTCACCGTCGTCGTCTGCGAGGCCGCCGAAGTTCCCGGCCAGCATGAGCCAGAGCAGGCCCTGGGCCGCCATCTCGAGGGCTGTCGCGTTGGTTTCGACCTGGGCGCATCGGATCTGAAAATCTCGGCTGTCCTCGACGGACAGGCCATCTACAGCGACGAAATCGTCTCGGAGCCACCCAATCAGACCGATCCCACCTATCACTACAACTATCTCTCGTCAGCGGTGCGGGCTGCCGCCAGCAAGATGCCCCGTCTCGACGCCATTGGCGGCAGTTCGGCCGGCGTCATCGTCGACAGCCGGCCCATGGTGGCCTCGCTTTTCCGCAATGTCCCGGCCGAGCGCTTCGACGAAGTCCGTAACCTGTTCCTGCGCATCGGCGACGAGTTCGGCGTGCCGTTGGTGGCGGTCAACGACGGCGAAGTGACGGCCCTGGCCGGTTCGATGTCGCTGGAAGACAACGGCGTCCTCGGGGTGGCGATGGGGTCGAGCGAGGCGGCCGGCTATGTCACCCTGCAGGGCAACATCACCGACTGGCTGAACGAGCTGGCCTTCGCGCCGGTGGATTACAGCCAGGAGGCGCCGGTAGACGAATGGTCAGGCGACAAAGGCAACGGGGCGCTGTATTTCTCGCAACAGTGCGTCTTCAGGCTGGCGCCCAGGGCCGGCATCGAACTCCCCACCGGTGTGACCGACGCCGAGCGGCTCAAGCACGTCCAGAACTACCTGGAGGCCGGACACGAGGGTGCAGGCCAGATCTGGGAGAGCATTGGCGTCTACCTGGGCTACACCATCGCCCACTACGCCGATTTCTACGACCTGAGGCATGTGCTCATCCTGGGCCGGGTCACGTCCGGACGAGGCGGCGCTATCATCCTCGACGGCGCCAAAGCGGTCCTTGCCAGCGAGTTCCCAGAGTTGGGACACATCAACATCCAACTGCCCGACGAAAAGAGTCGGCGCGTGGGTCAGTCCATCGCCGCCGCCAGCCTGCCGGAATTGATCCGCGAAGGGCGCGAATGAGGCAAATGATTCTGTGAGGTATTCAATGTTGTATATCGCGCATGCAACGCTGTTCACGCCTAAAGAGCGAATCGAAGATGCAGCCGTCCTGGTGGAAGGCAAGCGGATTATGGCAGTCGGGCCAGGCAGGGACACGCCTTGCCCGCCTGGCGCCCAGGTGTTGGACGCAACCGGGCTGATCCTGGCGCCCGGCTTCATCGACTTGCAGTTCAACGGCGCCTTCGGTCACGATTTCACCACCGACCCGAACACGATCTGGCCGGTGGCGGCCGGATTGCCACGCTATGGCGTCACCTCCTTCCTCCCAACGGTCATCACCTCCCCGCTCGACCGCATGGCGAGCGCCCAGGAGGTTTTGATGGATGGTCCTGAGGCGGATTGGCTGGGGGCGACACCGCTGGGTCTGCACCTCGAAGGCCCCTTCCTCAATCCGAAGAAGAAGGGCGCACACAACCCGTCCTATCTGCGGCGGCCCGACCTGGGCGCCATCGCCGGCTGGTCGGCGGCCAATGGCGTGCGCCTGGTGACAATGGCGCCGGAACTGCCGGGCGCGCTGGATATGGTCGAGGCGCTGACCAGCCGGGGGGTTGTGGTCAGCGCCGGGCACAGCATGGCGACCTATGAGGAAGCGACAGCCGGATTTGCGGCCGGCGTCCGCTACGGCACTCATCTCTTTAACGCCATGCCGTCGCTGAATCATCGCGAGCCAGGACTGGCAGGCGCACTGCTGACAGACCCGCGTCCGGTGGTCGGGTTCATCAACGATGGCATCCACACCCATCTGTCGATGGCCGATCTGGCGTGGAAGAGTCTAGGGACGCGGCTCAACCTGGTGACGGACGCGATGGCAGCGCTGGGCGTGCCGCCGGGCGTGCACCTGTTGGGCGATTTCGATGTTTATGTGGACGAGATCAGCTGCCGGCTTGCCGATGGCACCCTGGCCGGCAGCATCCTGGGCATGGATGCCGCCCTGCGCAATCTCCTGGCCTGGACGGACTGCTCCCTATCCGAGGCCCTTGCCACCATCACCACCACGCCCGCCGATTTACTAGGGCTGGGCCACGAGCGCGGGCGCGTTGCTCCCGGCTATCTGGCCGATCTGGTCCTGCTGACGCCTGATCTGCATGTGCAGACGACCCTGATCGAGGGGGCCGTTGCCTTCGGCGACGCCGGTTGAGAAGAACCGGTGGTGGCACGTTCTATCTGCGACCTGCAACTGGTTAGGAACCGTAACTTTTAGAGGGGCGAAACGTCATCAATTTATCAGGTGAGGTCACCGTCGACCTTACCTTTTGTTCGCGTTTGCGGGGCAAACGCAGGAGGCTTGCCATGAGCAGGCGTCTCATATTGTGGCTTTCCATCAGTCTGATGGCGTTTTTCGCTTTGGGGACGGTCGCATCAGGCGCTTCGCCGGCGCGCGTTGGTGTAGGGCCGGCTGCTGGCGGAAGCTGGCGCAGCGGCGGGCCGCTGAACGCGTCCGGCCAGCCGATCATGACAACGGCGGTGGCCGCATCGCCTGCCTATGAGAGCGACGCCACCCTCTTCGCTGCCGGCAGCGGCCGCACGTATGGCAGCGTGTACCGCAGCACCGATGGCGGCCAGAGCTGGGCCGAGGTCCTTTATCCAACGCCGCCTGACCCCTACTCTGGCGGCTGGTTCCGGCAGGTGCAGGTGGCCGCAGCTGATCCCGGCCCGACCAGGATCGTCTTCGCCAGCTATAACGGAAATCTCTCGCCCTCCGGCCAGTCGGCGTCGGTCCCGCAGGCCCCCTATGGCAGGCTCTACCGTTCGACCGACCGCGGCGAAACCTGGGCTGTCGCCCTGGCCCGGATGCAGATTGGCGCCTTCGCCCTCTCGCCTGCCTTTGGGGCTGACCACACGCTGTTCGTGATGGCCGAGGGGATGTTGAACCGCTCGACCGATGGCGGCGCGACCTGGCAGCCGCTGTCCTTCCCCAGCGGGGATAACGCACTCGATGTTTTCGACCTGGAGCTCTCGCCCGCCTTCGCCTCCGATCACACTCTCTTTGCCGGCGGCTATGGCCCCACCCATCGCAGCACCGACGCCGGACTCACCTGGCAGCCGCTGCCCGGTTTCAACCCTTCCTTTGCCCTGGCGGTCTCACCTGATTTCAGCCACGATCGCACGCTCTGGAGCGCCTATCGCGTCATCGAGGGGGTGGGCGACGGCACGCCCGAAGCCGGAGTCATCCGCTCGACCGATGGCGGCGCAACCTGGCGGCTGACGAGCGCCGGGCTGCCCGGCGCATATGAGCCCTTCCCGGCAACGCTGGCGGTTTCGCCCGCGTTCGGCAGCGATCACTCACTCTTCACTGCTCTGCGCGGTCAATTCCTCGGCTGGGATCACCACAGCCTCTTTCGCTCCTATGATGGGGGCGAGTCCTGGGTCGATCTCGGCGCCGCCCCCGGCAATCCCAACGCTTTGGAAGTGGCGGTCAGCCGCAACCAGGGCGGTGGGTTGGTGGCTCATGTCGCCACCGAATCCGGGGTATGGCACTACGGCGGGTCCTGTGAAGAGCGGCTTGTCAACGGCGGCTTCGAGACTGACGCGGCCTGGGCCTTTCCGAACACGCCTTACCCTGCCGCCTACAGCATCAACCTGCCTCGCAGCGGCCATCGCAGCCTGCGCGCCGGCATTGTGAGCGGCAACGATGTGCGCAGCTACTCTTCGGCCCGCCAGACCCTGGCGATCCCGGCTGGGGTGGCGAGCGCCAGCCTCAGCCTGTGGTGGTATCCCCTCTCAGAGGAAAGCGGCCTTGCCCAGGCGCCCTCGACCCCCGCTGACCTGCAGGCCGTTGCCGGTGGGCGCATGCCCGACGCGACCCTGGATGATGACGCGCAGTACGTTCTTCTGCTCGACGACCAGGGCGATGTCCTGGAGACCCTGACCTGGGAACGGAGCAACGGCGCCGTCTGGCAGCCGCTCAGCTTCGACCTGACAGCCTACACAGGGCGCACAGTTCAGATTCACATTGGCGCCTTCAATGATGGCGATGGGCAAACGAGCGCCCTCTATGCCGACGATGTGTCGCTGGTCGTCTGTTGGCCGTCTGCTCCGGCGCCGCGCGCCTATCTGCCGATGCTGCTGCGTACCTTTGCGCATCCGCCGGCGCCAACGCCTACCCCAACACCAACTTCCACGCCCACGCCGACCCCACCGCCGCCCGTCTGTTACGACGGCCTGCGTAACGGCGGTTTTGAGACCAGCGAAGCCTGGCTGGTCAAGGACAACCCGGTGCTGGCAGGCTATGTGACTGCGCCTGTCCACGGGGGCGCACGCTCTATGCGCACCGGCATCAGCCCTGGCGGCGCCAATGTACGCAGCTACTCTCCCATCGAGCAGACGATCACCATACCGGCAGGCGTCAACTCGGCAACGCTGCGTTTCTGGCGCTACCGGGTGTGGGGGGATGGAGCGGCTGCTTCTAGGTCGCTTCCTGCACTCGACTTGCCGCGCACCGAGGCTGAACTGCCCGACGCCGTGCTGGACACGGATTTCTTCTATGTACTGGCAATACGAGCCAACGGCTCGATCGTCTGGCTGCTGGTCGAACGCGTCAATGACCCTGCCTGGCGGGAGGCGGTCATCAACCTGAGCGGTCTTGCCGGTCAGACGGTGCGCTTGCAGTTCGGCACCTACAACAGTGGCACGGCCGGCCGCAGCACAACCTACCTGGACGACGCCCACCTGACCATCTGCCCTCCGCCGGGAGCCCTCGTCCTGCCGTCTGGCTGGGCGCAGCGGGTGGTTGGCCGGCCCGAATCGTCCACGGTCTACGCCGATGTGGCGGGCGCGCTCTATCGCTCGAACGATGCCGGGGCCAGTTGGTCGCCGTCGGGCAGCATCCCGGCTGCCTGGGCGCTGGCAGGCAGTAACCCGGCTGTGTTGTTTGCCGGGGAGGGGTACCCGTGCTTCAAGGGGGGGCCGCCGACCTCGTTCTGGCGGACCACCAACGGCGGCGCCACTTGGCAGATCCTGGCCAGCGGCCAGAACCTCAGACCGCTAGCCTCCCATCCCAGCCAGCCGTGGGTCTATGCAGCGGGCTGCGATGGACCCTACCGCAGCACTGACAACGGCCAGACCTGGCAACACCAGCCGGATCCACTGTTCTCGCTGTACAATATCTACCATATCGCCGCCGCCGATCCAGACTGGAGGACGATTTGGGCCAGCGGCATCAGCGAGGGTGGGGGCGGCGTAGTCCTGGTCAGCCGCGACAGCGGCGAGAACTGGGCGCTGACGACGCCGCTCTTTCCGGGATGGGGGTGGATCGGCGGTTTACAGGTCGGACGTTTCCAGCCGGGGCGCATCCATGTTGCTACTGTCTACGGTTTCTACGAAACGGTGGACGATGGAACGCATTGGCTGGCCCGTTCTGTGGGGCTGGAAGATGTCATCGACCCAGGTCACACCGACCGGTCCTATGGTCTCTTTGACATCGTCGAAGCCCCGACCGACCCTGGCGTTGGCCTCAACCACCGCCTCTATCTTGGCACGGTGCGCGGCCTCTATACCCGCGACCCAGGCCAGCCTGGATGGCGCAAGATCGCGCCGCAGCCCTATGATAGCTGGGAGGTGCGCAGTTTGCTCGTGCTTGACGCCTCCCCAGGCCGGCTGTTTGTTGGCAGCGACCACGGCGTCTTCGTCCTCAGCCCTCTACCGGCCATGTAAGGCGCACCAAGCCCCCTACATCTGCTCCCACTGTTCGATGATCACCCGGAACACATCGGACTCTGTGACCATGCCCACGGGATGGCCGTCAGCGTCCACCACCGGGATGCCGCCAATTTTGTGCTCCAACAGCAGGCGGACGACATCGAGCAGACGGTCATCCGGGCCGACGGTAATGGCAGGGGCTGTCATGACCTCATCCACAGCCAGGAGGACGTCATCGGAGTCAGGCGCGTAAGGGTTGGCTGTCTGATAGACCGACATTGCCTCCCGCACATCGCCCAGGCTGACGATGCCGGCAACCAGTCCTTCGTCGTCGACCACCGGCAAACGACGGATGCCGTGCAGTTCCATCAGCCCCGATGCTTCCAGGATCGAGCGATCCCAGGGCACGGTGATCGCCGGTTGCGACATGACCTCATGCACTAGACTCGGACGCATGGGAGTTCCTCCGTCTGAACTTGTCAGGAGAGCGCCAGGTGGCCGTAAAACCGTCGGGTATCTAAGCTGGGAAAGTCGCGGATGCTACTTGATGTTCCAGTAGGCTGATCAGACAATCGAGCAAATCGGTCTCGGTGACGATGCCAACCAGGACGCCATCATCGACCACGGGCAGACCGCCGAATTTCTGGGCACGCATCATGCGTACCGCCTCGACGAGAGCACAGGTAGGCGACACCGTCACCGGATTGGGCGTCATACAGCTTCGCACCTCGATATGCTCCATGAGATAGGTATCGTACCAACCTTCACGCAGCACATAAGGAGAGTTCATTGCCAGCCGCAGGTCGCGGTCAGTGACGATGCCGACCAGCCTGCCATTTTCGACGACGGGCAGGCGACGGAAGTTGCCGCGACGCATCCGCGCCAGAGCGGCGCCAATGGATTGCTGCGGGCCAATGGTGACGGGTTTTGGCGTCATAACATCGCGGACAAGCATAGTCGTTGCCTCCTTAGGGGAATTGTGGCACGACTTCGCTGCCCTGTACATGACGCAGGTCATGTACACAAGGTTTTTTCGTCGCTTGGCTAGGGTAACCTGAAATCAGCGCCCAGGATCAACTGGATATCGACCGACTGATTGGCGCTGGTGGAGGGCCGGATATTCACATCCCCAATTGCGAGCCGATCCACGAGTTGCCGTACAGTAAACGGCTTATCATTGCCAACGATGATTTGTGTTTGTACGTAGTCGTTGCGGTCCGCCTCGGCAAAGCCGACGACATTGTAACCCTGCGAGGTCAGCCATTCCGCAGCAAGTTGACCTAAGTCTGGATCCGAACTGCCGTTCAGCACAGCCACGCGTGCTTGTTCAAGAGCCAGTTGGTCGCGAATGGCCAGGTCTGCAATTGGAGTAGGTGGCGGAGCGGGAGACGGGTTGAAGAAGGCATCCACCGCCGGGCCAATTACATCCATCTGGGGCAAAAGCACGCTTGCTCCGGTCGAGGTGAGGGTGCCCACGGCCATCGTGCGATCGAAGACAAGCCGGCGCATGTTGTCGGTGTTCAAGCGCCTGGCCAGATTGGCCATGGTGATCAACTGACCAGGCGGGAGGTCGCTTTGGAACGATTCGGTGAGGGCAGACAGGAGAGCCGGGGCGCGCGAGATGAGCCGGGGCAGCTGACCGGTATCGAGCACCTTGTCCTTGATGGCAAGGATGACCTGCTGCTGGCGATCCATTCGCCCGAAATCGCTATCGGCATGACGGGTGCGGGCATACTTGAGCGCCGTATTGGCATCCATGCAATAGTGCCCGGCCGCGATGAAGAAGGGATCGTAGCCGTAGTTGTCATCAGGGAAGGTGGGATCATTGATGTCCCTGGGCACGTCAACGTCGATACAGCCGATCTCTTCGATGATCTTGCGGAATCCCTCGAAGTTGATCCGCATGTAATAGTGAATCGGCTGGCCGAGCAGTTGGGACACCGTCTCTTTGGCCAGGCCTGGGCCGCCGCCCGGGTACTTGTTCAGATAGCCGTAGACGTGCGCCGAGTTGATGCGTTCCTCACCCTGGCCGGGGATCGTCACCCACAAATCGCGCGGGAGGGAGAGCATGCCCACATCGCCGGTCGAAGGGTCGGCGGTCAGCACGATCATCGTGTCGGTGCGGTAGTACCCCTGCTGCTGCGGCCGTTGATCGATCCCCAACAGCAGGATGTTGATCCGTCCTTGCGTATTCCCGGCGGGAAAGAGCGGCGAGGTGACGCCCGACTGGTCAGGTACAACCGCGCCGGCGGACTCGCCGGGCAAGTCTGTCTCGCCGACACCCACGCCAGCCTCAGTCCCGTCTACCTGATCGTCGCGGGCGGCCAGCTGCGGGGTGTTGAGCGCGATGGCGCGTGCAGCCTGGAAGAAGAGGTAGCTGGCGTAGCCAAAGGCAGCCAGAAAAACGACGAGCACGAAACCCAACAGCGCCCCGGACAGCAGGCTGGCGGAGCGACGTCGGGTTTGGGAGGGTTGAAACTGGGTCACGGTTGATGCGTATGGGCCCGAGGTGTTAGGCTGCGGAGCATCAACTCCGCTGGTTACAGCACAGCTGATTACAGCGGCGCTTCTGACGGGCTGGAGCTGGAGATGGTCGGCAGCGGCGTCTGGTAGAGAGCCGAGTCGGTCAGGAGATAGAGATAATCGTTTGTCTCGTCGACGTACAGACTGCGAAGCGTGTTGAGAGCGCCAGGATGACCTACCGGCATGAGTTGGCTGAGCAGTTTGCCCCCCTTATCGAAGACCAAGACGCGGTTGCTGGCAGCGTCGCCGATGAAGATGCGACCATCGGGCGGGTCAGCATCGTTCACCCACATCGCCACTGCCTGGGTCAGAGGAGGATCGACAACGTCCAGGGCAAAGGCATCCTGGGTGCCGCTGAAGAACTTGAACACCGTTCCATTGGGATTGAGCATCCAGACGGAGCCATCGATGGCTGAATCGATGACGGTGCTGAGGTTGACGCGGGCTTCGGGTGGGAAATAGGCTTCAGGAGGGTTCTCATAGGTCTCGCCGCTGGCGCGGTAACGCCAGTATTGCGATTTAGACGTATCCAGCAGGTAAAGGTTCCCGTTGTAGTTCTCCATGTCAGATACCAGGCCCAAGTCGGGATTTGGCGCCAGGGTGACATTGACAGCGCCCAATCCTTCGCTGTAGCCGAAGAGTTGGTTGCTGCTGTCAAGAACCAGCGGACCGGTAGCGGTGCGATTGCCAGATGCCGGCGCCCAAACCGCATTGGCCAGCTCGCCGACGCGGCGTCCTCCTACATCAGCGCCGCTGCGCACCAGTGTCACCGGCGTGCCATCGCCTGCCAGATGGTCGCCGGTATTTTCGTCCAGTTGATAACGGTCAAGGACGCCCACCTGGGTGTCGAGCACGAAGACGCTCAGACCGTTGACGAAGACTCGCTTTGGCTCACGGCTGGCGGCGTCAAAGGCGATCAATGGCAGATCGAAGCCAATCATCAGTGGCTGGATGTGGTTGACTGCAGCTTTGGCCTCGGCGATTTGGCTGCGCATACTGACGATGTCGTCGTGCTCGGGGAAGAAGAGCGCCGCCTGGTTCAATTGCTCATCAGCGGCCTGTAGGAACAAGCGCTTCTGGTTTTCGTCGCTGGTCGAGGCTGCAGCCTGGTATTGAATGCTGGCGCCCTGCAAGTATTGGTTGAAGAGTTCAGCCCGCTGGCGTCCCTGGACATACCACATTCCGGCGGTGATGGCCAGGATGGCCAGCAGCAGGACGCCGGCAATGGCGAGGGCATAAGGTAGTCGTCGCGAGGGCGGGCCGCGGCGAACGGCAGCCGGGCGCTGGCTGGTGGGCGGTGAACCCGCAGCCCCTTTACCTGCTGTTCCTTTTTGGCTGGGTTTGGCAGCAGCCTCAGTCTTCTGTTGAAGTCCTGCGTCAGACAAAGGTGGTGGAGCGGGCTGGTGGTCGCTTGGAGTAGCCGTCGTCATGGCCGGCGCCGCGGCGGCGCCGGCCGCAACCTTAGGCGCAATCGGCGTCGACCGCAGGCTGGAGGATGTCGTCCGGTCAGTCTGGCCGGAAGTCGCGCTGGCTTTGAGGCTTATGACGACTAACGTCAGTTCTTCGGGTGCACTGATCCAGATTCCAGCCAACTGATCCGCCACGGCCTGTGCCTGAGGGATGGACAAGGCCTCATTCATCAGTGGCACTTCCAGGTAACTGGCCCAGGCGCTATTCATTGCCACCACAACAGTGCCAGGTTCACCGCTCACGCGGCCGATTTCGACCGAAGGCATGGTCTGTTCGCCCAGCGGCATATAGGTCTCGTTGTTGAGCGGCGAAAACCACTGCACCACGCCCCGGCTGCGCACCGCCAGGATGGTAGGGCCAGCCTGTGCGGAGACAATCTCAGCGCCGCTGACGGCCAGACAGGTAACGCCGCCGTTGAAGCGAGTACCGTGGTATTGGTTGTATTGGCGAATATGCGAATGCGCCGCCTGCAGCGCAGCCGTCAGGGCTGCTGGCACGGCGTCATCCTGCAGATAGTAGGCTTCCTGAATGGTGTTCAGTAACTCACGAATCAGGCGACCGCGTCCTTGCTCAGGACCTGCCAACTCGATCAGGACGTAAAGATTTCCCTTGCCCTCGGCCGGGGCAATACCACTGGCAGGCTCGACGATGCGAACCGTGGGTGAGCCGCGTTCACGGCGACCGCCCAGGAGGTTGAGGATGCTGACATCAGTTTGCAGGGCTTGGGACATGCGAACCTCTTTCGATTGGAGGGGAGGCAAGGAAAAGTTCCAATGAACGAAAATTGTACAACATCAGGGTAAGCAGGGCCTAAAGGCGGGCCAAGTCTGGCGCTGGACAAATCGATATATCGATTCAAGCGGGTAGACCTGCTTCTTTGCCGCTGTACGGGCTTTGTGATAGGCTACTACCGAAAATTTGTTCTAATCAATAGCGCTGCCAATGCTCGAACTACGAAAGTTGATGGATGAAGTCGAGACGATGAGCCAGGACATGGCGTTGCGTCATGGCGAATCTGGCGCGCTGGCCGAACGTGCCAAGCAGAAGCTGGCGGAGTTCGCTGTCGTCGACGACGCCTTGCTGGATAAGATCGATCGTGCTGCGAGTGAGGATTTGAGCTGGCGCGGGGCCAGCCCGGTTAGCCCGCGGCTGGATGAGCGCCGCCAGCCGGCGGAAGCAGCGGTGGATGCCAGTCTCATCGGCGTCGATGGTTCGCAAATTTACCCTGACCGGCACGGTATGGCGATCTATTACCTGGTCAATACCGGCGCCATCATCCTTCGCCAGGGCAGCGGGGAAGCGCCGCTTACCCGCACCCAACCCACCATCTTCTATCGCGAGGATGATATCTACGATGGCGACCGTGAGATGGTGAACAACCAGGCTGTGAACGCTGCACGCGAAATGGCCGAAATGGCCGAATTAGCCCAGCAGACGGTGAACGAGCGGAAGTATTGGGGCGGCGACCTTGACCGGCTAATCGTCGCCCTGAGTGATGGTCCTCTGCTGGTTTGGATGGGGGAAAAGGAGAGCAAAGCCGAAGAGAAGGAGCGCATCGACGCTCATGTCAACGCCCTTAGGACCATTCAGTCAGCAGGCGGCGCGCCGGTGGGCTATGTCGATCGCTCACATCTGGCCAGCGTCTTGCGGATGTTGGATGTGGCCGAGCTGGAGATGCGCGAGATCAAGAAGGAGCGGCTGCGCGACCATCGCTACCAGGGACTTACTGACCGCTTTCTCTTCGCCGATCTGGCGCCAAACGAACGCTCTGCCATCTTCAGCAGCACAGCCCAGGTCAATCGCCGCCAGCTCAAGGACGCCGGTCAGGAAATCCACTTCTTCTATCTCAATGTGGCCCGCAAGCCCGGCGCAGATGAGGCGCGCGTCGCCCGCATCGATGTGCCTGCATGGGTCAGCGGCCAGCCAGCGCTACTTGACCAGGTGCAACATGCTATCTATTGTGACTGCGAAGGCGCAGGCTATCCTTACGTGCTGGCTCGCGCCCATGAACTGGCCGTGGTGACGCACCGCGAGCGGCAGGATTTCGAGCACATGCTCATGATCGCTTTGTTACGCCGCGGCCTGTTGCCCGAATCGTCGCAGAAGGCGTTCCTGAAAGAGCGCCTGGCAAGACACCATTAGGACGAAGAATCCCAAGAAAGACGCACCCTTATGGATGAAATCAATGGCCTTCTTGGCCGAACCTTGCGCAGCAGCACCACTCGCTTCACCTTCGGCGCCAGCCAGGACAGCGCCCTGCTGCCCGTTTTTGGCGAGCTGGTGCGGGCTGAGGTAGGGGCCAGCGCCGTGTACGGTCTTGTTTACGAGGTGGTCATCCAGGACGATCCCTTTGTCCGCCAGATCGTAGCCGCCTCTGACGAGCTTTCGGCCGAGCGCATCGAGGACATGCGTCAGCGCCGCCAGGTGCCCGTCGAAATCACCGCCCTGGCTGTGGCGTATGGGCAAGGCACGGAAGTATTCCAACGCCTGCCTCCTAAGCCGCCCGGCGCCTTGCAGCCTATCTTTCGCTCAACAGCAGCCGAACGGCGGGCAGTGTTGGGCGAGCCATTCAGCTATTATCACACCATTCTCAACAGCGCCCAGTGTCCGACCGAGGAACTGCTAGCCGCCAGCCTGCGCCTGGCAGCCGAAAGCCAGCTCCCTGGCCAGGATCGTTCTTATCTCCTCCAGGCTGGACGAGAGCTGGCCCGCCTCCTGGCTGCCGACCTACCGCGGCTGGATGCCATTCTGCGGCGGCTGGGGTAGGTATTTCTCATATCAGATGCCTGCTATGTCAGCTCACATTGCGGTAGGCGCGCCAATGTAATTGGCGCTTTGTCGATGCGACAGGTAATATCTGTATATGCCCACTGTATTGCGGGTTGGCCCGTATCGATTTTACTTCTACAGTCACGATTTGGCCGCTGAACCACCTCACGTTCATATTGATCGGGAAGATCTATCGGCCAAATTTTGGCTTAACCCGGTTGCCTTGGCCAGAAATCTGGGCTTCAGTGCAAGCGAGCTACGTAGAATCGAGGCGGTCATAAGCCAACATCAATCTGACTTACTGAAAAGGTGGTATAATGAATATGGACGTACATCCTGGTGAACGCGTCAAGAATGTCCGATTTACAAAGGATACGCTTCGAGTCGATCTGATCGATGGGCGGGGGATTATCGTGCCAATCGCGTGGTATCCCCGGCTCTTGCATGCTACACCGCAACAGCGGGCCGTTTGGCGGATCGCCGGTGGCGGTTTTGGAATTCACTGGCCGGAGATAGACGAAGATTTGAGCGTCGAAGGACTCTTACGGGGCCTTCCTGCCCCACGTTCGACAGTTGATGTCGCTGCTGACGTGGTAATCGCCGCGTGATCGATTACGGGTTTCCTGCTCCCGGCTGCCTTCGGTGGTTCCGGCCAAGAGTCAGTATCGAGATACGCACCGATCGTGGTCGAATGCCCTCAGGCGCTGGTTCGCCTGAGAGGTATCGCGGTTAATATTCCCATGCCATGGACGATTTCTCCCACCCCGACGCCTTCTTCGAATCCATCCGCGCTGACGCTGCCCCATCCGTCGCCGGCAATCGCCTGGGCCAGGTTGTTGCCGGCTCGCTGAGCAGCGGCCTGGAGGTGCAGGTCGACCGCGATCAGCCGCTGGAAGAATTGGCTGTGGGCCGCTATGTGGTCATCAAGAGCGGCGAACGGTTGTTTTTCGGCATGGTCACCGATGTCGCCCTCGATAGCACCAACCCTGCCTTCGAGAAGACGCCGCCCGACATCCGCAGCGACTTTATTCGCCAGGTCTATTTAGGCACCAGCACATTTGGCCGCGCCCATGTTTCGCCTTTGCTGATGCTGGACGAGGGAGAAACGGTTCCACGCCCGGTCAAAACCATTCCCGGCCACTACGCTGCTGTAGCTACTGCCTCGCCCGAAGAAGTGGGCCTCATCTTTGGGGCAGAAGGCGAGCGCAAGGACGAGGACGATAAAACTGTGCACTATTTCCATGTCGGCGAACCGCTGGATATGGAAGACGTCAAGATCACGCTCAATCTCGAGCGCTTTGTCGAACGCTCCTCGGCGGTGTTCGGCAAATCGGGCACCGGCAAGACCTTTCTCAGCCGCTTGCTGCTGGCAGGCATCATTCAGAACGACGCCGCCGTCAACCTGATCTTCGATATGCACAACGAATATGGTTGGGAGGGCACCGCCGAACACACGAGCAGCGTCAAGGGCCTGAAACAAATCTTCCCTGGCCGGGTGACGATCTTTACATTGGACGACGAATCCAGCCGCCGCCGCGGCTCCAACCCGGATTTCACTGTCACTATTGGCTACGAACAGATCGATCCGGAAGACCTGGAGATGCTGGCCGGGGTGTTGAATCTCTCTGAGGCGCAGGTGGGGGCGATGTATGCCATGCGTCGCCGGATGGGCAAGACCTGGCTGGGTGATTTCATGACCGATGAATGGGTAGACGCCTATGTCACCCTGGATGAGACAGTCTCTGGTCTGAAGGCTCTGGCCGAAGACCTGGGCCAACCCCAACAGACCCTGGCTGCTTTGCGCCGTAAATTCGAGCGCTTCTGGCGCTACAGTTTTATCAATGACAAAAGCGCCGACGATTCGGTCAACCGCATCCTGGAGTACTTGCAGGCGGGAACCAGCGTGGTGCTTGAGTTTGGGCGTTATGGCAGCGACCTGGGGGCTTATCTGTTGATGGCCAACTATCTCACCCGGCGCATCCACCGGCGCTATGTCGAACTGAAGGAAGCGGCTTTTGGCGATAAGAACAAAGGCCCACGGCCCCTGGTCATCACTATCGAAGAAGCGCACAAATTCCTGGAACCGGCGATCGCCGCCGACACCATCTTCGGGACGATTGCCCGCGAGTTGCGCAAGTACAACGTCACCCTGTTGATCGTCGATCAGCGGCCTAGCGGCATCGACCCTGAGGTCATGTCGCAGGTAGGCACCCGCGTTACCCTGGCGTTAGACAACGAGGAAGATATTCGGGCGGTGTTCATGGGCGTCAGCGGCGGGCAAGCGCTGCGCGAGGTGTTGGCCCGGCTTGATTCCCGCGAGCAGGCCCTCATCCTGGGCCATGCCGTGCCCATGCCGGTGGTGATCAGGACCCGGCCCTATGACGCCGAGTTCTACCGGCAGATGGGCCACGCCGAGGGCGACGAGCTGCAAGCGCGGGCGGCGAGGAACCAGCAGGAGATGTACGGACGCAAGCGCAATCGATTGACGTGAGCGAGGCGAGGCTTGAGGTGATGGCTGCTACCCATCGCCCATCGCCGTTCAGCGCATGAACGCGCCGGCCAGGCCGGCCAACATTGGCGCGGCCAATCGATCCCAGGCCCCGGTGTAGCGCACCACCTGGCCGCCAAAGCCGCGCTTGAATCGCCAGACGCCCCACAGCCCGCTGGCAGAGTCGGGAATCGGAGCTTCAGGGTCGATCCCCGCTTCATCGGGGATGCCCCACAGGTCGTAGGCCGTGCAGCCGTGCGCCCTGGCCCAGCGCATCGTCTCCCATTGCAGCAGGTGGTTGGGCATCAGATTGCGGTCGTCGTTGCCTGAGGCGCCGTAAAGATAGTAAGCCCTGTCCGCCAGCCGCGCCGCCATCAAGGCCGCCAGGGGTTCGCCCTCGTGCTCGGCCAGCAGAAGGGCGGCGCTGCCTTGCGGTGCGAACAATTCCCAGAATCGCCGGTAGTAGGCGGGTTCATGGACGCCAAAGGTGTTGCGCTGGCCGGTCGCCTGCATCAGAGCGCCAAAGACGGGCAAGTCCTCCGCCCTACCCTCGCGCACCACCACCCCTTTGCGGCCTGCCAGTCGCACGTTGTAGCGCCATTTCTGATGCATGCGGGCCAGGATCGTCTCTTCATCCGCGCGCAGGTCGATCCAGACGGTCATCCGCGGCTGAACGGTGCGGCCAGGCCGAAAGCCCATCTGCTGGAGTACATGGGCGATGGCGTCGCCGTCGGCGATTTCCGGCTCGATCTTCAGCGCCACGGCGCCGCGACGCCGGCAGAACTGCCACAAGTCAGCGCAAAGGCGGCGCACGAGCGATTCATCCTGCCAATCGACCAGCGGTCCCTTGGGAACATAAGCCAGGCGCGCCGGTAAGAAGCCCAGGTGGGGTAGACGGCGGAACAATACCTGCGCCCCGGCGATCAATTTTCCCCCTTCGCTCAGTCCTAATCGGGCGTCTTCCCAGCCGAACTCCCGCTTCAACCGACCCCAGGTTTGCAATTGCAGGGGATGGCCGGCAGGATGGGCGCCGGCAAACACATCCCAGGCGGCCTCGTCCCAGCCAGCCTGGCTGCTATGTTCGATCTGCACAGCTTCTTGTCCTTCGTCCCCGTGCTCAGCGTCCTTCGTGAACGCCATCATCAGCCAGCCGCTTGGTCAGTCCTTGTAGCTCTTCAGCTTCCTCGCCGCAGGTTGTCAGGAAGGCCGTGATCTCAGCCTGGTTATGGTCAGACAGCGCCGCCATAGCCCCGCCGGGGCACTTCACCTGTACCAACGATGCCCCCCTTTCGTGCGACGTCGCCCATTCGAAGAGCGTGGACGTCACTCGCGGCAGTGCTTCCATCGTGCTGGTCACTTCGGTGCCCAAGGCGCCATCCTCGTTGAAAAACGCATCCACGCCCGGCAAGGCCAACAGCCAGTCCTCTAGTTCGTAATGCTGTTCGGGACTGAGATGGGGAGCGGTGACGGCAAAAACAGGCATGGCCGATGTCAGGCGTCAAAGCAGACCAGACCACCCCGATCTGCTGGCTTACAGGAGAACTTCAGTTGCGTGCGAGCAGACTGCAACACGATACGTCAGATGGCGCCCTGACCGATCATCGGTCCTCGCGCCATGGTCTGACCAAAAGCATAGAGCAAGGGCCGGAAACGCTCGATATCCACACCGCTGCGTCCATCGGACCACTCCTCTGCCACCTGAATGCCCATAATTCGCGCTGTCCACAAGTCGAGATCCTCGAGATGTTGCACGTGCAGCACGCGGCATTCAATATTGAGGGGACTTTCGGCGATGAGCGGCGGTTTGACAAAACGAGCAGGCAGGGTCGTCAGGCCGGCCAGCGCCAGCTTGTCGGCGTCATGACCTGAATGGCTGCCGCACAACCGCGCTACCCCGCGCATCTCATCTGTGAGCACATTGATCACGAACTCGTGACTGGCGGCGATCAACTCATTGGTGTAATTGTCCTTCAGAATGCCCACCACCAGGCGCGGCATCTGACCGGGCAAAGGGGTAATGGAGCCATTGGTCGAGACGTTGACCCGACCGGCTGAATCCGAAACCGTGACAAGCGTCAACGGCATACCATAGTGCAGATACTCGCCGTAGCTGCCAGTGTCAACCAGTGTGCGCATGCTGCATTCTCCTCAGAGGTGTCGAAGCTGCCGGCTCCGTCCGGCAGCAGGGTGCATTGTCCTTCACAAACATAAATAGCGCAAGCCTGGGGCTAGCGTACCATATCGGGGCCCCCCGGTGCCATGATCGTGATCAGCAAATTCAGGTAAGTGAGGTTCCTCTTATTGTGCAGATTTCGTGAAGTGCAAGTGAATCTGTCGTTGTGTATCGCATCATTTTTCGTGGGACGGTGTTATATCCCTGACGAACAGCCAATTCCTCATTCAACTACTTCCTCAATCGATGCCCCATGAACAGAACAAGAGTTGTTGTCACCGGATTGGGGGCTGTGGCTTCGGTCGGGCACGACGTCGCAACCGTTTGGGACAACGTCGTGGCCGGACGACCTCATGTAACCCCGATCACGCGCTTCGATGTGTCTGACCGCCGGACCCGGTTTGCAGCCCAGGTCCAGAATCTTGACACTTCCAACGGCGTGGATGAGAAAACGCTACGCCGTCTGGGCAATTACGTCGCCTTTGCCCTGGTCGCCACCCGGCAAGCCTGGGAGGATGCTGGCCTGAATGCAGAAGCAGTGGATGCGCGCCGGGCTGGCGTCATTCTCGGCTCGGCCATTGGCGGCATCAACGCTCTCTTCCAGCAATACGACCTCATGCGGACGGAGGGGCCGCGCAAAATCAGCCCGTTTGGCATCTCCTCGATCCTCATCGACACAGCTCCAGGTCAGATTGCCATCGACTACGGGCTGCGCGGGCCGAACCTGGGCATCGTGGGCGCCTGCGCTTCGGGCAATTACGGGGTCGGCGAGGCTTACCACACCATCGTACGCGGGGACGCCGACCTGGTGTTAACGGGTGGGGTCGAAGACGCCATCACCCAATTTACCGTCTCAGGGTTCGAGCGCATTCGGGCGCTTTCGGCGCGCAACAGTGATCCGAATAGCGCTTCGCGTCCCTTCGATGCCGAGCGCGATGGATTTGTCATGGCCGATGGCGCAGCCATCCTGGTGCTGGAACGGCTGGAGCATGCGCAGGCACGCGGGGCGCATATCTACGGCGAAGTATTGGGCTACAGCGCCACCGCCGATGCTTATCACCTTACCGCGCCGCACGAAAATGGCCAGGGCGCTATCGAGGCGATGGAGAATGCGCTGGCGCGGGCCGGGTTGCAGCCCGGCGATATCGACTATATCAATGCCCACGGCACCAGTACACCGCTCAATGATGCCGCCGAGACCGCAGCCATCAAGCAAGTCTTTGGCGAACATGCCTACGGCATTCCAGTCAGTTCGACCAAATCCGTGACAGGCCACCTCTTGGGCGCGGCGGGCGCCTTCGAGGCCATCTTCTGCTTGCTGGCGATGCGCGACGGCATTGTCCCGCCAACAATCAACTATCAGACCCCTGATCCTGCCTGCGATCTGGACTATGTGCCCAATGTGGCGCGACCGCATCGCGTTCAGTATACCGCCAGCAATTCCTTTGGTTTCGGCGGTCATAACAGTTGCCTCATTCTGGGAGGACCGTCTCATGAGTGGAAGCGGCACAGCTAACGATAGCGTTGGCAGCAACGGCAGCGAATCGGGACGCCAGCGCTACGCTCACATTGTGGGCTGGGGAATGGCAGTTCCTGACCGTGTAGTCACAAATCAGGAGCTGGCGCAGATCGTGGACACAACCGACGAGTGGATACGGTCTCGCACTGGCATCGAACAGCGCCGGGTGGCGGTGGATCCGCGCGAGACTTCGGCCACGCTGGGGGCGAAGGCGGCACGCGCCGCCCTGGCTGTAGCCGACCTGCCGGCGCATCGCGTCGATCTCGTCATCTGCGCCACCAGCTCACCGGAACATATCTTTCCTTCGACTGCTTCTCTGATTCAGGATGCTCTGGGCGCGCTTCACGCCGGCGCTTTCGATCTCAGCGCAGCTTGTTCGGGTTTCGTCTACGCCATCAGCCTGGCGGCAAGTATGATTGTGTGCGGCCAGGCCGACAATGTCCTGGTCGTCGGCGCCGAGACTCTTTCGCGGCTGGTGGATTGGTCAGACCGCAACACCTGTGTGCTTTTCGGCGATGGCGCCGGCGCGGTTTTGATGCAGTCCAGCGCCGTGCCCGGGGGCGTGCTCTCAACGGTGCTGGGCAGTGATGGTTCTGGTGGGGATCTCCTGATCATACCTGCGGGAGGGAGCCGCCAGCCAGCCACGCTTGAAACCGTGGCTTCAGGCCAGCATTTCGTCAAGATGGATGGCAAAGCGGTGTTTCGGTTTGCCACCCGCGTCATGGCCGATGCTACGCGGCAGGTCCTGGACAAGGCCGGGGTATCTGTCGATGATGTTGACTTGGTGATTCCTCACCAGGCCAACGAACGTATCATTCGCTCGTCGATGAAGGCGCTGAATCTGCCGGACGAGAAGGTCTATATCAATCTGCAATCTTATGGCAATACTTCCACCGCCTCCATCCCTATTGCCCTGTGCGAGGCGATTGCTCAGGGCCGCCTGCGACCGGATGACAATCTGGTAATGGTGGGTTTTGGCGCCGGATTGACCTGGGCAGCATCGGCTATCCGTTGGGCGACGCCTGGCGCGCGCCAGGCGCCTGCGTGGCGCGCTGGTCAGCGTTCGGCCACCTACAGCCTGGCCCGCGTGCGGTCGCGACTCCTGAACTACAGCCGCAAGGTGGAAAGCAGCCTGGTAGCAGAGGGCGATAGCATCAGCACATCGTTGGCCGAGCGAATCGAAGGCTGGCGGCGCTATCGCAACGGGCGCTAATCGCAAAGTCGAAACGGGGTTGGGCTTTGACGAACCATGCTGTGTTGCGGTACGATCACAGCGTGGTGAATGCTACTGCAACACGCCAGCCTGCACTGTCTGCCGATGATCATTTGCGCCCTTCGGTCACGGTCGATCTCGTCCTCTTTACATTTGCCGAGGGGGAGCTGCGGGTTCTGCTTATCAAGCGACGGCATTCTCCATTCGCAGATTCATGGGCGTTGCCTGGCGGCTTTGTAGGCATCCATGAGCGCATCGAGGATGCCGCTGCCCGTGAACTCGCCGAAGAGACCACGGTCGAAGGCGTTTACCTTGAGCAGCTCTATACATTCGGAGAGCCAGACCGCGACCCGCGCGGGCGCGTCATCACCGTAGCCTACTTCGCCATCGTCGGAGCTGATGTGGTACAACAAGCCCATGCCGGGGCGGAGGCGAGCGACGCGGGTTGGTTCAGCGTCTATGCCCTGCCGCCATTGGCCTTCGACCACGCCCGCATTATCAACTATGCTCTTCAGCGGCTGCGCTATAAGCTGGAATACACAGCCCTGGGCTTTTTCCTGCTGCCGGAGGAGTTCACCCTGAGCGAACTGCAGCAGGTGTATGAGGTCGTGCTTTGTGAGCCGCTGGACAAACGCAACTTCCGCCGCAAGATCCTCACCCAGGGCATCCTGGAGAGCACGACAAAGCTCCGTTTTGGCGATCATCGCCCGGCTAAACTCTATCGTTTTGCCGCCGCCGCCATCGAATTGGAGAAAGCTCGACGGCGATTTCCATAACCAGTCGGGAGCTACGCGCTTCCAGATAGCGGGCGATCCTTTGCTGCAATCTGCTGTGTGCCAGATCCGACCGGCCCAACCATTCAAGGAGAAGCCATGTACAAACACATTCTCGTCCCACTCGATGGCTCGGACCTGGCCGAGCAAGCGTTGATCGAGGCGAAGAAACTGGTCGCGCCTGAGACTTTGATCACACTGTTCCAAGTGATTCGGCTGCCGCTGCCGGTCATGTCACCGGATGTGGGCCTAAGCATGCCCGTGATCGAGATGGATGATCTGATGAGTGAGGCGATGGGCTATCTTAACAAGGTAGCAGCCGAACTGTCCGCAGAGGGCATTGCGGCCAACTGCGATGTGATGGAAGCCGACAATGTGGCCGACGCGATCACGGATTATGCCCGCGGCCACGGCGTTGACTTGATCGTCAAGACCACCCATGGTCGCGGCGGATTGAGCCGGCTCGTGTTTGGCAGCGTGGCTGAGGGTGTTGTGCGGCAAGCGCCCTGCCCTGTCCTGCTTATCCGGGCAGCATTGGTGCATTCCTGAGGCCGGCTATCGGCCGCCAGTACCGATCAACGTTGGCTTATGCGGATGACATAACAAAAGGAAGTGTCAAAATGTACGGAAACATCTTGATCCCATTGGACGGCTCGGTATTGGCCGAGCAGGCGTTGCGGCACATCCAGCATACGGCCGCCCCCGACGCTCAGGTGACCCTCATCCAGATCGTACATTCTCCCATCCCCATTGTGGCCCCGGAGATGGCTGTACCTTTGCCGGCGGGCGGGTTGGAAGAAGTCAAGGACGAGGTCATTGCCTACCTGAAATCAGTAGCTGATGGCCTCAATGCTGAACAGGTGCAGGCCCGCATTGACGCTATCGAAGGTGATGACGTGGCTGCCTCTATCGTCGGTTATGCCAAAGGTCATGGCTGCGACCTGATAGTCATTTCGACGCATGGGCGGGGTGGGCTGAGCCGGTTGGTGTTTGGCAGCGTGGCCGAAAATGTCGTGCGCCATGCGCCATGCCCGGTGTTGGTAATGCGGCCGAGTTAACCTGTCAGCACGCCTTTGTCCCATCGATCCAACGCCGGCCACTGCAATTGCGCAAAGGCATGATAAAGTCGCTGGCGTACATCGGGCCGCAAACGGGAGCGGTAAAGGCCCAGAAGCGGCGCCCACTGGCAAAGCCAGCGCCAGAGTAGGGCAGCGTCGAGTTGGCAGGCAAACTGATCCGGGTCAATCACGCATCCGCGGCGCGCCAGCGCGGCCAGATAGACGTCGGTCATATTGTCTAGGGACAAGGGCGGTCTGGCTTCGGGATAGGCCCAGGGCTGTAGGAATGTGACCAAATCGAGCGCGGGCGGGCCGAGGGCGGCAAGCTGCCAATCGTACCATACCCGCTCGCGACCATCCAGGCTGATGGCGATGTTCTGAAAGCCAGCGTCGCCATGCAGGAGGGTTGACGGGCCGCGATTCAGAAGATTCAGGAGAGGCTCGGGCGAGGAGGCCAGCGTGAGCAAGCTGACGAGGCGCTGCCGATTGAGCATATCATCGTGAATGCCGGCGTCTAGCAATGTCTCCAGGCTGCGCCTGGTATCGGCCATAAGGTCGGGGACGTCGGTCGTGGTGGGGCGAGCCAGCCATGACCAACTCGCCAGACCCCCTTCGGCGGCAATCAAAATGTCCGCCTGCACATAGGCAGCGTGCAGCCTTGCAAGGTCGCCGAGGGCATTCTCTACATCTGCGCGATCCCAGTCAGCCAACCAATGGGATGTGTGTTTGGCGGGCGGGAAAGGAAGCAGCCAGAGATCGCCGCTGAGGAGGTCGAAGGCAATAGGTGTGGGTATGGTGATCGGTGTCTTTCCGGCCAGATTCGCATAGATGCTGGCCTCGCGCTGAGGCGCCCCGCGCATAAACGCCCCCTCAACGACCGCTCCCCGCTTATGAATGAGCGTGATGTTAGCCTGCACACCGGCGCGGCGCAGGTTCAGGCGCCAATAAGCCAGGGTGCTCCCCGACAGGCCGCCGCTGAATGGCTGGCGCTGCACGCTGGTGGCGGTGGCGGCTGGCGCAGCCAGGTATCGGCGCAGGCCCCAAAGCAAAGCCGGAGGCAGATCAGCCGGCATCCTCCGTCTCCCCGCCAAGTAGTTCGAGAAGCTCGACCTGGTCCTGCAGTGGCGGCATATTGATGTACTTCAACTGCCCGGTTTCGATGCGGCCATTGGCGCTGCGTGGGTGATAACCGATAACCAGGGCGCGAAATCTTCGTCCACCCAATTCGACTCGTGCGATTTGACCTCGGTCAATCTGATGGCTTGCTCGCAGGGGGGTGCGGTAAGTCAGGGTGCGGCCGTCGAATTCGGCGCGGGCAAGGCTGGCCCGGATCATGAATACGGCCACGATTGCCACACCGATGGCAAAGATCGCCAGAAGCGGATCGGATCTTCTCCAGGCATCGCTGGCGAGTAAGAGCGCCCCGACTGCTAGCACTACTGTGGCGAGGCGAAAGATGGGTGTAGGTGAATAGCGTTTCACGATCTCATTCACTCAGCGTCTTCATATAGCTGTAGCCGGTCAGCGGCAATTCCTGCATTCCGATGTGCAGCAGAAGACCCTGCATGGCGGCGTTCGTATGATTGATGTCCACCACCAGCCGCTGAACGCCGCGCGTCGCAAGTTCGTTCAAACACCGAAGCAGAAGCCAGCGCCCCAGACCCCGGCGACGATACGCTTCTGAAACGCAGAGTGTCTGCAACGAGGCAGTCTGCATGCTGGTGTGTTTTGAAATCTCCGCAAGCCGCAGACATCTGACCTCGGCCACGGTCTCAGCGCGATCCGACACAATCAGACTGAAATCATCTGCAGTTGTGGCTTCGACCTTTACGTTTAGCGAGTCCGCTCGCGGCAGGCGCTCGACAACGTAGGCATCGAAGATCAGTTCGTAGAGCAGCCAGCGCTGGCTGATGCGGTAACCGGCGCGTCCAAGCGCACCCATCACCTCCAGATTGTCTCCTACCAGCACGCCGCGCCCTGCCAGATAGCAGGGATAGCCACCCTGAATAGGGAATGCGCGCACGACTTTG
>JACDJA010001121.1_pt1 | contig 23975 bp, 26 predicted proteins | sample 7449241 | NCBI WGS metagenome assembly JACDJA01 (sample SAMN14253289, study PRJNA609438) | sludge metagenome | isolation source: initial anaerobic sludge | collected 2018-12-20 | reverse complement strand
CAGGGGCTCCGCGCAGCGGGGATGCGACCCCGCGGGCACGCGCGTCGAGGCGACGGCGGTGATTGCGATCTCGAAGGAGTCCGCACGATGAAGTTGTGTCACTTTGAGGCAGGCCTCGACCAGCCGCTGTTCCTGATCTCCGGGCCGTGCGTCATCGAGTCGGAGCAACTGGCGATGGACACCGCCGGCACGCTGAAGGACATGTGCGCGGCACTCGGTCTTCCCTTCATCTACAAATCATCGTTCGACAAGGCCAATCGCTCGTCGACAGCGTCCTTCCGCGGCCTGGGGCTCGACGAAGGACTGCGCATCCTGGCCGAGGTGAAAAAGCAGATCGGCGTGCCGGTGCTGACCGATGTACATGAGGACACGCCGCTCGACGAAGTCGCCAGCGTGGTCGACGTGCTGCAGACGCCGGCCTTCCTGTGCCGCCAGACCAACTTCATCCAGAACGTCGCGCGCCAGGGCCGCCCGGTCAACATCAAGAAGGGCCAGTTTCTTGCGCCGTGGGACATGCAGAACGTCGTCGACAAGGCGCGCGCCGTTGGCAACGAGCAGATCATGGTGTGCGAGCGCGGCGTCAGCTTCGGCTACAACACGCTGGTGTCGGATATGCGGGGCCTGGCGATCATGCGTGCCACCGGCTGTCCGGTGGTGTTCGACGCCACCCATTCGGTGCAGCAGCCGGGCGGGCAGGGTACGTCCTCCGGCGGCCAGCGCGAGTTCGTGCCGGTGCTGGCGCGTGCGGCGGTGGCCTCCGGTGTGGCGGGCGTGTTCGCCGAGACGCATCCGAATCCGGAGTGCGCCCTGTCCGACGGCCCCAACGCCTGGCCGCTCGGCATGATGAGGGAACTGCTCGAAACGCTGAAGGAAATCGACGCGTTGGTGAAACAGCGCGGGTTTGTTGAACACAAGTTGATGAAAACCTGATCCGCGAAGGACGCGAAGAAGCGCGAAGAAAACCCGGGTTTTGTCTTGTTTTCCCTTCGCGCTTCTTCGCGTCCGTCGCGGATACCATGAAAATTGAAGGAAACAGAGTGAGTGCAATTATTGATGTCGTCGCGCGGGAAATTCTCGATTCCCGCGGCAATCCCACGGTCGAGGCCGACGTGCTGCTGGAATCGGGCGTGCTGGGCCGCGCGGCGGTGCCCTCGGGGGCGTCGACCGGCAGCCGGGAAGCGATCGAGCTGCGTGACGGCGACAAGTCGCGCTACCTCGGCAAGGGCGTGCTGAAGGCGGTCGAGCACGTCAACACCGAAATCTGCGAGGCGATCATCGGGCTCGACGTCGAGGACCAGGCTTTCATCGACAAGACCATGATCGAGCTCGACGGCACCGAGAACAAGTCGCGCCTCGGCGCCAACGCGCTGCTGGCAGTGTCGATGGCGTGCGCCCGTGCCGCCGCCGAACAGGCCGGGCTGCCGCTGTACCGCTACCTCGGTGGCGCCGCGCCGATGGCGCTGCCGGTGCCGATGATGAACATCATCAACGGTGGCGCGCACGCCAACAACAACATCGACATGCAGGAATTCATGGTGATCCCGGTGGGGGCACCAAGCTTTCGTGAGGCGCTGCGCTACGGTGCCGAGGTGTTCCACGCGCTGAAGAAGCTGCTCGACGACGCCGGCATGGCGACCACCGTCGGCGACGAGGGCGGCTTCGCGCCCAATCTCGAATCACACGAGGCGGCCTTGAAGCTGATCGTGCAGGCCATCGAGAAGGCGGGTCTGCAACCCGGCATCGACGTCGCCATCGGCGTCGACTGTGCGAGTTCCGAGTTCTACAGGGACGGCCTCTACCACCTCGAATCCGAGGGACTCAAGCTGACCGCGGAGAAGTTCGCCGACTATCTTGCCGCCTGGTGCGACAAATACCCCGTCATCAGCATCGAAGATGGCATGGCGGAAGGCGACTGGGACGGCTGGAAAATCCTCACCGACAAGCTCGGCAAGCGTGTCCAGCTGGTCGGTGACGATCTCTTCGTCACCAACACCAGGATCCTCAAGGAAGGCATCGACAAGGGCATCGCCAATTCGATCCTGATCAAGGTCAACCAGATCGGCACGCTGTCGGAAACCTTCCAGGCCATCGAGATGGCGAAGCAGGCCGGCTACACTGCGGTGATCTCGCACCGTTCCGGCGAAACCGAGGACACCACCATCGCCGATCTGGCGGTCGCCACCAACGCGCGCCAGATCAAGACCGGTTCGCTGTCGCGCTCCGACCGCATGGCGAAGTACAACCAGCTGCTGCGCATCGAGGAAGAACTCGGCGAGGCGGCGAGCTATCCCGGACGCGATGCGTTCCGCCAGCGCGGCTGACCGGATCGCACGCATACGCAGCCAGGGCCTGACCTGGGTGCTGGCGGCCGCCATCGTGCTGCTGCAATATCCGCTCTGGCTGGGTGACGGAGGTTGGCTGAAGGTGCGTGCCTGGGCGCGCCAGGTTGGGGCACAGCAGGCGCTCAATCAGCGCCTGCAAAGCCGTAACGCCGGCCTCCTGGCCGAGCTGGGAGACCTCAAGCAAGGGCGCGACGCGATCGAGGAGCGCGCGCGCAACGAGCTGGGCATGGTGGCGCCGGACGAATGGTTCGTCCGCGTGGTGCCGGCCTCCACCGTTCAGTCGGGAAAGACGCATGAGTGAATTGCAAATCTGGTTGCTGGTGCTCGGGGTTGCCGTGGTGGTGGCGGTGGTGCTGTTCAACTGGCTGCAGGAACGCCGTTTCCGTAGACAGACCGAAGCGGCGTTCCAGGCGCCGTCGGTCGACCCGCTGGCCCGCCCTGGCGTGACGCCGCGCGAGAGCCCCGGCCGCGTCGAGCCCGCGCTGCGTGAACCGGTGTTCGATGCGACAGGTGCTCCGGATCTGTCCGAAATCGGCGAGCCTCGCCTGCGCATCGATGTGGAGTCCGTCGTCGAGGTGCCTGCGGCGCGCCCGGCCGCGCCGCACACGCCGCCACCCGCGGCATCGGCCGTGACGGTCCCCCCGGCACCCTACGACGAGCTTATCGAATACCGCGTCCGCATTGGCAGCGATGGCGTACTCGCCAACGCGTTCGCCGACGCCTTCAACCGCTCGCGCACGCTGGGCAAGGCGGTACGCTGGGCCGGCCTGCCGGTCGGCACGGCGCAGTGGGAAGAGCTGCAACCATGGCGCGACGTGCATTACCAGCAGGTGGTGGTGACCATGCAGTTGGCCGACCGCAACGGCGCGGCGGAGCTTGAGCAACTGAGTTCACTGTGCGAGCTCCTGCAGGCGACCGCGCAGGCGCACGGCCTGCGCGTCGCTTGCGACGACACCGCCGAGGCGCTCGAGCGCGCGCAGGCGGTCGACCATTTCTGTGTCGACGTCGACGTGCTCATCGGTCTGAACGTCATGGCGCGCGGCGAAGGCGCGGTCAACCTCGCGCGCATCGTCGGCGAGGCCGTCGGCAACGGCATGGTGCTCGGTGCGGATGGCGTGTTCCAGTTGATCGACAGTCGGGGCGAGCCCTTGTATACGCTGTGCAACCACGACGCCGAACCCTTTACCGAGGTGGTCGAGGACGGCCAGACCTCGCAGGGCGTGACGCTGCAATTCGACGTGCCACGCGTGCCGGACGGCCTCAAGGTGTTCGACGGCATGGTGGCCTTCGGCCGCAAACTCGCCAATGAAGTCGGCGGCATCCTGGTCGACGACAATCTGCGCCCGCTCACCGATTCGGGCATCGACAAGATACGCACCCAGCTTGCGCAGATTTACGAACGCATGGAAGCGCGGGGCGTCCCCTCCGGCTCGCGGCGCGCGCTGCGCCTGTTCGCCTGATGGCCGCGCCCGACATCCTGACGCGCGCCGCGGCGCTGCGTCGGGAGATCGAGCGCCACAACCACGCCTACTACGTCCTCGACGCGCCGACCGTCCCCGACGCCGAGTATGACCGCCTGTTCCGCGAACTGCAGGCGCTCGAAGCGCAGCATCCCCAACTCGTCACGCCCGATTCGCCGACGCAGCGGGTGGGCGGCCGTCCGCTCGACGCCTTTCCCAAGGTGCGCCATGCGGTGCCGATGCTGTCGATCCGCACCGAGACCGACACCACGGCGGCGGGTGCGCGCGCGTTCGATGCACGAGTGCGCAAGGAGCTCGGGCTTGCCGATTCCGACCCGCCGGTGGAGTATCACGCCGAGCTGAAATTCGACGGCCTCGCCATCAATCTGCGCTACGAGCATGGCGTGCTGGGGGCCGCCACGACGCGCGGCGACGGCGAGACCGGTGAGGCGGTGACACAGAACGTGCGCACGGTGCATGCGATTCCGCTGCGTCTTTCCACCGATCGCCCGCCCGCGATACTCGAGGTGCGTGGCGAGGTGTACATGCGGCGCGACGACTTCGAGCGCTACAACGCCCGGCAGCGCGAGGCGGGTGGGCCGACGCTGGTGAATCCGCGCAACGGCGCGGCGGGCAGTGTGCGCCAACTCGATCCGGTGGTGGCGGCGCAGCGTCCACTGTCGTTTTTCGCCTACGGCCTGGGCGAGGTGGCGGGCTGGGACGACGCCCCAGCCACCCATGGCGCCACGCTCGACGCCCTGGTGCAGCTTGGCGTGCCGGTGTGCGCCGAACGCCGTGTCTGCCGCGGTGCGGAGGAGCTGGTCGCGTTCCACCACGACATCGCTGCGCGCCGCGACAGCCTGCCGTTCGACATCGACGGCGTGGTGTACAAGGTCAACCGCCTGGACCAGCAGCGCGCGCTCGGTTTCGTCACGCGTGAGCCGCGCTGGGCGGTGGCGCACAAGTATCCGGCACAGGAGGAACTCACCGTCGTCGAGGCGATCGAGGTGCAGGTCGGCCGCACCGGGGCGCTCACGCCGGTGGCGCGCCTCGCGCCGGTGTTCGTCGGCGGCGTGACGGTGACCAACGCCACCCTGCACAACCAGGACGAAATCGACCGCAAGGACGTGCGTGTCGGCGATACCGTCATCGTGCGCCGCGCCGGCGACGTCATTCCCGAAGTGGTGGCGGTCGTGGCGGAGCGGCGGCCGCAGCCCGTGCCGCCGCGTTTCGACATCGTGCAGAGCTATCCCGCGTGTCCGGAGTGCGGCTCGCACGTGGTGCGCCTCGAAGGCGAGGCCGCGGTACGCTGCACAGGCGGGCTGTACTGCCCGGCGCAGCGCAAGCAGGCGCTGCTGCATTTCGCCTCGCGGCGCGCCATGGACATCGAGGGGCTGGGCGACAAGCTGGTCGACCAGTTGGTCGATCGCGGGCTCGTCCGCACGCCCGCCGATGTCTACCGGCTCGATCTCGCCACCCTTGCGGGGCTCGAGCGCATGGCGGAAAAATCCGCCGCCAACCTCCTCGCCGCAATCGAGGCGAGCAAGTCGACCACGCTGGCGCGCTTCATTTTCGCGCTGGGCATCCGTAATGTGGGAGAGACCACGGCGAAGGATCTGGCGCGGCATTTCGGTGCGCTCGACGCGCTGATCGGTGCGGCGCCGGAGGCGCTGATGGCGGTGCGCGACGTGGGTCCGGTGGTGGCGGAATCAATCACGCAGTTCTTTGCCGAACCGCACAACCTGGACGTGGTCGGTACGCTGCGGCAGGCCGGCGTGCACTGGCCGGAGCATGCGGGCGCGCAACCGGGTGCTGGTATCCTTGCCGGCAGGACGCTGGTGCTGACCGGCGCCCTGCCGTCGCTGACGCGCGAGGCGGCGAAGGAAATGATCGAGGCCGCCGGCGGCAAGGTGGCCGGTTCGGTGTCGAAGAAGACCGACTACGTCGTCGCGGGGACCGAGGCCGGCAGCAAACTGGCGAAAGCGCAGGAACTCGGCGTGACCGTGCTCGACGAGGCCGGGCTGTTGGCGCTGCTGGCGCGGCAGAGGGGGTGATTTGCGGTCCGCGAAGGACGTGAAGCGTCCAGGGTATTCGGGTTCCCTTCGCGTTTCTTCGCGCCCTTCGTGGACCAAATGTTCTTGAATCAGACAATCATGGAAGAGACATGCAGAAAGTAAGAAAAGCCGTATTCCCGGTGGCCGGCCTGGGCACCCGTTTCCTGCCGGCCACCAAGGCCAGTCCCAAGGAAATGCTGCCCATCGTCGACAAGCCGCTGATCCAGTATGCGGTGGAGGAGGCGATCGAGGCGGGCATCACCGACATCATTTTCATCAGCAGCCGCACCAAGCGCACGGTCGAGGACCATTTCGACAAGGCTTACGAACTGGAGACCGAACTGGAGACGCGCGGCAAGAAGCGGGTGCTCGAACTGGTGCAGTCGATCCGGCCGAATCACATCAACTTCATCTACATCCGCCAAGCCGAGGCGCTCGGTCTCGGCCATGCCGTACTGTGTGCGCAGCCGGTGGTGGGCAACGAGCCCTTCGCCGTCATCCTCGCCGACGACCTCATCGACGGTGAACCGGCGGTAATGAAACAGATGGCCGACCAGTACAATTATTACCAGTGCTCCGTGCTTGGCGTGCAGCAGGTGGCGCGCGAGGACACCGCCTCCTACGGTATCGTCGATTCCACGCCGATGGCCGAGCGCGTGTCGCGCGTCAACGCCATCGTGGAAAAACCCAAGCCGGAGGAAGCGCCCTCGACGCTCGGCGTGGTCGGACGCTACATCCTCACGCCGCGCATCTTTCACCACATCCAGCATCTCACGCCGGGTGCCGGTGGCGAGCTACAGTTGACCGACGCCATTGCCGGCCTGCTGAAGGAACAGCAGGTGCTCGCCTATGCCTACGACGGCGTCCGTTACGACTGCGGCAGCAAGCTTGGCTACCTGCAGGCGACCGTCGAATACGCCCTCAAGCACAGCGAAGTCAGCGAGGACTTCGCCGCCTATCTGAAACAGCGCGTCTGTTGAGCCGCGCCCGGGATTGCGCAGCCGGCCGCAAGGGGCCCGGCTCCGCCCCGTACGCAATGTGCTCCCGCAGGTCAGGTTGAACGCAGCGAAGCCCAGCACAAGCGCATTGGCACCGCAAGCGGTGCTCCAGACCGCATGCGCAGTAATTCCATTGGGATCAACGGTGCGCGGCTTTTTGATGCAGCCGCCGCAGAACCTGGTAGAGCTTCAGCCGCGCCGGGTCGATGTCTCCTGCGGCAGCGGCTTCGTCGAGCCGGCAGCCGGGCTCGCCGGCGTGGCGGCAGTCGCGAAAGCGGCACTGGCCGAGAAACGGACGGAATTCGATGAAGGCGCGGGCCAGCGCCGCGGCGTCGAGATGTTGCAGCGCGAATTCCTGCAGGCCGGGGGAGTCGATCAGTGCGGTGTCGGGGTCGAGGCGGTGCAGGCGCGCGTGGGTGGTGGTATGGCGACCGCTGTCGAGCGCTTCGGAATATTCGCCGGTCGCGACTGCGGCGTCCGGACACAGCGCATTGACCAGGGTGGACTTGCCCATGCCGGACTGCCCGATCAGCAGGGTGGTGTGACCCTGCAGATGAGGCAGTAACGGGGTGGCGTCCGACTCCGCGGACAGCGTCACTACACGGTAGCCGATGTGTGCCAGGGGTTCGAGGCGCGCACGCGCCGTGGCGGTTTCCGGCAGATCGGCCTTGTTGAGGACGATGAGGCTCGCCATGCCCTGGTCCTCGGCAGCGAGCAGGCAGCGCTGCACCAGTTCCGGCGAGAAACTGGGCCGCGCCGCCACCACCACGGCAACCTGACTGGCATTGGCGGCGATGGCCTTGCTGCGGAATGCGTCCGAGCGGTACAGCAGGGTGGTGCGCGGGAGCACCCGCTCGATCACGCCGCCGTCGCCGGCGCGCCGTATTTCGACGTGGTCGCCACACACCACCTGCAGGCGCCGGCCGCGTACCTGGCACGCGAGTTCGCCTGCCGGTGTGGCGACGATGAAGCGGCGGCTGAAGGCGGCGATGACCTCGCCCGAAAGTGGATTCAGGGTAAGGGCACGCCGTTGTCAGTATGCTGCTGTGGCAGGTCGTTGAAGCGGTGTTTGCGCCGTCCGGATGACACTCAGATGTCGAACAGCGCGTCGACCTTGGCGGCACAGATGAAGTCGTTCTCCGACAGGCCGTCGATCGCATGGGTCCAGTACTCGACGCGCACGGTGTTGTAGCCGACGACGAGGTAGGGATGATGGTCCTCGCGGTGCGAGACCCACATCACCGCGTTGACGAAGGCCTGCGCCTGGTAGTGGTCCTTGAACGCATAGTCCTTGGCGATCTTGATGCCGTCGCGCTGCCAGCCGGCAAGGCCCTTGAGGAACGGCGTGATCTGCGCATCGGTGAGCGGCTCGACGCCCCCTTCGCAGGGCGCGCATTTCTTGCGGACGAGGGCTTCGACGACGGTGGTCATGGCGGACTCCTACTTGAACTTGTAGTACTGCTGGTTCAGATACGCTGCGACGTGGGCTTCGTCTTCGGGGAACCAGCCCGCGCCGGTGTTGGCGTTGCAGCCGGCAATGCGCGCCGCGAGCTGCTCCGGCGTGCGGACCTTGCGGTCCTTGCGCGTGTAGATGCCGCTGCCATCGCCGCCGAACATGCCGACGTGACAGTTGACGCAGGACTTGTCGTGCAAGGCCTTGCCGGCCTTGGCGTCGCCCTTGGCGGGCGGGGCCGCGTGGATACCGGCCGCGAACGCGAAGGTGGAGAGGAACAGGACGAAGGCTTTCATCGGGGGGCTCCGGTCGATCTAGATATTCGCATTATGGACGCAAGATCCATCCGCTTCCACCCCGCCGCACCCAGGGTCTATGCGAAAATGCCGGCATCGCACTCCAGGAAATCCCCATGCCGCAAAATCCCACCCACCTGCTCTGGCTTGACATGGAAATGACCGGTCTCGCGCCCGATACCGACCGCATCATCGAGCTGGCCATCGTCGTGACCGATGCCGACCTCAACACCGTCGCCGAGGGGCCGGTGCTGGTGGTGCACCAGCCGGACGCGGTACTGGACGCGATGGACAGCTGGAACAAGGGTACCCACGGCAAGTCCGGCCTCATCGAGCGGGTGAAGGCGTCACGCCTTGCGGAGGCCGATGCCGAAGCGCAGATGCTGGCCTTCGTGAAGCAGCACGTGCCGGCGCGCACGTCACCGATGTGCGGCAACTCGATCTGTCAGGACCGTCGCTTCCTGGCGCGCTACATGCCGGCGCTGGAAGCCTTTTTTCACTACCGCAATCTCGACGTCAGCACGCTGAAGGAACTCGCCAAGCGCTGGCATCCCGGCCTGCCGGAAGCGTTCAAGAAAACCAACAAGCACGAGGCGCTGGCCGACATCTACGAGTCGATCGAGGAACTCAAGCACTACCGCGAGCACTTCATCCGCGGGGCCTGAAGCCCCCGCGGGGTGTCAGGGCTTGAGGTAAACGAAGCCTTCCTTGGCCTGCAAGCGGCCGATTTCGGCCACGCCGGAGGGGACCACCTCGGCATCGACGAGCACCGCGTCGTCGCCAAGATTGCGTCCCCGGAGCGTGTTGCGGCAGACGCGGAACTCGACGCCACGTTCCTTGAGGCCGGCGACCTGTGCCTCATACGCCTGACCCTTGTCATCTTTCGCGCCGTTGAGCAGGAAGTCGATGCCCGCGCCGTGCGTCACCACGACGATCTTCGCATCGGGGTCGGCGGTGATGTGGTTCTGCACGTTGCGCAGGGCCATGCGCGCACGTGTGGAGTCGTTGACGTGATAGACGACTTTTTCCTGTGCTGCGGCGAGGGCGGCGGATCGTGATGGCGTGGGATCGGCACTCGCGCCGGTGCTGGCGAGCGGGGTCACGGCGAGCAGCAGCGCGGTTGCAAGGGCGGCAGGGCGGGGCAGATTGCATTTCATGGCGTTCTCCGGTTGGCATGGGGCGGGGGTGCCCTATAGTGAAAGACGTTCGTGCCGAAGCACTTATTCCATGGGCTGGCCCTTTTTTCATGGAATATTTGGACCGCTTTCCGCGTCTTGTAGTCATGAGCCTGATCACACGCCTCCTGTTCGGTCCGCCCCGTGGCGATATCGAGGCCCTGCGCCCCGCGCTTTATCGCATTGCCTACGCGTGGTGCCACGACGCCGCCCTGGCCGACGATCTGGTGCAGGAAACGCTCGCGCGGGCATTGGCACGGCGCGGCCAATTGCGCGACGCGCGGGCACTCAGGGGCTGGGTGACGAAAATCCTGCACCATTGCTGGATCGACCATCTGCGCCGCAGGCGCGAGTTCGACGATTGGGAATCCCTGGAAGACACTCACGAAGCCGGGGCCGAGACCCCCGAGCAGTGCTGCGACCGCACGCGCATCGTCGCGTGCGTGCGCGCAGCCGTGGCACGACTGCCGATGGCCCAGCGCGAAGTGCTGACGCTGGTGGACCTGGAGGAATTCGGCTACGCCGAGGTGGCCGGTATTCTTGGCATTCCGGTCGGTACCGTGATGAGCCGGCTGTCGCGTGGGCGAGCCGCACTGAAGCAGCTCCTGCTCGATGGCGCGCAGCGCACCGCTAAACATCCTGTGCTGAGGCGCGTGAAATGACTGGCGAGATTCCTGACGAGATCCTGCATGCCTTCGTCGATGGAGAGCTTGTCGCGGACGAAAGTGAACGCCTCATCGCGCGCATGCGTGACGACGCGACGCTCGCTGCGCGCGTGTGCGAACTGCGCAACCTGCGGTCGATGGTGCGCACGGCCTACGCCGAACCGCCGCCACCCGCCAGGCGCGTCGATCGTTTGTCGCGCACGCGGCTGGCGGGTCTTGCGGCCGCGGTCGCCGTGCTTGCGATCGGCCTGGCCGTGGGCTGGGTGTTGCGGGGCCTGGATGGCGCACCGGAGGCGGTTCATCTCGCCCGCATCGTGGCGCCGGCCGGACAGGACAAGATACTGCTGCATCTCGACAGCGCCGAACCGCAACGCATGCAGACTGCGCTCGATGCGGCCGAACGGCTGCTCGACGAGGCAGAACGGCAAGGTCGGGCCATGCAGGTCGAAATCGTCGCGAACAGCCAGGGAATCGGCTTGCTGCGCGCCGGCGCCAGTCCCCACGCGGCGCGCATCGCGCACCTGCACGCGCGGCATGTCAATCTGCAGTTCGTCGCCTGCGGCCAGACGATTGCCCGTCTTGCCGGCGAGGGCGATCATGTCGTTCTGCTGCCTGCGGTCCGCACCGCGCCCACGGCAGTCGGCGAGATCGTCGATCGCTTGCAGCAGGGCTGGACTTACCTCCGTATCTGACCCACGACGCGGGGCGCGGGTCGTCCGAACCGGGAGGTGCCTCATGCAAACCGGCTGGCCTGAATTCGCGCGTGCGCTTGCCGGGGCGCTGCTGCTGGCGTGCCTGCTGCCGGCCGCTGCGGCGGCACAGCCCCTGTCGAACCGGCTTGCCGGCCATCCGTCGCCGTATCTCGCCCTGCATGCCGGCGATCCGGTGGCGTGGCAGGAGTGGGACGCCGAAACGGTCGCACGCGCGCGGCGCGAGAACAAACTGTTGTTTGTCTCCATCGGCTATTTTGCCTGCCACTGGTGCCACGTCATGCAGCGCGAGAGCTACCGCGACAGCGCGATTGCGGCCCGTCTCAACGCCAGTTTCATACCCGTCAAGGTCGACCGGGAGTTGCACGGCGGACTGGATGGTGCGCTGCAGGCGTTCGCCGCGCGCCTCACCGGCGTGGCCGGCTGGCCTCTCAACGCGTTCGTGACGCCCGATGGCTACCCTGTGTCCGTCGTTCTCTACGTCCCGCCGCAGGACCTTGCCGCGGTGCTCGACCGTATCGCGGCGCGCTGGGCCGCGGAGTTTGACACCCTCCGCGCGCTGGCGCGCCGCGCGGCCCCGGCGGCACCCGCACCGCCGCGGGCCGCGCCGCTCACCGCCGCGCGTGGCGCCGAGGCGTGGCGGCAATTTCTCGATGCCGCGTGGCGCGAGGCCGATCTCCTGCACGGTGGTTTCGGGCAGGTCGCAAAGTTTCCCATGGCGCCGCAGCTCGACGCCCTGCTCGAACGCCAGGCGCGGAATCCTGAAGCCAGGCTCGCCGAGTTCCTGCGTATCACGCTCGACCAGATGGCCGCACGCGGCCTGCGCGACCATGTCGGCGGTGGCTTCTTTCGCTACACCGTCGACCCCGGTTGGGAGACCCCGCATTTCGAAAAGATGCTTGCCGACAACGCGCAACTGGCCGCGCTCTACCTGCGTGCGGCAGGGGTGCTGCGCGAACCGCGCTATCGCGACGTGGCGCGTACCACGCTCGATTTCATGGCGCGCGATCTGGCCGATGCGGGGGGTGGGTTCTACGCCAGCACGTCCGCCGTCGATGCGCAGGGGCGCGAAGGCGCGTTCTACCTGTGGGAACCGGAGATGCTCGAGCGCCATCTGTCGCCCGCGGTGTACGCCGCCGTGCGGCGAGTGTGGCGGCTGGACGCGGCGCGTGTCTTCGATCAGGGTTACCTGCCGGCGGAATATCGCGTGCCGACGGAGTTGGAGCGGCCGCGCCTCAAGGAGGCGGCGGCCGTCCTGCTGCCGTTGCGCCAGACCCGCAGCCTGCCGCGCGATACCAAGATGAACGCGGGTCTCAATGGCCTCGCCCTGTCGGCGCTGAGTCGGGCGGCGGCGCTCGATCCCGCTTACCGGCGCGCCGCCGACCGTCTGCAGCACTTCCTGCTCGGACACATGGTGCGCAGCGGCAAACTGGTGAAGGCCGTGGCCGGTGACAAGGTGGTGGCGGGAGCAGAGCTGGAGGATTACGCCTGGACCGTGGCGGGCCTGCTCGACCACGCCGAAGCCACCGGCAATCGAGTCTCGCGGGAGGCAGCCCGGCGCCTGGCGCGCGTCGCCTGGCAGACATTCTGGCGCGCGGCGGGCTGGCAGCACGAAGCGAAGCCACTGCTCGTGACCCGTGCGCCAGCGGCGGGCCTGCCTGACGGCGCGCAGCCCTCACCGGCCGACGTGCTGATCCGGTCCAGCCTGCGCCTGGGTGACGCGAAATTGCGGGAACTCGCACGCGAGGCCGCCGCGTGGACGCTGCCGGAGATGGCGCGCGACCCGCTTGCCTGGCCCAGCCGTGTGCGCTTGCTGGATACGCTCAGTTGAGCTCGGGGTCGGTTTGCGGCAACGGCGAACGTTGCACCGGACGGCGACCCGCCTGCACCGACACCTCGAGTGATTGCTGCTTGCGTGCCACCGAGAGACGTGCGGTTTCGCCTGGTTTGAGTGCGGCGATGAGATTGAGCAGCGACGCCGAGTCGGACACCTGTTTGCCATTCACCGCGAGCAGGACGTCGCCCGGACGCACGCCGCCGTTGTCGGCCGGTCCGCCCTTCAACACGCCTGCGATCAGCGCGCCGTGGGCGTTCTTCAGGCTGAACGATTCGGCGAGTTCCGGGGTGAGATCCTGCACCTCGATGCCGACCCAGCCACGCGTCACGCTGCCTTCGCGGATGATTTGCTCCATCACCTGGCGCGCGATGCTCACCGGAATAGCGAAGCCGATGCCTTGCGAGCCACCGGTGCGCGAATAGATCGCGCTGTTGACGCCCACCAGATTCCCGGCGGCATCGACCAGCGCACCGCCCGAGTTGCCGGGGTTGATCGCCGCGTCGGTCTGGATGAAGTTCTCGAAGGTATTGATGCCGAGCTGGGTGCGGCCGAGCGCGCTGACGATGCCCGCGGTGACGGTTTGTCCGACGCCGAAGGGATTGCCTACCGCCAGCACCCAGTCGCCTACCCGGAGCGTGTCGGGTTGCGCGAAGGTGATCGCCGGCAGGTCGCCGGCGTCGACCTTCAGCACCGCCAGATCGGTTTCCGGGTCGGCGCCGACCACGCGCGCGGGCAGAGCACGGCCGTCGGCCAGCGCCACCTGGATCTCGTCGGCCGCCTCGACCACGTGGTAGTTGGTGAGGACGTAGCCGTTCGCGCTGACGATGACTCCCGAGCCCAGGTTGGAGGCCTGGCGCGGGCGGCCATCCAGGCGATCGCCGAAAAAGTAGCGGAAGATCGGGTCCTGCACCGCGGGGGCGCGCACTTTTTGCTGGGTGAACACGTTGACCACGGCGGGGATCACCCGCTGTGCCGCCGGCGCGAACGATTCCAAGGGAGGCGCCGGCGTCGCGGGTGTTGCGGGGGCCTGGCGGATGGTCACGCCGGGACGCGGTTGCGGTGCCTGCCAGCGCAGCAGGTCCGGCTTGAATAGCGCGATGACGAACAGCACACCCAGGGCCACCGTGGTGGTCTGGGCGAAAAGCAGCCAGAGTTTGCGCATGTTTGATCTAAATCAAGGCTGGATCGGGCAAAAGACATAATAATTATAAATTGATTTCAAGAATGCCCGCTCGCGAACGCCACATCGGCCTTCCAGTCGCGGGCATCATTTTGTTACAATTTCAGTTTTGTTGAAAAACGTTCAGGTTGAAAAAACATGAGTCGAGCAGCCGATGGACAGGAAGTAAACAGTAGCAAGCGGAAATTCCTGGTCGCCGCGACCAGTGTCGTCGGCAGCGTCGCGGCAGCCGGTGTGGCCGTGCCACTGGTGATGAGCATGCTGCCGAGTGCGCGGGCGAAGGCCGCCGGTGCGCCGGTCGAAGTCGACATCAGCAAGATCGAACCGGGCATGATGCTGACCGTCGAATGGCGCGGCAAGCCGGTGTGGATCGTCAGCCGCACCAAGGAAATGCTCGATCTGATGGTCAAGCATGACGACCGGCTCGCCGACCCCAAGAGCGAAATGCCGCAGCAGCCCGACTACTGCAAGAACGACGGCCGCTCGCTCAAGCCCGAGTTGCTGGTCGCCGTCGGCATCTGCACCCACCTCGGCTGCTCGCCCACCTACCGCAAGGAAATCGGCGCCGCCGATCTCGGCGCCGACTGGCCGGGCGGCTTCTTCTGCCCCTGCCACGGCTCCACGTTCGATATCGCGGGCCGCGTCTACAAGGGTGTTCCGGCGCCGACCAACCTGGTGATTCCGCCCCATCAATACCTCAGTGACGCCCGGCTGCTGATCGGCGTGGACACGAAAGGAGCCTAAGCAAATGTCTGCCCTGCAAAAGATGATGGGTTGGATCGACGACCGTTTCCCGCTCACCGCGACCTACAAGGCTCACCTGTCCGAGTACTATGCACCGAAGAACTTCAACTTCTGGTACTTCTTCGGCTCGCTGGCGCTGCTGGTGCTGGTGCTGCAGATCGTCACCGGCATTTTCCTCACCATGAACTACAAGCCGGATGCGGCGCTCGCGTTCGCCTCCGTCGAGTACATCATGCGCGACGTGGAATGGGGCTGGCTCATCCGCTACATGCACTCCACTGGCGCCGCGCTGTTCTTCGTGGTCGTCTACCTGCACATGTTCCGCGGCATCATGTACGGGTCGTACCGCAAGCCGCGCGAACTGATCTGGATCTTCGGCGTGCTGATCTACCTCGCGCTGATGGCGGAAGCCTTCCTCGGCTACCTGCTGCCGTGGGGCCAGATGTCGTTCTGGGGCGCCCAGGTGATCGTCAACCTGTTCGCCGCCGTGCCCTTCATCGGCGAGGACCTGTCGATCTGGATCCGCGGCGACTACGTCATCTCCGATGCGACCCTGAACCGCTTCTTCGCCTTCCACGTCATCGCGCTGCCGCTGGTGCTGATCGCGCTGGTCGTTGTGCACCTCGTCGCGTTGCACGAGGTCGGCTCCAACAACCCCGACGGCATCGAGACCAAGAAAAAGAAGGATCCCAACACCGGCATCCCGCTCGACGGCATTCCCTTCCACCCCTACTACACGGTGAAGGACATCGTCGGCGTCGTCGTCTTCCTCATGGTGTTCTCGGCCATCGTGTTCTTCGCGCCGGAAATGGGCGGCTACTTCCTCGAAGCCAACAACTTCATTCCCGCCGATCCCCTGAAGACCCCGCCGCACATCGCGCCGCTGTGGTACTTCACGCCGTTCTACGCGATCCTGCGTGCGGTGCCGCCGATGTTCGGCTCGCAGTTCCCCGGTGTCGTGGCGATGGGACTGTCGATCGTGCTGCTGTTCTTCCTGCCGTGGCTCGACCGCGCCAAGGTGAAATCGATCCGCTACCGCGGCCCGATCTACAAGATCATGCTGGCGCTGTTCATCGTGTCCTTCGTGGGGCTTGGCTATCTGGGCCTGTTGCCGGCCACGCCGATCGCGACGCTGTTTGCACGGATCTTCTCGGTGGTCTACTTCCTGTTTTTCCTGTTGATGCCCTGGTATACCTCGATTGACAAGACCAAACCGGAACCGGAAAGGGTGACTGGCTAAAATGAAACGCTTGAAGAAATTTCTCCTCCTGCTGACGGCGGCCCCGGTCGTGGCCTTTGCGGCCGAGGCCGGAGTCCATCTGGACACGGCTCCGGTCAATCTTGCTGACCAGGAATCCCTGCAACGCGGGGCCCGTGTGTTCGTCAACAATTGCCTCAACTGTCATGCGGCCGCCTCCATGCGCTACATTCGGCTGCAGGACATCGGCCTCAGCGAAGAGCAGATCAAGGACAACCTGCTGTTCGCCGCCGAAAAGCCCGGCGAAACCATGACCGTCGGCATGAAGGCGGCCGACGGCAAGGCCTGGTTCGGTGCTACCCCCCCCGACCTGTCGGTGGTCGCGCGCTCGCGGAGCGCCGACTGGCTGTACACCTACCTGCGCGGTTTCTATCGCGACGATACGCGGCCGTCCGGCTGGAACAACACGGTGTTCGACAAGGTGGGTATGCCGCACGTCCTGTGGAACCTGCAGGGCGAGCAGGTGCCGCGCTACAAGACCGTCGACGGCCACGAGGTCATCGACCGCCTCGAACTCGTCAAGCCGGGCAGCATGACCCCGGCCGAATACGACGCCATGGTCGGCGATCTCGTCAACTATCTCGTCTGGATGGGCGAGCCCGCGCAGCTCACCCGCAAGCGCACCGGCCTTGCCGTGCTCGCCTTCCTCGCGCTCTTCTTCATTCCCGCCTACTATCTGAAGAAGGAATACTGGAAAGACGTCCACTGAAGACGCGTCGAGCCCTCGACAACAGCCGGGCCGTGGTCCGGCTGTTGGCGTTTTGAACCGCTCGGCCCATCACTTCGCAACGCCACAGGGAGCCTCCCCGCCATGATGACCCTCTACTCCGGCAGTACCGACCCGTACAGCCACCGCTGCCGTATCGTCCTCTTCGAAAAGGACATGGACTTCGAAGTCATCGATGTCGACATGCACAACAAACCCGAAGAAATCGCCAGCATCAGCCCCACCGGCAAGATGCCCGTGCTGGTGGAACGCGACCTCGTACTGACCGAATCGAACATCATCAACGAATACATCGACGAGCGTTTCCCGCACCCGCAGCTGATGCCGCCGGACCCCGTCATGCGCGCGCGTGCCCGCCTGGTCCTGTTCAACTTCGAGCGCGACCTCTATACCCACGTCGACACGCTCGAGCACAGCCTCAGCAAGGCGTCGGACAAGGCGCGCCAGGAAATCCGCGACAACGTCTCGCAGCTCTCGCCCATTCTCACCAAGCAGAAATACCTGATGAACGACGAGTTCTCCATGCTCGACGTCGCCATCGCCCCGCTGCTGTGGCGGCTCGAGCATTACGGCATCGAACTGCCCAAGATGGCCGCGCCCGTGCTCAAGTATCGCGAGCGCCTGTTCAGCCGCCCGGCATTCATCAACGCACTCACGCCCACCGAGAAATCGATGCGCAAGTGAGCGCGGAACGGAGCCGGGGCATGGCCGAGATTTCTACCAAGCCGTATCTCATCCGCGCACTGTACGAGTGGTGCGTGGATTCCGGTTTCACGCCCCAGCTCCTCGTCGCCGTCGATGCCCAGACCCGTGTGCCCATGGGCTACGTGCGCGACGGCCAGATCCTCCTCAATATCGGTGCGGCCGCGGTGCGCGACCTCACCCTCGACAACGAGTGGATCCAGTTCTCCGCGCGTTTCGGTGGGGTGTCCCAGGAAATCGCCATTCCGGTCGACCGCGTCGCCGCGATCTTCGCGCGCGAGAACGGGCAGGGCCTGCATTTTGAGCCCACCGACGCCCCCGAGCCGCCCGAACCGACAGACCAGGAACCGCCCGCGCCCGAGGTGCCCTCCACACCGTCCAAGGGTCGTCCTGCGCTTAAGGTCGTCAAGTGATGCGCGGTCGGCGCATGGCGTGGCTATAATGTCGCCCTTTGCCGCTTTAGCTCAGTTGGTAGAGCAACCGCCTTGTAAGCGGTAGGTCATCTGTTCGAGTCAGATAAGCGGCACCATTTCCGGGGTCCGCGCGTTCGCCGGCGCCTTGCAGGTCGACGGGTGGTTCACCTTGCCAACGCACCCCGCGCGGCTGTGCGGTGTCGCACCGGGGGCAATGTTACCGCGCGGGCACGCCGCGGCTCCGGTGCTACTCGATTCCCAGCCGCTCCAGCCGGTAGCGCAGGCTGCGGAAGGTGACGCCGAGCAGACGTGCGGCGGCGGTCTTGTTGTGGCGGGTCTGTTCCAGTGCGTCGAGGATGGCGGCGCGTTCTGCCTGGTCGAGGTAATCCTGCAGCGGATAGGTGCTGCCGGGCGTGGGTTGGGCAGTGGGCGTGGCCGGCGCGAGGTTGAGGTCGTCGGGCGTGATGCGCTGGCCTTCGCACAGCGCCAGCGCGCGTTCCAGGATGTTCTCCAGTTCGCGCACGTTGCCGGGGAAGGCGTAGGCGGAGAGGGCGCGCAGCGCTGCAGCGTCCAGGGTGACGTCGGTGCCGCCGAGGCGGTCGAGCAGCGCGCGCGCCAGTTCGGGAATGTCTTCCGGGCGATCGCGCAGGCTCGGCATGACGAGGTCGATGACGTTGAGGCGGTAGTAAAGGTCCTGGCGAAAACGGCCGGCCTCGACGAGTGCCGCCAGGTTCTGGTGGGTCGCGCTGACGATGCGCACGTCGACGGCCTCTTCGGTGGTGGCGCCGACCTTGCGCACTTTCTTTTCCTGCAGCACGCGCAATAGCTTCACCTGCATCGATAGCGGCAGGTCGGCGACCTCGTCGAGAAACAGGGTGCCGCCGTCGGCCGCCTGGAAGAAGCCACCACGGTCGGCATCGGCGCCGGTGAACGCGCCCTTGCGGTAGCCGAAGAACTCGCTTTCCATCAGCGTTTCGGGAATCGCGCCGCAGTTGACCGCGACGAAGGACTGGTCGGTGCGGCTGCCGAGGCGGTGGATGAGTCGCGCGGCGAGTTCCTTGCCGCTGCCGGATTCTCCGGCAATATAGACCGGCGCCTGGGTGCGCGCCAGTTTGGCGATGCGCGCGCGCACCTCCTGCATGGTGGCGGATTCGCCGATGAGTTCGCGTGGCGCGGCACCGCTGGCGGGTGCTTCCGGTACTTTCAGCGCCGATTTCACCAGCGCGCGCAACTGGTCGAGCGCCACGGGCTTGGCGAGATAGTCGAAGGCGCCTGCTTTCAGCGCAGCCACCGCGTTGCCGGCGTTGCCGTAGGCGGTGATGACCGCGACCGGCACCGGCGTGGCCAGTGCGCTGGCGCTGGCGACCACGGCGAGGCCTTCGCCGTCGGTCAGGCGCATGTCGGTCAGGCACAGGTCGTAGCGCGCCCGCGCCAGCTTTGTCTGTGCTTCCGCAACGCTCGCGGCGCGGTCCGTTTCCAGCCCCATTTTTGTGAGGGTGAGCTCCATCAGGTCGAGCAGATCGGGCTCGTCGTCGACCAGTAGCACGCGCGGACAAACGGCCATGTCAGTCGCCTCCCGCCACGCTCAGGGCGAAATGGGCGCCGCCCGTACCCGGCATATAGTCGAGCTGTGCGCGGTTGGCTTCGGCAAGCTCGCGCGCGAGAAACAGGCCCAGGCCGGTACCCTGCGCATCGGTGGTGAAGAAGGGCTCGAACAGGCGGGGCTGGTACTCGGGGGAAACGCCCGGACCGTCGTCGATGAATTCGATCTGTACCATGCGTCCCGCGGTCTGCACGCGAATCTGCAGGCTCCCCGCCTGCCTGCGACAGAACCGCCAGGCATTGCGCATCAGATTCCACAGGATCTGGCGCAGGTGATCGGGGTCGAAACGGAAGTCAAGTGTCTGCGGCATGTCCACTATGACGGCCTCGGCGGGGATTTCTTCAGTCTGGCGCAGTTCGCCGATCAGCGCGACGAGCATTGCGGCATCGAACGAAATGGGTTTCAGGCGGTCGCGGCGGTTGAGCGTCAGGACTTCCTCGACCAGGCGGTCGAGCCGTTCCGCGTTCTTCTCGACGATGCCGGCGAGTCTCGTCTGGGCATCGTCGGTGGCGTCCTCGCGCAACAATTGCGCCGCATGACTGATGGCCGACAGGGGGTTGCGGATCTCGTGCGCGATGTTGGCCGTGAGACGGCCCAGCGCCGCGAGCTTCAGGCGTTGCGCGGTGCGTTCGGCTTCGCGCAGGTCCTCCAGCACCAGCAACTGGCTGTCGTCCTCCATGGCCAGCGGCATGCGGCGGATCCTCAGGTGAGCGGCCGGGGTGACCAGGGTCGGCGGATTCGTCGTGCCGCCGTTCAGCACCAGTCGCGCGAGTTCCGGACAACACGCCTGCAGGCGCGTGACGCCCGGGGTCGGTGCAGTTGCCAGGCCCAGCAGCGCCAGCGCGCGAGGCGTGATGTGGTGGATCACGCCGTCGCCCCGCACCGCCATGAGCCCGTCCGCCGAGTGTTCGATGGCGACCGCGTTGATGCGGTCGAGCAAAGCGAGCCGCTCCGCCTGCCGCTGCGCCAGCCGTTCCGAATGCAGTGCGCGCTGCGTCAGCGTGTGCGCCAGCCAGCCCGTGGCAAAGAAGCCCGCGCAAAGCAGGCCGACCTGGAAGAAGCCGTCCATGCCCAGGCGGTTTTCCAGCACCCCGAAAGTGTGCTGCAGCAGCACGGCGATCGATGCCATCGCCGCGTACAGCAGCGTCAGCCGCCCGCTGCCCACCAGACCGCCGGAGGCGATGGAAATCACCAGCAGCAGGCCCATGCCGCCCGCCAGCCGGTGGCTGGTCGCCATCAACAGCGTCACCACCAGAATATCGGCCAGGATGTGGGCGGTGAGTTGCGTCTGGAAACCCGGCCAGCGCGCACGGATGCCCAGCACGAACAGCGCGGCCAGCACCAGATAGGTGTACGCCACCGAGACGAAGCGCGCGCCGGCCTCCGGCGGAAACAGTTCCGAATCGGCGAACAGCGTTCCGGCGAACACCAGCGCCAGGGCCAGGGTGAGACGGTAGAGGTTGAAGTAGTCGAGGCTGCGCCAATGCGAGGGAAAATAATCCGGCGAGGCGGGGCGCCGCGCCGAAGCGGGCGGGGCGCTCATTTCCTGCCGAGGCGCTGGTGCTCCGGTGAGCAGAAGAACGAACCGCCGGAATAGATGGCCTCGCTGCGCGGCAGGTTCACGCCGCAGTGGGCGCACTTCACCATGTCCTCCACGTCGCGCTGGCGGGGGGCCGGCGGATTCCGCAGCGAGCGCTGATACCCGCGCAGCACGCCCCACACCAGAAACGCAATCGCAAGCAGCAGCAGAATCTTGATCACATGGCCTCCCGGAACAGGCTGGCAGGATAGCATGCTGACTGTGTAAAGCGGGGAGCGGGTGTTGTCGGAAAACTTTACACTGACGTAGTCTGGAATTCGTCCATTTCCTGTCCCCTGCAAAAATTGTCGATTAATCACCGCGATAGACGATGGTGGCGGATTTCAAAGAGACGCTGGATGCGTCGACCAACACCTTCAGCATCACGGGCGGCAGTTTCGCCATCGACCTGGACAATGCCGTGGACCGCAGTTTCAACGGCGATTCCGGTTTCGCTGTCGGCGATAAGATCTTTTGGGGCGATGTCACGAGCGGTTCGGGAACCACGACGAGTCTTTTCGGGATGGTCTTCGGGGCAACCGACCTCAACATCGTGATCAAGGGTTACGATACGAACGCCTACAATCCCGACACCATCATGGACGCCGGCGGCATTTTCACTCTGCGCCTCGGCAACCCCTACGATGCGGGCTTCCTTGGCTCGATCAAGAGCGTGCAGGGACATCTCGTGGACGAAACCGACCTGAAGTTCGCCGCCGACGGTTATCTCGCGCGGGCGGCTCCCGAAGCCGAAACCTACGCCATGATGCTGGCAGGCCTGGGACGGGTAGGCTTCATGGCGCGGTGCCGGGCGCGCGGTCTGGTCTGACCTGTGGACTCCCCGCTTCACGCGGGCGGATCTTGCGGCTGCGCAGGCAGCCGTTTTCGTTTGGGCCGTCCCGCGTTGCGATCCAGGAGCCTGCCCAGGCGATTTTCCCGGCGGACAACGCGATTTTGTCGGAATTCTTTACACTCCGCTGGCCGGCGCAGCCCTGGAAACCGGTGCATCCAAACAAACTCAATAAAATCAGATGATTGTCTTGTTGACCGAGCGCTGGCCCCGGTCTTGCTTTGTGTCAGGCATCATCAACAGCGTTCATGACCAACAATGCGTTCCATAAAAACAACTCTGACAGGATTCGCTCTCGCACTGGCTTGTGGGTTCGCCCAAGCGGGCGTCATCACGCTGAACGGCGATCATTTCTCGGTCAGCTACGATGAGGCGCTGGTCGACCCCCTCTACAAGACCGCGCTCCTCTCGGGTTCGCAGGATACGGTCTATTTCCTGCCGACCAAGCTCGCAGCGCTGACGGGCGGTGCGCCCGTTTCCACCCAGGCGGGGTTGCAGTTCACGCTCGCCATCGACGCAGGCTATGGCTTTGCCGGGATCGAATTTGCGGAGAGCGGCAGCTATTTTCTGTCGCAGGGTGGTTCGGTCGGCGCCAACGCAAGCGTGCAGGCCACCAATACCGACACCCTGGCGACGGTGGTGCTCAACCTGGCGTCCCCCGCGCTGGGTGCGGTGGGCGGCGCCACCCCGTGGTCGTTCGCCGGCCTGCTCGGGCCGGGTGGGCTCGACGCGCCCCAGACACTTGCGATCAGTTTCGACAATACGCTGCATAGCGAGCCGTCCAGCGGCATCGGCTTCATCCAGAGCACCTACGTTGGCTTCCGCGTCCTCACGCAGGCCGCGCCGCAGTCGGTGCCCGAACCCTCGGGCCTCGCGCTGCTGGTGGGCGGGGCGCTCGCCGCCCTGGCGGTGCGCCGGCGCCGCTTGTGATCGGGCGGTAAAAGTCTTAGAGTCACGCCATACAAATATCAATCAAATCAAACATCAAAGAGGCAGGAGGAGTCATGAAAATCAACAGCAATCACGCCCGCGCGGCAGTTCTGGCCTGCGCGCTTGTGCTGCTGAGCGGTAGCGCCGTTGCGGCAGGTACCACCCTTCCCGGTAACAACGTCAGCTACCAGTTCGACGCGGCCCAACTCGGCCTGTTCGGCAGCGCGTCCGTGGTCGGCGGCAATCTGGTGTTCACGCCTGCCGGCTTCAGCGCCGACGGTCCTTTGGGGTTCGCCAGCGAAACGATCAACATCACGGTCCTGGCCAACGCTGGCTATATGCTCACCGGCTTCAATCTCCATGAAACCGGCGGCTACGCCGGCAACGTGGAGAACGCGTACGTGACGGGCACGTTCACCGCCATCGACATCGAGGGCACGACGGGCAACCAGTTGCCAGTGTCGTTCAACGGCGTCAACGGCGGTGGAACCTGGACCGCGGACGCCTTGATCGCCCTGCCCGCCAGCGGCTGGGGTGGCGCTGACGGCGACGTCACCAGTGTCACCCTCACGCTGTCGAACCAGTTGTTCGCGCTGAGCGACGCCTCGATCTGGAAGAACGGCGTCAGTATTTCCGCCACCGCGCTTCCCGTCCCCGAAGCCGATACCTTCGCCATGCTGCTCGCCGGCCTCGGCCTGGTGGGCTTCATGGCTCGCCGCCGCGCCGGCCGCACGGTCTGACGCGCTTTCCCGCCGGCCCCCGCGGGTCGGCGGCGGTTCCGCACGCACGGCATTCCCACCGCGCGCCAGCCTGAAGACCGCGCGATAACCTGTCGCGGCCCGCTCCTGTTAGGGAAGCGCTGAATAATTCGTCACCCCGGCGTACGCCGGAACGACAATGTTGAATTAATCCCGGATTATCCAATAGACCGTAGGTCGGGCTGAAGCCCGACCTACATGTCGTTGATTTGTCGCGAACCGGTGTTCCAATGAATTTTTT
>JACDJA010001116.1_pt1 | contig 24063 bp, 20 predicted proteins | sample 7449241 | NCBI WGS metagenome assembly JACDJA01 (sample SAMN14253289, study PRJNA609438) | sludge metagenome | isolation source: initial anaerobic sludge | collected 2018-12-20 | reverse complement strand
GGCACGAACGGCCTGTGGCGGGTCGACCCGCAGGCCACGGCGGAAGGCTTCGCCGGTCGCACCGCGCTGCTGTCTCCCTTCGACCGGTTGGTGCACGACCGAGTGCGCGCAGTGGAGCTGTTCGACTTCGAGTACACGCTCGAGATGTACAAGCCGAAGGACAAGCGCCGCTGGGGATACTTCGCGCTGCCGGTGCTGCACCACGACCGCCTTGTCGGCAAGGTGGATGCCACTGCCGACCGCAAGGCTGGCCTGCTGCAAGTGCACGCCGTGCACCACGACGTCAGCTTCACCCGCGCGATGACCTCAGCCGTCGCCGCCGAGCTCGACGCCCTCGCCCAGTGGCTCGGCCTCGAAGTTTGTGTCAATCCATGAAACTCACAGACCCAGGTCACAGCCCGACAGCCTTTACGTAAAGCCGGGTTGGGGAGCTACACGTTGAAGCGGAACGTCGGAGTGGGGTCGATTCGTAGCCTCTGAGCTGCAACGATGCAGGTCAGTCGCGTGGCCGAGTTGGCAGAAAGTACGCAGCTCGTTTGGCCCAGCGCCGTCATCGCCAGGCGCGGCTCATGACGTCCGGGTCATCAAGGTCCGCAAACGTCTCGGCGAAGCTGGTCACGTCGGCGACCGAGATTGGGACTGGTCGCACAGCTCGCGCCCGGGCGGCGCGCCCGACGTTCAAATCGCGACTCAAACGATCTCGACGCTCTCGGACCTTCCTTCTCACACGAATACGATTGCGCGACGGGGTGAGCAGATCCAACGAATTGCCTTGTGATCGATATCCAGATCATATGATCGTATTTCGGATCATTGCGGAGTACGCTTGCGACATGGACCTCGGTGCACCAGTTCTCGATGTGGCTCCGGCTGTTCGTGGCGCGCTGCTGCAGGCGCTTGCCCGACTGGAACAGCCCGTCACCCGGCGACAGCTCGCCGCCGCTGCTGGCGTCTCGCCGGGCAACGCGAGCGCCGTGATCGAGGACCTCATTCGGGCGGGCCTGGTGAACGAGGCAGTGGCTGGTCGCTCGTCGATGGTGGTGCTCAACAGGAACCATCTCTCCGTCGGTCCGTTGCTTGCTCTTGCCGCCCTGCGTGGCGAACTGATCCGCCGCCTGAGGGAACGTCTCTCGCAGTGGCCCGACCTGGAGGGCGCGTGGCTGTTCGGCTCCGTGGCTCGCGGAGATGCGGACGGTGAGTCGGACATCGACCTTCTCGTCGTCGCCCACGACCTCCAGGCGCCCGATCTGCACGCCCACTTGGCGCAGCTCCAGGCCGACGTGCGCTCGTGGACCGGCAACGACGTGCAGGTCGTCGAGCACACGCCCGAATCGTGGCGCAAGCTCGTGCGCTCGAAGAACCCGCTCGTCGATCAGATTCGGCTCGACGGAATCGCGCTGGCCGGTGACACGGCCTTGCTGCTGGAGCGTCGCCGGTGACTCGGGCCAAGGGCACCCGCAAGCCGTGCGATGTGCAACAGGCGCGACAGCGTCTCGTTGACGCTCGCCAGTTCCTCGAAGCGGCGAAGCTGCTCGACGCTCCCGACGTGGTGGCGACGTGTGCCATCCACGCCGCGATAGCGGCCTCCGATGCGATCACCTGTCACGCACTCGGTGAGCGATCGAATGACGGCAACCACGGATCAGCCGTTGATCTCCTGCGCCAGGTCGACGCCAAGTTGGCGACCGCCCTCAAGCGGGCACTCGATCGCAAAACTCAGGCGGGCTACGAGAGCGTCGACATCAGCGCCGCCGATGCTGCGAGTTGCGTCAGATGGGCTGAGCAGTTGCTGGCTGCGGCAGAGGAGCGGCTCGAGGCCTGACCAAGTCAGTTGTCCTTGGCGACGCACACCTCGACAAGCCGAGGACTGTCTCGGGAGATGTGGAGCTGCACGCGATGCCACGCGCCACAAGGCGGGCGCGTCGGTAGCTCAGCGCGTCCTGCGAGGTCATCACGCCACTCGGTGATCTGGTCGTTCGAGTAGAGGAACGACTCCCCTTCACCGTGGACGCCTACGACACGGTGGTCCTGGCGAGTATCTCCGCTCGATCGACGAGGTTGCCGCCGAGCTCGATCGTTGGGTGGCTAACTGCCGCGAGTACGACATCGATCCGCGCGGGTACATGAAGCGATCGTGGGAGCGGGCACGGCTGGCGGCTCGGGACGAGCGTGGTCGTTGAGAACCTGCAGTGGTTCACGCGGTGAGTCGCGTGGGGAGTCGCGTGTTCAGCAACATGTCGCGAGTACGCAGAAAGTACGCAGCTTCTGCGGACTCGGGCCCACTCGGCGGACAGCAACGGACGCGAACGACCAGGTCACAGCACTATCGACGCAACTGTCCAGCCCGCGAAAACCCTGTTACACGTTGAAGCGGAACTCCATCACGTCGCCGTCGAGCGGGTGGTAGTCCTTGCCTTCGATGCGGATCTTGCCCAGTTCCTTGGCCTTGGCCCAGGAGCCGATCTCGAGCAGTTCGTCCCCGTGGATCACCTCGGCCTTGATGAAGCCGCGCTGGATGTCGGTGTGGATGCGGCCGGCGCACTCGGGCGCCGACGACCCGGCGTAGAACGTCCACGCTCGGGTCTCCTTCTCGCCGGTGGTGAGGTACGTGCGCATGCCCAGCAGGTGGTACGCCGAGCGCACCATGCGGAAGAGGGCACCCTCTCCGAGACCGAAGCCTTCCAGCATCTCGGCGCGCTCCACCGGGTCGACGATGGTGGCGGCTTCGGCTTCCAGCTGCACGCACATGCCGATGACTTCCACGTTGTCGCCGGCCGACGTGAACTCGTCGCGCACCTTCTGCTCGAGCTCGGGGATGCGATCGAGGTCGTTCTCGCCGACGTTGACCACGGCCAGCACCGATCGGTTGGTGAGCAGGAAGTACGGCTTGAGCACCTCGCGCAGGTCGGCCTTGAGGCCGGCGCGGTACAGCGGCAGGCCCTGTGACAGCGCGTCGTACGCGGCCTGCAACGCTTCCAGCTCGCCGGCGGCGTGCTTGTCGAGCTTGGCCTGGCGAGTGGCCTGGTTGAGACGCTTCTCCACCGTCTCCAGGTCGGCGAGGGCCAACTCGATCTCCACCACGCGCAGGTGATCCAAGGGATCCGAGGGGCCGGTGACGTCGTCGTCGACGAACGCCCGCAGCACGAACACGATGGCGTCGACCTCGCGGATGTTGGCGAGGAACTTGTTGCCCAAGCCCTCGCCCTTCGATGCGCCCTCCACCAGGCCGCCGATGTCGACGACTTCCACGGAAGCGTGCACGAGCACCTTGGTCTTGCTCATCGCGCCCAGGCGCTCGACGCGCTCGTCGGGCACCTTGGCCACGCCGATGTTGGGGTCCTTGGTGGCGAAGGGGTATGGCGCAGCGAGCGCGCCCCCACCAGTGAGAGCGTTGTACAACGAGCTCTTGCCCGCGTTGGGGAGACCGACCAGGCCGAAGCGTTCCATAGCGCCCGTGAGGCTACCGGCGGGGGAGTGGTGACGAAGTTTGCCGATCCGGCGAGGCCGCCGTGCCCAGTGGAGATGTGAAGCCGCTCGTACTCGCATCCACCGTCGTCGCTGTCGCTCTGGCCTGCGCCGGGCTGCTGCTGGCGCCCACCGCCGGCGCCGACCAGCTCGGCACCACCATCCCCTCGAACTGTCTGTCGCACACCAGCTTCGACGAGCGCCCGGATGCCCCCGGCGACTACCGCTGCGCCGGCCTGGCCATCAGCTACCACACGGCCGGCGCGAGCCACTCGCCGTACCCCATCTGGGCGGGGCAGTGGTTGTTCGTCGACGAGGCCGGGCAGTTTCGCGTGGGCACCTGCACCTTCAACCGTGGCGTGCACCCCACCATTCGGGAAGCCTCGCATCCTGTCAGCCAGTCGTTTCCCAACGACCCCACCGGGGCCAAGAGCGCCTACCTCACCTGGAAGTACGGCGACACCCACGACAACCTGACGGCGGCGGCGATGTGGGCGGTGCTGCACTTCTACGCGCAGGATGCCGCCGGCAGCAACCGCGCCCAACACGGCAACTCGCCGCTCGTGCCCGCGCTCTACGGGCTCGCCGCCAGCAGCGGCAACCCGGAGCTGCAGCAGAAGGCGCTCGATCTCGATGACGAAGCAGCACGCTTCGGTGGCCCATGGAAGCTGTCGATGACGATTGCCGCCGACGGGGTGGCAACGCTGACGTTGCGCTCGGGTGCGACCCCGGTGGCCGGCCAACAGATCTCCGTGCTCGTGATCGGTCGCAACCTCCCGCTTGCCGCCATCACGAACTCGGACGGTGTGGCCACGGTGGCGGTGCCGCTCTCAGCCGGCGCCGTCACCGTGGTCGCCTCCGCCGCAACTGCCGGCCAGGCGTTGGCCTTTCGCGGTCCGGCGGTGTCGCTCAGCTTCTTCGGCGCACAGACGATGGTGACCGGTGGAGCGCCCAACGCGACGCAGGCATTCGCTCGGTTGGAGGGGGCGCCGACCACGACCACCGAACCGACCACGACCACCGGACCGACCACGACCACCGGACCGACGACGACCACCGGACCGACCACGACCACCGTGCCGGCTACGACCACGACCGCGCCCACGACCACCGAACCGACGACGGCCGCCACCTCGACCACGATCGCCTCGACAACGCCCATCGTGTCCACGACGGTTCCACTACCGCCGATCGAGGCGGCCGGCACCACCGTCGTGCCCGTTACCACCGTCGTGCCCACCGCTCCATCGACGACAACCCCATCCACGACGGCTGCTTCGACGACCACTCAGGCCACGGCGGCTCCTTCCACGACGACGACGAGCAGCGCGGTGCTCACTCCGCCTGCGACGGCATCGACTCCGAACCCCTGGCTGCCCCGCACGGGCGGCGGCGACGGAGGGGCCGCCTATCTGGCCACCGCCTTGCTGGTGGGCGGAATCGGGCTGCTGGGCACCCTGCGCCGCCGCGGTCAGGTCACGTACACTCGTGAGGGTGACGCCGGTTGACGCTCTCGAACGTGTGGTGCACTGCCTCGACCGTGCCCACGACACGGGTTTCAAGTCGAAGGCGTTCGTCCGTGCCCTGGAGGTTGCCCGCTCGCTGCCGCCCGACGAACTGGTCGTTCGCGCCAATGCCGGCACGCTCACCGACCTGGAGGGCATCGGCGACAGCTCGGCCAAGGTGATCCAGCAAGCCCTCGGTGGTGGCGAGGTGGCGTACCTCGCCGACCTGGAGGCCAAGACGCAGGTGCCCATCACGCCTGCCGGCGCCACCTACCGCAACGCCCTGAGAGCCGATCTGCACATGCACAGCCGGTGGAGCGACGGCGGCGCCACCATCGAGGCGATGGCCCGCACGGCGGTTGCGTTGGGGCACGAGTACATGGTGCTCACCGATCACTCGCCGCGGCTCACCATCGCCCACGGCCTCAGTGCCGAGCGTCTGGCGCAGCAGCTGGCCGACGTGGCCAGGCTCAACGAGCTGCTGGCGCCGTTCCGCATCCTCACCGGCATCGAGGTCGACATCTTGGAGGACGGCACGCTCGACCACGGCGACGCGATCCTCTCGCAGCTCGATGTCGTGGTCGCCAGCGTGCACAGCAAGCTGCGGATGGGCAGCAAGGAGATGACCGAGCGCATGGTGCGAGCGGTCGCCAATCCGCACGTCGACATCCTCGGCCATTGCACCGGCCGCCTGATCGGCAAGCGCGAGCCATCGACCTTCGACCCCGACTACGTGTTCGCCGCCTGCGCCCAGTTCCACACCGCAGTCGAGATCAACTGCCGGCCCGAGCGCCTCGACCCGCCGCGCCCGCTGCTGCAGATGGCAGTCGAGTACGGCTGCTACTTCGCGATCGACAGCGATGCGCATGCCACCGGCCAGCTGGAGTGGCAGCCGCTGGGCTGCGACCGTGCAGCCGAAGTCGGCGTGCCGCTGGATCGCGTGTTGAACACCTGGCCGGTGGACCAGTTGCTCGCCTGGGTTGCCGGTAAGTAGCCAGGCCGCGCCGTTGGGGCGGTGGGGGTCGCCCCGATAGGCTCGAAAGCTATGTCGAAGAAGACCAAGAAGCGCAAGGCGCGCCTGCGCCGCAGCAAGGCAAACCACGGCAAGCGCCCCAACATGGGGCGTGGCTGACGCACCTGTAGCCCCTGCACCCGCCACTCGGCGAGGTGTCGAGGCCGACGTCTATCACGGCGTCGAGGTAGCAGATCCGTATCGGTGGCTGGAGGACGGCGAGTCCCCCGAAGTCGCCGAGTGGGTGGCAACACACAACCAGAGAACTCGCGAGGCGCTCGTTGCTCGGCCCACCTGGGGCCGGTGGCACGAGCGCCTTTCCGCGCTCACCGCGCTGCCCACCACGCTGTCGCTCACGGTCGCCGGCGACCACCTGTTCGTGATCGAGCGGGCCGCCGGCGCCGACCAGTTCTCGCTCGTGCTGCGCAGCGCAACCGACCCTTCGGCGCCGGCCCGCACCTTGCTCGACCCGGCCACACTCGCCACTGACGGTGCGGTCGCCATCGATTGGTTCCACCCATCGCACGATGGTTCGTTCGTGGCCTACGGGCTCAGCGAGGGTGGCACCGAGAACAGCGTGCTGCACGTGATGGAAGTGGCCACCGGGCTGGTGCTGCCGTTGCGCATCCGCAACACGCGTGCGGCCAGCGTCGCGTGGCTGCCCGATCACTCCGGCTTCTGGTACGCGGTGTACCCGCAGGGCGACGAGTACAACCGCCACATCCGCTTCCACCGCCTCGGCACCGACCCTGCCACCGACGCGGCCGTGTTCGATCGCCAGCCCACGCCCGAGTCGTGGCCCGATGTCACCGTCAGCCGCGATGGCCGGTTCGTGTTGGTGCACGTGATGGTGAAGTGGACCCAGGTCGACATCCACCTGCTCGACACGTCCACCGGCGAATGGACTGTCGTCGTCGAGGGTGTCGATGCTCAGACGAGTCTTCACTTCGACGGTGAGGCGCTGGTGGGGGTCACCACTCGCGACGCACCCAACGGACGTGTCGTGCGGGCCGAGTTGGCGGAGCCTGCTGTGTGGCACACCATCGTGCCCGAGCGCCCCGATGTGGTGCTGGGCGGCTGCGTCACGTGTGGCGACGAGCAACTCGTCGTCGCCAGTCGCGTGGGCATCGACCGTGTCGAGCGTTGGGCTCGCGGCGCAGCGGCAGCCAGCGAGCTCGATCTGGGCGCCGTCAGCGTGGTTGCGCTCGATGCCGACGACGGCCGGGCGTTCATCGCAGTCGGCACCTTCGGGGCACCCGTCGCGGTGCGGCGGTTCACTCTCGCGGCAGGGCTTGCTCCGTGGTCGGCGCCACCCGACGCTGCGGTGCTGCCCACGCTCACCGTCACCCAGGTGCACTACCCGTCACCCGACGGCACCGTCATCCCGATGTTCGTCGCGCACCGCAGCGATGTCGTGCCGTCCGCTGACACGCCACTCATCCTCACCGGCTACGGCGGGTTCGCGATCACCGAGTCACCGGTGTGGATGCCCAACCTGGCCGCGTGGTGCGCGGCCGGGGGCGTGTACTGCATCGCCGGGCTGCGCGGTGGCTACGAGTACGGAGAGGCGTGGCACCATGCCGGCCGCCGCGCCAACAAGCAGCGTGTGTTCGACGACTTCCACGCCGCGGCCGATTGGTTGGTGGCGCAGGGCTACACCGCTCGCGAGCGCATGGCCGTGCACGGCGGCAGCAACGGCGGGCTGCTGATGGGGGCCGCCATCACGCAACGCCCAGATCTTGCGCCGGCAGTGTGGTGCGCAGTGCCGCTGCTCGACATGATCCGCTTCCCGCAGTTCCTCATCGCCCGGCTCTGGACCGACGAGTACGGCGACCCGGCGGTGGCCGACGAGTTCGGCTGGCTGCACGCGTACTCCCCGTACCACCACGTGGTCGACGGCACCCGCTACCCCGCCGTGCTGTTCACCACCGCCGAAGGCGACACACGTGTGGATCCGTGCCATGCGCGCAAGATGGCGGCCGCGCTCACCGCCGCGAGTGCGAGCCAGGACGAGCGACCGATCCTGCTCGCGCAGGCGGGGCGTGCCGGCCACGGTGTGGGCAAGCCGGCCAGCATGCGCGTGCAGGAAGGCGCCGATGTGCTGGCCTTCTTCTCGTGGCAGCTCGGCATCGAGCATCTCTCATGACGGCTGTCGGCGAGTTGCTGGTCGCCTCTCCGATCGAGCCGTGGCAGGCCATCGGCCTGCACATCGGCGACGGCGTCGCTCGCGTCGGTGGCGTTGCGCTGCGGTTCGCACCGGTGGGGCCCGACGGTCGCGAAGGTGTGATCAGTTGGGGGTTGGTCGGCGCGCCGACCCACGACACCGACATCGATGGGCTGGCGACGCATCACCTCGAGGCCGCTTCCGAGGGTGGCCACCAGCACAGCCTCGACATCGTCGGCTTCGACCATCTGGTGGTGATGACGTCGTCGTTGGAGCGCACCTGTTCGGCGATCGAGGCGAGCACCGGCGAACCGTTGAAACGCATTCGTGAGGCCGGGGCGATCCGTCAGGGCTTTCATCGTCTCGGCGAGCTCATCATCGAGGTCGTCGAATCACCGCAGGTCACGTCGTCGCATGCCTCGTTCTGGGGTTTCGTCTGGAACGTGGCCGACCTCCACGAGGTGTGCGCTCGCCTGGGGCCCGATGTGGTCTCGCCGCCGAAGCCGGCGGTGCAGCCCGGTCGCTTCATCGCCACGGTGCGTGCCCAGGTGGGCCTCGGGCTGCCGCTTGCACTGATGACACCACCGTCGCGACCGTAGAATCAGCGTCGTATGTCGCGCAGCTACCGCACACTCGCTCTGGCCCTGGTGGGCATGCTCGTGCTGGTCGGCCTGGCCAAGTTGGTCGAGCGCGACCCCTCAGGGTCGAACAGCGCGGCCGCAGCGGCAGCGCCCGGCGACACCACCGGCTCCACCGACGTCGCAGCGCCCGACCAAGCGAGCGCGGCCAACGCGACCGACTCGGTCACGGACGAGGTCGACGGTGATTCCACCACCACGTCCACCGAGGCGCCGGCCGTCACGGCTGCTTGCTCCATCACCACCGTGTTGAAGGTGGGGGCCTCGGGCGCGGAAGTGCAGTGCCTCGAGTCGCAACTGGTCGCGGCGGGGTTCACCACCACGGTCGACTCCGCGTTCGATGCCGCCACCGACACTGCGGTGAAGGCCTACCAGGCGGCGAAGAGCTTGGAGGTCGACGGCATCGTCGGCCGGGTGACAGCGCAGAGCATGGGCATCTGGGCAGGGCCGTTGGGCCCAATGCCCGCCACCGACGACGACTGCCCCGACACGCCGCACGGTGCCATCGTCGATCGTGCCAACCAGCGTGGTGCGCTGTGCGAGAACGGTGGCATCACCTATCAGTTCCCGATCACCAGCGCCATCAGCCAGCCCGACCCCGGCACGTACCCGGTGTACGCCAAAGATCTCAATGCCAGCAGCAGCTTCGGTGGTCACTACAGCACGATGACCCACTTCGTGGCGTTCACCAAGGGCAAGTACAAGGGCGCCCGCATCGCGTTTCACAGCGTGCCGCAGCTCAGCAACGGCGAGTACGTGCAAACGTTCGAATCGGTGGGCACGCCGGCTCAGTTCGGCCAATCGTCGGGGTGCATCCGGGTGCTGCCCGATGACTCGGTGAAGATCTGGGACTGGCTGTCCATCGACGACGAAGTGCACGTCATCTCCTGACACGCCGAGAGCGGCTCAGGTGTCGAGGTCGGCCACGACTTCGGGGTTGTCACCGTGCAGGAAGTTGCGGCCCTCTTCGCACTCGCTCTGCAGCGGGCACCAGCGACAGGCCACGCCGGGCCGCTTCTGCGGTGGGCGGCCTTCCACCGTGAGCTCGATGTGCCGCTCGATGCCGTCGAGCGCTCGCATCAGCGCTGAGCGCAAGTTGCCTTCGGTGACGTCTTCCACCTCGCTCTCTGCGTAGTCGAGGTAGTACGTGACCAGCTTGCGCGGCGGCACCCCCTGACGCAGTGTCTGCACGAGGGCGTAGAAGCGCAGGTCGTCGCGATGGTGGAACGAGCGGTAACCGCTCTTGAAGTCGACGATGAGCAAGCGGCTCTCGCGACCGAATGGCTTGCCCACCACCAGGTCGACCTTGCTGCCCATCTCGATGGTGCCTGCCGGGCGCCACTTCGCTGCTGCCTCCAGCACCGGGTGCGCCGACAGCGGCAGGGGCGGGAAGTCTTGGAGGAACTTGGTGCAGCGGTCTACCGCCCGGCTGCGCAGCTCGGCCCAGTCGGCCTGGGACAGACCCGCTACGAACGCGCCCCGCCCGTCGGCCTGGTCGGCCAGCCGAGCCATTGCTTCATCGACCACCTCTGCCGGCGCTGGTTCGCCGCGCCAGTTGATGGCCAGTTCGATGGCCTTGTGCGCGACGAACCCGGCTGCGGTGGCGGGCCGCCACTCGAAGTCGTCGGGCGCCAGGTGCAGCACCTCGCACCCGTGCACCTTGGCGAGGAACGACTTGCTGACCCACAGCGTCTCACCGCCCAGCCGGGTGGAGAGCTCGGCAACTGCCTGCGTTGCCTCGCTGAGCAGTTGGGCCACGAACTCGGGGGCGAACACCACCGGCTCGTCGGCACGCCGTAGCAGGGCGAGCGTGCGCTCCTGTGCTGGTGTGAGCGTGGGGGCGACGGGTTCCTGCACGCATCGGACACTACTGATCGGGTCTCACGGAGTACTGCGTCACACCCATCTGGCACCATCGAGGCATGGCCACCAATCAATCAGCGCTCGACTTCGCCCACGCCGCCCGGGTGCTCGGTCGCGAAGCGCGTCGCCGGGGTCTGGTGGCCCCCAGCTATCGCAGTCCGCCGCGCATCGTGGGGGTGCAGCGTTCGCTTCGTCGCTTCGCGAAGGGCGGGGCCACGGTTGCGGTGCAGCTCAAGGGCAGGCCGTGGCCGGCTGTGCTGGGCGACATGATCGAAGGTGTCGTGGTGGCCAATGGGTTGCGGTCACCGCAGGCCGATCGGTTGCGCGACGAGCTGTGGCGGGCGGTCGGGTACCAGCCCACGCAAGCGTCAGGGGCAGTGCCAGGTGCGGAGAAGGTGTCGATGCAGCGGGTGGCGTAGCGCGGTGGCGCCGGCCGGTCACTGCGGCAGGTACAGGTACAGCACCACGGTGGTGTCGGCTGGCACCGAGGGCTTGGCGCCTGCCAGATCGTCGGTGTCGAATGCTGCCGGCCCCATCACGATCACCACCAGCAGGTCGCCATCCGGTGTGAAGTATCCGGTCTCGATGGTGTCGTCGATGCCCAGGTCCTGGTTGCCCGCGCTCTGGAAACCGGCGTCGGCCAGTTCCGCATCGAAGGCATCGGCTGCGGCTTGTGCCTCGAGCTCGGTCGTGCGCGTCTCGCTGTAGCCCAGCGTGTCGGTGATCCCAAGTGCCGCCTCCACCGCCGGCAACGCCACCACATCGCTGAACTCGCTCGGGAACTCCAGGTTGCTCCACCACTCCGGCTCTTCCACCGCCGGGTCGGGGTCGCACACGACGCCTTCGTCGGGAAGCGACAGATCGGCGAGCACCGCCGCTTCGATCTCGGTGACGCAGGTGCTCACCAACAGTTGGCCGTGCCCCTCGCCGGTGTAGGTGACCATGCGGGTGTTGGGGCCCAGCTCGGCGGTCATCTCCTGCGCCCAGCGGATGGGCGTGGCGGGGTCGTTGGTGCCGCCGACGACCACGATCGGGCCATCACCCGCGTAGTCCACGGGCACGACATCGGTGATGCCGGTGAGCTGCTCGCAACCATCCACGTCGCCACTGTCGTCGACGAGGTCGTCGAGTGTGACCTCGCCTCCGAAGCGCGGCGCCTGTTCCTTGATCTTCGCCAACAGCCCTTCGGGGTCGTCGGGCGGTGGTGTGCGAATGCCGCTCGCGCACTGGATGATGCCGATGGACTGGAAGAGCGTGGTGAACGTGCCGTCGGGGTTGCGGCCGTTGTAGTCGTCGGCGAGGGCGAAGATGCCGGCCGGGTCGCCCGCTTCGGCCTTGGCGAGCGCGTCGGCCAGCACCGGCCAATCGCCTTGCGAGTACAACGCTGCGGTGGTCGCGCGCTCGAGCGTGCTCTGGTTGCCGGAGCGGCCGTCGTCGCCGGTGAGCGGCGCCTCGTCGAGTTGCTGCAGCAAGGCATCCCATCGGGCGCCCACATCGCTGGCGTTGAACGCGCAGTCGGTGTTGTCCTGGCACCACTTGGCCCACTCGTTGAAGGCGCCCTCGAAGCCCACCAGCTGAGTGAGGTACTGCTCTTCCACGCTGTCGCCGTTGGGCTCGTACGCGCTGTCGAGCACCATCGCGCGCACACGATCGGGGAACAGGGTCGCGTACACCGCGCCCAGGTAGGTGCCGTACGAGATGCCGAGGAAGCTCATCTGCTCGTCGCCCAGGCCGGCGCGAATGGCATCCATGTCGCGGGCCGTGTTGGCCGTGGAATAGAACTTCAGGGTGTCGCCGTAGTTGGCCTTGCAACCGTCGATGAAGCCTTGGTCGGCTTCGTCGAGCAGTTGCTGCTCCTCAGGGGTGTCGGGCGTGTCGTCGAGATAGAGGTGCTCGTCCTGGAAGGCGTCGTCGACGCACTTGATGCCGCCGCTGCGATCCACACCCCGCGGGTCGAAGCCGACGATGTCGAAGTGCACCAGCCCCAGCTCGCTCTGGATGACCGACCCGCTGGCGGCAATGGGGTCGAACCCCGAGCCGCCCGGGCCGCCAGGGTTGAACAGCACGGCACCCTGGCGATCGCTCACTGCCGGCACCCGCACGAGCGCGATGCTCAGTGTGTCGCCCGACGGGTTGTCGTAGTCGAGGGGCACGGCGAGTGTGGCGCACTCGAGCACCGGGTCGTCGGCCGACTCGTCGGTGCACTCGCCCCACTCGATGGTGCCGACGGAGGCAGGATCGGTGGTGGGGCCGCTGTCGTCGGGAGCGGTGTCGCCGGTGGTGTCGGCAGTCGAGCCGGCGGTGGTGTCGGGCGACGAACCGGCGGTGGCCGAGGTGCGCGCTTGCACTGACACGCCACTGTCGTTGGTGCAACCGGCGGCCAGCAGCGCCGCGGCCACGACCGCTGCGGTCACGTCGACGACCCTGACTCCCCGATGCCTCACTCGCATGGCCGCCACGGTAGCGGTCGCCGCTGGGGTGGAGGTCTCGCGAAGCGACGCCGGCCGCCACCCGGTTGGGCGGCGGCCGACGACGACTGACGATCGTGAAGCGTCGGCCGAGGCCGACGGATGGATCAGACCTGGCGGCCGAGGAACTTGAGGAACTCGGTCTGGGCGTCGTCGCCCTCGGCCGCTTCGATCTTCGGGCCGAACACGCCGGGCATGCGGATCATCGCGTCCATCGGCTTGAGGCCGCTGTACGCCTGCGCGACCGCGGTCTCGTCGAGGTGCTCGTCACCGCCGACGGCGCGGGCCAGATCCCAGGTGTGCACGAGCACGTCGGTGCACATCAGGCGGCCGATCACCTGCTCGGCCGGCTGCGGGCCGAACGGGCCGGCGATGTTCTGGCTGAGGTCGGCACTGGCCACCGTGGCGAGGGCTGCGGCGCTGGCAGCGTTCCAGCTGCCGACCGGATCCGATGCGTCGGCCTCGACCGGGGCGCTGGCGGTGAGGCCGGCGACCACCCCGTTCATGCCGCCGACCACGTGGGAGACCACGTCGGCAGCGGTCCAGCCCTCGCATGGAGCGGCGTTGCTCCAGCTGTCGGCGGGTGCTGCCTGCACGCGGGCATCGAATGCGTTGACGAGGTTGGTGTAGCGATCGATCACTTCTTGGCTCATGCCGCGAACGTACACCAGTTGCGTGACGCTACGAACAAGCGGTCGGTTGCACACGAGGTCCACCGTCGGGACCACGCTGCGCGCATCTCGGGCCGGCAGTATCGTGCGACCCAGGCCCGGGTGGCGGAATTGGCAGACGCGGGGGGCTTAAACCCCCCTTCCCGAGAGGGAGTGTGGGTTCGAACCCCACCCCGGGCACAGCATCTGAGCAGATCAGCGCCGGTGGCCTGCGAATTCCGGCCTCCGGCGTTCGTTTCACGCTGCACGATTCCTGCACAGAACGTTTCCAGTTAGCGGATTTCGGACGTTGGCTCGGGTGCCGACGTGGTCCGCTAGGAGGCCTCCGCGTGGGCCAGTCGGCCCGCGGTTCGGTCGCGTCGGTCAGGCGATCACAACCCAATCATCGAGTGCTCTCAGGCGCCGTTCGGTGGCCGGCTCAGATCGACGGGACGGCGAGTGCGGTGACGCGGTGGAGCAGTGCAGGGCGGTCGACGCGTTCGACTGGGATGATGAGCGTGGTGATACCGACTGCGGCAGCTCCAGTGTCGGGGCCGGGGTTGTCGCCGACCATGAGACAGCGATGAGCTGGTGACGTAATCGTGTTCAGTGCAGCGTCGAACATCCGGCGGTCAGGTTTCACAGCTCCGACTTCATAGGAGATCGCGAACCCAGAGATGCAGTCGAGGATGCCGAGCGATGCGAAGTACGGGCGGAGGTCGAGGTGGAAGTCACTCACGATTGCGATCTCGATGTCGTGGCGATGCAGTGTCATGATCACGTCGACGACCTCTGGGTACGTCCGGTAGGTGGTCAGGTCGCCGTAGGACTGCTCGATGGCTGCTGCCAGTTCGTCGTCGATCCCGGCGAGTTTGCAGACCAGCAGTTTGGTTTCTTCGTGATTGGAAGCGGAGAGGTCGCAGTGTCGATCCGACTCGATCGCGTCCGGATGCTGTTCCGCGGTGGCGAATGCTCGCGCCAGTTCGACGACCGACTGTGGATCGTGTGGGCGGCCGAGTCGTTCTAGCACTCGAGCGAACCGTTGCTCCCTCGTCGGATACTCGACCAGGGTGCCGCACCAATCGAACAGAACGGCATCGAACTGTCGGTCGGTGACGGTCACGCCCGGACGCTACACGCCGAGGGCCGCCGCGCCCGCCCGATAGCGCCACGCGTGTCCACGGTCGCAGAGATTGCGATGGTGACTAACTCCGGCCAAGCCGAGCGCTCGGAAATCACGTTCGGTCATGCAATTCCGTCGCGCACGGTGTTGGGGAGGTGGGCCAGATCGGAGCATGGAGAGGTCACTGTGGAACTCGTTCATGCAACGCCCGGATCAGATGGAACGATGATGGACATGGCCCTCAAAGTGATTCCCGATCGCCTCGGTCCCGGTTCGCACATTCGAGTGGTCGCTCCTGCGCAGTCGTTGGCGATGTTCCAAGAGTCGACTCTCGCCATCGCCAACGACCGCTTCGAAAGACTGGGAGTTCGACTCTCCTTCGGGCGACATGTTCAGACGCTCGACCGGTTCAGGTCATCGCCGATCGCTGACCGTGTCGCCGACCTCCACGACGCGTTTGCTGATCCAGGCGTTGATGGAGTGCTCACCGTGGTCGGCGGTTACAACTGCAACCAGCTGCTGCCTTACCTCGATTGGGATCTCATCGCCGCGAACCCGAAGATCTTCTGCGGCTACTCCGACATCACAGCGCTTTCGTGCGCAATCACGACCATAACCGGAATGGTGACCTATTCGGGCCCGCACTACTCGACCTTTGCGATGCGTGACCACTTCGAGACAACGCTCCGATGGTTCACCGAAGCGTTGTTCTCCGACGACCCAGTCGAAGCCGGACCAGCCGAGTCTTGGACGGACGACAACTGGTTTCACGACCAGGGTGCCCGTCGAGTTCGCCCCAACGAAGGGCACTGGACCCTCACCCCAGGACTCGTCGAAGGGCGGCTCATCGGCGGCAACCTCTGCACACTGAACTTGCTGCAGGGCACACCCTGGATGCCTGACCTGAGCAACGCGGTTGTGTTCATCGAGGATGATCTGGAGTCAAGCGTCAAGACGTTCGACCGTGACCTCACCTCGCTCACGCAGCAGCCCAACTTCGACTCGGTTCGAGCACTCCTCATCGGCCGATTCCAATCGCAAACAGACATGGATCGCGAGACGCTCGCAGCGATCGTGGCATCCAAACGCGAACTCGCCGGCGTCCCCATCATCGCCAACGTCGACTTCGGCCACACCAACCCACTCCTCACCCTCCCGGTCGGCGGCGACGTAACGATTGCTGCGCATGAGACCGGCCCAACGATCACGCTCAGCGACTGAGTACTTCTTGCCGAGCACCATCACAGTCCGACGGTCGGAGCGGTCCATGTGCACGTAGTGGGCTCAGGGGCGTCGGGCGACGAAGACGTACTCGCGACTGTCAGAGCCAAGTTTTGACCCGTGGAAGTCGCCGTGCAGCGTCTCGAGCTCGGTGCCACCAGCGTCAGCGGCCGCCGAAGCCCGTCTGGCCCGTCAGACGATCTCGATGGTGAGGTGTGCGCGTGTGGCGTCGGCGATCTTGCGGATGTGAGTCGGGTTCGACGTCACCACGGCGTCGTGGCGGCGGATGGCTCCTTCGACGACGGTGACGTCGACGATGTCGTCATGTCCAGCGCGGGCTGCCAGGGTGCCGACGGCCTTCGCTTGATCTTCGGCCAATGGCTCGGTGGTGCACAGAGCGAGGAAGCGAGCCAGGCTCGCCTGACGGGATCCGCCGCGCCACGCTTCGGCGAGCACGGGCGTCGGGACGGTGGGGGAGACCTCCAGTGCGAGGAAGCCGGCGTGCAACGCCCACACTCGTCGGTCGTTCCGATCGGCCGCGATGAGCGCGCCCGTGTCGTAGGTGACGCCATCCACTCAGGCGCTCTTACGTGCCGGCTGCCGGCGCAGCATTGCCCTCGCTCGGGCCAGCCCATCGGCGATCTCATCCGGGGTGAGCGCGCCGTGCTGACGTTCCCACTCGGCGACGCCCTGACGGCCGGCATCGAGACGGAGGCGGTGGGCAGCGGTCTCGGCGATCCACGCGCTGACCGTGGTGCCTTCGGCCGTGGCGGCCTGGTCGATGGCGTCGGCGAGGTCCGAGGGAAGTGAGATCGATCGCTTCTGTCGTTGGGCCATGAGGAAATGGTAGGACAGCAGGTAGGACAACGCAACGCGAAATCCTGCACGATTCCTGCACAAGATCCGGCCGCACGCGTCGGACCGGGACGGATCAGACGGACACGGGCGGACAACGGCGCTGGACGTGAGCAGGGCAGCCGGACCAAACCGAACGCAACGGACGTGGGAGTGAAGTCTTAAACCCCCCTTCCCGAGAGGGAGTGTGGGTTCGAACCCCACCCCGGGCACACGAAGCCGGGCGCTGGAGTATTCGTCAGCAGGCGGTGAGGGCTGCCCCGGCATCGCGTGTGACCTGGCCGAAGCCGCCAGCGCTGGCGGTGGCGAGTGCCTGTTGAGCCAGCTGTCGCGCACGAGCGCGGTCGTCGCCGCGGTCCCGGTCCACGAGGAGCAGCGCCCATCTCGCCTGCGTCGCCGAGAGGAGTGGGGGTGACTCGAGCGCCTCGTGGATGGCGGCCGCCTGTCGGAAGTGGCCGTCGGCAGCATCGAGATCGCCGAGGAAGTGGTCGATCATGCCGAGGTAGTGCGCGATCGCCGGACTGACGGTGATCATCGTCGTCGTGATGTGAGCGGCGAACGGCGACATCAAGCCGCGCAGATGTTGCGCCGCGCCGACGTGACCGGCGCGCACCGCCGCTTCGGCCCACGACGCGGTCGCCGTCGACCAGGTGTGATCGTCCTTCAGACGGAAGCCGTTGGCAAGGGCGTCGTCGAGCAACTCGAGCGCGGGTTCCAAGGCTCCTGCAGCGACTTGTGCTCGAGCGACGAAGGCGCGGTAGGCCTCCAGCCCGGGCGTGGCGCTGATGGCCTCATCGATCGCCTCGACGAGCTCCTGCAATCGGCCCCGGTGGTCGAAGAGGTTGACGAGTTGGGCGGTGTATATGCCGAAGGCGTCAGGCTCCTCGGCGGCGATGCCGACCTCGAGTGCTCGATCCAGCTGCCGTTCGGCATGGTCCAGGTCGCCGCCAAGCAGCGCGATCCAGACCTCGTGGAATGCCTGGTTCCATCGCAACGCTGCGTGCGGAAGCGCCGCCACGATGGCGCCGGCCGTCGAATGGTGATGCCGGATCTCCTCGAGGTTCCCGCTCTCGAGCGCAACACATCGAGCTTCATCGTGTGCGAAGAAGCGAGTCACCGGGTCGCTCGAGGCATCGGCTCGTTCGCACGCCTCCTTCACCCAGCCGCGTCGCCGGTCGAGCAGCGGCGGTGCCGCCACGCTCATCGACGCCTTGTAGAGCGCATCGACGATCACGCGGTCGTGGCCGCTACGGCGAGCCGTTGCGATTGCCTCCTCGCACAGTGTCAGCCGGTCGGCCAGCGGAAGGCTGAAGACTTGCTCCGAGGCAGCGAGTGAGAGCAGCTCGGCACGTGCGGGGCTCGCTGACTCTTGGAATCGGTCGAGAGCTCGGCGAATAGCGGCGACCCGATCCTCGTCCACGGATCCGAGCGACGAGTGCCATCCCCGGTTGTTCGCCAGGACGGCTTCTACCAGCAGGTTCACGGAATCCGTCTCGTCCGCGAGGTGGGCGGCCCTCAGGAGGGTCTCGCGGTATTCGGCGTGGCCGGTGAGACGCTGGGCGGTGCCGAGGCCGATGAGGAGCTCGATGTGTTGACGTGACGTCGCGTCGACGTGATCGAGCAGCTCCAGGGCTCGGACGTACCAGCGGAGGGCGTCGTGGGGGGCGAGTTGGTCGAGGGCGCGGTCGCCGGCGAGTTGTGCGTAGTGGAGTGCTTTGGTGGTGTCGGCGGGTTGGACGGCGGCTGACCAGTGGTGAGCGAGTTCGCCGGCGCGGGAGGGGTCGTCGCCGTGGACGGCTTCGATTGCTTCGGCGATGGCTCGGTGAGCGCGGGCTCGCCGGGACGGCGACATCGAGTCGTAGAGGGTGCGTTCGATCAATGCGTGAGTGAAGGTGTAGCGGTCGACGATGCCGGTGGCCTGGAGGATGGCGGCGCCGACCGCCGCGTCGCAGCGGTCGATGATGTCGAGTTCGTCGACGCCGGCAGCGACGGCGAGGGTGGTGATGTCGAAGTCGCGCCCTATGACGGACGCGAGGGTGAGGAGTTGGTGGGTGTCATGGCCCAGCGTGGCGACCCGGCGGCCGACGACTTCGGTGACACTCACCGGAAGCCCGACCGTGCTGATGTCCAGGTCGGCGACCCACCGGCCGTTGTCGTCTTGGAATATGGCGCCGGTCTCAGCGAGGTGGCGAAGGATCTCGTTGACGAAGAACGGGTTGCCGTCGGTCTCGGCGAGCACGGCGTTGCGCAGCCCGACACCGGCGTCGTCCATCTGGTGGCCGGCGGTGCGCTCCAAGAGCTCCAGCAGGTCGTCGTCGTCGAGGCCGCGCAGGGCGATTCGTTCCGCTGTGTCGACGCGGTGCAGGGAGGCGAGGAGGTCGCTCATCGGGTCGCCGTCGGCGACGTCGGTGTCACGGAACGTCCCCACGATCAACAACGGTGCCCTCACCGCGCTGGTCGCGACATGTCGCAGGACCTGGAGGGTCTGCCGGTCGGCCCAGTGGAGATCGTCCAACACCACCAACACCGGGGTCTCGTCACCGGCGCGTTCGAACAGATCGACGATGCAGCCGAGGAGCACGAACCGTTCACCGTCGCCGCCGTCGCCGACCGGCGGGTGGACGTCGGTGCGCCGAGAGAGCATCGGCACGAGCCGGGCGAGGTGCGCTCCACGGTCGGCGACGTGGGCCTGCAGGACGGCGTCGGAGACCGTGGTGACGACTTGAGTGAGGGCTTCGATCCACGGCTGGTAGGGGATCCCGAGATCCTCGTCACACCGTCCGTAGACGACGACGGCACCGTCAGCGTGCACATCGGAGGCGATCCGGGCGGTGAGCGTGGTCTTGCCGATCCCCGGCTCGCCGGACACGAGCACCACCCGGCACTCCGCCTCGCTCGCGCTTCGTTTCCATGCGACGGTGATGCGTTCCCGTTCGACGCTGCGCCCGACGAACCGATCTGTCACCGCCGCCGCCAACCGAGACGGCAAGGCCGCCGCGTCGGCATCGGCTGCAGCCCAGGTCACCCGGCTGGTGGCGACTGGTTCGGTCAGACCCTTCAGGTCGAGCTCTCCCATCGGCTCGAATGCGACGTCCACCCGTGACCCGGTGAGCATTCTGACGATGTCGGTGCACAACACCTCGCCACCGGCGGCCTTCGCACACAACCTGGATGCCTGGACGACTGGCACTCCGAAGAAGTCGCCATCGTCGACGTCGGCGTCACCCACGGCGACTCCGACACGAACGACCAGCGGTTCGACCACACGGCGGTTCCGGCGAGCGAGGGCACGTTGGATGTCGACCGCCGCGGCGACCGCGTCGGCGGCGCTCGTGAACACCACCATCAGCCCGTCTCCGAGGTTCTTCACCTCGCGGCCGCCCCGCTGATCGACAGCGGCGCGCAAGATGCCGAAGTGTTCGCGGCGCAGCGTCTCCGCCGCCGCCTCACCGACGCGCGACATCAGCGCCGTCGAGTCCACGAGATCCGTGAACACCACCGTCACCGTCGTAGTCGCCACACAACCCCCGTCATGTCCTCAGTGATCATCATCGCAGACTGGTGACCACCGAATGAGCGGTGGACGTGAGCAGGTCAAACGGACTGAGCCGGACGTCCCGGACGTGGGAGTGAAGTCTTGAACCCCCTTCCCGCAAGGGAGCGTGGGTTCGAACCCCACCGCGGGCACCACATCTCGGCTGATGTGATGGAGCCGCTTCGCAGCTCGCTTCACCGGTGCACTCGCTGAGCACATCTCGAGGGTGGTCGGTCGCTGAACGTGCACGGTGTCGTGCGTCAGGCTGTGTTGTTGATCGTCCCAGCCGACGTCCATCTGCACGTTGGGCGCTCCGCTGTTCCCAAGCATCCGTTCGGGTTGTGGCGGAGCACGACGCACCTACCCGATCGAGCTGGCTGGCCCGAGCGAGCTCACGTGGTACGGGCCTACCGACTCACGGCAACAGGCGGCGCTCGAAGGGGTAGTCGTTCATGATCTCGATGCCGGTGTCGGTGATGAGGAGTTGGTCTTCGAGTTTGACGCCTTGGCCGCTGGTGGGTGAGCCGATGTAGCTCTCGACGCAGAAGACCATGCCGGGCTCGAACGCGTCGTCGAGCGGGTAGGGCACGCCGGGGGTGTGGAAGGGGAGGTTGGGGTATTCACCGATCATGCCCAGGCCGTGGCCCACGCAGTAGTAGCGGCTGTCACGGTGTTCCTCGGGGACGGGCCAGGCGTTGCGGGCGACGTCTTCGAAGGTGACGCCGGGACCGATCAACGAGACGTTGTGGCGCAGTTGCTCGTAGGCGCGGCCGTAGAGGGTGCGCTGTTGTGGGGTAGCCGGGCGGTCGCCGGCGAGGAACGTGCGCGAGAAGTCGGCCGAGTAGCTCTCGAACGCGACCGCGTCGGTATCGATGCACACGAGGTCGCCGTCTTGGATCACCCGGGTGCCGCATTCCTGGAAGTAGGGGAAGGTGTTCGGGCCGCTCTCCAGCAATCGGGTGGAGACCAGTTCGCCGTGGCCTGCCAGGAGGCCGCCGACGAATCGGCTCCACAGGTCGATCTCGGTGATGCCCGGCCGCAACGTCGCTTCCATCGCCCGCACTGCGTCGACGGTTCGCCGCGATGCTTCGCGCATGTAGGCGATCTCCAACGGGAGTTTGACTCTGCGGATGCGGCTCATCACCACGTCGGCATCCGTGATCGCGAACCCTGCGGCGCGGAGCGCGTCGACCGCGGGGAACGGCAAGCTGTCGATCGCCAGCCGGTCCGGCTCCCCAACGTGCTCGCGCACCAGTGCGGCGATCTCACCCGCCATCGACGCACACCCATCGGCGACGAAACCGTTGCTGGCGACGTGGCTCAACCCGTGGGCGACGCGGACCTCGTCAATGGTCGGGAGGTCCTTGGCCAGGTGCTCGCCCCCGACGTAGTCGAACAGAATGATCGGTCCTTCGGCGAACACCAGTAGGTAGCGGGCGGGGACGCACAGGTTGAAGATCGTCATGTTCGTCGCGCCGGTGATGTAGAGCACGTTGAACGGATCGCGCACCAGCATCACGGGGACGTTGAACGTCGTCATGAAACGGCGAGTGTTCGCGAGTCGAGCCTGGTATAGCTCATGGCGGGTGGTCGAACTGTCGAGGTCGACTTCACAACCGGCGCCTGGGGCGGTGGTCATTCGAGCAGCCTCTCTTCCGTGGAGATGGACGGTGGATGGACGGTGGCGGTTGTGGACTTCGAGCATCGTCGCTTGCCCCTGCCGTGCGACCGTACCTGGGCGCTACCCGCCTCGATGCTCTGGCTGACTGATCCTGACGTGTCGGCATGCCGACATCTCTGCCACGTCAGGGAGGTGGGCCTTCGGCGACGTAGATCGTGCTGTGGGTGTTGTCGCCGATGAGGAAGTTCCAGAAGCTGACGATATGGGCTTCGGCGTGATCGAAGCATGTGTGTAGGTCTGCGAGGAAGTCGGCGTCGGGAGGATCGTTCGACCACAGGGCGAACACGCCGTGGGGTCGGAGGTGCTGTCCGAGGCGTCGCAGCCCGGTGGGGGTATAGAGGCCCGCGTGGCTGGGGTCGAGGAGGTGGCGTGGGGAGTGGTCGATGTCGACGAGGATCGCGTCGTACTGGCGTGGAGCGCTCGGCTGGAGCATCGGCGGGTCGTGGTCGACGAGGGCGAAGAAGTCGCCGTGCACGAGCCGGCAGCGTGGGTCGTTGGTGAGTTCGGCACCGAGCGGGGTGAGGTGTTGGCGGTGCCAGTCGATGACGGCCTCGAGGGTGTCGACCACGTGGAGGGATCGGACGCGCGGGTCGTGCAGGGCGGTGCGTGCGGTGTGGCCGAGTCCGAGTCCGCCGACCACGACGTCGATCGTGTCGTTGGTGACGGCATCGAGGCCGAGTCGAGCGAGGGCTTCCTCTCCGTCGGTGAACAGGCTCGACATGAGCCCGTCGCCGCCGAGCATCACCTCGAACACATCGATCTGCATTGTTGGTTCCAGCCGTCGGCGAAGGACGACATCGCCCATTGGTGTGGTCGCCCGGGCGAGCTCTTCGTACGACCGGCTCACGTCGCCGCCGTGGCGAGGAGCGTTGCGATGGTGATGCGCTTGGTGGCTGTGCTGTGAGTGGCCATACCCGAACTGTATCGAAGATCATCGAAGGAATCCATTGACGATCGTCGATCTTGTTGGCATACTCAATGTATTGACGATTGTCGATGTGATGGTCGTGTTCCTGAGGAGGAAAGCCAATGTCCCGTGTCCAGCTCGCTCTCAACGTCGGAGACCTCGATGCGTCGATCGCGTTCTACACCAAGCTGTTCAACACGCCGCCGGCCAAGATCCGGGAGAACTACGCCAACTTCGCGATCGCCGAGCCGCCGCTGAAGCTGGTGTTGATCGCCGGCCAGGGCGAGCCCGGCTCACTGAACCATGTCGGGGTCGAGGTCGAGTCCACCGACCAGGTCGCGGCCGAAGCAGCCCGCATGCAGGCCGAGGGTGCCACGTGCGATGTGCAGGAGTCGACGACGTGTTGCTTTGCAGTCCAGGACAAGGTGTGGGTGACAGGCCCGGAGATCGCGTGGGAGATCTACACCGTGCTGGCCGATGCCTCCGTGATGCACCCGGCCGAAGGGGAGTGCTGCGCGCCGGTCGAAGCTGAGACCGCCTCTGTCGGGTCGGCGCCACAGAGCTCTTGCTGCTGAGCGGGGTGTCGATGTCTGGCCGCGTCCGTCAACACTGGCGGCGCGGCCGGCCAGCGAGCCGCGGGATCAGAGCGCGACGATGCCGGCCTTGAGCGCAGCGAGGCCCGTGGCATTCACGCAGTAGCGAGTTCGCGGGCCTTCGATCTCCCCCTGGATGAGCCCCGCCTCGCGCAGGATGCGCAGGTGCTCGGAGACGGTGGATTGTGCCAATCCCAGTTCGAGTACCACGTCACCCGTGACGCAGGTGGTGCGTTCGTCGAGCACGCGGATGATGCGAACGCGAGCAGGGTGAGCGAGGGCTTTGGCCATCAGGGCGAGGGTGTCGTCGTCTGGAGCCTCCGCGACCGGCGTCGAGCGGTCGGGTTCGATGCAGGAGGCTGTCGGGGTGACCTGGCGGCGTT